>Ga0307373_10005784_pt1 | contig 20016 bp, 14 predicted proteins | sample OX2MG_FD_202534 | JGI IMG/M metagenome (GOLD analysis project Ga0307373, IMG submission 202534) | Soil microbial communities from Risofladan, Vaasa, Finland - OX-2 | ecosystem: Environmental > Terrestrial > Soil > Coastal area > Acid sulfate soil | place: Finland: Risofladan, Vaasa | collected...
GAACGTCCACTCGGATCCGTCGAAGCGGTCCATTACCGCCTCCGTGAGGTACCCGTCGCTCGCGGCTTCGGTCGTCACCCGCATCATCAGGCGAGGCCGGCGAGGGTTGCCGGCATCTCTCAGCGCTCCGATTGCCGCAACCGGATCGATCAGCAGATGAGAGTCGGTGGGCGGCAGTTCGTACACCCCCGCGGGCGCCTTCCCGAAAGCCGGGATGGCGGGAATCCCCGCAGCCAGCGCCACCGCAGCCAACGCCAAGAGGCCGACCGCCCGGTACGTCCGGAGAGCGGCAGCCGCCGCGCGCGAGCTCAGCCTCGGAACACGCCCGTCTCGCGCGGCCGGCCCTGTCTCGGGCTCCACGGAGGGCAGAGCCGTCGACGCCGCGACCCTCCATCGCTGCCTTGCCAGCGCCCCCGCCGCGAGCAGCACTAGAAGCAGAGGTGCCGCGATCCGATCCTCGCCCGGGGCTCGGACGGTCACCGCGAACGCCAGCACGAAAGACACGACGGGAGCGGCGAATGCCACGCCGGACAGATGAGACTCTGGTCCGGCACGAAACGCGATCTCGCCGGCGGCCGCCCCCACGACCCACACGACCACGACCGCGGCGCAAGCGACAGCACTCCCGCCAAGAGGGAGGGTTTCGCTCAACAGCCTCCCCGGACCGTGTACCAACCCGGATGCGAGCGCCGAAAGATCGAACCCGGCGCTGACGAGCAGCGCCAGCAGCAGGACGCCGGCTGAAAGCGCAAAGCCCACCAGAGCGCGTGCACGCAGCACCGTCGACACGCACGCCGATAGGAGGACCGAAACGGCGGCAGCCGCTACCACTTCCCACCGGGCGCTCGGCGAGGCGTATGCCCGCAGCCACGGCAGGGAAGCGACGAGGGCGGAGCCGGCAAGGAGCGCCGCGAACAAAGCGGTTGCGAGCCGGCGGTCGCCGCGGTCGTCGGTCATCGTGCGATCCGGGAATTCCATACGCGAGCCAGCTCTTCTGCGGTCTCTGCCGAGACCACGGTCAAACCCGGATGGACCGGCGCCGGGGCCCGCTCCTGGGTCAGCGACACCGCCACGACACGGTCGAAGCGTCTGCGCAGGGCGGCCACCATCGGAAGGCTGTCCGCGCGCAAGCGTCCCGTCACCACCACGAGCGCCGTTCCTCCCCGGTCTCGCCGCAAGAGCACGAGTTGCGCGTGAAGGGAGCTCGACGTCGCCGGGGCTACCCGCGTGAGGTGATCGATCAGGGGGGTGGGGTCACGTTGCGCGGGCCCGCCGATGCGAGCGCCACTGGTGGTCCTCAGCTGGACCGGGGCTCTTCCCGATCCCATCGAGGTGACGACAGATGAAGCGACGTCGACAGCCTCCTCGAAGGAGTCCGCCGAATAGACATCGGGGTCGAGATCCAGGAGCACAACCGTGTACGGCTGGGCGGTGTCGACGTTGTGGCGGACCATCAGCTTGCCGGTGTGCGCGGTCGAAGCCCAGTGCACCAGACGCAGGTCGTCACCTACCGCGTACTCCCTTATGCGGTGGAAGGTGATCGTCCCTTGCGGCGCCGCGTCGCTTGAGGGACCCTCGAGGTTCTTCGACAGGCCGGTGGGGAGGGGCCGGAGGGCCAGCTGTCTGGGGTGAACCTCTATCTGCTGCGGCTCTCCCAGCCGCTGGACCGTGCGGCACAGGCCGAAGGGATCCGCGCGCGGGAGCTCGACAGGACCTATCTCGAAGATGCCCCGTCTTGTCGTGGGAAGCCGGTAGGTGCGCACCGATCGCTCCGCGTGCCGCAGTCTCGGCAGGGTCGATCGGATGACGTCGTCCCCAAGTCGTTGCTCCATGTCCAAAGGGGGGAGTGACCTCCGCGATGCGTTCTCCACGTGGATGAGGGCGATCGCCGGCAGTCCCTTCTCGACCCGTCGAGGTTCGACCACTCTCTCCAACTCGAGGCGGGGCCGGTAGAGCACGTACGCGAGACTGCCCAGCGCGAGCACCACCAGGCCGGAGCCGAGGACAGCGGCCTGAGCCCAGTGGACGGCGAAGCCGGCTGCTGCGACCGCCAGGCCGAGGAGTGAGCAGCCCGCCCCCAGCCGGGTCATGTCATCGAAGCACCATGCGCGGCACGGGGACCGACTCGAGTGCCCTGGTGACGACTTCTTCGGCTGTCCGCCCGTGTACCTCGGCGTCGGGACGGAGGATGATCCGGTGTGAAAGCGTCGCTTGGGCCAATGCCTTGACGTCGTCGGGGATCACGTACGAGCGCCCGGAGGCCGCCGCCGCCACGCGGGCGGCGCGCAGCAGCGCGAGGCTGCCCCGAGGAGAGACCCCGAGGCGCACCTCCGGCAGGGTGCGGGTGTGAGCGCAGAGCGAGACGATGTAGTTCTCCACTGCGGGAGCAACCTCGACGTTGTGCTTGACGAAGTCGATGAGCTCCAGCAGCTCCTGGCCGGTCATGACTGGTGCGAGATGGCCGACCGTCGCCTCATCCCGTTCGGTTCGCAGGATGCGGGCCTCCGCGTCAGGACCGGGGTAGCCGATCCGCAGCCGCATCATGAAACGGTCGAGCTGCGCCTCGGGGAGCACGTAGGTGCCCTCGAGATCGATCGGGTTCTGCGTGGCGACGACGACGAACGGGCTCGGCACCCGGTAGACCGTTGCGTCGGTGGTGACGGTCTGCTCCTGCATGACCTCGAGGAGCGCGGACTGCGTCTTAGGAGAAGCGCGATTGATCTCATCGCCGAGGACGATGTTGGCGAACACCGGCCCTGGCCTGAAGCTGAACGTCGACGTGACCTGGTCGAACACGGCTACGCCCGTAACGTCGGATGGCAGAAGATCGGGCGTGAACTGGATGCGGTTCCACGTGAGCGCGACCGAAGCGGCAATGGCCCTAGCCAGGGAGGTCTTGCCCACCCCGGGTACGTCCTCGATCAGCAGGTGGCCCTCGGCGATGACGCAGTTGACAGCGGACCGCACGACATCGTCCTTGCCGTGCATGACCTTGCACACGTTGGCGACGAGCTGGTCGACCCGCTGGACGAAGCTGTGCATTTCTGGGCTCATGCTGACGGTCCCGCCCTCACGTTCTTCCTCTTCAAACCGCGCCTCGCCAATCCTGCGATAGGCAAGGCTATCGGGGCGATCATCGCCGCAGCGCTACCACCCGAAGGAGCAGCAGGCGCAAGCGGCGTGGTCGTCGTGGTGGTGGTCGTCGGTGGTGGCGCAGGTGTCCCCGTGGGGGTGCCGGCATCGACCTGGGTGACCATCCCCAAATAGGTGTACAAGACCCATACGTCGACCTTGCTGGGGTCTAGGCACAGGTCCGGCAGGCTTACAGTCACCCCTGTCGACGGGGGCGGAGCGGCAAGCGGCACCTGGCTGGCGCATGGGTCACCGGTTGGCTGGGAGTATCCACTCGACGCGGTCTTGATCGCCCAGTCGCCGCCGCTTTTAGGGGACCCTGGGCCCCCGTACAGCACGTCGATCTTCTCCGGAATGCAGACGGTCTTCTGGCAGCCCGGGTCCACCCGCGCGCTGAAGGTGTACTGGGGCTGCGTCCCTATCGTGAAGCTGGTTGTCATCGGCGCCGACGACGTCCCGCCGTATACAGCGGTGTCGTGGTCCGAGACGGTGGCCGTGAGGCTGCACCGCCCGCCGAAGTTGACGAGGTCCATCGGCACCTGGAGGACGTTCGAGGACAACGAACCGCTGAACGACGGACCCTGCGTGCTCCCACACGTGTACGCACCACTGGCCTGCATCGGCCCGGGGGGAATGTTGGCGAAAGACACGGCGAGGTTCCCCTGGTTCGGGTCCGACTGGTCGACGCTCGGCTGAACGGAAACGGACATATCGGAGGGCCATGCGAGCGTCGGCGTGAGCGGCGCGCCGGCGACGGTTATCGCGGCGTTCTGATGCCCTTCGGGGTACACGACGACGCTCGGCGTGTACGCGACCCCGGGCGTCACCCCCTGCACGATGGCGGTAGTGGCAGATGTAGGTCCTACGGTGCTCCCCGCGACCCTGTACACGAACTGGGTGGAACGGCTCCCGAACGCTTCGACCGCCGGAACCGACGTGGCGACCTGGAGGGTCACGGACACCGTCTGGCCTTGCGGGACCGACGACCGGTTGAGGGCGATGAGCGATGGATCGGGCGGGCGCCACGCCTGCGTGCAGGACCGGTCCGGCGTCGGGTCGCCGGTGAGCCCGGAGGTGAGCGACCCCTGGACGGAGAACGACAGCGAATCCCCCAGCAATCCGAGGCTGTCCGCGTCGATGGTGACGCTGTTCTGGGCCCCGGGGACCTCGACCGCCGGCGGTTGGCCCACGTAGGCGGTCCCGCACGCCGAACCTGTCACATTCCACACATCGGCGGGGACGTAGCAGTCGGACGCCGTGCACGGTGCCCAGGACACGACCCAGTCCCCTTTGCCGTCCGACGTGGTGGTGACTGAAGTCGGCGCGTCGGGCCCGCGGGCCGCGGTGGTGAACGTCGCCGGCGGTGAGGCGGTCGACTGGCTGTTTATGTACGCGGTCACCGTTGCTTCGTATGTCGTGGCGGGCCGCAGGCCGGTGAACATGAGCTGGTCCTGCCCGTTAACCAGCTGAACGGGATTGTCCGGTTGGTGAGGGCTGCTGAGTGCTGTGACCTTCACGGACCACGAGTCGGGCTCGCAGTCGGTCTGGTCGAGAAGCTGATAGGACCAGGAGATCAGTGCGCTCCCGGAGGACGGGGTCACCGAGTTGATATCGGGTGCGTACGGCTTCTGCTTGGTCGTCGCGCAGGTGACCTGCTGGCTGACGGGTTGCACTGCGGGCACCGTCTTCGAGCCGGCCGATCCGGTCGCCTGCGACCCCGGCGCGGTGACAGGTGGTGAGAGATTCAGGTCCGCCGGTCCCGTCGCACTCACCGTCACGGCCTCGCTCTTGTCGACCACGAGGGGACGCGCGCTGCCGTCGGTGAAGACGACGACGGCCAGGAGGCTTCCGGGGTTGTTGAACACGACCCGCGGACCCTCGGCAAGTACCTGCGCTCCCTCAAAGCTCGCCTTCTCGGTCGGGCCGCGAGCCGGGTATGACGGCTCGCCGGCCACACGTGACATGGTGCCGCTCGTGGCGTCTACCTGCCAAAGGGCCGGCTGGCCGGCGGCCGCCTGGTCGAGTGTGTAGATCGAACCCCGCGACATCACCGGGGACGCCGGCGCGGCGCTCTGGCCCAGGCGACGAAGAGGGGCCGGACGGAGGGCTGGGCCTGCTGGCCCGACCGAGCCCGTTAGCAGCCAACCTGCAGGTGACCTGGCGAGGAAGCGGAAACCCTCGCTGCTGCCGGAGACGGGGACGAACTGTGAGACGCGCGAGGTCCCCGCCAACGGTTCGACCTTCGACGGCCGGGCCCCCGTTGCGAACAGACTCAGCCGACCCGGGGACGCGACACCTATCGCGTCGCCGGTCGCCCCGATCGCCACCCGGGCGCACGGGTAGGGAAAAGACGCCCGCGTCGTGGCCACCAGTCCGGTGTGCGCGGTCGCCAACGGGTGAAGCTGGACGAGCGTGCACCGGATGCCACCTCCCGCCAGAACCCACAAGTCCCCTGTCGCGTTGTTCACCGCCGCCGACCCTGGGCGATCGGCGACCGGGCCGCTGAGCTCCGCGTAACCGCGAGGGGTCACAACCTGTCCGATGGGAGCAGATGACTTGGATGCCTGGCTCTCGAGCCTGGCACCCTCCCTGACCGTCGAAGCGTCTACGAGGGAGACCGTGCTGCGTGGCGCGTACCGCACGATGTAGGCGCTCGTTCCTGCAGCGAACGCGCCCGCGCCCGTGGAACCGGCAAGCGGGCCGAGCCCGACTCCCGGTCCCGACGTGTCCAGCAGGTAGTCGTCTTTGGCGAGAAGGTTGAACGTGCCCGTCTTGCGGTCGACGAGCAGCGTCCCGCTGTCGAGCGCGACGGCCTCGACCTCCCCGTATCCCGTCGCGCCCACCTCCGTGTACACGCCCTGCAGCCGGATGGTGACGTGACCGGTCGCCAGATCAATGACAGTCAGGGGGCGCTGATCCTCGAGTACGAGCGATCCCCCGAAAAGCGTCGGGTGCTCTGCCGGGGGGATGCTCGCTGCGACCGCAGCAAAGAGCAGACCGCCGATCACCAGCAGCAGGCTGAGCACTCCTATCAAGGCACCTGCGCGGCCGAACCCCGGAGCCCCTTGCGGGCCCGCTGAGCGTTCCCCGAAAGTGACGCTTGACGATCTGTTGCGGCCGCGCACGCCCAATCGCAGCTTTACCTCCCTCGCCGAGGCCCGCGCGAGACCTCATTGCCGGTGACGCGACACTAGGTCATCGCGCGCGCCTCCGGTAGGGTACGGGCGTGCACCTGTCCGTGCTGCTCAAGAGCCATTTGTGCTCTCCGGACGGCGAGAGCGTCGGGCGCGTCGACGACGTCATCGTGCGCCTGCGCGGCGGCGACCTCCCGCTTGTGACCGGGCTCGTCGGCAAGGTCGGCGGGCGGCGGGTATTCGTGCCCGTGTCGATGATCTCCGACCTGGCAGGCGAGGCCGTCGGGCTGGCCGACGCGCGGCTCAACCTGCGCAGCTTCGAGCGCAGGGAGGGAGAGGTCCTGCTGCGAGATGACATCCTCGGCCACCGCTTGATCGACGTCGCGGAGGCGGAGCTCGTGCGCGCGTGGGACATCGAGCTAAGCGAGACGGGCGAAGGGTGGGTCGTCACCTGCCTCGACACCCGTCGCCCTGCGAGGTTCTTCGGTCTCATCCGCGCGACCGCGGGTCATCCCTGCCAGGACTGGAAAGCCTTCGAGCCGCTCATCGGCCACGCTGCCAGCGTGAGGGCGAGAGCCGCGTTCGGCCGCGTGCACAGGCTGAAGCCCGCCCAGATTGCCGACCTTCTCGAAGAAGCCAGCCCCAAAGAGGGCGAGGAGATCCTCGACGTCGTCCATACCGACCCCGAGCTCGAAGCAGATGTGTTCGAGGAACTGGATCCCGACATCGCCAACCGGCTATTCGAGGACAAATCCGACGACGAGGTCGCCGACGTGATCGCCCACATGCGCGCCGACGACGCCGCGGACGCGGTTGCCGAGCTGCCACAGAACCGCCGGCTCAAGGTCCTCGACTTGTTGCCTCCCGGCACCCGGACCAAGGTCATGACACTGCTCAGCTTCAACTCGACGAGCGCCGGTGGGATCATGGGTGTCGACTTCCTCTCGGTACCGGCCGAAGCCACCGTCGAGGAAGCGCTGCGCCGTATCAGGCTCGCCGACCGGCTCCAGCCCGAGGCCCTGCTGACGGTCCACGGGGTCGACGTCGAGAACCGGCTGGTCGGTACGGCGAACGTGATCGCGCTGCTGCAGGCCGATGCCGACACGGCGCTGGCGGACCTGGTCGACAAGGACCCCGTGCGCGTCACCGCCGACGCCGACGTGGTTGACGTCACTCTGCTGATGGCGGACTACAACCTGATGACCGTCCCCGTCGTGGACGCGGACAACCATCTTCTTGGCGTGATCACCGTTGACGACGTGCTCGAGGTGACCATCCCCGACGACTGGAGACGCCGAGAACCTCCTGCTCATCCCGAACCGGCCGTGCCCGAGTTGGAGACGGCCGGCGCGGAGCAAGAAAGCCCGGAGCTGCGGGGCTAGGCCGTGACCGACCGTCTAGCCGCCAGCGGCGCCAAGGGCTCCGGGGCGGCGGAGGAGTCACGCCCCGCGGAGAACCAGGCACCCCGCCTTCAAACACCGTCGGCCGCGCTCGACGAAGCCCACGTGGGCAACATCGAGGGCGCGTTCGGCCAGATATCGCTCGGCGACATCGGGGAGCGCCGAACCTGGAGACAACGGCTGCTGACACTGGCCGCCATCGTCGGCCCAGGCATCATCGTCATGGTCGGCGACAATGACGCGGGCGGCGTCTCCACTTACGCGCAGGCGGGGCAGGACTTCCACACCAGCCTTCTCTGGACGCTGCTGCTGTTGATCCCCGTGCTGATCGTCAACCAGGAGATGGTCGTGCGTCTCGGCGCGGTCACCCAGGTCGGCCATGCCCGCCTGATCAACGAGCGGTTCGGCCGGGGATGGGGCTGGTTCAGTGTCGGCGACCTGTTCATATTGAACTTCCTCACCATCGTCACCGAGTTCATCGGCATCCTGCTCGCAGCCAAGTACGCGGGAATCTCCCCCTATATCGCCGTACCAGTCGCGGCCGTGGCACTGGTGGCGATCATGGCTTCCGGCAGCTTCAGCCGTTGGGAGCGGGCGATGTTCGCTTTCATCGCGGTGAGCCTGATCCAGATCCCGATGTTCCTGCTCTCCCACCCTCGCTGGGGCACGATCGGCCATGACTTCGTCGTGCCGAAAATCACGGGCGGCACGTCGTCCGCTTCAGTGCTTCTGATCATCGCGATCGTCGGTACCACGGTCGCCCCCTGGCAGCTCTTCTTCCAGCAGTCGAACATCGTCGACAAGCGGATCACCCCTCGGTTCATCAGCTACGAGATGGCGGACACGGTGATCGGGTCGGTCGTCGTCGTGATAGGGGCGGCCGCGATCATGATCACGGCGGACTGGGCGGCGCGCGGTACGCCGGCATTCGGAAAGTTCACCGACGCCGCGGGAGTGGCACGGCTGCTGTCGCAGCGCGGCAGCGGGCTAGGCACGATGTTTGCGATCCTGCTGTTCGACGCGAGCGTCATCGGCGCCGCGGCGGTCACGCTGTCCACCAGCTACGCGTTCGGGGACGTCTTCGGGATCCGCCACTCGCTGCATCGCGGTTTCAAGGACGCCAGGCAGTTCTACCTGAGCTACATCGCGATGGTCGCAGTTGCTGCGGGGGTCGTCCTCATACCCAGCGCCCCCCTCGGCCTGATCACCGTCTCGGTGCAGGCGCTCGCAGGGCTGTTGCTGCCGTCCGCCAGCGTCTTTCTCCTTCTCTTGTGCAACGACCCGGAGGTGCTGGGCCCCTGGACGAACCCGCCCTGGCTCAACGTCCTGGCCTCGATCATCGTCGGTGTCCTTCTCGTGCTTTCAGGAACCCTCATGGCGACCACCCTCTTCCCCCACGTCGACGTGACACTCGTGCTCGTGGTGCTGGCAGCGGTGCTCGCCACGGGCGGGACCGTGGTCGCGCTCGCGCTGAAGGTGATGACCCGCCGTTCGGAGACAAGCCGCCCTACTGCCGAGTTCTCGCCCGCAGACAGGCTGAGCTGGCGCATGCCACCCCTCACCCTCTTGAAGCCGGTTCGCTGGTCGCCGGGTTTGCGCCTCGGGATCCTTGCACTGCGGGCCTACCTCGTCTTGAGCGCTGCGCTTCTTCTGGTGAAGGCGATTCAGCTAGGGCACTGAGGCCGGCACGGGCCGCGGCGTCATGGTGGGGTCGGAACGATTGGCCTGACTGCAGTAAGGGGAATCACCGTTGGGATGGGACGCACCCGCCGCTCCGACTGCAACATCTCCGGCATCAGCGCGGGAAGGCCCTGCCGGCGCTGCGGAACGCTGCAAGGGGCCTCGCCGCGGCGGGGTTGACGCCGGCCGAGATCCTCGACAACCTCAACTGGCACTTCGCCACGCTCGAGCACGGGACGCGTCGCTTGATGCGAATGGTGGAGCAGATGGCCGATGCCCCCGTCGAAAGCCTCGCCACGAGGATCATCGAGGAGCTCTGCGGGGATGCCTCCGACGATTGCTGCGTCCTGATCTTCCGCCGCCGTCACTGAACGTCCCGGTTCGGGCCGTTCGACCCTGTCGGCAGGAAGCCCGGCCCGTGAAGATCTCCAACGTGAAAGAATGGACCGCCTCTGATCCACGCGCCCCTGGCCCGGTTGGCTGAACCGTGGCGCTCAGGGGGTACCTGCCCCAACTGGACGGAATCCGGGCTGCGGCCATCGCGGCGGTGGTCGCTTACCACCTCGGTTACCTGAGCGGCGGCTGGCTGGGCGTCGACGTCTTCTTCGTACTGTCGGGATACCTGATCACGTCGATACTGCTCGACGATGGAGCCCATCTGAGCCGGCTCCGGCGCTTCTGGGGACGCAGAGCCCGAAGGCTCTTCCCGGCTGTGATCGCGATGCTCCTCGTACTTTGTGCGTACTCCTGGGCCAACGGACCGGGGCTGGTTCCGGCGCAGTTGCGCTGGCCGGCACTGGCCACGGTCCTCTACGGGGCGAACTGGCAGCAGATCGCAGCAGGCAACAGCTATTTCGCCCAATTCACGGCGCCGAGCCCCCTGTCGCACGCATGGTCTCTTTCCGTCGAGGAGCAGTACTACGTGCTCGCCCCCCTGCTGCTCGGAGCGGTACTCCTGCTCACTAGGTCCTTGAGCAGCGAACGGCGCCGGCATTGGTTGATCGCCGTGTCGGTAGTTCTCGCGGTGTCGTCGGCGATTTGGATGGGCTTCGCCGCCGACCTTTATGGCGCGAACCGCGCTTACCTCGGCACCGACACGCGCGCCTGGGAGCTGCTGCTCGGCGGTGTCCTCGCCATGACCTGGCCGACCGGCGGGACCGCCCCGGCGCGACCGGTTGTCTGGAAGCTGCTGGCGTGGGCCGGGGCGGTAGCCGTGGTCGTTGGTGTTTGGAGGGCCGGCGGGCCTCCCACCTGGGTGTGGAACGGCGGACTGGTCGCCATCGCCTCAGGTGCGGGGATGCTCATCGTCGGCGTGGTGAGAGCTCCCGGCACCGCTCTGTCGAGGCTCCTGAGCGCGCGACCCGTGCGCTGGCTCGGGCTGATCTCCTACAGCCTCTATCTGTGGCACTGGCCCACCATCGTGCTGATCACCCCTGACAGCTCGGGGCTGTCGGGGACATTGCTGGTCGTGGTGCGCGTGGCAGCGATGCTCGTTGCGTCGGTTGCCAGCTACTACCTGATCGAGCGACCGCTGCGGCGACTCGACTGGGCGGCCCTTGCACGACGAGCGCGCGTCCCCTCCGCCGGCTTCGCGGCTGTCGGCCTCGCCGTCACGGCTGCGTTGATCGTGGGGGCGACCGTCGGACCGCCCGTCGCCGGCTCGTCCTCCCTGCCGGCGCCCACCCCGCAGGAGATCAAGGTGCCGCTCGACCTGCCGCGAGCGTCACCCGCCGACCCGTACCGGGCTTGGATCATCGGTGACAGCGTCATGTTCGACGGCTCACCGGGGGTAACCGCAGCTCTCCAATCGACCGGCGAGGTCTCCGTGGTCGCGAATACAGCCTTCCCCGGGTGGGGCCTGACCAGAGACCCGGCGTGGGCCTCCGACGTGCTGAGCACCACGCGGCGGTTCCGCCCGCAGATCGTGATCGGCACCTGGTCCTGGGACGACGGGGAGGCCCAGAAGACGCCGCAGCTGTACGCGCAGCGCCTGGGCTCGGCCCTGCGCCTGCTGTTGAGCCCTGACACGGGAGTGAAGCTCGTGGTCCTAATGGAGTTCCCACAATCCGGTCCTGATACGGCTATCCCCGATACTTCGGCACGCGCAGCCGACTGGTTGCAGCGAACGGAGGCACAGGGCGCGTGGAACGGGGTGGCGGAGGCGGTGGTCAAGGAGTTCCCGCGGCACGCGGTGTACCTGACGACCGACCAATTGTTCGCGCCGGGCGGTCGTTTTTACACCTGGTTCCGTACCTCCGGCGGCGGCTGGCTGCGGGCGCGCAAGCTGGACAACGCTCACTTCTGCCCTTATGGAGCAGCGCAGTGGGGAGCCCTACTCACCGCCGACCTGACTCCCGCGCTGCACCTGCCGACGATGAAGGCTGGGTGGGAACTGGGGCCTTGGACCCGCGACCACCGCTACAACGATCCCCCGGGGGCCTGCCCGGACAACCAGCCTCCCCCCGGGTACAGCGGGGTGGCCGTCCCTGGCCGTGTTGGATGAGAACTCACCGTGACCGTTGGCGTCGCGCGCGAGGACGAACGGCCCTAGGGGGTGCCGTGCCGATGCCCGTAGGATGCGCCGTTGAACCGCCCGTCGGGCTGGCGAGATCCGGCGGTCCCCCGAAGTGGCAGGAGTGCCTTGGATGAACAGCCCCTCGAAGCCGTCGCCCAGCCGAGAGGGCTCCTCCCCGGTCCCACCCCGGGCCGGGCAGAAGAGTCGTCAGCAAGGCCGTCGGCCTGGTAGCTCGGCAGGGCAGGGGCGCCGCGCCCGCCAGTCCACCCTGCGCCGACGGCGCAACATCATGGCAGCGATGGCTGTGGCAGCCGTGGTCATCGTGGTGGCCGTTGTCGTGGCGGTGGGCCTCAGTTCGTCGTCGTCGCAGAAGGCTGCGCCGCGCGTGCCGCTGACCGCCTCTCAGGAAGCGCACCTCACCGGAGTCCCGTTGTCAACCCTGGTGGCGGCATCGGACACGAGCGCGGCATCACATCTCATTCCGGCCTACCAGATCAACGCCCCGGCCTACACGTCGGGCGGCAAGCCCCAGATCCTGTACATCGGCGCCGAGTTCTGCCCGATCTGCGCCACCGAGCGCTGGCCCATGGTGGTCGCTCTCTCCCAGTTCGGCACGTTCTCCCACCTGTCGCAAAGTCGCTCTGCGGTGCGTGACGGAAACCTCGCCACCTTGAGCTTCTACGGCTCGAGCTACACGAGCCAGTACCTCACCTTCACGGCGGTCGAAACGCTGACCAATGTCCCCAAAGGGAACTCGTACGAGCCGCTTCAAACCCCGACACCCGACCAGGTCCGACTCTGGACCGGGGTGCTCGGCAGCGAGTCGTACCCCTTCATCTACGCAGGCGGCAAATACGTCCTCGACACCTACCAGTACCCGGCCACCGTCATCGAGGGTAGAGACTTCGCTCAGATCGCCGGCGCGGTCGGCGACAACTCCACAACAGTGGGCGCGTCGATAGACGCCTCGGCCGCGGCGCTGGTCAAATACATCTGTGGCATCACAGGCCAGCAGCCGGCCGCCACCTGCCAGGCCGTGGCCGCCGTCAAGGCCACCGTCACCAACGTGGCCCAGAGCGGACCGTCGTCCTCAGCCAATGACTAGGACCATGAGCGGCACCACCGAGACCCAGTCGAAAAGCGCTGAGTACAACCGCCTCCCCCGCTGGCCGGCCATCGGCGGACTTACCCTCTCCTTTCTCGGCTTCGGTATCGCCGCCTACCTGACCTACGAGCACTACACGGCGTCCACGTCGCTCACCTGCCCGGCGGCGGGCGGCATGGTCAACTGCCTCAAGGTGACGACGAGCGGATACTCCGAAATCAGCGGCGTTCCGGTAGCCGTGCTCGGCTTGATCTTCTTCGCTGTCATGTCTGTGCTGCAGTCACCCCGCGCGTGGAACAGCCATTGGCCCGCGCTGCGGGTGGGGCGCGTTGTCTGGTCCCTCGTAGGCGTGGGAACGGCGGTGTGGCTGATCTACGCGGAGCTTTTCAAGCTCGACGCGATCTGCGAGTGGTGCACCGCGGTTCACGCCGTCTCCGTTCTCTTATTCGGCTTGACCGTATTCGGCACGGCGGTAACCGCCGAGGAACCCGAGCCAGAGCCGGCGTAGATGGAGCCAATGAGCGGCGAACCCTTCGTCATCGAGATGCGCGCCGCGGAGGTGCGCCTCGCATGAGCGCGCAACCGGATGTCAAAGTCAGCCAGGAGAGCGAGGGCGGTTACCGGGTCGAGGTTCGAGGCTCCGGTGCGACGACCAGCCACGTCGTGAGTGTGCCGGCGGGTTTCGCCACCGAGCTGGGTTGGGGCAGAAAGTCGGAAGCCGAGTTGGTGAGGGAATCGTTCGCGTTCCTACTCGAGCGCGAACCACCGTCGTCGATACTGCGCAGCTTCAGCTTGGACGTGATCGGGCGCTACTTCCACGAGTACCCGGCGGAAATCGCCAGCCGACTGCCTAGATAACCCCTGGGCGCGTTACGGCCCTTCGACGCCGCAAGGCGAAAAATGGCTCAGCATCCCGCGGACATTTCGCGGACACTCGGATTCTGAGAGGTGCAAGAGTCCTGCAGGGCCCTATATGTCGTAGTAGAGCATGAACTCCCAGGGATGCGGCCGCAGGCGGACCGGGTCGATCTCGTGCTCGCGCTTGTAGGCGACCCACGTCTCGATGAGGTCGTCGGTGAAGACACCGCCGGCGCGGAGGAAGTCGTTGTCGGCTTCGAGAGCGCGGAGTGATTCCTCGAGAGAACCGGGAACGGTAGGAACCTGCGCAAGCTCCTCCGGGGGCAGGTCGTAGAGGTCCTTGTCCACCGGGTCGGGTGGCTCGATCTTGTTGAGCACGCCGTCGAGCCCGGCCATGAGTATCGCCGAGAACGCGAGGTACGGGTTGCACGACGGGTCGGGGCAGCGGAACTCGACGCGCTTGGCTTTAGGGCTCTTCGAGTACAGAGGGATGCGGCACGCGGCGGAGCGGTTGCGCTGGCTGTAGACCAGGTTGACCGGCGCCTCGTACCCGGGAACGAGGCGCTTGTAGCTGTTCGTGGTCGGTGCTGCGAATGCGAGGATGGCCGGAGCGTGGGCGAGGAGGCCGCCGATGTACCAGCGCCCGAGATCGGAAAGGCCCGCGTATCCGAGCTCCGAATAGAACAGCGGATCGCCGCCTTTCCACAGCGACGAGTGCACGTGCATCCCCGACCCGTTGTCGGCGAAGATCGGCTTGGGCATGAACGTGGCCGACAGCCCGTGAGCGCGGGCGACGCTCTTCACCACGTACTTGTACAGCATCAGCTTGTCCGCCATCGCCGACAGCGTGTCGAAGCGCATGTCTATCTCGGCTTGGCCGGCGGTCCCGACCTCATGGTGCTGGATCTCGATCTCGATCCCCAGTTGCTCCATGGTGAGGATCATCTCCGAGCGGAGGTCCTGGAAGTGGTCCATCGGCGGGACCGGGAAGTACCCCTCCTTGTATCGCGGCTTGAAGCCGAGGTTGGGCCCCTCGTCCTTGCCTGAGTTCCAGATCCCCTCGACGGAGTCGATGTGGTAGTAGCCCTCGTGAGAGTTCTGGTCGAAGCGAATGTCGTCGAAGATGAAGAACTCCGCCTCGGGTCCGAAGTAGGCGGTGTCGGCCACACCTGTGGAGACGAGATAGTCCTCGGCCTTCTTCGCGACATAGCGGGGGTCGCGCGAGTACGACTCGCCGGTGACCGGATCCCGCACGAAACAGTTGAGGTTCAGCGTCTTGTGCTGTCGGAACGGGTCGATGACCGCGGTGTCCGGATCGGGGACCAGGAGCATGTCGGACTCCTGGATCTCCTGGAACCCGCGGATCGAAGAGCCGTCGAAGCCGGAGCCCTCCTCGAAGCTGTCGATGGTCAGCTCGTGCGCTGGCAACGAGTAGTGCTGCATCAGGCCCGGGAGGTCGGAGAAGCGGTAGTCGACGATCTCGATCCCCTCTGCCTGCACCAGGCTCAGGACCTCTTCCGGCGTGCGCTTGGCAAAGCCCATCGGAACAACCCCCGATATTCGGAACCGGCGCGGCCCTCGCCGGCGCCGGTTCGAAGTCTTGCAGACCGGGTGGGCTGGGCGCGCCGGCGCCGGCTAGACCAGCGCGGAGCAGCAGGTGTTGACGATGAGCCGGGTGACCATATAGGGGTCCATGTTGGCGTTGGGCCGGCGGTCCTCGATGTAGCCCTTGCCGTCCTTCTCCACCTGCCACGGGATGCGCACCGAGGCGCCGCGGTCGGAGACGCCGTAGGTGAACTCGCTGTAGTGCGCCGTCTCGTGATGGCCGGTGAGGCGGTCCTCGATGCCGTGGCCGTAGGCGGCGATGTGCTCCTCGGCGTTCTGACCGAGGGCCTCGGCGGCGGTGATCACCGCTTCATAGGACTCGCGCATCTTCTTGGTAGAGAAGTTGGTGTGGCACCCGGCGCCGTTCCAGTCGCCGCGTACGGGCTTGGGGTCGAGGGTGGCGGAGATCCCGAAGTTCTCCCCGAGGCGGTGGAGCAGCCAGCGAGCCACCCAAAGCTGGTCGGAGACCTCCAGCGGGCCGAGGGGCCCCACCTGGAACTCCCACTGGCCGGGCATGACCTCGGCGTTGATGCCCGAAAGGCTCAGGCCGGCGCTGATGCAGGCGTCCAGATGAGCCTCCACGAGGGGCCGGCCGTAGATGTCGTCCGAGCCCACGCCGCAGTAGTACGGCCCCTGGGGGGCCGGGTAGCCCGTGTGATCCGGGAACCCGAGGGGGCGGCTGCCCTTGAAGAGGGTGTACTCCTGCTCGATCCCGAACAGGGGCTCCTGGTCGCCGTACTTGTCGACGACCGAGGCGAGCGCCGAGCGGGTGTTGGTCGGGTGGGGCGTGAAATCGGTCAGCAGAACCTCGCAGAGGACGAGCAGGTCGTCGCCTCCGCGGATCGGGTCCGGGCAGGCGAAGACCGGCTTGAGCACGCAATCCGACGCCTTGCCCGGCGCCTGGTTGGTGCTGGACCCGTCGAAACCCCAGATCGGGAGGTCCGCCGCGGCGCCACCCTTGTCGAGGATCTTGGTCTTCGAGCGCAGGAGGGCGGTCGGCTCGGTGCCGTCGATCCAGATGTACTCGGCCTTGATGGTCACGTGCTTGCTCCTAATGCTCCCTGTAGCCCCTTGCCGGGTCGTGTTCTGACGGGCCGTCATTGTGCCACGGCTGTGCGAACGTCTCCTTGCGGAAGTGTGAACAGTCTGTGACAACCGGCCCGGATGGGGCCTCAACCCCACGCCGGGCCGTCGTCATTGGCCATAACCTCTTGCATGTGGAACGTCAACAGGACTACGTGCTGCGCACCGTCGAGGAGCGTGGGATCCGCTTCATCCAGCTGTGGTTCACCGACGTCCTCGGCACCCCCAAGTCGTTCCAGATCACGCCGGCGGAGTTGGAGAATGCTCTCGAGGAGGGCATGACCTTCGACGGCTCGACGATCGACGGCTTCAGCCGGGTGCAGGAGAGCGACGTGCTGGCCATGCCCGACGCGAAGACATTCCAGCTGCTCCCCTACCTGAGCGACGGCGCGCCGGTCGCGCGGGTCGTGTGCGACGTGGTGAACCTGGACGGCACTCCGTTCGAGGGTGACCCGCGCCACGTTCTGCGTAGGAGCTTGGAGCGTGCGAGGGACCTGGGGTTCTCGTTTTTCGTGGCACCGGAACTCGAGTACTTCTACTTCGACGGAAACTCCGATCCGATGTCGCCCCGACCTCTGGACCACGGCTCGTACTTCGACCTGACCACCAACAACCTCGCTGCGGAGCTGCGCCGGGAGACGGTGCTCACCCTCGAGGACATGGGGATCCCGGTGGAGTACAGCCAGCACGAGGACGCTCCCAGCCAGCACGAGATCGACCTCCGGTACACCGATGCCATGACCATGGCGGACACCGTGATGACGGTGCGGATGGTGGTCAAGGAGATAGCGGCGCGCCACGGCGTGATGGCGACGTTCATGCCCAAGCCGCTGCACGGCGTGCAGGGGTCAGGGATGCACACGCACATGTCGCTGTTCGACGGGGACTCCAACGCGTTCTACGGCGACTCCGACGAGTACAACCTCTCCCCCGTCGCGCGCATGTTCATAGCCGGCGTGCTCGCGCACGCGCGCGAGCTCACAGCGGTGACCAATCAATGGGTCAACTCCTACAAGCGTCTCATCGTTGGATACGAGGCGCCCGTGTACATCTCGTGGGCTCGCAACAACCGCTCCGCTCTGGTGCGCGTGCCTCCCACGAAGAAAGGCAAGCGCGACTCGACGCGCATCGAGTACCGCGCACCCGACCCCGCCGCCAACCCGTACCTCGCGTTCGCGGCGGTGCTGTCTGCGGGACTCAACGGGATCGAGAATTCCTACAAGCTGCCACCGGAGGCCGCCGCCAACCTCTACGAGCTTTCACCGGCACAACGACTCGCCGAGGGCATCGAGTCGCTCCCCGGGTCATTGTCCGAGGCGGTCGACGAGATGGAGCGGTCGGAGCTGATAGCCGAGGTGCTGGGCGAGCACGTCTTCGAATGGTTCGTTCGCAACAAGCGGGCCGAATGGGCCGATTACAAGGCCGAGGTAACGGCATTCGAGCTGCGCCGCTACCTCACCTCGCTGTAGGAGCTTCGAGAGCCTGCCGTGGAGCCGCTCCTTCTTTTTCCAGATCCCGCACCACCACTCCTCGCGCAGGCCCTGGACCTCGGCGGTTACCAGTGGAAGTCGGTTGCGTCGCCGGCGGTGGCCGAGCGGGTGGAGCCCGACGACGGCTGGTCCGGCGCCATCGTCTGCGCCGACACCGATCCCGACGGCGCTTTCGCAATGTGCCGGGTCCTGCGAAAGCGCGACATCCCGCTCGCCCCAGTCCTACTCATCGTGTGCGTATCGCAGCTCGGCGAGCTGGAGCTGCGCGAGGACCTCTTCGACGACTTCTGCGTCTCGCCGTGGCAGGGCCAGGAGCTCGACGCCCGGCTCGCTCACCTGTTCTGGAGGACGGGACGCGGAACCCGACCGGAGCTCGTCGAGTACGGCGCACTGGTGCTGAACCTCGAGACCTACCAGGCGGCGGTGGCGGGCAGGCCGCTCGATCTCACCTACATGGAGTACGAGCTCCTGAAGTTCCTCGCGACTCACCCCGGCAAGGTTTTCACCCGCGAGACGTTGCTCTCGCGGGTCTGGGGCTACGAGTACTACGGCGGGGCGAGGACCGTCGACGTCCACATCCGCCGGCTGCGCGCCAAGCTCGGGGAGGAGCAGGCGAACCTGATCTCGACGGTGCGCTCGGTGGGCTACCGGTTCGGTCAGGGACGCTGGACGCCCTGAAGAGGTTCGCACTACTGCCTGGGCAGACGGAGCGAACCTCCTTAACCCTCCGGCCGGCGGAGGACGTAGCACCCGCCGGTCGTCATGGACGTCAAGACGTAGCCGGCGTCGAGCGCACGGGCGAGCGTTCCGCGCAGCGCCGCGAGCCACTCTCGGGCCAGTTTGGGCTCCGACTGGCGTAGAGCCTGGGTGTTCGACGGGACCTGGCACAGCAGGAGCTCGGGGGCCTGCTCGATCCAGTCCGCAGGGACGAGGACAGGTTCGCCGCCGGCACCTTCAGTGAGGATGGTCAGCGCCATCTCCTCGATGTCGGGGTCGTCCTGGTCGGCGGGCCGGTTCTCCCCGGGGCTCGCCTCCGCGAGTTCCCATCGGGCCAGGCAGCGGTCGGTGAAGTCCCAGCGGTTGATCGGGTCGTTGAGGTACCCGAAGAAGTCGTGGTAGTAAGCGTCGCACCGGGCTCCCAGCTTGACGGTCGCGAACCACCCGTTGCGCCGGACCAGCGGGTCGAACGTCCAGGTGATCTGCTCGATCCCCCGCTCCAGCGCCCACGCCCGCTGGTGGCACAGGAGGGCGAAGCCGATCCCGCTACCCTGGGCGCTCGGGACGACCCCGGTCATGTGGAGGTGGGCGTTCCGCCGGCCTGGCTCGGGGGACGCAAAGGCCACAGAGGCCCCCATCAGATGCTCGTGCGCCCACGCGCCGGCGACGTAGTTGCCGCTGATGGAAAGGCTGCGCAGCAGAGGAACGGTCACCCCGCCCGGGCCCCAGATGCGCTCGAACAGGCCCTCCACCTCGGCCATATCGGGCAGCTCCTCGAGGTGCCGTATCTCCACGCCGGCGCTGCGCGCCGCGTCGTCGGAGACCAGCCTCACCGCGGGGTCGGCCCAAGGCGCACGGCCGGTGGGTCCTCCCCAGCCAGTCACAGCTCCAAGCTTAGATCCCTTTTGAGCAATTGATGCTATGTCCCGCCCTCGGGGGCCGGCAGGCGACCGCCCGGCGCCAAAGGCGGTGAATCTCAAGCCGGTGAGCCCGAATCGGGTGAATAGGCCCAGGCCTCGATCTCTACTGCGGCCTCGAGCGGCAGGGCGGCCACGGCGAACGCGGACCGGGCCGGGCGGTGGGGACCAAAGGCGGAGACGTAGGCGTCGTTCATGGCTTGATAGTCACCGATATCGGCCAGGAACACCGTGGTCTTCACCACCGCATCGAGACCGGCGCCGTAGCCGGCGAGAAGCGCCTCGATGTTGCGCACGGCCTGCGCTACCTGCGCCACGACGCCGCCTTCGACGAGGCGGCCATCCTGCAGTCCGAGCTGGCCGCTGCACACCAACCAGTC
>Ga0307373_10005786_pt1 | contig 20015 bp, 11 predicted proteins | sample OX2MG_FD_202534 | JGI IMG/M metagenome (GOLD analysis project Ga0307373, IMG submission 202534) | Soil microbial communities from Risofladan, Vaasa, Finland - OX-2 | ecosystem: Environmental > Terrestrial > Soil > Coastal area > Acid sulfate soil | place: Finland: Risofladan, Vaasa | collected...
GGTCGAGATCCCGAGTGTCGCCGACTTCGCCTACGATTTGCATCCATTCCGGCTTGCCGGTCTTGTCTTTATCCACGCTGATGCGATGACCCAACGGATTGCCCTCAAAATAAGTGCGCGCGAAAACCTTGTTGATGATCGCGACCAACTCGCCGCCTTGCGCGTCTGCGCTGCTGAAGCTTCTTCCCTGCAGCAGAGGAATCCCCACTGTCCGGAAATAGCCCGGGCTGACGGACCTTCCGAAGATCAGAGAGCCGTGCGCGATTCCTACCTGACCAGAGCGCCTTTCGATTTGAACGGAAAGCGCGCCATTGAATCCGCTCAGAGGAGCATTAGAGGTGGCCGCTGCTGTGCGCACGCCAGGGAGCGCGCGAATACGGTTCAGGACGCTTCCGACGGCGAGCTGGCATTGTGTGAGCTTATTTTGATCCCACGGATTGCACACAGCGCTGCTGAAGTCCACCGACAAAGTGAGAATGTGGTCGGTTCGAAATCCCAGCTTCACGCTGATGATGTTCTCGAGACTGCGTGCAGCGAGCACGGCCGCAGTCACGAGGATCACGGACAGCGCCACCTCGGCGACAACAAACGCTCCTCGGAATCTGTGAGGCCGCCGCGCGGAGAGCGCTGCTGGCGATCCGCCCAGGACACTCTTTAGCGCAGGTCCCACGCGACGCTCGGACGCTTGCAGCGCGGGCGCCAGTCCGAAAAGAATTCCGGCGAGAACTGAGACGCCGACTGTGAATGCCAGCACAACCATGTTTAGCTGCAACAACTCAAGATGCGGCGTACCCGGCGGCGCAATCAGCCGAAGAGTCCGAATGCCCCATGCGGCGAACAAAATCCCAAGCGCGCCTCCGGCGAAAGCCAGAATCATGCTTTCGGCGAGAAATTGCCTGACGATTCGCCCCCGCGACGCGCCCAGGGCCGCGCGAATCGCCACTTCTTTTTGGCGCGCCCAACCGCGCGCCAGCAGCAGGCCGCTGATGTTCACGCACGCAATGAGCAGCACGAATCCCACTGCGCCGAACAGGATCAACAGCCCGTCGCTCAAGTTGCCGGTGTCGCGCTTCACCGGAGAGCCCAGCAGTTCCCAACCGCCGAGCGCGGTCATGAGCTTTGGGTATTTTGCCGCGAACCACGATGCCGCAACTCTTAATTGGGCGTCAGCTTGCTCGACAGAGAGGCCGCGCTTCAACCGCGCGACTACGCGACCGCTGCCCGGTGACGAGCTTGAAAGCCACAGGCCTTTCTCGCCCGCGCCGAAGTCCACTTCACGCGGCATTACGCCGATAACCCTGTATGGTTGGCTGTTCAGAGTAATTTCGCGTCCTACGACGGACGGATCGCTGCCAAACATGTCCTTCCATAGCGCATAGCTGAGAATTACGACACGCGCGTTCGCCGGTTGCGTGTCGCTCGCCAAAATTGGTCGTCCGAACAGCGGATGCACGCCGAGCACGGAGAAAAAATCGCCAGAGACTTCCGAGCCGCTGAGTTTCTCTGGCTCGACTTCGCCGGTGAGCGCGAATTCTCCTTGGGAGTACGTAGCCCATTGCTCAAACTCGGGCGCGTGCGCCCGAATTTGTTTCCACCCATCGCCCGAAAAGGAAATAATGGACATCACGCCGACGGAATATTTTTTGTAGGCGTCAACGGTTACCAATCGCGAGGCATCCGCGTAGGGCAAAGGCCTAAGCAACAGTCCATAAACGGCACTGAAGATCGCAGTGTTGGCACCGATGCCGAGCGCCAGCGTCAGAATCGCGACTGCCGTGAAGCCCGGAGACCTTCGCAGCATACGGAGAGCGTAGCGGATGTCCTGCCAGAGTGTGCCCATGTCTACCTCCCTTTCCCAGTGAAAGGGGAAACAACAACTACATGTTTCTTACGATCTCGATCGCTTCTTGCATCTGGGTATCTTCACCCGCGGCAAGCTTGTCGGCTGACAATTCGACAGGAATGCCTGGGGATACTCCTCTGCCCTCGATCATTCTTCCTTCCCAGGTGAGATACGCGGCCACAGGTAAGCCCAGAATATAACCGGAACCGGCCTGAAACGTTCGTCCGCTCAATAGCCGCCCTGGTGTTTTTGTGCCGACAATTGTCGCCAATTGGTTTTCCTCCGCAAACGCGGCAACCATTTCGCCCGCACTGGATGTGTGCTCGTTTACGAGAATCACGACGCGGCCGTGGAATCGTTGCGGACCGAGGCCCTCTGTTACGACGAGAATCGACTTGTCGATAAAGCCGTATCGCAGTGCCAGCCATAAAAGAGTCGGCTTATGCGAAGGTATCTGGCCAAATCTCGGCAACTTCTCGCGTGCATATCCCTTCTCTTTACGCGCACGCGTTAGGCTGTATCCAACCTCCTTCTTTCCAGGGGTTAGATAACTCATGAGCCGCAATGCACCAATTCCTCCTCCAGTGTTCCCGCGAAGATCCACAATCAGCCGCGTCGAATCCTTCAAGTGTGCGATGGCGGTGTCGAGCATGTGAGCGAGATCGATCCCTACGGCTCCCGGAAACATGGTCACCTTGAGCCAACCGATGCCGTCGGGTAGTTGTGAGCAGAGGACTGCTTTGGGAACGATCACAGGACGACTCTTCGACCGCGATAACGGCACCTTCAGGGTCCCGATGACGCGCTTGCCGTCTGGCTTTTGTACGAGATACTGGGAATCGTCTCCGAGTGGAAAAATCGGCGGCTCGGGCGGCTTCAATTCTCGATTTCGGACCTGAAGCAGTATGTCACCTGGACGCAAGCCGGCGAAATGCGCGGGGCCGCCTTCGTGAACGTCCTGGAACATCCAGCGTTGCTCACCATCGAAGTTGCAACGCATGAATGTGGCGGCAATGGCATGGCGTCCCGGAATGTTCCGACTTTTGGAATGACGAAATCCGGTGTGGCTGGTCTTTAGTTCGTTCAGTAGCTCTTGTATCTGTTTTTCAAACTCTTCATCAGTGCCAGTCCGCAGGATTTTGTCCTTCCTACTTTCGGACAATTGCTGCCAGTTGGCCCCGTTCATCCCAGGATCGAAATGTCTTCGCTCGACGAGTTCGCACACCCGCGTATAGATTTTTTCTCGGGTCTTGGCGTCGAGGGTCATGGTTAGTTCAGAGGAATCGGCGATCCGCCGTCTCCTATCAGCACGAACGCACCCCAATAATAAGGCGAAACCTGACCCCCGTATTTCGTCAACAAATCCATTTTCGCCTCACGGAGAGCCGTCGCTTTATCGTCGCCTTGCGCCAAGTGAGTATAGAAGCGTTTCATCAAGTCTGATGTGAATGTGTCGTCTGCGCTCCACAAGCTGGCAACGACCGCCTTCGCGCCACTTACCAAAAACGCTTCGGCAAGATTCGTGATTCCTTCTTCGCCTTCGACTTTGCCCAGACCGGTATCACAGGCAGAGAGCGTAACCAGGTCGGCATTGAAGTGAAGGCGCATGATTTCGGGAATTTGCAAAAGGCCATTATCCTGAGGCGTGCGGTCCATGCCCAGCACCAACCCTGATCGTTCGGGGAAACGACTGTCGGCGAATCCGTGCACCGCAAGATGAACGATGCGGAAATCTGCGAGAGGCTCGGATTCAAATGTGGCCTCAGTCGCGTGTGAGCCGAGGAGAATCACGCCATCATTGCCGAGAATCTTGTTGGCGTCGAGAACTTCCGCGCGAGTCTGCGGGAGATCGTGCAGCGGAGTCCCTAGTGCATCGGAAAAGCCGCGCAAAACTGTCTTCTCAATCCCTTCGGGTTTCGGTAGTTCGGGCAATACGTCGCCCTGGTCCTGATATGGGACATCCCCCACGCCGAGAAAGGAATGCTGCGGCTTCTGGTCGCCGCTTCTGGTTCTCAAAACATCCAGAACAGTCATTGCGGGAACATAACTGATTGTTCGCGACTCCGCCAAGAAGGAACCATTGGGGTCACGGAGTGTATCAAAGGGCAGGAAATACAGAATGCCGTCAGGAACAACAATCAAGGTGTCGTGTGTAGCTGCTTGGGTCAGGGGCTGCAAGAGAATCGAGTAGAGTTCCTCAGCAACCCGAACATTATCCTGTTTCTCCCGAATGCTGCTGAGATACGTTTGTGTTAGGTTGCGAATCGCCTGTTTTCCCGCTGGCAAGACTGTCAGGCCAGCATGTTCCTTTGAAATCCAAACACAGAATCCGTGAGGCTCGTCCAGAACATACTCGAGCGCAAGCTCGTTCGGATGTAGGACAGCCTGAATCGATTTCAGGGAGGCAGGCTTTTCAAGCCAGTCATGCCGCGACGCATCCTGGTCGTTCCGTGTCCAATCCAAGCGACGTTCGTATTCGATGAGCTGATTGTTCAAATCCTGGCGCTCCGTGGTGCTGTTCGAGCGCATGAGGCGTAGTTGAAGGTCCGAGATGGTTGCCGCCAGCGGTTGCACCGCAGACGATTGGTCATTGCTAAACGACACCCTGTCTTCCAGCAGAGCTGCTGCGGTCCTCCCTCGCACGCGTTCCAAAATATCCAGTGCTCGTCCTACGTTTCCACTGCGTGCGATGAGTTCGAAATGGTGCAAATACGTGTTGCCCATCGCACCCGCCAGAGAACTGCTCCAATAGGTTTCGTCGGCGTTGACCAGCATCCCGTCAATCACCAGTTCCGCTTGTTCATACAATGCATTGGCCTCGGCGACATGCCCTTCGCGCGCTTTTAGATCAGCTAGCACAGTGAGGTCGCGCGGCAGGAAATAGCGATCCCCGACGCGCCGACTGGCTTCCAACCCCAAGGAAGCATATCGCTCGGCGGATTTCAGGTCTCCGTCTGCGGAGTAAATATTGGTGAGATCAGAGAAGGCTTGATCCGCCATGCGATAGAACGCATGCGTCCATCCGAGTTGGCCTGCTTCGTCCAGATATGCTGTCGCCTCGTCTCGGTTTGCGGTCTGGAGATCCAATTCTCCAAGTTGGATGAATATCTGCGACTGATGGCCGAATTTGTCGTTCTTTTTCGCAATCGCCAATGCTTGATTAAGGGTATCCCTTGCTTCTCGGAGTTTGTTCTGCCCGACTAAGGCCTGCGCCTTACCTTCGAACGCCATATACGGGAATCCGGCATCAGGCGTGTTCGTGGCAACCTTAATTGCCCGGTCGAAGAACGCAAGAGCCTCTGCATATCGTTGAACTGTATTGAAGCCATTTCCGAGCATTTCGAGAGATCGAACCTGACCGCCCGTGTCCCCACTCGCCATCGCGGAAAGAAGCGCGTCACCAACCAACTTTGCAGCGTGCCCACTTTCGCCTTGCAGGAATGCAATGATGCCGAGTTCGGCGTTTGCGCGTGCCTCCCATTGGGCTTCTCCTAGACTCTTTGCAATCTTCCGTGCTTCGATCCAATCCCATTTCGCTGTCGTCGGACTGATTTCTATGTCGGTGTAGCCCTTCTGGGCGAGGCACCAGAGTCTCAATTCGGGATCGCTTTTCACAACGGGGTCATCGAGCTCCTTACCGATCATCTCCGAGACATCTACATACGACATCGTTTCGGATTGTGCCCGAATGCGTCCGACGCGCGCATAAATCTGGTTTCTCCGGTCTCCGTTCTTCGTAAATAACTCCTCCGCGCTAGCGTACAGAGGTTCGGCCTTGGGCCAGTTGAATACCCAAGACAGGCGGTTTGCTTCCGCGAGCAAAAGTTGAGGGCTGCTCAAGGCCTTCTGATCCTGCGTGCGCGGCTCGGTGGGCATTCCGGTACGAGCTGATCTTCGGAGGTACAACGACAAATATTTTCTGGATGGCAAAACGACGAGCACAAGAAGAGAGACCGCGAAAAGCAAGAGCGTCACACGCCCTTTCGAGAGATGTATCCGCAATGCCGTGCCCTGAAGTCACCCGCTGGCAGCCTGTTTCATCTGAGGATGCAAGAGAGGGAAGCGGGTTAATTCGAGTAGTACGTTATTCGTTTAACAGTAGAACGTCAATAGATCCTACACATGGTGAAAGCGAATTGAGGTTGGGTGAAATCATTTGTCAGGGCGAGCATCACTTTCCGCGATAGACGGACGCTGACCTGTTGTTTTCCAAAATAAAATATAGTACCTTCCTGTTGGAAACCTAGATGGCCGTCTTAAGAGAGAACACATGAAACAAAAAATGGACGTCCTGCAAGGTACGTTGGCGTTGATGATCCTCAAGACTCTCGATGTCCTGGGGCCTCTGCACGGTTATGGGATCGCGCGGCGCATTGAGCAGATCAGCCGAGACGTGCTCTCCGTTAATCAAGGCACTTTGTATCCCGTGCTGTTGAAGCTGGAGCAAGAAGGCGCGATCACCTCCGAGTGGGGCGCCTCAGAGAATAATCGCAGGGCACGCTTCTATCGGCTGACACGGGACGGGCGTAAGCAGTTGCAGGCGGAGACACGGGATTGGGAGCAAACGGCAGCGATCATCGGCCGATTCTTCGAGGTGAAGGCGGAGGATTTGTCATGAGATCTCTGAGGCGGTTCTTCACGCGTCTTGCGAACTTCGTGACGAGGCGGCGAGATGATGAACGATTGAAGGAAGAGATTGAGGAGCATATCGCTCTGCAGACAGCCGAGAATCTTCGCGCCGGTTTATCGCCCGCTGAGGCGCGACGCCAGGCGATGCTGAAGTTTGGCGCAGTGGAGGCGATCAAGGAAGACTATCGGGCTGAGCGAGGAATGCTGTTCATCGAAACCTTGTTACAAGACATCCGCTTCGGTCTGCGCATGCTCCGTAAATCCCCCGGCTTCACCGCGGTTGCAGTCCTTACTCTCGCCCTCGGCATCGGTGCCAACACCGCGATATTCAGTTTGGTTGACGGCATTCTTCTCCGGCCGCTTCCTTATCCTCACTCTGACCGTATTGTCTACTTCGGGTGGATGGATAAACAGCGGCTCATCCCGGATCTCAATGTTCCCGAACTTGAATTCTGCCGCGACCGCGCCGCCAGCTTTGCTGCGATCGCCGGTTTCCAGGGCTATGGCGACCAGGAATTAAATCAAGACGCCTCGAAGAGCTGGGTCACAACTGCATTTGTGACCGACGGATTTTTCGAAACGCTTGGCGTGAATCTGCAACTGGGCCGTCCGTTTGGCCGTGAATTCACTCGCGCCGGCGGGGCGTTCGCCGCTGTGCTCAGCGACTCGCTCTGGCGCAGCGTGTTCGGCGCCGACCCAAACATCGTCGGCCGGCAAATTGTCCTGAATAACCAAAGCTATACTGTCACCGGAGTCCTGCCACCTGATTTCAAATATACACAGCCCGCTGATCTATTCGTATCCGCGCACCTCGGGCACAGCTTGGGCGATGAAGGCCTAAACACGGACGTAATCGGTCGCCTCAAGCCGGGAGTTTCGCTCGCGCAGGGCCGAGCCGAAGCGCGCCTGCTGGGTACGGAATTTTTTGCGCAAGCCTCCCCTGAACAGCACCAGGGGGCAGGCTTTCTTCACCTCGACCTCCTTCAGGAATATCTCGCCAGCGATTACCGCACAACTCTGCTGATGCTCTTCAGCGCCGTAGGCCTGCTGCTCCTGATTGCATGCGCGAACGTCGCCAGCCTGCTCCTCGCCCGCGCCGTCTCGCGGCAAAAGGAAATCTCCATTCGCCTGGCTCTCGGCGCAGGTCGTCGCCGCCTGCTCCAGCAGTTTCTCGCCGAAGGCTTGCTGCTGGGAATTTTCGGCGCCGCTTCGGGACTCGCCGCCGCCGTCGCTTCGCTGCGCGTATTCGTTTCTGCGATTCCCTGGGACCTTCCCTCCATTGACCGCATCGGTCTGGACAGCCGCGTCTTGCTCTTCACCTCTCTCGTGGCCATCGCAGCCAGCATTGTTTTCGGCCTGGCCTCATTTTTGCAGACGCGCAAGCTTGACCTGAACAGCACTCTTAAAGATGGCCGCGCCGTAGCCGGTGCGAGCCGCGGCCGCGTAAGCGTTTTGAATTCGCTGGTTGTCGGCGAAGTGGCCATTTCGCTCGTGCTTGCCTTCGGGGCGGGCCTGCTCATCGAGAGCCTTTATCAACTCCATCAGGTAAAGCTCGGCTTCAACCCTGCGCATCTGGTCGTGATGCATACGCCGTTTACACCGCCTCTGGCATCTTCCACGGCAAACGTTTGGGACTTCGAGCGACAGGCGCTCGCGCGCATACGGGCGATTCCCGGCGTGCAGTCTGCCGCAATTGTTTCCGTCGCTCCCTTGCATGGCCAGGGCAACCTTCCGGTGCAGCGCGAAAACCATCCGGAAGACAGCATCGGCGGAACAGAATACCGTTCCATCAGCTCCAATTATTTCTCCACAATGGGAGTACCAGTTCTACGCGGCCGCGTTTTCGACCAGAGCGACTTCGCTTCCTCCGCGCCGGCTGCGGTGATTAACGAAACGCTCGCCCGCGATTGGTGGGCTGGCGAGAATCCGATTGGCAATCGCATCGTTCTCGGCGAATATCAAGGCCGCCAATATCTTCAAATCCCACAGCCTGCGTTGCAAGTCATTGGAGTGGTCGCTGACGTCAAAGGAATGTTGCTGACTGCGCCTACCCCGGCCATGGTTTACGTGCCGGCCTCTCAGGGCTTCTCACTCAACGGCTCAACCGATTGGGTCATACGTGCCAGCGCTCCGGCGGGAATCGCAACCGCTTTGCGAAAGGCTATCACCGACGTTGCTCCGGATCAGCGCGTCACTGATCTCCAACCGATGACCGCCCTGATTGGCGCATCCGTGTCCCAGCCAAATTTCGAAGCTTTGCTGATGGGAACGTTCGGAGGACTCGCGCTGTTGCTGATGCTCGTCGGCGTTTACGGCGTGCTCAGCTTCCAGGTGGCCCAGCGCACTCACGAAATCGGTGTGCGCATCGCTCTCGGTGCCACTCGCCGCGAAATCTGGCGACTCGTTGTCGGCAGAGCCAGTAAAGTCGCTGTAGTCGGCGTTCTGATCGGCCTGTTCTGCGCGTTTGGATTGACTCACCTGATGGCATCCTTGCTCTACGAAGTACGGCCAACGGACCCCCTGATATTCGCTTCCGTTGCGGTGGCGGTTCTCTTCGTCGCGCTCCTCGCCTGTTACCTTCCCGCGCGCCGCGCTATGAAGGTCGATCCGATGGTCGCGCTGCGGTACGAATGAGCGTTGCGAAGAAACCGACGAGGCGGTTGCGCTCTGATGTTCTGGCAAAAAAAAGGCCCTCCGATGAAAGTCGGAGGGCCAATGCACTTCAGGCCTAGAACGGAGCGTCAGCGGACGTTTGAGCAACTCCGTCCGAAGCATTAGAACCGGAAACGACTGTTTCCGGCTCAGGCTCACCGCGATCGAGCTTGCGCACGACATCGGCGCGAATGCACCAAAAGGTCTGCCTGCTGGTCTTGGCTTTCTTGCCTTTGCCGACTTCGCGTTCGTACGCCGTGCTGATGAGGCTGCCCTCAACGAGCACGTGCGCGCCTTTCTTGATCGCCGTCGCGACGTATTCCGCCAATCGCGGACGGAAGATGCAAACGCGGTGCCACTCGGTTTTCGAGGACCACTCGTCCTGCGCGTTCTTCCACGACCGCTGCGTGGCGACCGAAAGAACGGTGAACTTCGAGCCGTTGTTGTTCCGCGCTTGGCGCTGCTCCGGGTCTGCTCCAACAAATCCGATTATCGTCACTGAGTTAAGGTAAGACATTTTTTTCTCCTTTTTCTGCCCCATTTTCTTGAGGCACCCAAAAGCGAGAGGCTGCTGCTCCCAAAGCGAGCGGCTGCTTTATGGGAGGGAACCAATGCATTCCGGGAGGAACCGTGAAAGCAGAAGCCGTGAAGCTGCCGGGCGCAGGAATTAGCCCGAAGCCGTGCCCAAGGAAATACACGGCAGAAAAAGGTGACGCGCCGGACTCAGTGAGAATCGGGATGACGAGCAGACTCGCATCAGCAACGCAGCAGGAACAAACGCTCACCAAGCGAATGTTCTGAAGGAGGCAGCCTTGAAGGATCGTCCGCGGTTTTCTTCTTGCTCAACTCGCCGAACAGGCTTTGCGGCGTGGAGTTTGATCCGGTGAAGATTCTCGGTAATTGTGGCTCAGTGATTTCTTCTCAGCTGCACGTCAGAAACTCTGAACGACAAACTCAATTGGCCCTCCGCCCGCTATCGATCGAGCCGCACCCGAAGCCGCCGCGCACGTTCGCGGAAGGCGTGCTCGCCACCCTCGAGGATATCGCATACCGCTTTGCGAATATCGGCGTCTTCCAGGCCACCAGCGACGTAGGTAATTGGGGGTAGACCTCCAGTCGGGTGCGACCCAGCGCTCGCGATGATGATCTGATCTGCGTCAGTGTTGATCACTAGATTAGCGTTGTGAGTGACCATAATTACTTGGCGCTTCGACTTGGCCGTAATGAATAACGAAACGAGTTCATCAAACACTGATTTGGGATCAAGATTTTCTTCCGGCTGATCGATTATCAATGGACGATCGTCAGCGCTATCGAGCGCAAGGTACAGTAGGAGGAGTACGATTCCCCGCGTACCGGGCGACAACTTGCGAATATCAACGCCGTCGTAGGTCATCTCATATCGAACGGTGATGTGGTCAGTACCGAACAACCACTGTGCAAACTGTTTTGACCAGGCGCGGAATTCTTGCTTCTGCGTGGGGACATATGGTGCGTGCTTGAGCAGGTCCTTCCAATACTTCGCAATGAAATCAGTCATCGCCGCCTGAATCTCAACCGGGCTGCCGGTTTCCCAGGCCGGCTTCAGTTCAGAGTTCGCGCGCTCGGTCAACGCACCGAGGCCATAAAACGGCCCCTTCTTACGACAATCTATGAGCTGGCTCTCTGCGAATTCGGCCCAAGCGTTCGCATCGACAACGCGGGAGACGGAAAAGCTGAGCTTGCGTAAGGTGTCAGACGAACTGGCAAGTCGCGCCACCAGTGGTGCATATAGAACCATCAGCGCGCTTTGCTCGCTAATAATCGCGTCGAACACTCGTCCGTAAGCGGCCTCGCGTTCAGTTTGCAGATCTTTGCGGCGTGTGGCCGCACCTTTAGCATCGGTTAAACGCGTTTGAAGGGTTGTGAGCGCTTTGTTCTCCTGTGAAATACGCGACGCGAGAGCAGCGTATTGCTTTTGAATAACCGTATCTGCGCTGATGAACTTTTCGAGCCGCAGCATCTCAGCCTTGATCACGGCAACTTTAGCCTTAGACAGGTCTTCGGCATCGCCGATGAGAGCGACGTTTGGGTCTCCCGGCGGCGGCGCTATCCCATTGATATTTGCGATCTGTTGGTCAACCCACACGATGTACGCTGCCAGAGCTTCATCGACGTCGCCTTTGTAAACAAGCAAGAAATCATTCCACTGCGTCGGATTAAGTCCGCTGTTTGGGTATCGCGCCCGTACTTCACGTAGCATTTCCGGCGCGGTTGTTGCGCGCATGCTCTTCACCTCGTCCTGCATGGTGACAAACGTGCGACGCTGTTTGGCAAAGTTCTGTATTTTTGTGTCGAGTATTTGCGCAGCTTGGCCGAGTTGTGCGTGGCGCTTAGCTTGCGCTTCGGTGCCTTTGACAACTAGCTTCGCTAAATCCGCGTTGTATCCGGTTATCAAGCTTTGTTTTTGCGCTACCTGGCTGGTCAGAGTTTCGACGAGACCTTCTTTCTCAAGTTCTTCTGCAATCCGCTCGGAAATAGAAGAGATTGCCTCGGCCTCGCGCTGGCGTGATTGCTGGAAGCGCGAGGTCTGCGATTCAAGAAGCTCAGCGAAGTTCGTGGCGCCCTCCAACTGATCTTCTGGTTGCGCTTCGAAAATGACCCGCTCGATTTCTTGAATCAACCCTTCGGAAGCTCCTTTCGACGAACACAACTCTTCAACGAACTGCTGCGATAGATACTGGGCACGGGGATACGCTGACTCCGAATTTGCGTCGTGACCGTCCAACGCGCGTGCGACTGAATTTCCCCCACCCCACGTCAGTGTCACATTGGCGTTGCCGATCAGACTACCCGCCCGCGCCAAGAACGAGGGGCCGATATTGTCCTCTCCGTCCCAGGTTGACGGTGCGATCGCGTCGCAGCCCGCCGCAATCACGTCCGTCAAGGCAGTCTTCCCCGACCCGCGTGCACCGACGATAGCAACTAGTCCGGGATTGAGAGGTATCCTCGGCGTGACTGCCCAGGGGGCTTGAGTTATCTCGACCTGCGATATGACTTGCGACGGCATAGCGCGATGCGGCGGTTCTGCTCCGACATAAGCGCGACCACCCGGATCGATGCACGCCTGACGTAGTGCGTCGAAAGTGAGCGCACCCTTGATCCAAGAGAAGCGGTCATCAACTGGCTGGCCGGTTGCCAACTGGTCGTGAGCGTCGCTGCCGTGAAGACACGGCTTGCAGCCGTTGTACCGCGCTCGCAGCTCATCAACGGTGACAGAGCGCTGGCCGAGCCAGAACTCGCGTTGTGCTTGACTGCTCGCGAAAATGATGTGTGAGAACCTTTCGATTTCCTGTCGCAGTGTCGCGTCGGCGGCCTGACGCATACCCGAAGTCCCGTCGTCGGCACCGCCCGCCACGGCGATCAGGATATTCTTTTTCGCCCAATCGCTCTCGCTGAAGACTTCCCGCAATTGGGCGAAATTAACCTTGAACTGGGTAGCGCCGTGCGTGAGCGCGGATTGATTGTCTGTTATTGTGGGGGCGGCGCGCTTGCCAAGTCGGATCAGTTCCTCGCGAGTACAGTCAAAGCGATCGCCGTGCGCATCGAATTGAAGGCGTGTAAGGATGCGACGGACCTCGACGAGATGGTCCGGGTCTTCCGGACTAACTAAAAGATGGAGGTTCACGAAGCCCGACCTGGCCGCGACATCCAGCCTCACTTCGATATTAGGGAAGATAAGCTGAACGTCGGGCAGGCGCCCGGCAAGCCGTTGCCGAAGCACCTCTTCATACGTATCAGTAACGTAATAGTCTGTAACAGTAATGGCTTCAATCTTGGGCGCGGCAGTTTCCAGCGCAGTGAGATAGTTCGTCCAAGCATTGGTACCTCCGAATTGATTGTTCAGAACGGTTCCAGGCGCATGGATATGAGGTTCCCAGCGCCGCCACTCCGATCCTCGATTGACCGTGGTTCCCACGTATGCACCCCGTTCACATCCTGCGTGCGCTAAGTCTGAGGCCGTAATTTAGTAGGAATCTTCTAGCCCACTGGCAGGGTTATGATATGGAAAAAGTCAGGGAGCAGCAATGCATCTCCGGGGCGATTTAGGCAATTCCAGGATTGTCCCCGAATCACGGGCCATCCGGAAGTAAAGGCATCGTGGAGGCGGAGTTGTAACACTGCCAGTCGTCGCTCCAGGCCGGCCGCGTGGCTATTATCGGCAAAGCGTGGGCCGTGCTGGAAGCACGGCCCACACAATTTGAACTTTAACGCGCTGTTTTTCGTGCTGCGGTTTCGGATTTGCGTTGCAGTTTGCCGGTTGCTTTCTTTCCAGTTCTTGGGGTTGGCGATTTGTCCTTCTCTTTTGTCAGTTCGGTTCGGATTGCTGCGGTGATTTTTGCCGAATCGACCTTATATCGCGCAGCGGTGCGTGCAAGGTTTGATTCCTTTCCGAGCGCCTGCAGCGGATTGTATCCGGGGCAATACAGGTCGGACACAAGAGCGCATACAGCGAGAAAACGATGCAGGTCAGCGGCGGTCATACCTTCAACTGCTGCCGTTGCGATTTTCTCGTAGTCCACAGTCTGTCCGCCCCACGAGGTCTTGCTCTTCTTCTCTTCCCATCCGTACACCTGGCACAAACGGCGGTGATTGTCGTGACCCAAGCGGCGAAAATAGTCGAGAGCAATCATCTCCACGTCTGTACGGGGCAGAGCGTCCGGCAACTTCTTGCGAACCGCATCGAGGATGCGGAAGCGGGACTGCTTCTCAACGCGCTCGGCCAATCTTTCTTTGGCGCGTCGGGCGCGTTCCTGCGGCGTTGGCTCGTAACGAGTGTTGCGAGAATGCACGGGGCATTTCTCATCGCGGCAAATATGGATGATGGTACCAGCGCCTTTGCCGTCGATAAGCACAGCGGGCTTTGTGTGCGGACACTCGCTCTTGCTTTTCGCTCTCAGGAACTGGCCTTCGACGAGCACGTCTCGCGCATGCCCGTTCGCTTGCCATGACGGAGCCTGCGAGACGCGCAGAGGTTTCTCGCCCTTTTGCTCAAGCGGCTGCACGCGAATTTGCACAAGGGCTTCCACCTTTGCGCGGTAGCATCCTCGGTCGGTACAGATCGACTTCTGCCGCACTTCTGGAAAAAGCAACGGATTACTCCCCGTGCGCTTCGGGCACTGGGCGCACGCTCCCGCTGACGGCAGAAGAGTTTCATCCTGCGGATCGAATGGTGCATTGGTAAGGTCAAGATGGATTTCCCGTTCAATCCACTGGCGTAGCTCCCGCACAGTGACCGCTTCGGCTTTCTTGTCTTTCAGAATGGCAGCCGCACTGCGATGCTGCGGGAAGCATTCCTGCAGGGCGCGTTGTTGGTCGTTTGGTTGCAAGCGAGCCATTTCGAAGGCGTGCGCCACAGTGAGCTTACTTTCGTAGAACGCCTGCCTCGCTTCGGGAATGAGGTGCAGAAGCCGGAGCCGGGCATACACGTAAGCCTCGGATCGCCCCACCTTCGTGGCGATGGTCTCGACGGTGTAGTTCTCCGGTTGCAGTTGCATGAGCGCGGCATACCCCTGCGCTTCATCCAGTTCGTGAACGTCAGACCGCTGGAGGTTTTCAATCAACTGCAATTCGAGGCACTGCGTATCGGTCAGGTTGCGGACGGTAGCGGGAATCGTTTCTCGTCCAGCGAGCTTCGATGCGCGGTACCGGCGCGTCCCCGCCACTACTTCGAAGCTGCCCGCCTCGCCAATAGGCCGCACAAGAATGGCTTGGAGCACGCCGTATTGCCTGATGTTGTCCGCGAGTTCGGCGAGCTTGGTTTCGTCGAACTGGCGGCGGGGATTAGTCTTCGATTCCGAGATTTTGCCCAACGGAAGTTCCTGAACACTTACGGGCACGGGTTCTGTGCTGCTCGTGCTTACTGCTGTTGCTGCGTTCATTTCATTCGTCTCCTTTTTTTCTTAGATTTCTTTTCAGTTCAATACTCTTCGGGTAACAAGAGGGTGGTTACAGAGCGGTCGGCCTCGGTGATAATCCAGACTGTCTCGTTGGCGGCGGTGCGAAAACTACTCAAGAGCCGGAATCCGCGTTCGAGACTGAATTGGTTTTCCCTGCGGTCTTCGTCGGGCACGTTTCCCCATTCGCCGTGAACGTGACGTGAGAGGAATTCGAGCGGTTGTTGTCCAGCTTTTTCGAGAGCGGCCAGAGCGCCCGGTGTCGCGACGATTTGGCCAAGCGGGAAAAGCGGCTGTTTCTTGGTTTGGCGCATTGGAAAGGACTCCTTTCGCGGTTTGATTTTTGCTTTCGAGGCGACGCCGGAGAGCGGCGCATTAAAAGCAAATGCCCTTCCTGGCGGGTGGGAGCGCCTGACCGGCTGCGCTGTCAAGGGCGCGGTGTTGGCGTTTATCGGAGCGAAGCGGAGACCCTTGACAGGAGAAGCGGACGGCTCAGGCGCACGCTTTCAGCAGGAAGGACAAAAGAGTGGAACTAACGTGACGAACCCCGATTTTGAGTGGGGTAGCTTGGTCGTGCGGAGGATATCTGAAACTCTAGCGATGAAACCCGATTCGTTTGGCGGATTTTTCGGGTGGTTCCATCAACTGCCGGATCGCTTCAAACAGGGCCGTAATCTCTTCGTCATGTCCTTCGATTCGTTTTTCCAATTCGGCCAGTTTTCGCGCGAGTTCCTTGTGCGTGCGGAGCATTTTGCGCAACTTCACGAACGCACGCACAACGTAAACGCTGACTTCAATGGCTCTGTGGGTATTAAGGACGCTCGCCGCCATAATGGCCCCGTGCTCGGTAAATGCATAAGGTCGATAACGGCGTCCGCCGCGCTGTTGCTTTGAGGTCGCAATTTGCGACCTCAAACTCTTGGTCTCCTCGGAGGTCAACTGGAACATGAAATCGACGGGGAATCGCTCCTTGTTACGTTTTACCTGTTCATTCAGGCGTTTCGTTGTGACGCCATACAGTTCGGCAAGGTCGGAAGCGAGCATCACCTTGTGTCCACGAATTAGGAGGATGCGGGATTCAATTCGCTCGACGGGAACAATCGCAGTAGTTCTTGGCATGTATCTCCAATTTGAGGTCGCAAATTGCGACCACCCTCAGACATCAGACCTTAGGTTCAACAGTGTAATGGAAGAGGGTTGGAACGAAAGCCGCCAGATCAGATAAACGGCTGGGTTGTAAAGCATTAAATTCCTTCTGCGGAACCTTCACATATCTCCATTGGGTTTCGGTCAGGTTGGTCGCGTTCTCGCACCAGCGCACGGCGGCGACATCCTTTCGGAAAACATCGACGTTCTCTTGCCCCTTCGATTCGAGAAGCCAATGAGTTCCTGATTTATCCACGGCGACGAAATCTGGCTCGTAGTTTCGGAGGTTCATGGAGGTATCGGTGTATTCGATGGTGAAACCAAATGCGCGCGGCAATTTTGCGAATGCCTTCACATCCTTCGCGTTGTCCAAGAATTTCGCAAACTCCCGCTCGAAGTCGTTGTCGCATGGCACCAAATTGAAAATACATTTCTCGCCTTCCCACACAGGCCGGGACCACGGAAATGGCTGGCAGGCAGAAAGGATTCGCGCGGGTTCCAGAAGCTGCGGCTTTTGTTCTTCAATTGTCAGCGCTTGCAAAGCCTTCTTAAAAACGTCCACGCACACATAATGTGCGACCGGCGTGCTCATTGCCTTGACGATGGCAGGATCGTTCAGATCAACGGGATGCCCGAACGCCTTTTGCTCGAAGAATTCTCGAACCTTGGGAGCAAGCGCTGCAAACTGTGCTGGAAGTTTTACCGCCTCTGCAATCCGGCGCGCATAGTATCCAATCACTTCTTGAGAAGTCTGCGGTTCGGGTATCGTGTACTCTCGCTCGAATTCCTTCTTGAGTGTAATGATGTCGTAACCTTCGTAAGTAAAAGTCTTCGAACGCGGGTCGTCTTCACTTTTTGGCAGGACGATTGACTGAAAGCCGAGCACTTCCAGTCCAGCAATCTCTTCGGCCAAGCTTTTCTTCCGCACAAGAGATGGCGTGAGCACCGGCAAGCCAATATCGAATTCCTTGCGGCCTTCGAGTGGCAGGATCGTGATGATACGCAGCTTTTCCTTGTCAAGCTCGAACGTATCCAGTTTCAACTCTTCCAGCTTCTCCAAATCGTCCACAAAATCTAGGAATGCTTTGTTTCCGATGATGTCCACGTGTTCCGTGTAGCTCGTCGGCAGTTCACGGAACATAAGCCGAAGGCCTCGCCCGATGGTTTGTTCGGGCAGGATGTTGGCTTTGGCCGTGTAGGGACGCAAGCCAACAACCACGGTGACGTTCTGTACGTCCCAGCCCTCGCGCAGCATCAATACGCTGACGATGGCGTTGATCGGACTTTTTTCTTCATCCACTTCTCGAACCGCCTTGCGAGCCTTATCCAAATCCGTCTCCGTAATGTCGCCGTTGTTCTTGGTGTGGATCACCTGAGTTCGCTCACCGCCAAACTCGGACGGATATTTGGTGCGCAGCCAGTCCGCTACGTCATCTGCGTCTTCCGTGCTGTTCATCATTACGAAAAGAATGGGTTTCTTCTTGAGTGGCTCCAATTCGCGACGGTATTCGCGCCAGCGCTCGACGCCAGCGGCGAGATATCCTCGATAACGAACACTGGCGTGATCCGATTTTGCTTCTTCGATCTTAGCGATCCCTTTCATGGGCCGCTTCACGATATTGTCGAGAATGGCCTGTTTGAGCGGGTAGTCCGAAATTGTCCAGGGGAAGATCGCCCCTTTTTGAAACTTCGGAGTAGCGGAAAAATCCAGTTGAGCCGCCAGCGGTGTTTCTCCGTGTATGCGCCTAATGACTTTGTTCCATTCGCTATCTTCGTCGTGGGTGTGGTGCGCTTCATCGTTCACCACGAGGAGATTTCCGGCGCGGAGCGCAATCCGTTCGCCGAAATTGCTCATTTCCAATTTCTTTGTGGGAGGCTTCGATCCCAGCACCGCAGTCATCGCGTCGGGCTCATCTTCGGTTGAACGATCCGGCTTCTCATAAAATTGGTGAATGTTGGTGAGAAAAAGTGTTCCCTCCGCGTGAGCTTTCTCCCCTTCCCCGCGCATCACGCAATCGAATTCCCAGAAAATCCCAAGTTCTTTGGGGATCACAGGATCGGTCTGGAAGATGCGGCTGCCCTGGAAGTCCATCTTCAGCCGTTCCAGCACAATCACATTCGGAGCCAGAACAAGAAACGTCTTGGCGTAATCGCTCGCTACTGTCTCGGATTCCCGCATGGCGTTCAGAAACTGCCAAGCGATAGCCAGCGCCATCACTTTTGTTTTGCCGCTCCCGGTCGCCATCTTGATGCAGTAGCGGGCAAAATCGTCAAAGGGAGGCAGGGCCAAGTCGCGCAAGTCCTGCGCGTAGCGTTCCAGCAAACCTTTGCGCGTCCGAATCTTTTCGTATTCCCAAACGAAAATCAGCGTTTCGATGGCTTCCCGTTGCGACTCGTGGTACTTGAATGGCAAACCTGTTCGCGTTCTATGGTCAGTCTGAAACCAGAAGTTCAAGAGAATGCGCGTCGTATCCGTGATGCCCTTGCATCCGCCTGCTTTCCACGCCTTCACGGCTTCGCGAAGGGCGGGCACGCACGGTCCGGTGCGCAGCTTCGCGGTTATGTCGAGCAGCTCAGTTTGCGACGGCGAACTTGACTGTTTTCTCTTGCGAGGCATGGTTTAGGTTCACTTCACGGTGACTTCGAGTGTCTTGGTCGTGTCGTTGCCTAAAATGTCGATCACTTTTACGACGATTTGATACTTTCCCGGTTCCTTGTACTCGTACTTTGTTTCCAGTTCTATCTTCGGTTCTTTGCGTGTCCGATAGGCTTGCCACTGATTATGAAAAGTGTCGTTCTTGTAGTCCCAGTCCACGGCCCAGTAGTCCACGAATTGGCTCCAATGCTTAATCGCCTTGCGCGCTTCTTCAGGAACGTCATCTGTCGGAATCACGAAATCGCTCAATTTCAGCGTAACTCCCCGCCCCTTCTGCTTTACGTCAACCGACAGCGCGCCCAATTCAAAGAATTTTAGATCACCTTGTTCAACAGCCTTCTTGTCCAGTACGTCGCGAGGGATATACCTGAACGAAACGTCCACGCGCGATTCAGCGGCAACTTGTTTGGCGAGTTCGTTTACTTCCAGCGCGAACTCCCACCCGAGTATGTCCACAGCCGCCTTCGTTGGTGAATCTTTCCCGGAACCAATTGCCTTCCACGCTTCGCGCGCGATGGCTTTTACGTCAGTCTGAGTCACCGGCGCGTCCACCGCCGCAACATGCACCATTCGCCCGGATTTCGTTCCATGCAGCCAAGAGTATCCATTCATCGGCGTCGCGTGGTACAGGTCAAGAATGAATTTGCGATAGGCTGCTTCGCGTTCTCGCTGTTCTTCAAGGCGATCTTTTCCATTCGCGGGAAACTCAGCCACTTGCCATGCCTGGCGTTCATACTTACCCAGATTTTGCACGTTGAATGGTTTGACGCCAGCAACGCCCAACATCCTTTTTCGGGCGGTATGAATCGCAAACCTGCCTAGGTCACAAGCGACCCATCGGCGGTTCAGTTTTTCCGCAACCACGGCGGTCGTTCCACTCCCGACGAAGCAGTCGAGCACGAGATCGCCCTCATCACTGCCGAGAGAAATAATGCGCTCAATCAGCTTCTCTGGTTTCTGCGTGTCGTATCCAGTGCGTTCAGAACTTTGGCTTTGTAACGGGGGGATATCCAACCATAGATCTTGAATTGGTACCCCAGGCATCTCGTCTAAGGGCTTGAGCAAAAATTAGTTCGCATTCTTTCTCGGACTTATCGTGTAGTTCCACCTGGGCAAGTTCGTATGCGGGACGACGTGTAGTTGTCTCATTTGT
>Ga0307373_10005787_pt1 | contig 20013 bp, 19 predicted proteins | sample OX2MG_FD_202534 | JGI IMG/M metagenome (GOLD analysis project Ga0307373, IMG submission 202534) | Soil microbial communities from Risofladan, Vaasa, Finland - OX-2 | ecosystem: Environmental > Terrestrial > Soil > Coastal area > Acid sulfate soil | place: Finland: Risofladan, Vaasa | collected...
AGTCTACTCGGTCGAAGGAGCCGACAACGTCATCTAATCAGCCGAACCGTCCGTGATACCCGTGAGGCGCAGCCGCGCATCGTAAGCGCGCGTTTCGGCTACGCCATTGCCGAGCGACGCCGACTAGTCTCCCGTCTCTAAAGTTTCTTTATATTTGTTGACCTTCCGGATGATCTTACTGGCGCTGGCGACCCACTGAAACGGTCGTGGGTTCCGGTTGTAGCACTGGATGTAATGCTGAATTGCCTTGGTCAGGTCACGAACGCTGCGAAATGTGCCTCGGCGAATTCGTTTCCGTGTGATTTCGGCGAACCAGCGTTCGATTTGATTGAGCCACGAAGAACTGGTTGGCGTGAAATGAACGTGATAACGGGGCCGCACCGCCAGCCACTTCTTCACCGCCGGGTGTTTATGCGTTCCGTAGTTGTCGAGCACGAGATGGATTTGCAGACCAGCATCGACCGACGCATCGATCCGATTCAGGAACCGTAGGAACTCTTGATGCCGATGCCGCGGCTGGCAGGCAGCGATCACCTTCCCCTCCAAAACGTTGAGCGCGGCGAACAGTGTGGTCGTTCCGTGCCGTTCATAATCGTGCGTTTGTCGTGCTGGCAAGCCGGGCCGCAAGGGAAGCATGGGTTGCGTGCGCTCCAGGGCCTGAATCTGGCTTTTCTCATCCACGCTGAGGACGATCGCCTTATCCGGTGGGTTTATATAGAGCCCCACAATGTCGCGCACTTTCCGAGCAAATTCCGGATCGTTACTGAACTTGAAGGACCCCACTCGATGGGGCTGCAGTCTGTGCTTCTTCCAAATCCGCTGCACGGTAGCGGGGCTGATCTTCTGGCTCGCCGCCATGGCTCGAACACTCCAATGAGTGGCATCCTTCGGGGTGGTCTTCATCGTCGCGTCCACAATGGCTTCTTCCCGTTCTGCGGAGATCTCCTTGGGGCGTCCGCTACGCGGCCGGTCCTCCAGTACGGCGGCTAAGCCGCCGCTGTCAAATCGCCTCCGCCACAGCAATACCGTTGGCAGAGAAGTAGAGAGGTTTCGTGCCAGAAGGTGATTGGCTATTCCCTCGGCCGCGCCAAGGACAATGTCGACGCGGAGAACAATTCCTCGAGGTGTGCTGCGATGACGGCTAATCTCCAATAACTGCTTGCGATCTGAGTCCGCAAGGGACAGTTTGGGCGCAGGTGGAAGGGGCATATTGTCAGTATGCACCGCTGGCCGCTATTAGTCAAGACACTTAGGATACACAAGACTAGCCCTCGACAAAGACGCTCCGCGACCACTCATCGAACTCAACCTGTCTGAACTCGATGTAGTACGAGCGCTTCCCGATCGCGATTCCCAAGAGGTCCGATGGAAGATCCCTAACAACAACGCTATCGGCAATTCCACGGGCCTTCTGGATGCTGGGTGGAGTCCCCGGTTCTTCGCCGGGAGAAAAAAGATAGAGAGATGGCGGGGACCAGTCCAGCTGCGACTCAAGTTCCTCGCGCGTACGGATGTCCGTTCCCGAGCGCGGCGGCCTCAATGATACGAGGGAGTACGCCAAGGCCACTGTGAAACTAAGCTGGTTCCTGTCGCGCAGGTGGACGGCTAGCCGAAAGGCTTCAATACCAGCATCGATCCACTTCTCTCGCGGCTTCCAGTCGGGATCAATTCGGTCCACATGGAGATCATCATAGCGCTCATAGCCGCGATTCTGCACATTGGCCAGCATCCACGCCTGAACTATCTGGAGATGCCGTTCGCCAACGTCACTGTTTTGGGAGGCTCCATCCATTCTTCGTAATCCATTCCTTTTCGGCATTAGTCAATCTGGGTTGCCTGAATTGTTCACAATACGCGACCGACTCAGTTTTCAACGAGTATGGTCGGCACGGTAGTCGGTATTCTTATGAAAGCATCTGGAATCATTCCAGCCAGTATGGTTCTGCGTTTACGCCCTACGGAGCATGCAATCCCTATGCGACCGACTCGCCAGTCATCGTTGATAGCGAAGGCAGAGATTACGGGCGTCTGACCCTGAACACCTATCACGCGGAGTTCGGGGCAGGTGCAAACTACTACAATTGGCTCAAGCAATCTGTCTGCGAAGGAAATTTAAGTGCAAGTCAGAGCTTACCATTCACACTATCCTCCCACTCCTCCTGGCCAGCAGTTGGACCGTGACCGCGTCGCAATTTCGAGGGCCAACCTTACTTTCCTTATAGAACTCGATTTCAAAAGCCCGTCCGAGCATGTGCCACAACACGCCCGCCTTGGGCAATTCCAGATAATTACCCCCACATCCCGGAACTGTTTCAAAGAGGAAGTACCCGCCCGGCGACAGCGAACTCTCGAAAAATGGAAACAGGGCAGGGAGAAAGAAATGGACGTTAACAATCCCTCCGAGGGTGCCGGGGGAGAACGGCCATGGCCTCTCGACGAGGTCCAGTCGGCGAAGACGTAACGACGCTAAGGTCTTCCTGTCTGAGGCGCGGCACACGCGCAGTTGAGTCCGGAGGCAAGTCAGGTCCTTGTCTACACAAATGACCCGGCAAGCAAGTCGAGACAAGAACAACCCGTTTCGACCTGAACCGCACGCAACATCGAGGACCGGTTTACCCGCCGCAGCATCGGTGATTTTTGAGCCGAACTTACGTACCAGTCGAGACGGTTCCAATGCATGGGTCTCGCAGTCGCAAAGAGTTTTCCGCATCATTCTTCAGACGCCATGGATTATCCAAAGCGCGGATGTGCGCGCTGTGCCGCTTTGTCGCAGACTGAAAAAAGCCCCCGCAGAATTCTCTTACTCCGCAAGAATTACAAACATCCAGATAAACATTCTTCCAATCGGAAATCGACTTCTTGGCGAATGGCCACACGGATTGGGGGATTGTGCACAACTGATGGTTGTAGACCGAGACATTCATCCCATGCAAGGCCAAATTAAGCGTGGCTTCCTCTAATTCCGCGCAGTATTCCACCGGGTCAATCCACAAAGTGCCGAGGTTCAAATGGACATACCCGAACATTTCCATTCCCATCAAGGCAACATGAGCGGCAAACGGAAGATTTCGATATATAAATTCGGCCAGTTCAGGAAGACGACGGTATGTCTGCCTGTGAACGACCACTCGGATTTCGAGCGGCACTTCGCAAGCCGCCAGATTGTAGAGTCCAAGGAGTGTCTCATCGAACGCACCCTTTGCCTGCACTACAAAATCATGCTGGAAGTCTATGTCGGAATAGAGGGGGATTCCCAACATCAAATCCGGGTGCCGAATTGCACCAAGGCGCTCGGCAAAGCCCCTGTTCTTAAAGAGCCTTCCATTGGAAAGAACGTGTACTGATGTATTCGGCAGAGACAGTTTCAGCTTGCGAATTATAGCTAGAAAATCCTCCCCCAGCAGAGACGGCTCACCGCCTGTGATGCCAATCTCTTTGCAGTCAGTGTCAATCAGTTCAATCAATCGAAGTATTTGTTGAACACGAAAGGAATCGTCAATCGTTTTTGGAGGCTGGCTGCACATCAGGCACAGACTGTTGCACCTCTCGGTCGTCAGGATTGCGTTATAGGGGGAAGATTTTCGATACAAGACTGTGACTGTGCCGGACGGCAAAAGCAGCAGAACATCGCCATCTCTCACGTATTCCAAATTTGAACATCCCACAACGTGGGGCGCGTTCGGAGCGTCTTGCTCCTGAATTTCTTGCGGGCTAAACACTCCCGCATATCCTGCGAAGTCGTTGCCAAAAGCGGCAAAATTAGTGCCGGTGACAAATGCGATGCAATCGCCCCGTCCCTCCGAGGCCGCAATCGGGGCAGACGCAAGCCTGCCGATAATCGGCGTTGATACCCCGTGAGGCGTGCCAACAGCGTGGAGATGCATGTCAGTTGCCTAGCATAGCAGGGATGAGGTCGCCCACAGGCTTGTCCTGGACCCACGATAAGAACAGTTGCCGAACAAATGTATCGCCTCCGTGATATAGGCGCAGGAGGTGCTTGATTATTTCTAGGTTCCGCTTATGAAAGCTGCTGGTGGGTCGGTGACCGAAAATGTTGCCCTGCGTTGCGTAATTTTCAATCGGGTCGCAACCACAATAGGTTTGAAAAGCACAATCCGCGCAGCCGGGCAGGGACTCAACGCAAGAAGCGGCCACTAGCGTTTTCAAAACGTCTCCGCCGAATATCTCTTCATACGTGTTCGCGTGGACATTTCCTAAGCGAAATGTGCGGTCACCCATTTCAAGCAGCATTCTTGCCTCATCGGTCGGATACACATCGCCATCGTAGTTGTAGACAGCGACTCCAATACCCGCTCCGGCGGGCGATTGCAGGTCCACGTATCCCGTAGGAAATGGAGTCAGAATTTTCTTCAGGAGGAGTTGTGCATATGCTTCCGTTATCCTCACGCCGCGACGATTGAGGTCGATGATGTGTTCGAGGGCCTTCTTGTAAAAGTTCAGAAAGAGGTCGATTTCGTATCCAGTTCTGGGCCGAGTCCGCACCGCAAATCCATAGGGGCTGATGGGTCTGAGAAAGATGGTACTGAACTCCTGTTGGACGTACTCGTCAACAATCTCTTCGGGGTGGTCGAGGCTCAAACGTGTGGTTGTCATTATCGCGGAAATGTTGTCATGCCCCAAAGCCTCCCGGACGCGACGAATCCCGGCTATCGCCAAGTCATAGCTGTTGTTCCCCGGACGTGGACGGTTGGCATTGTGGATGAAGGCAGGACCATCAAGCGACGTTGAAACCAATACGCCATTGCACTTTAGGAATGCGAGAATCTCGTCACTGACGAAAGCGAGATTTGACGTGACAACAAATTCGATTCTTTTCCCGTGCTGTGAGCGACGCGCTTGCGCCTGCTCGACAATATATTTGATTAAATCGAAATTCAGCAACGGCTCCCCCCCTTGGAACTCCACCTTGATGTCATCTGCGGGAGAACGAAACACCAAGTCGAGCGATTTATCGGCAGACTCCTTTGACATATCGTATTTTTGCCGGTCAGGACTAACACGCGAGACTTGGCAATACTGGCATGAGTGGTCGCAGCGAAGAGTGACCACAAAAATGTGCAGACGAGTGAATCCGGCTAAGAAGCCCCGCTTCGTCCGGTATTTCAAGGCAAGCAGATGCACCGGGATTCTCAATCCTGTGTCCCACAAGAAATGCTTTGCTTTGAGGTCGAGGTACGCAGGGTCGGAGGAAGGTAGGCGCTTCGAGACAAAAGCATCGAAACTGGGTTGGTCAAGAAAACAGTATTCTCCGACTTCGTTGACAAGGATTTTCTTGTCATCAAACTCCATGAAGCGAAATGGGAGAAACTGATAACCGTTAACTTCCCGGCGAGAAAAGAACTCAGCGCCGTGGAAAACCACTTCCGGCATTTGATTCTCCACCTGCTTAGGTCAGCAGCCTTTCTAAAGAAGCGCAAAGAAGAAAATTCAGAAACTCGTCAGGTGTCTCCTCAGGAGCGCCATCGAGGAGGTTCAAGGTGACCTCAACATGGTTTCCTTTGGGCATCTGTTGCACTCGGCACAGCGGGCGGAACTCCTCGATGGTTCTCTCAACGCACTCCGCAGGGTAAAGAGCGTTCGAAAGGATATAAGTTCGACTATCTTTCCACATCGAAATCCGCTTCCGAGAATGCCTGTGCAACGACCATTTCCCTGATTTTCTGAGTTTCGGCGGTCAGTTGAAGCCGAATTTGTTGATTAATCAACTCGTTCCCAAACTCGCCGATGACCGAGTCCAAGCTCTCGATGGCCTTTTTGGCGCGAAACTCAACAATGATTTCGTTGGGCTTCTCAGTTTTCAAGAAGATGTAGGTGCGGTCAGTGAAGAGATAACACGTGCGAAAAATGGCTGTCTCAGGGTACAGCAACGTATCGAGTTTTAGGCATAAGCATCCTTCGCCCGTTTCGACCCACTGCAAAGTGGATTTCGATAGATTGCTGTTCAACACGGAAATCTAGCTAGAACATGCCGCCAGAACTGTGAGAGCTATGGGAGCTGTGCGAACTATGGGAGCTGTGGGAACTGTGTCGTGCGATTAGGCGAAGCGAGTTCCGCGCCCCGCTTTGTCGGAGCACGAACTTTTGAGAATATCTCTTGAGCCGCAGAATGGAAGATGTGGGTTGTGCATCCGGAGTATACGCGTTCGCCCCATTCGCAGTTGCAGGAACAGCAGCGACTGAGACGAGGGATGCGCCTAGCAGGACACGGGATGTCGCACTCCAAAGCCTTTCAGCGGGTGACAGAAGCAAATTTAGCTTGCGCGTCCACTTAGGAGTTTCCATGGGAGTTGCCCCTTTCGGCGTCAGCGTGGAAGAAGCATAGTAGAACAATGGCTATCTGACAAGAACTACTTTAATTATCGGCTTCAACAGGAAAGCGAGATTGGCAAACGGATTTTTGAGACAGCCTTTCGGATACATGAAGCGCATTTTTTCAAGCGTCGTTCCGGCCCTCCAACCGTTTAGCTAACACAACGAGCCATCGAGCAAACGGTCTGCGAATTTCTTGTGGAACCAGCCGGAGTTCAGTTTATCGTCAGCCCCCCGCAGCAATGCTTGTATTTCTTTCCTGAGCCGCACGGGCACGGGTCGTTGCGCCCAATCTTGCTCCTGGTCTTCTGGGTCTGCTGTGCGCGGGTGCCCAAGCCGGGCAGCCCTTGCTGCCGGAAGTAACGGTATGCCCCCAATAGGCCAGCCGCCATGTGCTCGATGACGTTTTCGCATTGCTCCGCGCCAATCGGTTTTGGGCGCATCTCCGGGTCGGGGTCGTGCCCGTGGTAGAGCATCAGCATCGGAATCGTGCATCCGCCGTTGTCCTCATCGGCCATCAGCCCCGCCCAGCCGTCGTGACACATCTCGACGCCCCGCATGAAGCCACGCGCCCAGTCGTTGCCGTGCGAGACGCCGCTCTCGTCCTCCAGCGGAATCGGCAGATAGACCTCGTCCTTCGAGAGCGTCGCGGCGATGTCGTTCCAGTGACGCATCAGGAGGGCGATGATTTCGCTCGCTTCCTCCAAGCTGCCGAACTCGTGTGCCTCCGACATCTCGCCGCCGAACACCTCCGGCAGGTACTCGCTGGGCATCACGACTTCGGGACGGGCGACCAAGGCGGCGAAGAATCCGTCAAGCTCCTCGACGTTCATGGTCTTGCCGCCCGCGCAACTCTTGAGGAATTCCCCGAGGCGGTCGAACTCCGCGTCCTTCAGCGGCTCGTTCTGGGCAAAGATTGTAATCGGCGTCTCCCGAGGCGCTGCGTGACGGTACGATACCACGCCAGCATTCGCTGGCGAACTTCGTAGCAGGAGATTCGCCTCAAGAGGGAGACCCTCGGTCTGCTTTTCCGATTCGGCGACTCGGGCTTTCAATTCTTCGCAAGGCTCGCAAGCTGTTGTAGCAACGTAAAAATGTCACCCTAGTGGCCCGATGCAAATGTCACCCCCTCGGTGTGGTGGAGTTTGTTCTCCCCGTAATAGATGGCAATCTTTCCTTCCAGTGATTCGCAGATCTGCACTTTGGCTCCGGCGAAGCTGAAGCGTTGCGGGTGGGGCGGGATCTGGAAACGGCGTCCGTCCCATTGCACGACGTTGTCGTTGCTGACGCTGCGTTGGTGATGAAAGCAGCAGATGCGGTCCAGATTTTCGGGAGCGGGGCGCCAAGCTTTTTCCGCATCACGCGGCGCGCGAGCGAAGCGGCGGTTGTGGTCGGGCAAGAAGCGGCGCAGGACCTGGTTGGCGGTGTCCGCATCGCGGGCACCGGCCAGACGTAACTCACTGGTGAGACGATCCTGGAAGGTGCCCCAGAGGCGTTCGATGCGGCCTTTGGCTTGGGGACTCTGGGCGGCGATGTAGGTGATGCCGAGTTGTTCCAGAGCGCGGCCGAACTGCATGGGTTCGCGGCGGCCGGCGAGTTGTTCTTCCACGGTCCAGTGATCGTCGTTACGGACGAAGACGCTGTGGCGGTCGCCATAGAAACTGAGCGGTACGCCGAAGCGGCGCAACAGGCCGTGGAGCAGGCGAAAATAGCCGTGCGCGTCTTCGGTGGGGAAGAATTCGGCGACCAGGACTTTGCCGGTGGCGTCGTCGAGAAAGCCGAGCAGGGTGAGTTGCGGGCCGCGCTCTTGCAGCCAGCGGTGCAGGCTGGCATCGAGCAGCAGCATCTCGCCCTCGCGAGCGCGTGCCAGACGACGCTGTCGATGTGTGGGAGAGCGACGTTTACGAGGGGAGCCGATCCCGGCCGAGCGCAACAGACGGCGAAGGGTCTCGCGCCCGAGTGAGAGGCCTTCCTGCTCGACCAGTTTTTCGCAGAGGTGATGGTCGTTGAAACCGGCATAGGTGGTGCGGGCCAGAAGCAGGATGCGATCGCGCACGCGCTGCGGCAGGCGGCGATGGCTGGGCCGTCCGCGGCTGGCGTGTGCCAGAGCCCCCTCACCGCCCTGCCGTAACCGGGATTTGAGTCGTTTGACATGTCGAGGCGTTAGATCGAGCAGCGAGGCGTCCCCCTTCAAGCACGATGAAATCACCGCCACTCGTTGCAATTCTTTTTGGCTCAATGCAAATGTCCCCTGTCTCATAGGGTGACATTTTCACGTAGCCGTTAAGGGGTGACAGAATTATGGAGCTAAGACATCGCAAGGCTCGCAAGCGCCGCAAATCCGTGAAAGGCTGATAAGCTGGTTCGCTCGATACGGGGAAACAAGTGAGCGAACACCCGAAACATATTGATGGCCGCCACGGTGCTCGGCAGGAGGAGCGCTTCAATCCGGAGCGCGCTGCGAAACTGGACGACCCGGCGCGATTCGAGTATCTGCCGGTGCAGGAAGTGGCGCGGCTGCTGGATGTTCCCGCAGGCGGCAAACTGGTGGATTTTGGGACCGGGACGGGAACCTATGCGATTGAGCTGGCCCGGCTCCGTCCCGACGTTGAGGTGACCGCCCTGGACGAGCTTCCTGCGATGCTCGACCGCCTGCGTGCCAAGCCGACGGCAGCGGCGCTTGCCAACCTTAAGCTGATGCTCCTCGGAGAAATCGGAGACCTTGAGAAGAAGATTGACCGCGTGCTGGCGCTGAACGTCTTGCACGAACTCGGAGACGAGGCTTTGCGGAACCTCGGCGCGCTCCTGAACCTGAAGCCGCACGGGGCGGCGCTCTTTATCGATTGGAATGCCGAAGTCGAACGGCCCGTCGGGCCGCCCGCCGACCATGTGTACACGCCTGGCGAGGCCCGCGCACGCCTTGAGCGGATGGGGTTTGAAATCGAGACAGAACATTCCTTCCCGTATCACTACTGCTTCCGCGTGCGCCGGGGCTGACGTTGGAACGGCTGGCGTCCGCGTTGCCGCGAAATACGCCGCGCTGTTTGTGGACGGCTCGCTGCTTCCGGCAAATCGTGCGCCTTGGGCAGCCCCACCTGCCCGCCGGATTGCCCTTGCGGGTGGTCAACAAAGGTCTGGAGGGCTTCTGAATACCATGGTCGGCTCACACGGTGTATCGCGGGCATGTGGCGTCCCTGGCGCGCCCCCAACTGGCGGATTCAGCGGTCGGTTTGGACTGAAAAAGGTTTACATTGAAAGCCCGGACGGAAGGCCCGTACTTTGGTCGAATCCGCCGCAGGCGTATACGCCTCTGCGCTTGACCTCGCGGACTATCAGCTTCACCAGTAGAGCCAGCACACATGCGTGAAGCGAAATGGTCGAGCGGTTGTTCGGTTAGGTGTTACCTGAATAATGCACTGCGGCAGGCGTTGAGAGGTGCCGCAATTTGAAGGAACCATTTGGGGACCCCAAATGGTTCTTTTAAATTACTGTTCTTATCGACGCCTGCCGCAGTGCATTATTTAGGTATAACAGTACCGCGAACGTCGCGCAAGGCGGGAGTGCAATTGCGGTAGTAAGCTGAGTAATTAAACATGAGGCTATTTCCGACACCGAAAACTGCGCGAGGAGACGGGATTGCAATTCGACTCTGTGAATTGCGGAGGATTTCATGAGCGTCCAAGTTTTCCTAAGCTACTCCCATAGGGACAGGCGGCTAGCGCACAAGGTCAAAGAGGGATTTACGGAGTTTGGGTTTAGTGTTTTTCTTGCGCACGATGATATTCGGGTCTCCGCCTCCTGGCGCAAGGAGATCCTGAAAAGCCTGCGGCGCTGCGAAATATTCGTACCGATTCTCACAGAGGCATTCGCGAAATCCAACTGGACAGATCAAGAAGCAGGCTACGCGCTTGGGCGTGGTGCCCTGATTGCGCCACTCAAGGTTGATGTTGATCCGTATGGATTCATCGGAGAATTTCACGCGAGGAGGCTGAAATCCAATTCCGTCGTGGAAACCTGCTGGGCAGTTCTGGAGAGCTTAAAGAACGATTCCAGGCTTGGTGAAAAAATCAAGGAGGCCGGAATCAACGTGTTTTTGCTGAGCGGGACATTTGACGACGCTTACGAGAACCTGAAAAAGCTGATGAAGCTCGCTCCGTTCGATTCAGCGCAGACGACGACACTTTTCAAAGAAGGCTCCCGGAACCAGAACATTTACGGTTCCTTCAAGGTGCGTCCCCTGATGCAAGGAATCTTGAAAGATGCGCGCGGCAAGGTATCTGGAACAATCATTTCAAAATACAAACGTGCAGTCGCATCGTGGGGTTAACCAGTACCGGAACTCACCTGAGGGCGAGAGAGACGCCCGGCAGGAGTTAGATCATGCCTGAACACAAAGAGAGCCTCGGCTTGGCCGAGGCTCTCGAAAGAAAGTTACTCTAGTCAGAAGCACTCTCGGTTGACGTGATTGTAGCGTCACGCTCGTCGCCGTTCGGGCCGGAAGCGACTGCTTCCGGCTCGGGTTCACCACGGTCGAGCTTGCGCACGACATCGGCGCGAATGGACCACGATGTGATCTTCGTGGTCGTGGCCTTTTTGCCTTTGCCATTCGCACGTTCGTAAGTCGAGCTGATCAGACTGCCTTCGATCAAGACGTGCGATCCCTTCTTGATCTTCGTTGCGACGTATTCCGCAAGTTGCGGGCGGAAGATGCAGATGCGGTGCCACTCGGTCTTCGAGGACCATTCGTCCTGCGCGTTCTTCCAGGATCGCTGCGTGGCGACCGAAAGAATTGTGAATTTTGATCCGTTGCTGCGCGCTTCACGTTGCTCCGGGTCTGCTCCAACGAATCCCACGATTGTTACGGAATTGAGGTACATGTAATTCTCCTTTTTCTGCCCCATTTTCTTGGGGCACATGGAAGCGAGGGCTGCTGCTCCCAAAGCGAGCGGCTGCTTTATGGGAGGGACCCGAAAACTCCGTTGTGGTGCGCTCCGGGAGTTTTCGGTGAGGAACCGTGAAAGCAGAAGCCACGAAGCTGCCGGGCGCAGGAATTAGCCAGAAGCCGTGCCCAAGAAAAGGAGTGGCGGAAAAAGACGAGTACCGGTCTCGGTAAAATCGGAGTGAGTGAGCAGACGCATTTCAACGATCAGCGACGGCGACAATTTCGGTTGCAACGCAGTGCCCTCGTACAGACGAATACAGGTCATCTTCCGAGCGGGCTTTGATGACATTGCGTAAACAGAGGCGGGGACGGCGCGTATGCCGGTTGTGTGATGTGGTGGGAAGAAGTGTTGTTCTGGGATGAAGGCCGCGACCTTAAGTGTGCGCCGCCTCCTCTTCGAGCGTCAGCTTTCTATGCACGCATTGTCAGCGGGTTTCTCGAGCCGCGTCAGCCGAATCGGAGTTTTGGGGATTTAGGTCCGGTGAAGGGAATATCTGTACGCAGCTTTTCGCTAAGGCAGCGGTAAGTGCATGGCGCTCGTCAGGCGTCGGAAACGGGGATCTGCTCGCAAGAAGTCTAGCCGAGGGTCCGTATTGATTTCCAGTGCGGTGCAGCTGTGCTCTGCCACTGCTCGATTCAACCAGGGCAGCGCCTTGGCTGGCTTCTGATATGCAGAATACATCAAAGCAAACGAATAGGGATTTGTATAGTGGGTTTGTGCATAAAGCTCCAGATTCTTTGATAATTTCCTAGCTTCGAGTAATTTGCCACTTCTTATGTAGGATCCAGCTACTTCAAACTGATAGGCTTTCCCCTCTGTCTCAAGACTGTCCGCTTTTTTGAACTCTATAATCGCATCATCATACTTATGCTGACGCTCGTAGAGTTGCCCTAAGTACCCATAAGCGACGGGATTATTCGGATCCAGCGCGATGGCGTTTTCCAATTGACGAAGAGCACGCTCATCCTGCTTGGCGAGCATAAATGTCATACCGGCGTTGTAATTGATACTTTGCGAGAGGGGATCAAGCTCCAAAGCGATCTCAGCTTGCGCGATGGCTTCGGGAAAGCGTTTCATACTTGTGAGATAGATTGAGTACCAATGATGAGCAAGTGCGTACTGGGGATTGAGTTCCAGGGCACGCTTGTATTCTCGCTCGGCGTTGACCCAATCCCAGTCCCGTGCATAAAGGATGTATGCAAGTGACGTGTGGGGTTCCGCCAGTGTGTCATCTAGAAGGATCGCTTTTTGTGCGGCTTCTCGTGCCTTCTTGAACGCAGCTTCGGCGGGCATGTGGTTTCCCGCAAGCAATATGTAGGAATCCGCCAACCCCGCATACGCGTTTGCATAATTGGGATCCCGAACAGTCGCCTTCGAAAAGAATTCTTCGGCGATTGAAACATCTTCTTTTAATCGCTTGTTCCAGAAGGATCGACCTCTCAAGTAATCGTCATATGCTTCGGCATCCGTTGTTCCCTGAGCTTGCTCAACCGTTGGCTCAGTCTTGGGCCTTAGGTGCAGAGGCTTCGCAATCGATAGGGCGAGTTCATTTGGGATTCCGATCAGGTTTCTATCGTCGCGCTCATATTGAGCGCTCCACACTCGTACTTCGTCATTAACGCGCATGAGCTCCACGGAAAGCTGGATCCTATTTTTTTTCTGCCGGTTGAGGCTGGACACGAGCACATAATCGACATGCAAATCCTTGCCAATCTGTGCTGGCGACTTCGAGGACTTCTCAAGCGACATCGCGGTTGTGGAAGCGATGACTCCTAACGATTGGGGAGCGATCTTCGCCAAACGTGTAATCAGCTCTTCGGTGAGACCGTCCGTCAGATATTCCTGATCTGCATCGCCAGTGAGGTTTTGAACGGGAAGCACAAGCAGGCGGGCGAAGGCTGGTCGAGTCACTTGCGCCGATGTTCTCGCCCTTCTGAGGAGCACTGCACCCGTCGAAATGATCGCGATAAGGAGAACAAAAACCGCCACCCCAATTGTGTATTTCTGTGTGTTGTAACGGTCCGTCCAATTTGAGGGGGGTCGTGTTACTCGGGCATCAACTTTTGGCGGGGCGGGGCCATCGCCCGTTCGGGAGGCTTCCTCCTGGTGAAATGAGGTGGAATGTTTATTGAGTTGACCATTTGAACCAGCGTCGATTCCTGCTGGCGATTCTTCCGGCTTTACGATTCCGCTAAATCGATAGCCTGATTTTGGCACGGTTTGAATGTAGCCATCACCAAGAACGCGTCTAAGTACAGAGATGTTTCGCGACAGGCTGCCGTCCGCAACGAAGCTATCCGGCCAGACCTCACTTAGAATTTGCTCTTTTGTTACAAGACGCCCGGCTTCCCGAACGAGAACGTAAAGCGTATCGAATTCCTTTGGTGTCAGGGAGATAGCTTCTGTCCCCTTCCAGAGGATACGCTCTCTAACGACTAAGAGGAAAGGTTTGAATTCGTAGGATGCGGGCTTGTCGTTAGCCATATGCAACCTGATTTAAGGAATCTTCAAGGTTTCTGTAAGGACTTTCTCTTCGCCGTTCGTTTACGGTCACCGGCAAGCAAGAATCACGGTGCTTGGGGGTAAGGGAATTTGAAAACGCCTCCTGGCGAAGGTCGTCAGATGTCGATGACCGTTACCTTCCGAGATAAGGTTCGCAAATGTTACCGCAAATCCACTAGAGAAGCAAAAGGTCTTGGGGGATGACAAAAGCAAACCGTGAGTGCCATGGCGCAACTACGACTCGGAGACCGAAGCGCCGGAGGCAAATAGAGGAGACCGCTCATGACATTACAAGAATCCCGTCTGCTAGAACTTTGTTCCGCCGAATACACTGCAGCGCTGGTATCGGTTCCTGACGGAAACCCGTTCATCCGCATTCGCGCGCATGGCGCGCATCCCGCCTCCGGCTATGAGGTTGGATTTCACAAGAGTCTGGACGACGTTTATCCGCCTCAGTTTTCGCTATGGCAACTTAGACCGGAAGATGGTTCTGACGTTCTGACCCCGTTCGCCAGATCCACGAGCTTTGAGGTGCGAGGAGAAGTCGAAAAGGTAATGATCCTTGACGCTAAGGGAATGCACCATGTCCCCGTAGCAGGGATTAACGGACATACTAAACTAGGGCCAATTCAAACGGTCATCGGGCAAAAGGTGAAGGTTGATCCGGCAAAAAGCCAGCCATGCGGCGCCGATTCTTGTGCAAACCGAGGCGAGCTATCTGTCACGCTACCGCCTGGCAAGGCGTATATCGGGACGCATTATTTTACAAATGCAGATTATCCCAACGACCGCGCAGACGTTTACGAGACAGGGGCACACGAGGTCTCGTGGGGTCGCTTTTCGGAAGCGGTTTACAGCCCGAACGCGAACGGTCAAGTGGTGGTAACAAGCTACTACTACAACCGCTCAAACCGGACTCGATTGGTTCAACTCACAGTCGATTGTCAATAGCCAACCGGGAACGCGCAAATGCTTAAAGGGCTTGCGCCCCGGTGCGCTGGGCTTACTTCATGCGCAGCGCCGTCGGCTCGATTTGAGCGGGTTCCTCTAAATTGCGGGAGTTACGTGTGACCGTTGCGAGCATCGACTATGCGGAGAGGACGATCGGAAGATTCCGCCTTGGCGCGCGCGCGCTTAAGCCAACTCACCTTGGCGATCACTTGCGGCGCATCGTGATTGTCGTACTTTCCGCCGTCAGCCGGACATACGCGCCGTTCGTCCTAATGGGAGTATTGAATCGTGTTTTCCCCACATTCGTTTCCGTGTTCTTTTGTTACGCCGGAAATACACGATACGCGAACCACTACAGCTACCCATCCTGCAGACGCTTTCTCCTTTGGTTTCCCTCAACGATTGGAGTATTCCGCCAAGGCACGCGATGGGGGCTAATCTGCGCGGCTCCAGTCACCGAAGCCGAGTTCACTGATCCAAAGAACGCACGGGAGCTAAGCGGGCTGCTTCGTCGGATGCTCCGCATCAAAATGCTTCTCGGAGTCGATCAATTATCATTAGCGGGGATTCTCCCCAACGTGCTGCGCGGGAGGTATCCTCAAACCAACGACGATGTTGATCGCGACCGGACTCCAGAAGTGGTGCGAAGGGCTGTTCACGAAGTGCGTAAGGAACATTTCACGAATCGCGATCATAAGGTCGTGTTGCTGGGCGGAGCCGGTAGAATTGGACGAGCAATACACGAGCGGCTAAAGGCTGATGGCCTTGATTTAGTCATAGTCGATTCCGCCGTGACCGCAGCGCCTGCTTTCAAAGACCTTGGCCCGGTCAGTATGATGCTTGTTGATGTTTCCCGCCATGGAGTGATCCAACGCTACATACACGAACTGCCAGAGGGCACTGTAATTCTGAACGAAGTTTTTCCAGAACCCAGTCGAGATGTAGTCAAGCAGCTAAAGAACCGGAAAATCGTGGCTTATCACATCGCTGGAGTTAAAGCGGAAGTGTACCCTTCGCTGCCGCACGGATACAAAAATGCTGTGCCTTGCTGCGCAATCCATTCTGACGAAATTGGTGAGCTAGTGTTGACGCGCATTGCGTGAGGGAGCGATGAGAGCCTCGAAGACGCAGTCGTGGCAGTTGGTAGGCGGCTCATATTTCAGTTACTTGTTCTTCCCGCTTTTCATAGTGGCGCTGATTTATCGAGGAGTCTGGTGGTTACTTCCAGCTGCTCTGGTGATGATCGTGGTACCCGTTTTGGATTTGGTGGCCGGGGAAGACATCACACCTGATGAATTGGCGTTATCGGGGTTGCAAAAACTGCTTCTAGAAGCCGCTCCAGTTCTGTTCGTATTGGGAAACGCGGCGGTAATCGGCTTCACCGCACACGCGTTTGCCGGGCTCCCGACGAGAGAGAAGCTGTTTGCGGTTTTGTCGGTTGGCATGATCGGAAGCATCGGGATAACGGCAGCGCACGAGTTGGTTCACAAGCCGCATAGAGCGAGCAAATTCTTTGGACGCCTCGGACTTGCGAACGTGTGCTATCTCCACTTCGAGATCCACCACATCCAGGGGCATCACGTGCTTGTCGGAACCGAGGACGATCAGAGTACTGCTTGGCTGGGCGAATCGATATATCAGTTTTTCTTTCGCACTCTACCAGGATCTATTAAGGAGTCATGGGAACTGGAAACGCGCAGACTGAATCGCCGCGCTGTGGCAGCACTGAGCTTTAGCAATCAAATGATTCGGTTCGCTTTCGTGCAGAGTGCTTATATAGCCGTCATTTGGTTTGTAGGTGCGTGGACGGGTATTGCACTTTTTATTCTGCAAGCTGGAATTGCAGTGTTCATGCTGGAGACGGTTTCCTATATAGAGCATTACGGCCTCCTGCGCAGCAAACGGGCTGATGGAAAATATGAGGCGATGAGCCCGACTAATTCCTGGGATTGTTACGGGCGATTTTCGAACTACTTAGTTTTTCAGTTGCAGCGTCACGCGGATCACCACAGTTTTCCGACGAGAGCCTTCTCGAAGTTACAGACGGCTGGTGACGCACCGAAACTTCCGGTAGGTTATCCCTGGTTGATAGGCATCGCTATGGCTCCATTTCTGTGGCGCAGGATAATGGACCCGCGCGTCATGGCGACGAAAGTCGCAAGTCGTCAAATCCAGCCAATCGGAGAGGGTCACTACAGTGCAAATTGACGGTGCTCAAATGCGGAGGTGCAGCGCCGTGAATGAGAGCACGGTTGCGCGTATTTCGTGCATCCGTCTCGGACTGCCTCACCTTGGTCTTCATGGTTTGTCCGAAAACTGGGTGCTGCGCGAGTGCGGGGATAAGCACTGGAATGCCATCGCGACGGCGCTGGAACGGCCGCCCGAATCCACGTACGACCGAAACGGCAACCGATTGTATGCGTCTATTTTCGGACTGACGATTCGGGGACCGATTCGGAATTTTGGTGAGGGAGACGAAGTTGAGGTTTCGTTAAACGACTCCGGCTTTGTGTCCGCCTCTCGGTACTACAGTTCACAAATCGTGAAGAACCAAACGGGGACGGACACAGTCACAGTCGAACTTCTGAGCGTGTTCGTCCGTCGGAAGAAGTGTGGTGATAACCAGAGCTTGTTTCCATCCTTCCCTTCCCAATTACCACAGTCGAGAAAAAATGCTTACCGCGCGAACTCAGATGTTGGCAATATCGACCTCTCACTGCGTACTGCGCAGAACGGATTGGCGGATAGCAACAACGGTTCAGCGCCATTTCAATATGTTTATTCCCCTTCGCCAATTGCTGATTTCAATGCGGCGGGCCTTTTTTACTTCGCGGAGTACCCGTCGTTAATCGATAGGGCCGAGTGGCTACTGTACCGGGACTTATCGCTGCTTCGACCTAAGACACTTGAACGTCAGATTGCATACTTCGGAAGTCCGAATCTCGGCGAGGACTTGCGCGTGGAACTTTTTCCTGTCCAATCGCCACCCGAAGAGTTGCGGCACATCGTGAGAGTCTCGGAAGCGAGCAGCCATAGGCTTCTCGCTCGCGCTTATACAACGAAGAAATTGCCCATGGATTACGACGCTCGCGCTAATTACGTTGAGCGAATCGACAAATTTCCAAGTCGTTCGAGAACCTAACGTAAGTATCAATCGTACCGCCATGGATCTTGGAGGAGCCAATGCGAACTGCGACTTCAGCTGACCTGGAGAAGCGGGTGCAAAGTTTGGAGAACAAGTTTTGGGTAGCGGTCGCCGTAGCCGCGATCTTTGGAATTTCAGGTGCCTTTGGATACTCGATGCTTCTCAGTGCACAGAAACAGCTCGCGACTCTGCAAGATGGGGTTGGCACCGTTCAACGCGCGAGCGCTGCTGCCATTCAGGACATCAATGCAGCGAAGACTAAGCAACTTGCCGAGTTTAATGCCGAGGTCAAGCCAATTGCTAAAGCAGTTGTGGTTGACGAAATGCGGGACCGGATCGGAAACGTAAAGCACTGGATTGCATTTGTGTATGGAAAGGCCGCGGAGACAGGGCTGCCAAATGGCCAGGGTGCAAATGGATGGTGGCAAAAATCGCTAATCGATCAGAACGCGCTTGTACAGAAGGATCTTCAATAGCCCTTATCGACTATACGGAGAGGACGACCCGGAGGTTTTGTCCTGACGATGTACCTCCCGAAGTCCGCCAGTTCAAAAGGCGAGCATAGTTGACCGGGCTAGATCAGACTTGCGGGCATTTCGATCTTATGCGTTAAGGCGATTGGCAACACGTTTTCCGCGGTCGGGCCTACCGAAACTTGTGAGGAGAAACCAAAATGATGCGTCGCTGCCTCGTATTTGTAGTCGCGCTTGTTCTAACGTCCATTTCCTTTGCCTCCGACAACACGGCAGATTTCAGGAAGATTCTGGCTGCACAAGGATTTTTTGGCTCAGCTTCAGGCGAAAGTTGGCCGTATCCAGGAGGCTTCCTGGTAATGCGGAAAGGCGGAGGGGTGCTAACGTTCATTGACGCTCCAGACGGGAAACCCCAGAAGGACGATATTCTGGACGCAGCGAAGTCATTTCCGAAAATAGAGCAGCATAGCAAAACCACGCTTAGCGTTGTTCTTCAGGGATTGGAAGCGATAATCGGTGGAAATCCGGGTTTCGGAGTAGGACATAGCGGAGATTTAACGTTCGCTCAACTGGATGGCAATGGATCACGCATAACCTACAAGTTAGCGGACAAGCAAGTGAATGCGAAAACCGCTCCCGCAATCGACGCTTGGATGAAATCGGGGCACAAGGTCTTTGTGGTCGGGGTTGCTCTGACAACCAAGAGCATCTCAGTATCAACAGACAAAAGCACTAACATCGACGCGACGTGGAATGGAACGACAGCCTCGGACTGTTCGAAGGACGACAAGAATAAGAGCAATAATTCAAACGGCAATTCGAATGGCAAACCGAATTCAAGTGACAATGCCACTCCCACCTCCCCGCAGACGTTCGTTATTCGGTCCGCCTCGATGACATCAAGCTTTGTAGCTCAGAGCGATGCGAACCAAAGTCAAGGGAATCCTTCGCAAGGGGGGACAGCAAATTCCAAGAAACCAGGAGGCGATTTCCATTTCTGCAAAGAGGCGTCGAACAAGATCACCCTTACCGCCACAACGCCCCTAGTCTTTGCTTTGGGAGCCTATGAGGTCGTCAATACGGACCCGCTAGCGCCTTACCACCTAGAGCCGGTAATGGGAGTCCCGAAGCAAAGCGGCCCGTTTGATAAACTGGAAATTGAGCCGGGTACTCGTGGCGGGCCAGCAGAGCAGGAAATGACAAAACCGAATGCGGAAGTGGCAGGTTCCTCCGAACCGCAATGGAAGCATCTATCTTGGAAAAATCGCGGAAAGCTTGAGTAAAGCTTTGCTTTACCTGCATGCCGCCCGCGAGCGTCCAAGGCTGTCAAATGAGCAGATGCGTGGATTGCTCGGCAACCGGAGTCCTCCCACGCTCTAGCGGTCTATTTGCGCTGTGAAATCGAGGACGATAGGGCAGCTTAAATCCGAGACACCAAAGAGCAAGACTTGCAGATAAGCTGACAAATGTTTTTTCATCGATAATTCCAATTCCGAATTGCACTTAAACTGACAGAATCCTCATTTTGACTGCATTTTCGAGCACGGCGCGATTGATTCGACAGCACTTAGAATTTTGATTCTTGCTCATAACCCGGAGGTCGTCGGTTCAAATCCGACCCCCGCAACCACGGGCGCTGCGAGGCAAAACCTCAAAGCGCCCTTTTTTC
>Ga0307373_10005788_pt1 | contig 20011 bp, 16 predicted proteins | sample OX2MG_FD_202534 | JGI IMG/M metagenome (GOLD analysis project Ga0307373, IMG submission 202534) | Soil microbial communities from Risofladan, Vaasa, Finland - OX-2 | ecosystem: Environmental > Terrestrial > Soil > Coastal area > Acid sulfate soil | place: Finland: Risofladan, Vaasa | collected...
AATTTAAAAGTGCGCCCCTCGGGATTCGAACCCGAAACCTGCGGATTAAGAGTCCGTTGCTCTGCCGTTGAGCTAGAGGCGCGCTCCAGAGTGTAGGCCAACGTTCTGGAGGGGGCCGGACCCTTTTCAATCCGGAAATGGTGCCGAGTATCGTGAACGCCTATGCCAGAAAAGGAAGTCCCTGTCTGCCGCTTCGATCGGCCCCTGCGGGTCGCAGCCCTCATCAAGCAGATTCCCGTCGGTGAGTCCATGACGCTGGGAGAGGACGGGCGGCTCATCCGTGAGGGGATCGAGCTCGAGATGAACGCCTACTGCAGGCGTGCCGTCTCCAAGGGCGTGGAGTGGGCCCGGGAGAGCGGTGGCTCGTGCACCGTCTTCACCCTTGGTCCCCCCTCGGCCGACGATGTCCTGCGTGAAGCCGTGGCCTGGGGCGCCGACCAGGGCGTGCATCTCTGCGACCCCGCGTTCGGGGGATCGGACACGTTGGCTACCGCACGCTCCCTGGCTGCGGCCCTGCAGCTCGAAGGTGGGTTCGATCTCGTGTTGGTCGGCCGGAACTCTCTCGACGGGGACACCGGTCAGGTCGGGCCCGAGGTGGCGCAGTTGGTCGGTTTGCCCTTTGCCACCGGCGTCCGCGAGATGGGCATCGCAGGGGAAGTCCTGTCGTTGACGTTGGAACACGATGACGGTTGGGAAGAAGTCGAGATCACACTCCCTGCCGTGCTCTCGGTGGCCGAGCGTCTCTGCGAGCCTTCCAAGGTTCCTCCCCCCCAGCGCGCCGAAGTGCCGGCCGATCGAATCCGCCTCGTCCGGGCCGCTGCGTTGGGTGCCGGCCCGTGGGGCCAGGCGGGAAGCCCCACGGTGGTTGGTCGCACGCGTGCGATGCACCACGACCGGGTCGCAAAGATCCTCAGTGGCACGGCGGCGGATCAGGCAGCCGAGGCCGTTGCCCTGCTGGCCGAGAGGGGGGCCCTGGAGGCAGCGACCACCGCTCCCGATGTTCCAGCGGCCGGGCCGGGCCTCGCCGCACCTACGTCGTCGGGGAGCGACAGGGTGATTGCCGTGCTCATTGAGCCTGATCGCCCCCAGGTGGGAATGGAGTTGCTCGGCGCAGCCTCTCAGCTCGCCGCGTCACTCGGTGGCCGGGTGCACGCGCTGGCATTCGAGGGCGCGGCAATCGACGCGTTGGGTGCCGGGGGAGCCGATGCCGTCACGACGTTCACCGGCACCCCACTCGCCGAGGATGCGGCGGCCGCCATCATCGGCTGGTCGGCCGAGAACCCACTTTGGGCGGTCCTGGGACCGAGCACCGCCTTCGGCCGCGAGGTACTGGGTCGGATGGCGGCCGGACTCGGAGCGGGAATGGTCGGCGACGCCATCGGACTCGCCATCACGGAAGGCCAGCTGGTCGCGGCGAAGCCGGCGTTCTCCGGCGCGCTGGTGGCGGACATCTTCTGCACGTCGGACGTCAGGTTGGTGACCGTCCGGCCCGGAGTGCTGCCGCTCGTACCGTCGCGAGATCACACGCCCGACGTCAGTTCGTGGCCCATCACGCCCCGGAGTCGTGTCCGCGTCGTGTCGCAGCGCCGTGATGACGACGTCGAGGTCCTGGCACGCGCCGAGGCAGTGATCGGCGTGGGTGCCGCCCTGCGTCCTGACGAGTACGAGGATCTCTCCCCGCTGGCCAGCCTCCTGGGAGCCGAGTTGGCAGCCACGCGCAAGGTGACGGACAAGGGGTGGGCGCCTCGTGCCCGTCAGGTCGGCATCACCGGCCGGAGCATCGCACCCCGGCTGTACGTGGCGCTCGGGTTGAGTGGAAAGTTCAATCACATGGTCGGGGTGCGCGCGGCGGGGACGATCCTGGCCGTCAACGAGGATCCGGGCGCCCCGGTCTTCTCCCAGTGCGACATCGGGATCGTGGGGGACTGGCACGTGGTCGTTCCGGCGCTCGCGGCAGCCCTGCGCGAGGAACTCCATCGTCGGTAGCGAGTGTGCCGCAACGCCCCCGTTGTCGCCGGCCCGAAGCTTGGCCACGGGCCGGCGACCCCCCCGAGGGGCCACCTCGAAAGGTGACGCATCTGGTCCGATGCGTCGCTCAAGGTAGCACGCAAGTCGGGACCCATGTCGGACGCCGATTCCCTAGCAAAGCAGGTGAATTTGTCGTACTACGTGGCTTTGGTCACGTCCGGGTGGCGCGCGCCGGGATCCCCTCAGGCGGCTGGGAGGCCCAGTCGGGACTCAGCTCGGGCCTGCGAGGGGCCGGTGGGCGGACGCGTTCGGGCAGGTGCAGGGCGAGAAGCTTCTGTGTGACGTCGAGGGGCAGCGCCCGGGGAGTGGCCAGTGAGAGGAACACCATGGCGAGGAAGGCCAGCGGCACCGTCCAGATGGCCGGTTCGCCCAGCAGGACCGCCGGCCAGCCGGTCTTGCCGACGCCCACCATGGTGAGGATCACCGCGATCGACGAGGCGCTGCCGCCGAGAATGAGACCTCCGAGCGCTCCGATCCAGGTCAGGCGCCGCCACCAGATCCCGAGGAGGAGGAGGGGGCAGAACGTGGAGGCGGCGATGGCGAAGGCCCAGCCGACGAGCACGTTGATCGAGATGCCGGCGACGAAGATGCCGAGCCCGGTCATGACCACTCCGATCACGATGGCCGAGAGCCGAAAGGCGCGGACGCCCCGGCCCATGATGTCGTGGGACAAGGCACCGGCCATGCTGATCAGGAGGCCGGAGGAGGTGGACAGGAAGGCGGCAAAGGCGCCGGCGGCCACGAGTGCGCCGAGCGCGGCGCCGAGAAACCCGGTCGCTGCCAGTCGGGGTAGGACGAGAACGACGGAGTCGGTCTGGCCCGACACGTACAGGCCGGGGGCCTCGAGCCGGCCGAGTACGGCGAACACGGCGGGGAGGACGTAGAAGCAGCCGAGCAGCAAGAGGACGAACGCCGTCGTTCGCCGGGCCGCCTGACCATCCTTGTTCGTGTAGAAACGAACCAAAATGTGGGGCAGGCCCATGGCGCCGAGGACGGTCGCCAGGAGGATCCCGTAGGTCGCCGCCAAGGGATGGTTCGGCTCGCCGCCCAAGTGCAACAACGGCGAGGTCCACTCTTGCGCGGTCAACGAGGGGCTGTCGTGGACCCGCGGCGCGCTGCTTCCGGCGGGAAAGATCAGAGTGGTGCCCGCATGCACGGTGTGTGTCCCCGTCGCAACGGTGACAGGACCGTCCAACGTCGTGCCGTCGAGTTGGCCGACGGCGTCGACGACGACGCTTCGAGTCACCGTCAGCTCCTCCGATTGCGGGAATTCAATCGTCGTTCTCTGGTGGAAGGTGTGAGGTGCGGCTCCCGAGATCGAGCCGATCGGGGGGTGGTGGAGAACCATCACCAAGAAGAGTGCGGGAATGGCAAGCGCGGTGATCTTGAGCCAGTACTGAAAGGCCTGCACCAACGTGATGCCCTTCATGCCGCCACTGGCGATGCCCAACGTCACGATGATGCCCAGGACGACCACGCCGATCCATTCGGGTCCCCCGAAGGCGACTTGCAGCGTCAAACCCGCGCCTTTGAGCTGTGGCAGCAGGTAGAAGCCGCAGATGACCAGCACGATGCCGGTGGCCGCCCGGCGCAGTTGCGCAGACTCGAGGCGCCCTTCGGCGAAGTCGGGGATCGTGTAGGCCCCGAATCGGCGCAGGGGTGCGGCCACGGCGACGAGGAGGACGAGATAGCCCGCGGCGTACCCCACCGCGTACCAGAGCGCGCCGAGCCCCTCGAGCATGGCCAGCCCGGCAATCCCGAGAAACGAGGCAGCAGACAGGTACTCGCCCGAAATCGCGGAAGCGTTGAGAAATGACGGCACCTGGCGCGCGGCGACCATGAAGTCTGCCGGGGTCCGGGCAATGCGGATGCCCCGTGCACTGATGATGGCAGTGATGACCGTCACGACCGCGATGGCGGCGATGGTGGCCGGCTCGGTCATTTCTCTTTCAGCAGCTCGACGAAGCGTTGTTCCAATCGCTCGGCCCGACGGACGTACCAGTACCCGAGGAGGACGAGGGGAGGGTAGATCCCACCGCCCAGAATGATCAACGTGAGGGGCAGCCCCAAGACCTCGAAGTTGGCGAGTCGCGGCACGAGGACGGCGAGGAGGGGGTAGATGGCGAGGAGCGTGATGGCCGGTAGCAACACGGCGAGCGAGACCCCGGCCTGGGCCCGCATGAGGGAGGTCAGGAGTTCGCGGCCGTACGCGTCGGCTTGGTAGAGGTCGTCCCGGACCGGTGAGAGTGGCCGATTGGACGCGCGCCGGGGTGCTGATCGCACGACCTCTCGCGGCGGCGGCCCTGTGGTGGTCACGGCGAGTCCCTCCGGGCATGGCGTACGAGCCGATCCCGCAGCTCCTTCGAATGGCGCCGGCTTACGGGGAGGTCGTAGTTCCCGACCCTCACCACCATGTGACCCTCCGACGCGCGCAATTCACGGATATCCCGCAGGGCGACCAGGTAACTCCGATGAATGCGGGCGAAGCCGTGATCGCTCCATTTCTCCTCGAGGAGGGAGATGGACATGCGTACCAAGTGCTTGCCACCTTCGCGGAGATGGAGGCGGACGTAGTCGCCGGCGGACTCCACCCATGAGACGTCGTCCCGGGCCAGAATCCGCGTGAGCGTTCCGATCTCGACCGGGATCGTCTCGAGCGATCCCCCGTGGGGACTGTCGTCGGCGGGGCGGCTCACCACCCGGCGCAGGGTGGCCACCAGACGGTCATGGGTCACCGGTTTGAGCAGATAGCCCATGCCGCCCACTTCGAAGGCTTCGAGGGCGTGCTGTTCGTGAGCCGTGACAAAGATGATGGCCGGAGGATCAGAGAAACGGGCGAGCACGCGGGCCAACTCGAGTCCATCGAGGCCGGGCATGGCAATGTCGAGGAGCACGACGTCGTAGCGCTCGTCGTGCATGTAGTGCAACGCGTCGGTGGCGCTCCGCGCGGAGCGGACGGAGCTGACGAGAGCCGAGTTCTCGAGAAGGAACGTGAGCTCGTCCAACGCAGGGGCCTCGTCGTCGACGGCCAGAACCGACAGGCCGCTCATTTCGCACCTACGCCGGCATGAAACTTCGGTATGCGCATGGTGACCTTCGTGCCGGCCCCCAGCGCCGTCTCGATCGTCAACCCGCGCTCCTCGCCGAAGACGGCTCGCAGCCGCTCATCGACGTTGTGGAGACCGATCCCCTCTTCCGCTGACGTGCCGGAAAGGGCTCGCCGCAGGTCGCCGGGGTCGGCGCCGATGCCGTCGTCCTCCACCGTCACCAGGGCTTCCGTATCGGCGTCCAGAATGATGATCTCCAGGTGACCACGGTTCTCACTCGGCTCTATCCCGTGATGCACGGCGTTCTCCACCAAGGGCTGCAGCACGAAGGGTGGAAGCAGCACACCGAGGACTTCAGGTGCCACCCTGAGGGTGACGGCGAGTCGATCGCCGAACCGGGCTCTTTCCAGATCGAGGTAGGTGTCGACGAGGCGGATCTCCTCGGCCATGGTGACGAACTGGCCGTGGGAGCGAAAGCTGAAGCGGATGAAATCGGCGAATTGGACCAGGAGGTCGCGGGCGCGATCGGGGTCCGACCGTACGAAGGACTCGATGGCCGTCAACGCGTTGTAGATGAAATGCGGCGAGATCTGCGCGCGCAAGAACCGCAGTTCGGCCTGCACGGCGCGCTGGCGCGAACGGTCGAGCTCGGCCAACTCGAGCTGGGTCGATACGAATTGCGCCACTTCGCTGCAGAGGCGGAGGAGCCCTGCCGGAGCCGCCGCATCCAACGCAGCCAGGACGCCGACAATGTCACCGTCGGTAGTGAGGGGCACCACCACCCCGCACTGCAGCTCACAGAAGCCCGGGTCGCTGCAGAAGAGGTCCTTGGCCGTCACCACCTGGGGACGTCCTGCGCTCAGGGCGGCCTGCATGGCCGGGGCGAGGAGCGCACAATGCTCGACGTCGACACCGTCGGCCGCCAGAACGCCATCGACGTCAGCGACCACGACGCCACGTGTGCCCAGGAGGTCCCTGAGATGCGAAATGGACCTCTCGGCCGATTCCTTGTTGAGGCCTGTCCGCAGAGCGGGTGCGGCCAGGTTCGCGGTATGCAGCGCGATGTGGGCCGCCCGTTGCGTCGGGGTCCCGAGACGACGCTGCCCGCGAAAGGCAAAGCGGACGACCCCGGCGATCAAGATCACCATGGCGATCAGAGCGAGCCACAGGGCCTCTTTCATGCCACCCCCAATGGAGATCCTTGTACCGAGCAGTGTGCCACAGAAGGTCCTTGGTCGGGACGAGCGATCCCGATGGCCGTACGTCGCGGGCCAGGGAGACGCCGCTCGTCGCTCCAAAGCGACCGTTCGTCGCTGCTAGTCGTCCCTTCAGCGAACGTCCCTTGTGGAGCGGAGCACCGGATCCGCACAATGCGCCTTGAGCCGCAGTACTGCGGACGCTCGGGGTGAAAGGGGGGTAACCAGGAGCGGACCGTCCGCGGACGCTCCGCCTGTTTCGCATCGGAGAGCGGCCTTGTCGGCTGCCTCGGTGGCGCGCCCCAGCCCGGCGAGGTTGGCGCAGCGCTGAGGGGGAAACCACCGTTGTCCCGCCACAAGGCCTCCACACCACACTCAAGGAGTCACCAACCATGTCAAACGTCGATTTGGGAACCCAGAGCACGTCGCCCGAAAGGTCTCCGGTCAATCCGATTCACATAGTGGCGGACCCGGCGCCGCTCGGACTGGCAGCATTCGCCATGACCACCCTGGCGTTGAGTTTGGGCAACGCGAACGTCTGGGCGGGTGGCGCCTTCGCCGCCCTCGCGCTGGCCCTGGTTTACGGGGGCTTCGCGCAGCTTCTCGCCGGGATGTGGGAGTTCACCCGTAAGAACACCTTCGGGGCCATCGCCTTTACCTCCTATGGGGCCTTCTGGATCTCCTACTACGTCTTCGGCCACTTCGTGGCTTCGTCCATCCCGAAGGCCGACGTGGCGGACGCGGTAGGTGTGTTCCTGCTCGGCTGGACGATCCTCACCTTCTACCTGATGCTCGCCTCGCTGCGGGTTTCCGGCGCCGTGCTGGCCGTCTTCGTCACTCTGACGGTCACGTTCGTGCTGCTCACCGTCGGTGCGTTCAACTCGAGCAGCGGCGCCACCAAGGCCGGAGGCGTCGTCGGCATCGTGACGGCCGCACTGGCTTTTTATGCGTCGGCAGCCGGGGTCATCAACGAGACCTTCAAGAAGCCCTTGCTCCCGGTGTTCCCGCTGGCTCCAAGGAGCTAGAAAGGGACGTTGTCAGGTCAGGGGTTGCCGGGGCACGACTCCCCGGCAACCCCTGAGCCACCCATCGAAGAGGAGCGAGCCATGAGCGAAGATCGAGAAGAAGGCCTGTCGGCTCTCCTGCACGAGACCCGGACGTTTCCCCCGCCGCCAGCTCTGGCCGCACGAGCCAATGCGCAGCCCGAGATCTATGACGAGGCCAAGGCAAACCCCCTGGCCTTCTGGGCCTCCCAAGCCGAGAGCCTCACGTGGGCCACACCGTGGACAGACGTGCTGGATTGGAGCAACCCGCCGTTCGCCAAGTGGTTCGTGGGAGGCCGGCTCAACGTGGCGGTCAACTGTGTGGACCGCCACGTTGACGCCGGCTTGGGCGACCGGGTCGCCTTCCACTGGGAAGGTGAGCCCGGGGACACCCGCACCATCACCTACCGTGATCTGCTCGGCCTGGTGAGCCAGGCCGCCAATGCCCTGATCGAGCTGGGCGTGCGGACGGGCGACAAGGTCGCCATCTACATGCCGATGATTCCCGAGACGGTGGTCGCCATGCTGGCCTGTGCCCGCCTGGGTGCGCCGCACACCGTCGTCTTCGGCGGGTTCTCCTCCGACTCGCTGCGGGGACGCATCCTCGACTGCGACGCCCATTTCGTCATTACGGCCGACGGCGGGAACCGGCGGGGGGCGCCCAGCCCCTTGAAGCCGGCGGTCGACGAAGCCCTCCTCGGCTGCCCCGACGTGGAGAAGGTGCTCGTGGTGCGGCGCACGGGTCAGGACGTGGCGTGGACCGACGGGCGCGACGTGTGGTGGCACGACGTCGTGGATCGCCAGAGCGACGCCCACGAGGCGGAGGCGTTCGACGCGGAGCACCCGCTCTACATCATGTACACCAGCGGTACGACGGCCAAGCCCAAGGGGATCCTGCACACGTCGGGTGGGTACCTCACCCATGTCTCGGCCACGCACCGGCTGATCTTCGACATAAAGCCCGAGGAGGACGTCTTCTGGACGGGGGCCGACATCGGCTGGGTGACCGGGCACAGTTACATCGTCTACGGCCCCTTGGCCAACGCCACAACGTCGGTCATGTACGAGGGGACGCCGGACACGCCCGCCCGGGACAGGTGGTGGCAGCTCATAGAGAAGTACAAGGTCAACATCCTCTACACCGCGCCGACCACCATCCGCACCTTCATGAAATGGGGCGAGGACCTCCCGGCGTCGCACGACCTCTCCAGCCTGCGCCTGCTGGGCTCGGTGGGCGAGCCGATCAATCCCGAGGCTTGGATCTGGTACCGCACGCACATCGGCGGTGAGCGTTGCCCGATCGTCGACACCTGGTGGCAGACCGAGACCGGTGGGATCCTCATCACACCGCTGCCCGGCATCACGGCCACCAAGCCGGGTGCGGCCATGACGCCCTTCCCGGGCATCTCCGTCGACATCATCGACAACGACGGCCGCTCGGTGGGCAACGACGAGGGGGGCTACCTGGTCATCACCGAGCCCTGGCCCGGCATGCTGCGCGGCATCTGGGGCGACGACGAGCGCTACAAGGAGACCTACTGGTCGCGCTTTCCCGGGCTGTATTTCGCCGGCGACGGCGCCAAGCGGGACCAAGACGGTGACATCTGGTTGCTGGGCCGGGTGGACGACGTCATGAACATCTCGGGCCACCGGATCTCGACGACCGAGGTCGAGCACGCCCTCGTCGGCCACCCCGCGGTCGCCGAGGCGGCGGTGGTCGGGGCCTCTGACGCCACGACGGGTCAGGCCATCGTGGCGTTCGTCACGGTCAAGGGCACCGGATTCGAGGATGCAGCCGAGGGTGAGGCGTTCGTACAGGAGTTGCGTGACCACGTGGCCCGCGAGATCGGCCCGATCGCCAAGCCCCGCGAGATCATCCTCACGCCCGAGCTCCCGAAGACCCGTAGCGGCAAGATCATGCGTCGCCTGTTGCGCGACGTGTCGGAAGACCGCGAGCTGGGGGACGTCACCACCTTGATGGACCCGACCGTCGTCAATGCCATCAGAGAGGGCATGGCCTCGGGGGCGGAGGACAAGGAGTAGCGCTCGCAGCCCTCTCCCGGCGTCAGGCGCGGACGAAGACCGGGATCGTGAAGTCGTCCGAGATCGGTCGGAAGACGACCCGCAGCGCCATGCCCACCTCGAGCTCTTCGAAGGGGCATTCGACCACGTTGGTCGTCATGCGAGGACCTTCGGCCAGGTCCACCATGGCGGCGACATAGGGGACCCGCTCCTTGAACGGCGGCATGTCGTTGCTGTAGATCACCGACCAGGTGTAGAGCGTGCCCTCGCCACTGGCCTGGACCCACTCCACTTCCTCGCTCCAGCACTTCGGGCAGAAGGGGCGCGGGTAGTACGAATAGGCGCCACACGCATTGCAGTGCCGGATGAGCAACCGCTCTTCCTTGGCCGCCTCCCAGAACTCTACGGTGTCGCCCTCGGGCGTGGGGAGGTCGAAGCGGGCTGTCGTCATGGTGCGACCGTGGTCATGGTGCCCTCATTGTGCCTGCCAACTGGCCACGCCCGAGGGCACGCTCGAGATTGACCCCCGCCCGGGCATCGGTCATGCTGCAACGAACCTGCCGCCGGCGTCAATTCTTGCTCGCCGAGGAACCACTTTGGGGGACGTGCCGACGTGTTGATGGACGAACACCTACGCCGCATGGCGGAGACGTTTCCCGACGAGACGGCGTACACGGTCGTCGATGCCGGTTCGCTCACGTTTGCCGAATGGGACGCTCAGGCCAATGCCATGGCGCGTGGCCTGGTGGCGGGGGGCCTCAAGCCGGGAGATCGCGTCGGCATCCATCTGCACCCCGGAACGGCCCTGCACTGGCTGGTGTCCTACACGGCGGCACACCGGGCCGGCGGTGTCGCCGTGCCCATGAATCCCCGTCTGGCCCCGGCCGAGGTGGGGCACATGCTGGCGCACTCCGGTGCGACGGCGGTGGTGGCCGACGGTGCATTGGTGGCCACCGCCCTCGGTGCGGCGAACGGGAGCCTCTCCCTGGTGATCGACGCCACCCCCGGGGCCACGGCGCGCTCGTCGGGGCACGTGATCAGCTGGTCCGAGATCACCTCGGGTGACCGCGACGCCATGCAGGTGCCTCGTGACGACGATGACCTGGCCGACATCCTCTACACCTCGGGCACGACGGGGCGCCCCAAGGGTGTGGCCATTCGCCACTCCAACGGCTCCATGATCGGCGAGGTCCCGCCCTCGTGGAGCGGTGGCGGGTGGTTCCACGCCAGCCCGATGTTCACCTTCGCCGGCATCGCCTTCGTCTACACACCGATGAAGCTCGGGTTGCGGGGGATCTATCAACCGAAGTTCGATGTGGATCGATGGTTCAAGGTGGTGGAGACCGAGCGCCCGGTCGCCGTGTTCCTGGTCCCGGCCATGGCCCATCTGCTCCTCGACCACCCCGATTTCGAAACGGCCGACCTCTCGTCGATCTCGATCTGCTCGGTGGGCAGCGCGCCTTTGGCGCCCTTCGTGGTGGAGCGGTTGCAAGAGCGGATGCCCGATGCCGTCGTGTCGAACAACTACGGCATGACCGAGGCGGGGTCCGCCTACTGCACCATGCCCAAGGGTGAGGCCGTCAGGCACCCGGGGTCGGTGGGGCGCATCACGCCACCGGCCGTGGTGCGCATCGTCGACGCCGACGAGCAGCCCATTCCCGCCGACGAAGTCGGCGAGGTCCGGATGCAAATGCCCGGGCGCCAACGTGAGTATTTCGGGGACCCCGAGGCCACGGCCCAGATGTGGAAGGACGGGTGGATCGTCACCGGCGATCTGGGGAAGCTCGACGATGAGGGTTACCTGTACATCGTCGGTCGGAGCAAGGACGTGATCATCCGGGGTGGGCACAACATCCACGCCACCGATGTGGAGCACGTCCTCGTGCAGCACGACGACGTGGCCGAGGTCGCGGTCGTCGGCGCTCCCCATGCCGTCCTGGGCGAGGACGTGGTGGCGTTCGTCGTGGTGCACGATGGCGCCGCCGCGGACGGTGAGGCTCTGCGCGCCTACGCCCTCGAGCAACTGGCCGACTACAAGGTGCCGCGCCAGTTCCTCTTCGTCGACGAGCTTCCGCGCAACCCCACGGGCAAGGTGGTCAAGGCCGAGTTGCGAGCCCGCGTGGCCGACGCGGCAACCTGAGCGGCGATGCTCCGGGTTGGTGCACCGAGTGAGGCGGCGTGACCGGGACGAGGTGCGCCGGCCGGGCCCGGCTCCTGGCGATCATGCTTGTCGCGGGTGCGGCGTGTGTGGCTGTCGGGCCGCGGGGAATGATGACGCCCTCCCCGGTGGGCGCCTCGCCGGTGGGCGACTGCCCGCCCCACGGCCGGGTCGTGTGTGTCGACCGGGCCGACGGTGGGCACAGCGTGCATGTGCGTGTGGGCCAGACGCTGATGGTGGTGCTGAACGGTTCGACGTTGCGATGGAGCGGGTTACGACAGGTCGGACCCGTGCTGCTCCGTGCCAAGGGTGCGGTGAGCCATCGCGGGGGAGGGCTCACCGCCTCGTACACCGCAGCCAGGGCCGGCCGGACCGCGCTCCGCGCCGGCGGCGCACCGAAGTGCTCCCCGGGTAAGGCCTGCCCTCAGTTCCTTCTCTTGTGGCAGGTGCGAGTCGTGGTCGGCTGAGCGCTCACGGCCCGACGTGGGGGGCGACCGACATCATCGCCTCCATCTGCTCGCCGTAGTGCGCCAGGGACCGGTGCTCGAAGCGGAGGCAGAACCCGGTGGCGCCGAGGGCGACGTAGGTGCCGAGGAACGCCGCCGTCCCCTCGGGGTCCCCGAGCGGGTCGATCGGGGGCTCGGGGGCCAGGATCATCGCGAGCGGCGCGCCATGCGCCGCCGCGTAGTCCCGGCGGGCCAGGCTGATCTCATCGTCGGCCAGGAGCGCGGAGAGGTCCTCGAGCTTGCCGCCGAAGGGCACCCAGGCGTCGCCGAGCTCGAGTGCCCGGCGCAACGAACGTCGCGTGCGCCCGCCCACCCAGATCGGCACCGCCCGGGGGAGACCCGAGGGCTCGACGACGAATCCCTCGAAGTCGTAGTGAGTCCCGTGATACTCGGGAACACGGATGCCCCACGCCGCCCTGATGGCCCTGATGGCGTCGTCCGATTGCTCGCCCCGACCGACGAAGTCGTGGTCCAGCACTTCGAATTCGGGCTGGAGCGACCCGACGCCGACACCCACGATGACCCGGCCCTGGCTGAGGAGGTCGAGCGTTCCCAGGCGCTTCACCAATTCCAGCGGGTGGTGGTACGGCAGCACCGCCATGTGGGTCAACAGGCCGATCCGGTCCGTGTGGGCCGCCAGGTAGCCGAGCGTCGAGAACGGATCCCAGTACCGCCCGCCACGCACCGTCGGCCCGCTGGACGGGACCGCGATGTGCTCGGAGCACCCGATCCAGTCGAATCCGAGCATCTCGGCCCGCTGCACCACGGTCACCACGTCGTCGACCGTGGCGGTCGTCTCCCAGGCGGGAGGGTTGAAGCGCGGGTTCATGTGCAGGACCGGTGTGATGAGGCCGAGGGCGAGAGCCATGAGGCGTGACCGTAGCGCCGGCGGGTCCGCCCGGCGGCGTACACGGGGGGCGGAGCCGAAGCCGGGGTCGTCCACCGAAGCGGCATGGGCCACTCACGCGACGTGACCGGCGAAGATTGGGCGATGGACTTCGACGTCGATGCCACCTTCGGGGACGACTACCTGTATTTCTACGCCGAGTCCACCGACGCGGGTCGTTCGGACGACGACGCGGCGGAGATCCTGGGGCGCCTCGACCTGCCGCCGGGGTCCCGCATCCTCGATGTGCCGTGTGGCCCGGGCCGGATCTCGCGCCGCCTGGCCTCCGCCGGCCACGAGGTGACCGGGGTCGATCTCTCGGCCCCGTATATCGCCATGGCCGAGGCCGAGCCGGTGGGGCCCAACGGCCACGTGTCGTACCTCCGGGGCGACATGCGGGAGTTGCCGGTTCTCGGCCCCTTCGACGCCGTGGTGTGCTGGTTCACCTCCTTCGGCTACCACGATGACGACGACTGCCGTCGCGTGCTGGCCGAATTCCACCGGGTGCTGCGCCCCGGCGGCACCGTCGTGATCGAGACGATGCATCACGACGGCGTGGTCCGGCACTTCACTTCGGCACCCGATGCCACGGTGCTGCGGCGGGGCGAGGACGCGCAGGTCGATCTTTCGCGCTTCGACCCGCTGACGGGGCGGATGGCGACGGATCGCACGGTGTATCGAGACGGCGTGGTCCGGCACAGCTCGCACTTCATCCGGCTCCCCACCCCTCCCGAATGGTCGCAATGGCTGGAAGGGGCCGGCTTCCACGGTGTCCGCTGCTCGGCCGGCGGGGGCGGCCCGCTCGAGCTCGACAGTTGGGTCATGGTGGTCGAAGCCACGGCGTAGGGCGCCGGGTTGGGACACCGGTGGCGGGCGGCGTGGGACCGGGAGGCGTCCTGTCGTGATTGGCTTTCGGGGTGTCGGTGTAAAGTGAACCTGACGTACTCGGCCATCATTTCGCCCATATCGCCTGGTAATGGCGTTCGGGGGAGGGCAATGAACGTTGATGTGAAGCCATTGGCACGACCCCGAGAAGGTGCCGGGACGGAAGGGCGGAGATGAACGCTGGCATCGTGACATGGGGTACCTACCTGCCGTACTGGCGGCTGCAACGGGCGGCCATCGCGCAGGTCCTCGGCTCGGGCCCCCCCAAGGGATCCCGTGCGGTGGCCTCCTACGACGAGGACACCACCACCTTGGGGGTCGAGGCCGGGCGGCGGGCCCTCGCCCTCGGTCCAGCCATGCCGGATGACCTGCTCTTCTCCACTCCGGCGCCCGGATATCTCGACAAGACCAGCGCCACCACGCTGCACGCCGCACTCGGCCTCGACAGGGCGTGCGCGGCCTACGACTTCGCCGGTTCCCCACGCTCGGCCCTGGGGACGCTCCTCATGGCGCTCCAGTCTGCGCCGGCCCGGAGGACACTCGCCATCGTCTCGGATCTCCGCACCGGTCTGGCCGGTGGGGCCGAGGAGCGGGATGCAGGAGACGGTGCCGCCGCCTTCCTCTGCGGCGCCGACGGCGCCGACGGTGCCGTGGCCGAGCTCGTGGGGCGAGGCTCGGCCAGCGACGAGTTCCTCGACCGGTGGCGGGTCCCGGGGGAAACGGACTCCCACGTGTGGGAGGAGCGCTTCGGCGAGGAGATGTACGTCCCGCTGGCGCGTGAAGCCTTTGCCGCCGCCCTCAAGGACGCCGGGATCGCCGAGAGCGACATCGACCACGCCATCGTGACCGGTCTCCACTTGCGGGCGGTCAAGGCCGTCACGGGCGGGCTCGGGGTGTCGGCCGCGGCGATCGCGCCCGACCTCCTCGCGTCCGTGGGCAATCTCGGGGCGGCCCAGGCCGGCGTGGCCCTGGCCGACGTGCTGGAACGGGCCCTTCCCGGCCAGCTCATCGTGGTGCTGTCGCTGGCCGACGGCGCCGACGCCCTCGTCCTGCGCACCACCGACGCGCTTCCGGCGGCGCAGGCGGCGCGCCAGGCAGCAGGCGTCCCGACGGTGGCCGAACAGGTCGCCGCCGGCCGCAGCGACCTGTCCTACGCCGCCTTCCTGGCCTGGCGGGGACAGCTGCACCGCGAGCCGCCACGGCGTCCGGACCCCGAGCGCCCGGGCGCGCCGATCGTGCACCGGTCCGAGGCCTGGAAGTACGCCTTCTCCGCCAGCCGTTGCGCCGTCTGCGGCTTCCGCCATCTCCCGCCCACCCGGGTCTGCCTGGAGTGCCACTCGGTCGACCAGATGCAACCCGAGCGCCTCGCCGATGTCAGGGGCACCATCGCCACCTTCACCGTCGACCATCTCGCCTACAGCCTTTCGCCCCCCGTGGTGGGCGTCATCGTCGATTTCGACGGCGGCGGCCGTTACCGATGCGAGATGACCGACGTCAGCGTCCCCGAGCTCGCCATCGGCAGCCGGGTCGAAATGACGTTCCGGCGCATCTACACGGCGCTCGGCGTGCACAATTATTTCTGGAAGGCCCGTCCCTTACAGGGTGCCCCCGTGGTGCCCGAACCTGCATCCACACCGGCATCCACACCGGCAAGCACAAAGGAGTAGACCATGGCGAGCAGAGGCATCCGTGATCGTGTGGCCATCATCGGGATGGGCTGCACCAAGTTCGGCGAGCTGTGGAACAAGGGGATCGACGACCTGTTGACGGACGCCGCCGTCGAGGCTGCCGCCTCGGCCGGGCTGCCCATCCACGACATCGACGCCTTCTGGCTGGGGACGATGACCTCCTCGGTCTCGGGCATCACGCTGTCCCGCCCCTTGAAGCTGGATTACAAGCCGGTGACCAGGGTCGAGAACTTCTGCGCCACGGGCTCGGAGGCCTTCCGCAACGCGTGCTACGCCGTGGCCTCCGGGGCCTACGACACCGCCATGGCCATCGGGGTGGAGAAGCTCAAGGACACCGGGTACTCCGGGCTGACCGGCATCCGGGCCGTCGGGGACGGGACGGACCCCGGTCTCTCGTCGCCGGCCGCCTTCTCGTTCCTGGCGCCGTCGTACGGCCACAAGTACGGCGTCGACAAGGCCCAAATGAAGGAGGTGATGAGCCGGATCGCCTTCAAGAACCACCAGAACGGAGCCCTCAACCCACGGGCCCAGTTCCAGAAGGAGATCTCCATGGAGACCATCTCCAAGGCGCCGCTGGTGGCCGGCGAGCTCGGCGTGTTCGACTGCAGCGGTGTGAGTGACGGGTCAGCCGCCGCCATCATCTGCCGGGTCGAGGACGCCCACAAGTACTGTGCCAACCCGCTGTACGTGAAGGCCCTGAGCTTCGTGTCCGGTCCCGCCGCCGGGCCGATCGACCCCGGCTACGACTACACCACCTTCCCCGAGGTGGTCCGCTCGGCCGAGGACGCGTATCAGCAGGCCGGGATCACCGATCCCCGGGCGCAGCTGGCCATGGCGGAGGTGCACGACTGCTTCACCCCGACGGAGCTTGTCCTCATGGAGGACATGGGCTTCGCCACGCGCGGCACGGCGTGGAAGGAGGTGCTGGCGGGCACGTTCGACCGTGACGGCGAGTTGCCGGTCAACCCCGACGGAGGGCTCAAGAGCTTCGGCCACCCGATCGGCGCCTCGGGGCTGCGCATGCTCTTCGAGTGCTGGCTCCAGTTGCGCGGGGAGGCTCCGCCCGAGCGCCAGATCGCTACGGTGAGCCAGGGCCGCACACTCGGGCTGACCCACAACCTGGGCGGGGCCCCGGGGGAATGCGTCAGCTTCGTCGGCATCGTGGGCAGCGAACTCGGCGACTGATGAGCGGAGCGTCGGGCACCGACCTACTGGCTGAGACCGAGGACCAAACCGCCCTGCGCCAACTGGCGCGCGACGTGGCGCTGCGCGAGGTGGCGCCCCGGGCGTCGCAGGGTGACGAGACCGGGGAGGTCCCGCCCGAGGTGCGCAAGGCCCTGGCCAGCGCCGACCTCTTGCGCATCACGATCGGCGAGAAATACGGCGGTATGGGCCTCGGCGACGTCGAGGCGTCCATCGTCCTCGAAGAGATCGCCCGGGCTGACGTCTCGTCGGCCATCTGCTGCCAGTTGACGTTCAACGGCCCGCCACGGGGCATCGAGCATCTCGGTCCCGAGGCCATGAAGGAGCGCTGGCTCCCCGCGGCGGCGGACGGTGAGGCGCTGGTCAGCATCGGCATCACCGAGCCCGACGCCGGTTCGGCGGTCCAGAACATGCGGGCCGCCCTCACCGAGGACGGGCCGGGCCGTTGGCGGCTCAACGCCTACAAGAACTACTCCACGCTCGGGCATGTGGCTCAAGGCGTGCTCGTCTGGTGCCGCTGGCCCGGGGGCGAGGGGGCCAAGGGCATCGGCGCGGTCATCGTGCCGACCGACCGAGAGGGCGTCTCTGTGACGGGGCGCCACAAGGGGATGGGGATCCACGCCGCCACGGAGGCCGAGTTGGCCTTCGACGGGGTGGAGATCCGGGAAGAGGACATCTTGCTGGCGGGCGACCCGTCGTCGACCAGCGCCTTCAAAGTGCTCTTGTCCCACCTCAACCACGAGCGTTGCGGGAATGCCGCCATGTGTGTCGGGGCGGCGCAAGGTGCCATGGAGCACGCCGTGCGCTACATGCAGGAGCGGGTGATCGGAGGCCGACCGCTGGCCGATCTGCAGGGCTTGCAGTGGAAGCTGGCCGACATGGCGGTCCAGCTGGAGGGGGCCCGCCTCCTCTTGGGCCGGGCCGTCCGCTTGGCGGGCGAGGGGGGAACCCCGCCGCCGCTCGAGACGGCCCTGGCCAAGACGGCGGCCAACCTGGCGGCCAAGTTCGTCTGTGACGAGGCCATGCAGATTCACGGGGGTTACGGGTTCAGCCGTGAGTACCCGCTGGAGCGGGCCTACCGCGACATCCGCGGCCTGTGTTTCGGCGCCGGCACCGTGGAGGCCCAACGCAACTTCATCGGGCTCCGGGTCTCGGCGGGCGGCCACACCGGATCACCCGGGTGGCGCAACCCGCTGGAGGACGCCCGTTAGCGCTGGCGCCAGCGCCTCCTAGCGCTGCATCGACTTGGTCTCGATGAACTCCTCCAAGCCGTACTTGCCACGCTCGCGCCCGATGCCGGACTGCTTGTAGCCACCGAAGGGCGCGCTCGGGTTGAACGCCCCTCCGTTGATGTCGACCTGACCGGTGCGCAGGAGCCGGGCCACCTTCTCGGCCCGGGCCTGGTCACCGCTCCACACGGCTCCCGCCAGGCCGTACGACGTGTCGTTGGCGATGTCGATCGCCTCTTCTTCGGTGTCGTAGGGGATGATCGCAAGGACGGGACCGAAGATCTCCTCCCTGGCGATCGTCATGGTGCGGGTCACCTCGGAGAAGATCGTCGGCTGCACGAAGAAGCCCTTCTCCAACCCCTCGGGCGCCTCGGCACCGCCGGTGACGAGTTTGGCGCCCTCCTCGATGCCCTTGTTGATGTAGGCCCGCACCCGGTCGCGCTGCACCGAGGAGACGAGGGGCCCGAGCAGCTTCCCTTCTTCGAAGGGATTGCCGGGCGTGAAGCCTGCGGTGCCCTCGAGGGCGAGCTGCTCCACTTCGGCCAGCCGCTCGCGGGGGACGATCATGCGGGTGAGGGCGGAGCACGTCTGGCCGGAGTTCATGTAGCAGGCGAAGAGGCCGGCCGGCACCGCCTTTGCGAAGTCGGCGTCGTCGAGCATGACATTCGCGGACTTCCCGCCCAACTCGAGTGACACTCGCTTGATGCTGTTCGAGGCCAGCTCCATGACCCGCTTGCCTGCCCGGGTCGAGCCGGTAAACGACACCATGTCCACCTTGGGGTGCGCCGCGATGGCCTCTCCGACCACGGGTCCGACGCCGGTGACCAGGTTGAAGACACCGGCGGGCAGGCCCACCTCGTCGATGACCTCGGCCAGGGCGAACGCATTGAGCGGCGCGACCTCACTCGGCTTGAGCACCACGGTGCAGCCGGCGGCCAGGGCCGGGGCGACCTTGAGCACGATCTGGTAAAGCGGGTAGTTCCAAGGGGTGATTGCGCCGACGACGCCGACCGGCTCGTGCACGACGAGCGAGTTCCCGATCTCCTCTTCCCAGGGGAACGCCTCGGCGGCGTGGGCCGCATCGGCGAACGCTCCGGCGGGGAGGCCGACCTGGATCATGCCGGACAGCGAGCGTGGCATGCCCAGCTCGTGCGTGATGGTGTCGGCGATCTCATCGGTGCGGGCCGCCAGGGCTTCGCCGATGCGGATCAGCGTCTTGGCCCGCTCCTCACGGGACGTCGCCGCCCAGGCCGGGAACGCGGCAGCTGCCGCCTCGACCGCCTTGTCGACGTCTTCGGGCGTCCCGTCGGGAATGGTGGCGAGGACCTCCTCTGTCGTGGAGTCGATGACCTCGAGGGTGCCGGTGCCGGTCGAGGCGACCCAGCTTCCATTGATGTAGATCTTGTCGCGTACATCCATGATGCCCTCCCTTGCCGTGTGGTCAATGCTGACCATACCTCTGCCCGAGTGCGGTCTGCCCGCGAACGTGACGGGCATGCGCCCTTGGTGAATGAGCGCGTACCGGTGGGCCGGTGGACCCGCCGGACCGGTGGGCGGCGGACTGGCGGACCGGTGGACCGGTGGACCGGTGGACCCGCCGTCAGCTCTTCTTGCCCAGGAGGGGGTGGTCGCCCATCCCCACGGGCTGGAGGTGCTGCCCCAGCACTTCGTGGAAGTGGTCGGCCACTCCCTGGGGGGTCCAACCGCCGTCGGCCCACATGGTGGCGATCTGACGCGGCGTCTGGAAGAGCGTGTAGGCGAACCCGGTCCGACCCAACACCTGACCGTTGACATAGGAGGCACCTTCGCTGGCCAAGAAGGCGACGAGCGGAGCGTTGAGGGCGGGGTCCTGATCCGCCGGAGGCTCGGCTCCGGCGTAGAGGCTCTCGGTCATGCGGGTGAGGCCGGCGGGCGCCATGGCGTTGACGGTGATGCCGTACTTGCCCAATTCCACGGCCCACACGAAGGTCATGCCCATGATGGCCGCCTTGGCGGCGCCGTAGTTGGTCTGCCCGAAGTTGCCCCTCAGCCCCGCCGACGAGGTCATGTTCACGATGCGCCCGTATCCCGCATCCTTCATGAGCGGGGCAGCGTGACGGACGGTGTTGAACGTGCCCTTC
>Ga0307373_10005791_pt1 | contig 19997 bp, 22 predicted proteins | sample OX2MG_FD_202534 | JGI IMG/M metagenome (GOLD analysis project Ga0307373, IMG submission 202534) | Soil microbial communities from Risofladan, Vaasa, Finland - OX-2 | ecosystem: Environmental > Terrestrial > Soil > Coastal area > Acid sulfate soil | place: Finland: Risofladan, Vaasa | collected...
CCACCCTTTCAAGGTGGCGGCACGGGTTCGAATCCCGTTGGGGGTGCTCGTAAAACTTTGATGGTCTCCGTTCCAATCCCACATTGTTGAGATGATTCGCCATCGCGCAATCTCTGAAGACTGCATTGACATTCCACGTTGTCACGTGAGAGCCCTACGATGGAACCATGCCGTGGATAGAAAACTCCGTGGGTGAGTTGGCCGAGGAGATCGCGACCTGTCTAGCTAAGGGAGATGCCAACTCTGCCACGCGACTGGCTTTCCGTTTCTTAGAGCGCTATGACAAATCCGATTGGGAAACTCGTAACCGCATTACCACCGGGGCGCCTCTGACGACAGGAAGCGTTCGATATGACGCTCTTTTGGCTGGGATTGTCGAGTTCGCCTGCGCGTCACACGGCGTGGTCGCCCCGTCCTGGGTGAACAATGAACCTTACTTCCTTAACGAATGGTGGTTTGTTTCGGGCGTGGCATCGCTGCACGCCGATGCACTTGTGCACAGTCCAATTTCTCTCGCTCGTCGAGGCGTCTTCGTAACTCAGGGCGCGTTGGAGTACGCGTAGTGACCCTTCTCGGTCGTCGAGAGTTACTAGAAGCCCTGGCGGAACTCGACGAGGAATTGAAAGTCCTCAACGTTCGAGGCGAAGTGTTCATCGTCGGCGGCGCTGCGATGGCGATTGCCTACGACACTCGTAGAACAACCGGCGATGTCGACGCCGTCTTCGTGCCGTCCAGCGAAGTGCGGACAGCTGCATCGCGAGTGGCCGAACGATTAAATCTCGAACCCGACTGGCTCAACGACGGCGCAAAAGCGTTCTTGCCCGGCGAGGACGAAAATCAAATAGGTGTTTACGAGGGCCAGCATCTCAGCGTCGCAGCAGCGTCGCCTCAATACCTTCTGGCCATGAAACTCATGGCGTCGCGAGTTGAGCGCGATCAAGACGACATTCGCGAGTTGTACAAGCTCTGTGGATTCACAACCGCCGAGCAAGGTCTTGATCTTTTGGTGTCTTACTATCCGGCCCATCGGATTCTGCCCAGGGTTCAGTTCTTGCTCCAGGAAATGTTCCCGGAGGGGCACGAACGAGACCGTGATACCGGGTTGTCGCGCTAACACTGAAGTACGCATAGAAACCGCCGACGGTGCCAGACCTTCAACAGGGCTCCGCCCTTTCGCATAAGACCTTCGCGTCTTAGCGCCCGTAGAGCGCCCACGACCGCAAAAACGAAAACTCTGAATGTAAGAAATAGACCTTGATCAGTATTTTCACCACTCATCTCGGTCTACGGCACCCACCCTTTCAAGGTGGCGGCACGGGTTCGAATCCCGTTGGGGGTGCGAAGAAAACCGAAGAAACTCCATTGATTGAATGGCCCTTCGCGTGACCACGAGCGACCAACAGTGACCTCGACTGACCCTTGTGTCACGCCAATCAGCGCCCATGAAACGCCAATAAGCGATCAAAATCGAATACGAAAGCTAGTCAACATGGCGCTACGGCTTAGACGAACTGCATGGACTTACACGAGGCCTTATCGACGATCTTCGAAGGCACTGGCACCAATCACGGGGAGGTCGAGACGGGGTCGGAGGGCCGAAGACCGAGATTCGGGCTCAGGTCATGGAGGTAACACTTTAGCTTCATCGACGGACATGGTGAACCCTCAGAACTTCTGCGTAATTCCACCGGACTTCCAACCGGGGACCGCAGTGGACATCCACCATCTATTGCAGTTACACACGGTTGGATTGCGCTGGGGCGCACGGTGAAAAGGAGCTTGAACCTCCACCGATGCGGGATTCGCCGTTGGAGTTGCGCGCTGTAGCGGTGAGCCTCCAAATTTACGACGACCTCGAACTAGCCACCAATCCCGTCGAGACGCCACGTCGATCTCAGCAACTAGATCGAAAGCAACCTTGGTGTTTCATGTGTGCCGGCGAGTCACAAGATCACCTCGGTGCCGTACCTCGCCATCGTCCGAACGATGTCGGCGGGGTCGAGCAACCCTTGCGCATTGGTGGGAAGTTTGCTCAGATCACGGAAGTACTCGACATAGAGGTCGGGAGTGAGCGTGCAGATGAACTTGGCTGCTTCGCCAAAAGGATTCGAGAAAGTATGCGGCGTACCCGCGGGGACGGTGACGCAGGATCCGGCTTCAACCTCGACGCTGTCAACCCCGCAAGTGAACCTGAGTTTGCCTTCGGTCACGATGAAGGTCTCGTCGTGATCTTGGTGAAGATGCGGGGGCGGCCCGACCGGGCCCGGCGGCACGATCGCCTCGATGAGGCCCAGGCGGTGCCCGGTGTGCGAGCCGTCCTCAATGATGCGACAGCGGATCGGGCCGCCGCCTGACGGCTCACCGTCATTCGGTCCCACGACGAAAATGGACATGTTTTCTCCTTCTGTATGGTGGATCTTCGTAACATCGGTAATCCGCTGGGGTCTCGGGCCGAGGGCGAACTCGTAGGAGGCGCGAACCAGTCCAAGGACCACGTCAAATTCGCCTCGGTCGCGGGGGGCGTAGATCATGACGAGGGTCGCGGGTGCCTGGCCGGTCTTTACCAAGTAGTGGGGTTCGGCCCAGGCTGCACGCTCGGCGGCTTTAGCCAGCGGAATCGGCAGTACGGCGTGCAGACTGTAATCTCCCTGGGCGTGCACGTGGCAGAACTCCCGGTCGATTAGGAACGCCTCCGGTGGCCCGCCAGCGGCGCCGGAGTCCAACGTCAGCGCACTCGCGCCCTCCACCGAAATTGCTGAAGGTCCTCCGACCACGGACGGCCAGGCCAGGGCCTCGGCCAGTATGGCGTCAGCGTATCGGCTGTTGTCGGGTTGCTGGTCCATCTGACGGTGCGGTAACTCGGTGCTAGTTCGCGGTGGTGAGCCGGTCCGCTGCGGCAGGTGCGGTTGCTTTGCCAATTCAGCCGCCGAACCAGAACAGCTCGATCGGGATCCCATCCGGGTCGCGGAACAACACCAGGGCATGGGGCACCGGCTCCGCGCGCTCAAACAGTGCTTCGTGCTCGACTTCGAGGGTGTCGAGGTGATCAATCCACTCGTCGATCGCTGCCCGGCTCGCGAGTCCGAACGCCAGATGGTCGAGCCCGGTGCGTAGCGGGCTAAACCTCTTCCGGTCGCCGTCGGGATGGTGATCAAGGCCCACGAACAGCCCGGTGCCCGGACGCGTCATCACAATGGTGTAGCCGTTTCCGGTTCCGTGCGGTTCGACGAAGGCTCGAACAAGCCCCAGAACTTTCGTGTACCAAGCCTCGCTGATGGCGATGTCGCCAACCGTGAGACCAACATGCTGGAGTCCGGTCAGCACCGGGGCGGTCTGGGTGGACGAGGCGGCTTCGGTATTGATAGCCATAATGGCCCTCCTTGGTGGGTATCTCCTCTGTGTAAGACCTACAATCTCATTATAAGACTAGTAGTCTTACAATGAGACTTCGAGTACCATACAGCCCAGACTCGGTCTTGTCAAGGAGAGGAGGCTATGAAACGTTCAAATGACTCCACTGAGATGTCCGGTCCCAAGGAACGCACTCTGCGACTGCTGAGGGAAGCAGCGCGGGAGTTGCTTCGCACCGGCGGCCCGCTAACGGTCCCGGCCGCCGCTGACCTCGCGGGTGTTTCTCGAGCAACCGCCTATCGCTACTTCCCGAACAACGACGTCGTGGTGCTGCAGGCGACCTTGTCTCTCGTCGACGATCAGCTCGATGACATCAACGGGCCCGCGCCAACGACTACAACACCGAGCGAGCTCGCCGCCCGGTCGGCCAATCTCGTACGTACGACCGCAGCGTGGGCTTTCGACCATGAGACTGCGTTACGCACGATGCTCCGCCTCTCGCTCGAACCGGAGAGGGAATACATGAAACCTCGCCGAGGACTCACCAACCGCAATCACTGGATCGCGGCGCTCCTCCAGGGCCTCCCCACCGATGTCCCGCAACATGCACGAGATCGCCTCGCGAACGCGCTGGTCCCACTATTCGGATCTGATGCCATCGTCTGGACCACTGACATGGCCGACCTGCCGCGTGAACAAGCAATCGACCTCCTCGTCTGGATGGCGCAAGTCCTTGTCAAGGCCACCCTGGCAGACTGGTAGCACCCCAACCAACGAGTCTTGGCTCCGGCGAATTCGCACGATAGGGACGCGCAAGCGAGCAATAACAGTCTTCTTGGAGTTCCGATCGGTCCCACGAGATCGCGTATCTCGGGAGTATTCGACATTAGAAGGATCCACATCAACATTTTGTGAATCAGACTGGGTTTGACTTGGCCGACCGCCGTGAATTGGTTGACAGTCTCGCCCGACTAGTCGGAGCAATCACCCCCAGGCAGAACGCAAACCGCTGTCCCGGAGCAAGCGCCAGTAGAGCGCCCGAACTCCTCCCGGCTGATCGGAGTCCCATTCGGATCACCCGTTTATCAGGTATTTCAAACCACGTTGCCTGCCATGCCATCCACCCTTTCAAGGTGGCGACACGGGTTCGAATCCCGTTGGGGGTGCGTTGGGGGTGCGGTTGGGGGCGCTAGGTAATTCCTAGTGAAGAGCGATTTCTGTTCGGCACGTTTATGCGTCGCAAGTACCATTTTTTTCGCAGAAATACGCCGTTAATGCCCATTCAATGCCCAAAGCCGAATTAGAAGGTCGCTAACCGCTTGTGGAATCACGATTTTGGCCACAACCTTGCCGCTTTCTTTCTCGAGAGGTGTTCACTACGCCGCGACAGTACCCTTTAATTCGTCATCGAATCCACCGAAATTATACCTGGTGATATAATTCGTTTCGTGGAGTTCCCTGAACAGATTCGAGCCGCTCGAGTGAGTGCCGGTCTCACGCAGGCCCAGTTGGCCCGTCGTGCCAGGACCAGTCAATCCCGGATTTCATCCTACGAGAAGGGGACCGTCGTTCCCTTGGCTTCAACCAAGAAGCGACTCCTGCTGTGCGCACGAAATCCGCCCGCCGTGATGCTCGACCGTCTTCGCGACGATGTGGTCGCCGCCGCCGCCAGGCGACACCTCGCCAACGTCCGGGTATTCGGCTCAGTGGCTCGCAACGAAGACACGCTCACGAGTGACATAGATCTTCTAGTTACCGCAGGCTCAGGTGCCTCATTATTCGACATTATTGGTTTCGCCAACGAAGTCGAGGAGCTTCTCGGCTGCCCAGTTGACGTGGTGAGTGATCGCGACATCGATCAAGACTCCGCCATCGCCCGAGAGGCACTTTCCCTATGAATGGACAACCGAAGGATCCCGAAGATGACGGTCACTTCGTGCTGAAAGAACACCCAGAGTCAGGACTCGTTCTGCCAGACGAAGAACAGAGGAATGCGAAGGACGAGAACAAGAAGAACGAACGTCTATCCAAAACATTGAGCGCACTCAAGTCCTCGTTGGACAAGGCAGATGAACTTTCCTCACTCGGGCGAGACCGATTCGACCAGGAATGGATCTTGCAGGATGCCGCAATCATGGTGCTCACCCAACTAGGCGAAGAAGTCAAGAGGTTGCCAAGGGCCTTTACCTCGGCGCGCCCTGGCGTCGAGTGGACCAAGATTGCGGGCATGCGCGACAAGTTGACGCACGATTACGTCGACATCGACCTCGAACTGGTGTGGGACGCCCTGGCGCGTGAAGTTCCGATCCTGCGCTCGGCCCTGTCCATCGAGCTTGACGAGGACCCTTAGTCGCAGTCGCTTTCTCAGTTCGTTAATGCCCATAGTGTGCCCAACCCACTAAAACAAGATATGGTGATCGATCAATATCGCTCCTGATGAGGTCCAACACGTGAACCGTTTTGAAAGGATTTCCACCCTTTCAAGGTGGCGGCACGGGTTCGTATCCCGTTGGAAGTGCCAAGGAAATTCGTTGAAATCCCAGCAACGACGTGAGAACCCGCGTACGCAATATCAACCACCATTGACCCTCGCTCACCGATTTGAGTCATTGCGACGACGTGAGTCACCCTCACACGGTGCACGCCAGCGCCGCTGAGCGGGGGGCGCGTGGACGACCTCCCGTCACTGCTTCGTCGCGGTGATCACCGCCGAGTTGCGCGCCACTTGCGTATTGGTCTTGATGGTCACGTGGATCGCCACTCGACCAACCATCAAGTTCTTCACTGCGAGCGCCCGAGAACGGGCCAGCGCCGCGTTGCTCTTCGCGTAGCCGGTAACGACGACCAGAGCCCCGGAGACCAACTTGGCACAGAGCGCGTGGAGCGACTTGATGGAGGTGGTGTTGAGCGTCTTGCTCCCTCTCGCGAAGGAGACTGTCACGCCAGAGGGCAACGGCGGCAGCGCCGCCACCGAATTCGACGCGTCCGACGACGAACTCGTCCCTAACGCGTTCGTGCCAGTCACGGTGAAGGAGTAACTCGTGCCGACCTGAAGATCGCTCACCGTGCAGTTATCCGCTTCTGGCGAACTCACCGTATAGCTGCAGCTTCCCCCGTTCGAACTCGACGCCGTGTAAGAGGTGATCGGCGAACCGCCATCGAGCGTCGGTGGCGACCACGAGATGCGAATCGCACCGTTACTGGTTGACGTCGTGGCGTTGGTCGCCGTGACCCCGGTCGGCGCATTGGGCACGGTGGCCGGCGTCGCCGACGACGACGGCGAGGACGCCGCGCTCGTGCCAACGGAGTTGACCGCCGTGACACTGAACGAATAGGAAGCCCCCAGCGTGAGGTTGCTCACCGTGCAGGTGTCCGTTTCTGGTGAGCTCACAACGTAGGTGCAGTTGTGCCCGTTGCTGTCGGTGGCCGTGTACGACGTGATCGGCGAGCCGCCGTTGGTGTCCGGCGGGTTCCAAGCAACGTCCAGTAACCCGTTAGAGACAGAAGCCGTTACGTTGGTCACCGTCACGTTCGTAGGGGCGTCGGGCACGGTGGCCGGCGTCACCGACGGCGCCGCGAGCGACGCAATACTCGATCCAACCGCGTTCACGGCCGTGACGCTGAACGAGTAGGAATCACCGTTCGTCAGAAACGCCACGGTGCAGGTGTCAGTTTCGGGTGTGGCCACGATGTACGTGCAACTTTGCCCACTCCCGTCCGACGCCACGTAACTCGTGATCGTGACACTGCCGTAGTTCTGTGGAGGCGTCCAAGAGACCACCGCCTCGCCCGGTTGGGCCACCGCCGTCACGTTCATTGGCTCGTTCGCCGGGAAGGTCACCGGCTCCGGGCTACTACTGCCGGGGCCGCTCACACCGTTGCCGGCCTCGCTCCAATAATTGTTACCCCAGCAGTCGACAGTGGCCCCGGTGAGAACTACACAACTCTGGCCCCCCCCCTCCGCTCGCGACCTGGGTGATGCCCGTCGGCCCGATAACTGGAATCGGAACGTTGGAACTCATAGAGCCGTTACCCAGAGCGCCCAAAAAGTTGTACCCCCAGCAGTCGGCGGTTCCCGTTAACAGCAACGCGCACGCCTGCGAGCTGCCAAGCGCCACTTGGGCCACGCCCCCAAGCGAGCCCACTCCCGAAAGTCCCATCACCGCTACCGGTGTAGACGAGTTGTTTTGGTTGCCGTTTCCCAGCTGACCTGACCCGTTGTCGCCCCAACAGTCGAGCATGGCGCTACTCAATAAAGCGCAGGTATAGTTGGCGCCCGCGCCGATGCCCAACTGGGTGACGCCCGAGAGGTTGGGGACGGCGACGGGCGTTTCGGAGGCAACCGCCCCGCTCACGCCGAGTTGACCGTATGTATTGTCGCCCCAGCACGAAACGGTTCCTGCGCTGAGTAAGGCGCACGTGTGGCTGTCGTACGCGCTGATCTGCGTCACTCCGGTTAGACCGGTCACCACCACCGGGAGCCACGAACTCAGGGTCGATCCATTACCGAGCTGTCCCGAGGCGTTATCGCCCCAACACTCGACCGTGCCAGTGTTCAACAGCGCGCAAACGTGATCGTTCCCCGCCGAAACCTGTGTCACGCCCGTCAGTCCTGTCACACTCACAGGTGTAGAAGAGTTCTGCGTCGAGCCGTCACCGAGTTGCCCGTAACGGTTCGCGCCCCAACACGAGACGGCTCCTGCGCTGAGTAAGGCGCAGCCTCCGTCACCACCGAGGGCAATATTGGTGACGTCCGATAGGCCGGCCACCTCAACGGGAGTGCCCGACTCAATTGACCCGGGTAGACCGTCGTTGAAGCTTGTGCCCCAACACGACACGGTACCGCCGTCGAGGAGGGCGCAACTAAGCGAGCCAGCGCCAGTGGCTACCTGCGTGATGCCAGGCGACGTAATGAGACTCGAGACCAGCGGTACTTGCGCCGCGACGGCCGGTGCGCTAAAGACGAACGTCAAAGCAAACACTGTCGCCACCGAGAATCCCGCCACAATCTTCAACCATCTAGAAGGAGCCGCCACCCGCGCATCTCTTGCGCGAGTCCCTCGACGAAATCGAACGCCTTGCCAGAAAAGAATGGAACCCACACCGTCCCCCCTCCAACGCCGCGACGACCGTTCGGTCCGTCGCCTATCGCTGCCCCGCGAAACTATTATCGAGTGTTGCAATTCATAAGTCAAACGTCAGACGACGGTCTCGATAGGGCCTAAAGTCACATTCTGGCGACCTAGCCACCTCCAGCAGTGAGGGCCAGCCGCGTTTGATACCCGCCATCCAGACCAGTCGAGCCCCAAGACCCGACGAATCGAAGCCGGGCTTGGGGCTGCGGCATCGCCATGGGGCGCACCCTTACGTCGAGCCGAAGGGCACTTTGCCAACTAATGATGGATAACTTCGTGGCCCACTATCGATGGTTGGCGGGTGCCCATAACCGCAGTGAACGAACGGTCTCCTCAGCGACAGACACCACGACCTCAGCAAGTTGACTTGTAGCTCTTGAGAATTGCGGTCGGTACGCCGCGGAGCCCGCCTCGCACCAAGCAGAAGCCGCTCCCCGGGCCCAAGACGTTGTCCCACTTCCCATGAACGAAATGAGCGAACCCCTCGGCCAGGTCTTCCGCGGCCTTCGTGGACCCGCTGGCGGGCGAAATTGGAATGCCCACGTGGTAGAGCACCCACGTGGGATCGATTGGCGAGGGGGTAGTGCGGAAGTAGTTGATCTTGTTCGGCGCGGCCCTGGCTTCGAGCAACTTGAGAAGCGCCGTTCGATCAGCGTTCGTCGGCATTGGAACAAAAGACCGCGTCGTCGCGTTCCAGGTGCCGAGTCCGGATGACACATTATTGTCTCTCGACCAATTGAGAACCATGAACGAGTGATCCTTGGATTGGGTGGCCATCAAGCGCGTGTAGATTTCCAAGCCCCCGATCAATCCCGGGTCCGAAGCGAGCAGCGTGACGACGCCTCTCGAAACGATCGTTCCGCCGGCGCAGTCCGGAATGCAGGTGTTTCTCATGTAGCGACCCGAGCCCGTGGCCGTCAAGGAGCCCCAGCTTGACCATTCGATCGATCCGAAGTAGGCGTTGCCATCGGCACAACTGAGAACAATCGTTCTCGGTTGGAACTTCGCCGCCACCTGGCAGCCTTCGCCGGTCGGTACTTTGATCATCGCAGGCGCAGCTCCGCTTATTTCGATTGGCAGTAGCACCGTTGAAAGTGCAACGGTGAGAGCCACCGTTGCACCGAAGGTCGATCGCCAACGTGACCACCTACGAGTCGTCCAACAGTGGAACTTTGGCCACAATCTTGACCGAACTCGAAACCAGAAGGTCGCCTCAAGGACTTCGCGACAATCAACGATCAAGCAATGGATCGCGTTCGGCGTCATGCTGGCCACTGTGCTCTTCGCACTTCCCGTGGCCGTATCATCAGACTCGATAATCACGACGCTCACCCTGGTGACTTCGTTGACCCTGGCGGTGGTCGTCAGCATCGTCGAGAGCGGCGACCAGCGACAGCGGATGACGAAGCCTGTCGATAACGGTGTCACGTCGCTGGAGTCTCGCGCACATACGGCACCCCCAACGCTTCTGGATCGCTCAACTACGCGAATTGTACCCATTCGAACACCGTCGCCAGGCAGTGCCTCGATCGAGAGCAGTCCCGCAGTTCAGCTTCGTGGGCCCTCTTTCATTTAGACCGATACGGACGGGACTTCCGTCCCTCCGCTTGACATCTTGACCTCGGTGCAATTCGGGCTTAGCGCCCGTGGAGTGTCCACGCCTTACGATTTCAAAATCTTATCGATCAGAAAGTACTTTTTATCAGTACTTTTGTTGAACGCGACTAATGAAGTCGTCCACCCTTTCATTCGGTACGGGTTCATATCCCGTTGGGAGTGCCAAATAGTGATGAGTCGCGTCATTATGGACAGTTGAACCCAAGTATTACTTTTCGCCTGGTCGGCTCTTCGTCTGGTAACGCTTCGTCGGGTCGATCACGAGCTCGACCAGGCTTCAGATCACACTGACCGTCCCTTTAACGACGACGTCGCGGGAAGTCAACGACATTGCTTCAGCGACCCCCGAGCCTCTCGGATGGCGTAGTAGACAATCACGTAGCCAGCAATTGGATCTGCCCACCACCAGCCAGCCAACGCGTTCAGCGCGAGGCCTACGACCACCGCCGTGGCCAGGATTCCATCGATCAGGGTGACACGCCCTTCGGCCTTGAGCACCGGATTGCCCAATCCTGCTCCCGTCTTCGCTTTGCCCGCGGCCAGCATGAACATGACCAGGGCGGTCAACCCGGTCCACACCATACCGACCGGGCTGTGATGGGGCCGGAAGCCAATAATAAGGACGGCGGTGCTCTGCACCGCGACGTAGACAGCTAGAACGACGAACGCGGATCCGATCATCTTCATGGCTTTGTGCCGGCGGTTCTGGGCCACGTCAGCGAGTTCCCACAGGACGACCATGGACGCGCCAATTTCGATGACGCTATCTAGACCAAAGCCCGCCAAAGCCACCGAGCGCGCCCTGAGCGCGGCGAAGGCGAGCACGACGACGCCAAGCACATTCCAGCCCAGCGTCGTCAGTTCGAGTCGCCGTCCGCGTCTTAGAAGGAGTTGTCTTGAATGCTCACGCGGTTCGGTCACCATCTAGGAACCTTACGATTTCGTGTCCGGAACACAATGAGAATTCGAAGCGAAATTCCTGTTACGCCCCACTCACCACTTCAGCTTCAACGAGCCACAAGTGAATCCGCTCGTCAGAGATCGTTCTGGTGGATCGCGCGTTTAACTACGCATCAAACATCGCTCTCCTAGGGCGAGGGCTGGCTTGAATCGCCACGCCCGATGCTTATGAGTCCGCGAGGCTCAACGACCTCGCAGGCGAGCAAACAGGCCCGCGCCGGTACTCGCCGTTGCGCTGTTCTGGGCGCACGAACACCGCTGATTCTTGGGCACGCCGGCCAGCGCTTGTTCGATGTGCTTTCCACATCCTCGCCAGGTGGACCTGCCGCACTTCCTACACGTTGCTTTTCTGCACATCGGTGTTGCCTTTCTCTCGTGGTGCACTGATTGATCTGTTTGTCACTCAGCCGACTGGCTGGAGTTCGGCGGCGGCGGGCGAGCAGCGCCATGTCCGGTACCCACCGTCAAGGTTCTTCGCGTGGAAACCGAGTTCGTTGAGCAGCAACGCCGCCACGTGGCCGCGCTGGCCAACCTGGCAGGTAACCACGATGTCGCGGCCCTCGAGCTCGCCCACGCGCGCACGAATCTGATCGACCGGGATATTGATCGCACCGGGCAACGTGCCGAGTACGAACTCTTCGGGCGAGCGAACGTCGACGAGTTGCGCCCCCCGTGCGCGATATTCATCGACCTCGTGCCACTGGACCGTCTCGACCAGGCCCGAGAGGATGTTCTCAGCGATGTAGCCCAACATGTTCACGGGGTCCTTCGCCGAACCGAACGGTGGTGCGTAGGCCAGTTCAAGGTCCGCGAGCTCCGGGGCCGTCAGCCCGGCTCGGATGGCCGTCGCGAGCACATCAATCCGCTTGTCGAGCCCCTCCTTACCGACCCCCTGGGCACCGAGGATCTCGCCCGTCGAGGGATCCACGAGCATCTTCAGACACATGGCTTTCGCCCCGGGGTAGTAGGCGGCGTGTGAGGTGGGATGGGTGTGCACCGCGAAGTACGAGCGGCCCTGCGCGCGTAGGCGCTTCTCGTTCCAGCCGGTCGTCGCGATCGTGAGGTTGAAGACCTTGACGATGGCGGTGCCAATGGTGGTGCGGGGTCGCACGGTTCGTCCGGCGATGTGGTCGGCGACGACCCGCCCGTGACGATTGGCGATGTTGGCGAGCGGCACCAGGGTCGCTGATCCATCGAGGGCGTCGGCCTTCTCGGCGGCATCACCGACCGCGTACACGTTCTCGACACTCGTGCGGTTGAACTGATCGACGGCGATGCCGCCGCGCTCGCCGATCGCGAGACCCGCCATTCGCGCCAGCCCCGTCTCGGGTCGCACGCCGATTGCCACGACGACGAGCTCCGCCGCAATGAACTGACCAGACGCGAGTCGCACGTCGGTGGGCGTGATCGCATCGACCGAGTCACCGAGGATCAGCGTTACGCCGTGGCGACGCAGTTCGTCGGCGACCGGCGACGCCATCTCCGGGTCGAGCGGCGCCAGGACCTGATTTGTTGCCTCAATAATCGTCGTTGCGATGCCGCGGTGCGTGAGGTTCTCCGCGAGTTCGAGTCCGATGAAGCCCGCACCGATGACCACGGCCGTCTTTGGCTTGCTCTCGACTTCACTTACGAGGCGCTCGACATCCTCAACGGTTCGAAGGGGAAGCGCGCGCTCGATGCCCGGAATCGGCGGGACGATGGGCGATGCACCCGGGCTGAGGATCAAGAAGTCGTACCCAATCACGTAGGTCTTGTCCGTGACAAGGTCACGCGCCTTGACGGTGTTCGTCGTAGGGTCGATGACGACGGCCTCAGTGTCGACGCGCACATCGAGACGGAACCGATTGAAGAGCGACGACGGCGTTTGGAGCAGCAGTGAATCCTCTTCCTCGATGACGCCGCCAACGAAGTACGGCAGGCCGCAGTTCGCGTAGGACACGTGGCCGCTTCGCTCGAGCACGATGATCTCGGCCTCGTTGTCGAGCCGACGAAGCCTCGTGGCGGCGGACATTCCCCCGGCTACTCCGCCAATGATGACGACTCTCACCCTTCTCCCTTACGCCAGGCTCAAGAAGAGCTTCTGGAACTTCTCGGTCATCGGACCACTGTCGATACTCGGATCAAGCAGGCATTCCTTCAGACTCGCCGAAATCAAGTTGAACGCGGCGGTATTGACGGCTTTGCTCACCGCAGCCATCTGCGTGACGATCTCTTCGCACGAGGAGCCCTCGTCGAGCATGCGCACCACGGCGCCCAATTGCCCGTGGGCCCGCCTCAGTCGCTTGCCAATCGCCACGAGCTGCTCATTGTCGCCGAGCGCGTGTGGTGTCGTCGATGCCCTGAGGCTCTCCCTTGCAGTCCGCGTTGCTCCGGTGTTGTCGCGCTCGGCGCGAGTGATCGACATGGGACTATCGACTCTTCAGAGGCTGACTCATAAGCGGAGCCAACAGACACACGTTGAGCGCTCCAGCTATCAGTGGGACCAGCCCGATGACTGACAGCGTCAGCCAACCGCCGCCGAGCAAGAGGCCGACCGCGATGAGTGCGATTCCGGCGACGACGCGTAGCAGGCGCCCGGCTCTCGATGACATGAACTTGATGAGACTCACGATTCCTCTTTCTCGAACTGGGGCCCCGGGCCCTCGCTTGACCGGTAACGGGACCGACTCGCTTCACTCAGTATATACCCCCTGGGGTATATACACAAATCGCCAGAGTGCAGTCTTCTCTTAGTGCTGTGGGTCTCGAGTCGCCCCCTGGACGGTTCAAACCCAGAGACCGAACGTGAGGACCTAGGTCGCGACTAGTGAGGAAAGTGCCCGATCGCGCGAGAGAAGCGCCCTCATCCGGGCGAGCACGAGCCGCCGCGCGAGCGCACGTCGACCAGCCATCCGCTGGCCGGGTCGGGAAAGTAATCGCCCGACACCGGATCCTGTTGGTAAGCGCACGGTGGCTCAGGGCCAGACGCGATCTGGGTGAGCGCATCGAGCAGGCTGCGAACGTCTTTCTCGCTCGAGTTGATGCCGCAGCTCGCGCGAACGGCGCCCGGCATGGAACGCCGATCGCCGTGACGGACATTGGTCTGAAATTGAACGACGTCATCGGCACTCAGTCCGAGAAGCCGTATCAGGTAGGGATGCGCGCAGAAGCACCCGTGTCGAACGCCGATGCCGAACTCAGCCGACAGTCGCGCCGCGACGAGAGCGAAGGGAACACCTTCGACCGTGAACGTCGCCACCGGCAGGGTGTCACTCGCCAAGTCCGGTCCGAGCACCCGCACGCCGGGAATTGCGGCCAGACCGCCGCGCAGCGCACGCGCCAGGCGCCGGTCGTGCTCAATGATTTCGGGCCAGCCGATCTCCTCGAGCGCCTCGATCGCGGCGTGCAGGGCAACGGCCCCAACGACGTTCGGAGAACCAGCCTCCTCGCGTTCGGGCGGCGCCGTCCAGACGACCTCGTTTAGATCCACCAGATCGACCGCTCCCCCGCCCGCGAGGAACGGATCTCCGTCACTGAAGGCGCTCCGTGGACCTATGAGCACGCCCGCGCCGAACGGGGCGTACATCTTGTGCCCGCTCCAAGCGACGAAGTCCGCGTTGTGCGGCAGGGGCCGGTGGGGAGCCAGTTGCGCGCCATCGACCACGACGGAAATCCCGCGAAGGTGCGCGGCTTCGATGATCTCGCCAAGCGGGGGTATCCAGCCGGTGATGTTCGACGCTCCGCTCAGCGTGAGCAGCCGGGGCTTGGGCGAGACGTCAAGGGCCGACTCGACGTCGGCGACGGTGAAGGTTCCGTCGGGAGCGCACTCCACGAACCGGCATGTCGCAACGCGCGACCACGGCAGCAGATTCGCGTGGTGTTCAATAACGGTGGTGACGACCACGTCGCTCGGGAGGAGACCCAATCGGTAGACGAGGTGATTGATGGCCTCGGTCGTGTTGCGACAGATGATCGCGACGTCATCGCGACCTTCGCGCCCGGCGAATCGAAGTGCGGCGTCACGGGCGTCCTCGTACTGCGCAGTTGAGATTTGCGATTTGTACCCCGCGCCTCGATGGACGCTCGAATACGACGGCAGGAACTCCAGGACCCGGTTCATCACTGAAGGCAGCGCGCCCGTCGACGCAGCGGCGTCGAGACCGACGTACGGGCGCGACACTCCGTCCACGCAAGGCACGAGAACTTCATCGCCAATGAGCGCAAGAGGGAGTTTCATTTGGTTCTCCCGACCTCCCGTGTTGCTGTTTGCTTCATTCTGCCCGTTCGAACTGGCGTCCGGAATGGGCTTCCACTGGCGTCTCTCAAGATGGTGCCAACAGCCATCGGAACGCCTCCTGACTGCCTTGCAGTTCGAGTCGCCGTCGGAGCACTGGGTTGTCGGTGGCTTGGCTGACGTGTTGGTTGATCGCCCGGCGCTGGCGCGCGCGGTCGACGCTGATTAGAAAGTCAAGCTCCGTGTCGGAACGGCCGATGAATCCGGCGCCGAACTCGAGGTTCAAAGCGCTCGCGACGCGTTCGGGCAGCACCCAGGCGAGTACCGGAAGTTCAAGTTCTCGCGCCACCGCTACGGCCGCTTCGGTCGCCCGGCAGTGATCGGGGTGCCCAGTGATGCCGCCATCATCAAAGGCGAGCAGGAGGTCCGCCCCCGAGCGCCTGGCGGCCTGACGAACTCGTGCGGTCAGTTCGCCCAAGGGCTCTTCGGTAAGGCGGCCATCAGGGTAGTGCAGTAGCTCGACGGCCCCGACCCCCAGTTCGCTCGCTGCGGCGGCCAACTCGTCGGCTCTGACACGACCGAGTTCGGGGGTGTCCGCCCCGAGCGTGGACGCCTCGCCGTGGGTGAAGCACACCACGGAGGTCGAAGTTCCCGATTCGTCGAACGTAGCGAGCGCCGCGCCGAGTCCAAAACTCTCGTCATCGGGGTGCGCGCACACGACGAGCACCGAACGAGCACTGGGTAACTTCATCGCCCGCTGCGCCACCGAACTTTCGGTCATCTCACCTCTGTTCATCGATTGGCCATCACGAACCACCGATCACCAACACCCCAGTATATACCCTAGGGGGTATATACTCTATTCGCCGTGGCTCAACTCAGCCCTTCGCAATTCTTCATCGGCCCGTCGAACGCGAGGAGACCTCCAAACGCCGACGCCGCGGTCGGTCGCCAGCGGACGCTCCCTAAATAACCCGGTCCTTCACTCCGCGCCGAAACTGAGCGACTGGCGCTGGATTTCGCGTCTCACCTGACGTGGTGTCGGGTTCCGCATGGTGGTTGCCCCAACGAGCACGGTGGGAACCGTCTCGTCGCCCCCATTGACTGACCGCACGAACGCGGCGGCACTCGGATCGCCCCAGATGTTCAACTCATCGCTCGCCACGTCCATACGCCGTAGGCCCCATCGCAAGCGCGCGCAGAAGGGGCACCCCGGGCGCCAGTAGACGACGACCGCGGGGGAACCTGCACTCGGCGTGGCGCCGTCACGTATTCGGCCCCTCATCGCACTCCTCGAGATACCGGGTCCCACCAGATCGTGGTCAGCTCGCGCTCCATCGGCGCCGGGTGCGATTCGAGAAACTCACGAACCTCGTCTTCGCGCGATTCGGGCAGGCAGAGGCGGATACGGGTGAAATGAGCCGCCAGATCGGCGTTCTGCTCGACCCGCATGGGTCCGTTCCACTGTTTGCGATGGGCGTCGATGCCAATCTCGTGAAGGACATCGAGCAGATCCGACGGCGTCGGATCTGCCGGGCGCTCGAGTTTCCAGAAGTGGCGCCACGCCTTGGACATCGAGGCCAACGGATGGTGATCGGGCATCTCGAGTACCACGCGGTCTCTCGCGTGGTCGTTCAGGGCTCGAAGAAACGGGACGATGTCAGCGACGTTGTAGACGACGTGGTGCGCGGTCACGACGTCCGCCTCGGGGGTCCGGTTCGCGACCGATGGCCAGAAGCCCTCGATAGTCTCGCAGGCGACCCCGCGCTTAGCGGCGTTCGCGCTGAACATCACCAGCATCTCTGGCTGATGGTCGACGCCGATCACGTGAGTCGCCGGAGGGGTTAGGGCGAAGGCCGCGATGCCACCCCCGCAGCCCACGTCGAGCACCGTGGCGCCCAGAGAGAGGACTTCGCGCGCGCGATCGTGCGATGGCGACGGCTGAATCTGGTCGGGGACCTCGAAGAGAACGGGCGGGTGAATCCACGGGCTTTGCGGCGCCGAGTTCACGATCTCGTTGGGCAGCGCCCACGCTTCAAGTGCCTGGCGCCAGTTTTGCGCCGCCGAGGTCACGCTCTGCGTCCGATGAGGCGAGTGGAGGAACCTTCAGTTGAACCCGCGTTTAACGCCGGGTCCACGTCCTGATCGCACGTGCACCGCTCGTCATTGGGCACTCCGGCGAGCGCCTGCGCGATATGACTCCCACATCCGCTCCACGTCGGCCTGGCACACATCTCGCACGTCACTTGATGACACATCGTCCTTACCTCTCTCTTTTTTCATTCTTCTCGACCGAAGCGAGCCAGCGTAACCTCACCGACTGAATTCGATGTGGTTGCTTTCCACGCTGACGCCGCGGCGCCTTCGGAACGACCACCCGCCGGCGGCGACATGTCCGTCCCACGGCGTGTAGCATATACCCTAGGGGGTATCTATCAAATCGCCTCGACGAAACCAAAGGAGAAGGCGTGGCAACGACACCGATGACAGGGGAAAGTTTCGAGGAGATTATTGCGTCCAATGACATCGTGCTCATCGACTTCTGGGCAGCGTGGTGCGGACCCTGTCGGTCATTCGCGCCGACCTTCGAGAAGGTCTCAGAGCAGTTCCCCGACTTCGTGTTCGCCAAGGTCGACACCGAGGCAGAGCCGAGTCTCGCAGCGTCGTTCAACATCATGTCGATCCCCACGCTGATGATCACTCGCGAGAACGTGGTGCTATACAGCCAGGCTGGCGCCCTACCCGAGCGAGCACTGGTCGAACTGGTCGAGAAGGTGCGCGACCTCGACATGCAAGAGGTACACCGTCAGGTGCTCGAACACCAGAGCGCCAACTCCTAGCGCGTGGCGGAGTCGCCACCCTGGACGATGGAAAATCTGATGGAACTGGGGAAGTCGAATGCGGACGACCTCGTCGTCGTGCACTGCGCGGTCGAGTGGCCAGAAGCCATTCCCCGTCGTCGACGAGAAACCCCCCTTTCGGCGAGCGTCCCTCGGGTGAGCACAAGCAGCAACGCAGTCATGACAACGTGCACGCCGGTGCACCACCGGCAGATGTACCCGATGATCAGCACCTCAGCGGTGATGAGCCACAGGACGAAGATCCTGCCGGCCACGGTGAGCGTCGAGCGAGCGAGCGCCAACATCGCGCAACGCGGTCTGAAGCATATACCCATCGGGGTATACACTGAATTCGATGACAGTGCCGCGATAGGTTCCAGGCGATACTGAAATGACGGGAAGTTGGGGAAGGAGAAGCCGTGACCACCAAGAAGACGCCGCACGTGCTCCAAGACCAGGCGCAACTAGAGGTAATCACTAAACGCGTAAAGCGCGCGCACGGCCAGATGGGGGCGGTCGTACGAATGCTCGAAGAGGGTCGTAGTTGCGAAGACATCGTCACCCAGATGGCGGCGGTGGCCAAGGCGGTAAACACCGCGGCGTTCACCCTTATTTCCGCCAGCCTGAAGGAATGCCTCGTGGACCCTGAGCGCGACACCGACGACATCGTGCTCAGGCTGCAGAAACTCTTTCTGAGTCTGGCGTGAGGACGCTGCATCTCTTGGCGGTCGCGCGATTCCCCAAGTCCTGGGACACCACCGACGCCACCATGACCTAGATCTTGACCACGACTCACCCTCACCGAGGTGTTCACTATGTCGCGATAGATCCGTTCACTCTCGTGAAGGTAGAGAGCGTTGGGAGTGCTGCGAGAGGGCTGCTGAACCCCTTTTGGTCAATCCGCTTCTTGAACGTGCAGACGCGATTCGGCGCGCTGGTAGCTCGCGACGAGCGGTGTGAAAGCCGATCCAACGAGTAAGAATCCGACACCGAGGATCAGCCAGCCCAGCCGACCCAAGCTGATCGCGAGCGCGACGACCAAGCTCGGACCGATAATTCCCGAAATTCCCCAACCCAACGAGAACGCTCCTTGATACTGACCCTGTAGGTCTTCGCGAGCCATTCCGTAGCCGATACCCCATGAGGCGCCCGAGCTGAAGAGTTCTCCCATGGTGTGCGCGACCATCGCAAACACCAACACCGTGCAGGCGAGAAACGGATCCACACCAGAGGCGAACGAGTAAAGGACACAAGCCACCGCGATCAAGACGCCAGAACGTCGAAAGACACGTGCCGCCTGCGCGAGGTCGCCCGAACCCCGACTCGTTCGCACCTGAAGCGTAATCACCATGAGTGTGTTGATGACCAAGAGCACGGCGACCCACCAGCGGGGCGCCCTCGTGTGGTACACCACCCACAAGGGAAGTCCCACACTCTGGATGATGAAGTGGATCGCGAAGAGGCCGTTCAGCAGCGACGCGAGGAGATAACGGCGATCACGCAGAACCACCGTCATCGATGCGCGGCGCTCGCCTGGAGCTGGCGCCAACGGGGGCATCGGTGGTAGACGCAGCACAAACGCTGCAGCCACGGCGAAGGTAAGCGCGTTACCGAGCACCATCACGACGTACGCGCTTCGCGTGTCGAGGGCCAGGCCCACGCCCGAAAGCACGATGCCAAAGGACATGCCGAAGTTCGTCACCGCGCGCTGGTACGCGCGGACACGAACCCGGTCTTCGCCTTGACCGAAGCGACCCATGAGTGCCGAACGCGCGGCACCACCGGCGCCCCCCATCAAGCCGCCGACGCTTCCAAGGACGAGGAAGGCCATAAAGGAGTGCACCAACGTGAAACTCGCCATCACGACACCTTCGCCCGCGA
>Ga0307373_10005795_pt1 | contig 19993 bp, 24 predicted proteins | sample OX2MG_FD_202534 | JGI IMG/M metagenome (GOLD analysis project Ga0307373, IMG submission 202534) | Soil microbial communities from Risofladan, Vaasa, Finland - OX-2 | ecosystem: Environmental > Terrestrial > Soil > Coastal area > Acid sulfate soil | place: Finland: Risofladan, Vaasa | collected...
AGCTTCCGCTCCGCGACCGAGCCGTCTGACACCGGCACGGCAGCGGGGCGGATGATGGTCCAGATGCTCGGCGTCTTCGCCGAGTTCGAGCGCGCGACGTTGATCGACCGCGTGATTGCCGGCATGGAGCGCAAGGCAGCGCGGGGTGAGTGGCTGGGCGGCCATCCGCCCTATGGCTATCGCCTCAACCGAGACACGGCACTCCTGGAACCGAATGAAGCGGAGGCGCCGGTCGCACGCCTGATCTTCGACCTCTACACCAAGAAGCGACTCGGCGCACGGGGCGTGGCGAACTACCTATCGCACCACGGCTACCGATCGCGACCTGGCCAACTCTGGAGCCACGTCAGCGTGCTCAACGTCCTGCGCAATCCCGCCTACGTTGGGAAGATCGCCTTCCGCGACACGCCGTACGACTCGCCTCATGCCGCGCTGGTCGAGGCGGAGACGTTCGCCAAGGCTCAAGGCCTTCTGCGACAGCGCGGTGAAGACGCATCGACCAGACGGAGCAATACGACCGACTTCCTGCAGAGCGGGCTCGTCGTCTGCGCCGCATGCGGCAGGCGCTACGTCGGGACGGCAGCCCACGGCAGAAATGCGCGGTATCGCTACTACACGTGTTTCTCGCGGAATCGCCATGGCAGGCAAGGCTGCCGCTCAGACGTCCTCCGCGCCGATCTACTCGACCACGCCGTCCTGGAGTCTCTGCTTGCCACCTACGTAGACACCGAAGTCGTCAGCGCCGCCATTGAGCGTTGGCGGTCACGCGCGGCCAAACAAGGGCCCGACTCTGCATCGCAGGTCCGGCGCCTGGAGGCGGAAATCTCAGGGAACGAGTCTGCTGTTCAGCGCTACTACACCGCCTTTGAAAACGGCCGGCTACCCGAGACGCGGTTTGTCAGTCGGGTTGACGCCCTTGAGCGTCGTTTGACTGATCTCCGCGCGAAGCTCGAAGAGCTCCGCGACTCCGCTCAGAACGTCGAGGCGCCCAGCAACCAGGCCGTACGCAGCGCCGAAGAGGCGCTCCGCGATGCGATGCTCAACGGCAGGCCTGGTCAGCGGAAAGCGCTGCTCAAAGAGCTAATCGTCGAGGTCAGGGTCGAGAGCCGCGACAGCGTCATTCCGACCTTCCGCCTTCCGACGACTGCGGTTCGCGTTACGGAAAGCATGGTGGGCGGCCCGGGACTCGAACCCGGATGGGTTACCCCACACGCCCCTCAAACGTGCGCGTCTGCCAGTTCCGCCAGCCGCCCGGCTGGGTACCTCGTGATTCCGTGGCACCTGCCCGCTAAGGGACTCGAACCCCTAACCTCATGGTCCGAAGCCATGCGCTCTGTCCATTGAGCTAAGCGGGCGCGTTGCCGATCTTGTTTACAGCGATTGGCTCGTCCGACCCTCTCTTGAGGGAAGCATGGCCGGCGCACTTCAATCGCACGATAAGTTAGGTTACAGCACCGACCCTCGAAACGACCTTGCGTGGTCCGCGATCGCAGAGTCCTACCTCGCGTCGGCGGTCGATTCGGACAACACCCGCCGAAGTTACCGGCGCCACCTCCACCGCGCACTGGGCCAGATCGAGGATTGGTCGGGCCCGGGTCTCGCGGCCTATCGCGCGCGCGTCCTAGGCAACGAACTGTCACCCGCCTCCCAGGCCCAGGCGCTCGCAGCGCTTCGCTCCTGCCTCACGTGGTCTCGGAGGATGGGCGGTCACGATCTCCCCACCGAGGTCATCGCTACGGCGCTCAGGGCGCCCAGAACAACCGTTCGACGCCCCTACGTGGTCCTCAGTGACCCGGAGGCCGCACGGTTGCTCTCAGCCGCTCACACAGGGCGTGATCGCGGGCTACTGGCGGTAATGCTGGGCGCCGGGCTCCGCGTCTCCGAGGTGGTCGGACTCGATGTATCGGACGTCCTCCACGACCAGGACGGCGGCGGCGCGCTCTACGTTCGCCAGGGCAAGGGGCGCAAGGATCGCGTGGTCCCGATCAACGACGACGTGGACGGCATCCTGCGCGAGTACCTGGCCCAGACCGGGCGCCGACTCCAGCAGGCGGGCCCGCTCTTTCGCTCACACGACCACGGAGCCACCAGGCGGACCAGGCCGCGCCTCACCGCTCGCTCAGTCGGGCGCATGGTCGATGACGCCGTGTGTCGGGCGGGCATCGTCGCCAAGGACGTCTCGCCCCACAGCCTGCGCCACACCTACGCGATCAGGGCCCTACGTGCCGGCGCCTCGGTGGTCGCCGTCTCCAAGTTGCTGGGCCATTCCTCAATCGCCACCACTCAACGCTATCTCGACCATCTGGAGCTTGGCGAACTTCGGGCCGCGGTGCCCTGTCTGCCAGGAGGTGAAGCAGTCCCCCAGCCCTGACCAGGCGTGACCTACCCACCACGGCGGCCCATACGGAGGAGAGCCATGACAGAGACGCGAGAGGAGGCAACCGCGAGGCGCCTCCGGATGGCCGCCCGGGCACGGGCTCGGGCGCAGCGGCCCGGATCGAACCCCTGGCTTAGCCGGGCCGAACTGCTCCAAGTCGCCGCGATCTGGGAGCGCTGGGCGGCGGGCAAGGAGCGCCCTGCTGCCGGTATCCACACATAGCCCCTAGCGGTCGGCTTTCTAGACCGTCCATTTGGAGGAGAGCGATGACGACAGCAACGAAGACCGGTATCGCGCCCGCGGACCGGGCTCAACTTGAGGCGATGCGAGCGGAGGTCGATCAGTTCATCGCCCGAATGCGGACCTACTCGCCGCTTATGGAGCGCTTCAGGGAGACGGACGCCACAGGCGGTGGATGTCTATCGGACTACTTCGGCGAAATGCTGGACGACAGCGACATGGGCAGCCCCGTGAACATCCTCTCGGCGGCCGACGGCGTTCTGTTCGCGGACGGCAGCGAGGTGGCATTCGATTACTGGTATTTCGAGATCTATGGGAGCCAGCCGTTAGACGAAATCGTCGCGGCAATCCGGCTCAATCGAGGCCCGGATGGATTCGAGGACTACCTGCGCGACTACATGGCGTTTCGGTCCGAGGCCCAGGCCGCCCGCACCCTGCAGGGCGGCGTTCAGGAGACAGGATGACCACAGCAACCCATACCCGAGTCGACCCCCAGGACGTGGCTCTGCTGGACGAACTGGCGGAACTCGCGCTCAAGCTGGAGGTCGGCACGGATCCAGGCGGCATCTATGACGCAGCCCTGCGCCGGCTGCACGCGGCGGGCTACTCGGTGTTCCCGGTGCTGGAGGTGAACTGGACGGGCGAACTCGACTGGAATCCGTCCGACGCCTTGGTGCATCACGCCCGGATGACTCAGGCTGCGGGTGGCTGCCATGTGGCGGCGATGTGGCTGTTCTGGCGCGCAGATCAGGGCCACAGTTGGGACGATCTGCGGCATGAGGGCGGATTTTCTTGCCCGCCTTCGGATATTCACGCGATGCGCACCTTTGAGGAGCAACTCGCGGTCGCGGAGCCTGCCTTTGTCGAACGGGTTCGGGCGAGCGAGCTGACCGAAGAGGAGATATCGGCGGCGACTCCGCTTGTGCGCCGCTTCGTAGAGGCCAACCGAGACCAGATCCCGCCCTACCCTGCGAACGACGGGCGCTCCTAGACCCCACCATGCACCCTCGGCCGCCGGCACCCCGCAGGCGGCGTTCAGGAGACCTTATGGAGACTGAGACCCCGACCAAGGGCGCCGTCGCGGAGACCAAGGCCGAACCCACCCACGAAGACCTCATCGCCCGCCTCGACGATCCGCTATGGCTTCTGCGGCGTGCCTATCACATCCTGGAAGACGAGCGCGAGCCCGAGGTGACCAATGACTAGCTCGACTACCACCACGCGGCAGGCCGTGCAGCGTGAGGCAGCGGAAGAGGCGGATCGGGAGCGGCGCGATCTTGAGCGCCGAATCTCGGACGCCAGAGACGCCGTATACGCGCGGCGCCTGCCCGACTTCCGCCCGGACGCCCCGGCGCCGGACACCTTCGAGGATCTGCGCGATGAGGTTCTGCGCCTCCGGGCTCACGTTGGGGCCATGCACCTATTGCTGTCGACCGTGTCCGCAGCGTCGATGCTGGCCCAGGCCGCCGCGCTGCCGCCCGAAGACTAGATACCCCACCGAACACGGGCTCGGCCGCCGTGGCCGGGCCCGACTCAAGGCTCAAGTCGCGGGTCGCCACCTACATGGCAAGAGTGCTTCCCTAATCACAGGTTTGGTGTGCTCGGAATTGACCAGGCCCTGCCGAATTCGCTGGACCAGTTCGTCCGATGCCGGTTCATGTTCACGCAACTTACCCCACTTCTTGATCCCGTCCAGATAGTTGACCGCCTTAACATCTGCCCGTTGATAGAAGACATACGTGTCCCGCTTGATGAACGGGTGGTCACCGACCTTAAGCAGGCACGCCGGATCGACGGTAAAAGCACCCTCTACGGAGCAAAAGCTAACGATTAGGCGCTCGTGGAGATCAGGTTGGGCGCAAATCACCCAGAGGTGGGGTTTCCCTCGCCCGAGGTCAGTATAGGCGAAGCCTACCGGCCACCTATGCGGATCGGCGACGGCTTTCGACGGCGTAGTAATAGTCGGCTTCTTCCGCGATAGAAGCCACTTCGAGATCGCTCCTGCCGCCCGCCCTTAGAACGGCTTCTGGCGGGATGCGCTCACTCGACCCGGACGGCGGCGCTTTCCATTCGGGGGCCTCCCTGTGGAGGATCTCGACCAACTGCTCGCCGGTAAAGTGGCCGTACACCGCATCGACTTCTCCCAATACCCGCTGGTCATATGCCGAAAGGTGGCGACACGGAGGTAGGGCGCCCACGAGCTGGACGCCTCCTTCGTCCCCAGGACGTATTAGGCGACGATATGCATCGCCCCCGGAGACGCTGCCCTTAAACCGGTCATACAAGGCCGACAGCACCGGTCCCTTGTCCATGGCGGAGAGGGTGTCGCCGGTGATGGGAAATCCGGTCTCGATCAGGCTCTTGCGATCGGCGAGGTAGAGAAGCTTCAGGAGCTTGAGATAACCCATCTTGCCGTGCCGGCGCGCCAAAAGGAACGCGGCGGCTTCGCTGGACCTCGCCTCGTCGAAGACGAACTTCATGCGGTGTCTTTGTAGCACAGATAGCCCGGCACAAACCGAAAACTGACCCTGGCGCTGAATCCCACCCTTGAATGTCCAAATTAGGCGTCGAAGACTACGCCGCATGAATTTTGACTCTCCGCCGGTTCACCTTCTGGAGCTCACGAGCCGATAACCGCCACGTTGATGGTGGGCCAGCCGACCGTGATACTAGCTGCGCCTAGAACCTCCGCCAGGACCGTGATGGTGTGCGATCCGGCAGCCAGCCCGTAGACGATGGCGAACCCGGTGGCGGGCGTGAGGCCGGTGTTGAGCCAGTACTGAAACCCGTATTGCGCACTGCCCGTCGGGGTCGTCGTGTCGACGCCCATGCAGGTGTGGCCCTGGTAGCCACTGGCCACCGAGGCGATCCCGCACGATGCCGAGTACCACGCCATCACCGACGCCGGACGCGCCAGCGTGAAGGTGACAAAGGCGTCCGTTGTGGTCCAGGCGGAGGAGGTGATCGTCTGCTCCCCGAGCACGATCCCGCTGCCGCTCCCGTTGATGTTCGTGATGGCGGAGGAGGCGACTCCGACCGTGTCCATGATGATGCCGCCCGCCTGATCCAGCACGCGAATACCAACCTCGGCGGGGCTCGATACACCATTCGGGTCTGTGTAGTCGGCCAGGTTGCCGATCTGAATCCGCGGCGATCCATTGGCGGCCGTCCCGTACAGGTCCGATGAGCCAGGGTTATGGGTGGTCGGCTTGAGAAGTGATGGTGCTGCCATGGTGATTCTCCCTAAAAAAGAGGGCCGAGCCCGAAGGCCCGGCCCATCGGTTGCTGACTACGAAGTGACGCTCGTCAAGACGAAAAATGCCTCGGGATGACTCACGATCACGTCGAAACGTCGGATGACACGGACCGCGGTTTGGTCGAAAGCAAATGTGTTGCCAGCGACGTTCGAGGACAGGAACTCGAGCCCTGGCCTCTCCACGATCATCAGGTACTGCCAATCGCCGAAGAAGATGTTTTGCGCTCCTTCAGTGCCGGTCAGCACGGTGCTGGTGACGAACTTCGGTACGCCGAGGAAGTCGGCCAGGGCGGTGTTGCTGCCGGGCAGCGACATCCCGTTGAGTCCGTACATCCACAACGGACGCCCATTCGAATCCTCGAAGTTAGCGATCTGCTTCTTCAGGATCGGATGCCCAACGACGGCTGAGCACTGTGCCTGGCCGAGTGAGACGTTGGTCGAGTTGTTGATGACCTCGACGGCGTAGACGCCATTGGTGAGGTCGGTATAGGCAAGGTGCGCTCCCGCCATGCCGGAGGTGGTCACGTTGACCGCGTTCAGCAGTCCGGTCGGAGTGCCGGCCTGGCCGTTGCCGGCGAGGACCTGGCTGTCGAAGTCGACCGCCATCTGGGTCGCCATCGAACGCTCCACGATGGCCAGCGCACCCGGGTCAGAGTCGACGATCAGTTCGTTTGAGAGGTACACCAACGTGCTCTGTTTTCTGAGCACGCCCGTCGCCTGCGAAAACGTCGGGCTCGAAGCGATGAGGGCCGCGTTCTCAGCCGAGTAGTAGGTCGTGGGCCGGGTGTTCATCCGCGGGAAATGCACTTCGCGCGTTGTCGCCAGGTACCTGGTCACCGGCAACGCACTGACCACCGACAACGGAGCCAACGCGCCGATGAAATTGGTAGACCACTGCTCGGGAGCAAGGAATCCACCATCCTGGCCGGACACCTGATCGCCCAGGTCGGCCTTGATCAGCGCGTCGAAATACGCGCGCTCGTAGGGCGCGAACTTCTTGAACGCCTCGTTGCCCATTTCGCCGCGCGCATGGACGTTGGCGAGCGCGAAGCGCCAGGGGTTGAACTTGTCGAGGTCGCCGCGGGGGAACGAGTTGATATTGAAGCTCTTGACCTTCGCCTGAGCGTCGTCGTCGTCGGTCGGGATCGGCGGGAAAAAGCCCTTGCGGAGGGCCTTCGCGCCCGGGGTTGAACTATCGCCGGCATCGACGTAATCGAAGGTCGGTCGTGTGGAGGGGTCGGTCGCGTTGGACGCGGCGTCCTTCAAAAACTCGGCGCGTTCGAGAAGTTGAGACTTCTCGGTTGCAGTCAGTGCCATTGTGAGGCACTCCTTTCAGGGGGTTGGAATCGAATCGGTTGAGCGGACAGGTAAGGGTCTGCCGCGGGATAGACGGCGACTTTGACGCGCTATTCAGACGTTGTCAGTGACGTGTGTCGAGTCGCAAAGATCGGCGACGAGAAGCGGGCTTCCGGTCGAAATCACCAAAGGGCCCCGTCGGCTCGCGCTCGCCGCCGATCAGGACAGCCCCGGGGTGACTCGGGACCGCCCTGGCCAGGCGCAGCGCTTGGGATCTGATAGGACGGCCCGGGGAGGAAGCCAGAGCCGCCCTCTCAGAACGGCAGTTGGTCGAATGGATCGTTACTGGTAACCGGCGCCGCGCGGTCGTCCTCATCGTCGAGGACCATAAAGTTGATCCAGATGGCGCTGGGCGCTGTGAGACCGTGTACCAGCGAGGCGACCACGACCGCCCTGTCGTCGTGCGCGCTTCCCGCGGCGGCGATCCTCACCTTGCCGCCCGGCGTAGGCCTCGCCTCAAGCGCGCACAGCTCCTCTACCAGCCCGCTGTCGTCCGGCAGGCTGACCCGGCGCGTGTTGAGCCCGATCTTTAGTGCGGAGAAGGCATCCGACTTGCTCTCGTTGCTCCACGGCTGATAGTCCGCGCTCAGCCCTCGCTTGGCCAACCCCTCACGTACCGGCGCCTCACAAAACTGATCAGTCTTGAGGGTCCGCACCGAGTAGGCGTTGGCGATGCCCTGCACCTCGTCGAGCGTGTTCTCGTAGCCCTGGCGCCTCCACACCCACACCCCGTCGATGACGGCCACGCCGTCCTCCTGGTGCGCCACGCCCATTGAGAAGCGGTCGTTGGCGAACGCCGGGTCTAGCGAGGCCTCGTATGTGACGCCCGACCTCGGAGCCAGGATGCCCTCAGGGCGCCGGCAGGCGATCACGTCAACACTGTTCAGGTAAGAACTGGCGCCGTCCACCCAACGGGCCTCAAACTCGCGCCCGAACATGTCCGGGTCTTCGCGCCGACGGTCCTCCAGCCAGTCCGGAGCGATGTTCGGGTTGGCCTCGGCCGTGGTCGCGTGAAGCGCCACCATGTATGGGAACCGACCGGACTCCGCGCGCTCGCACAGCTTGAAGAACGCACCGGACTTCCACAAAGGGGTCGAAATCGCCACCAGTCTCGCCTCGTGGCCGAACTGCGCCAGGCTGGGCTGGGCGGCCTCCAACACCCTGTCGCCGGCCGCGTTGCCGTCCTCGCCGGTCAAAAAATGGCCCATCTCGTCAAGCACGAGACACGACCATGCACCGCCGCGGATAGACCGGGCGCTGCACGGGAAGGCCTTGATTTGCGAACCGTTGCTCAGCGTGATCTCGTCACTCGTCTCGGAAACGACCATCCGGGCTAGGCGCGGGCTGGAGCGCAGCATTCGGCCGATGTTCGCGATGTGGCTCTGCGCCTGGTCTAGGCGCGGACAGATGATCGCCGATACTCGGGGCTCGCCCGGCCGCATGTGTTCGCGTAGGTGATCGCGAAGCACGGCGTCGGCAATGGTGATCACGTCCGCGCACAGCGACTTTCCGGCCCGTCGGCCCCATCGCAGGATGAGTTGCTCGGCCGAGTCCATGAGGCCCAACGCCTCGGCCTGCTTGGGTGTCGGCCGGACGCCTAACTCGTGCTCGGCGAAGTCGACCATACGTAGACCGGCGACCACGCTCATGGCTCGTCAGCCAACGGACCACTAAGAGCGCGCATCAGGGCCCGACCTCGGGCACGCTCCACCCTCGCCTCGCGCTCGGCCTCGGCCTGCGTTTCAAGGCAGAGTCCACAGATAGGGGCGCCCTCGGCGTCCACCAGGTGACCGAAGTGCCCGCCCTGGCTCAGATGCCGCCGAGCCTCCTGGGTGGACAGGTCGAGCACCACAGACGCGCAGCGAGCGCAGCAGATGATGGTGGGGGTGGTGGGGTTCATCGCCGGCCACCCAACCTGTGGAGCAGGTTCTCCACCGCGCGCTCGAAGAGTCGCTTCACGCCCTCCTTGCTGGCCTCCAGCGCCGGGGCCATGTACGGGCGGGGTTCCATGCCCTTGGTCGTTCTGCGAATGAAGGTCTTCCCGCCGATCTTGAACTTCATCGCCTTCTTCGTGGTGGGCCTAATAAGTCGGTGCTTGGGGCCGTATAGGCCGGTTCCGTATTCGACATAAGGCGCGTAGTGGACGCGAGTGCCGACGGCGCCGGTCAGCTCCGGCCCGAACTTAGTCACCCGACCCGGACTAATGGAGGACGCCAGGCGCTCGGTAACCCTGGGTACCAGGGTCTTGGCCTCGGCCTCGACGAGATGCTGCGAGAGGATCATGGCCTTGCGCGATTCCTCGTCCCAGATGGCGGGAATGGCCTCCAGTTTGGCGACGAGTTCATCCACGCCGTTGACCTCGACCGTGAACTCCAGTGTCATTGGCTCGTCTCCTTCGGGGTCGTGGTGTCCACCTGGGCCGCGTGCAGCGCGCAGGCGGGTCCGCCCGCACAGTTGATGGTCATGGCTGGGACTCCGGGGTGGTGTTCATGACGCGGCCTCGCGGCTGCTGTAGCGCTCCATGAGGCTCACGGACGCATCCTTCGCCGCCCGTGAGCGCCGGTCATTCTGGAGGCCCAGCGCTGCCATAACCTGGCCTCGGGCAACCGGACCGATCCCCAGCTGGGAGAAGCACGCCCGACACTCGCGGAGCAGTGTCACGTACAGCGTTGCGGCCGACCTCGGACGCCCCCGCCCGTCGATCAGTGATCCTCCAGACGTCCGACCTAGGAAATCGCTGATCAGTCGCAACTTGGTCGCCACGTCCACGGCCAGGTCGACCATGGGCTGGTCTGCCGGCGTGACCTCGGGCAAGTGCTCGGCCAGGAGCGCGGTCAGCTCGGCCCGCACCTGGTTTGCACGCGTTTCGACCACGGTGCGCGATCGGGTGCCAGTCTTCAGCGCCGCGAGGTTGCCGGGCTGGAAGGTGGTCGAACTGCGGGGCACTGAAGGGGCTCCTTTTGAGGGTCCGATAACTACTGTTATCGGGCGTTTTGGGATTCTTCGGCGGCGGCCCAGGATCGCCCGGGGGCATTCTGTGGCGACCTCGGGGAGCGCCTGGCGACCGCGCACCCGTTTGCTGCTCCGAACGGCTGCGCGCCGGTACTGCGACGTGCGCCTTACGGGAGGTCGGTCTCGGAATCGAGCACCGTCAGCCGCGGACGCTCTTGCTCGCGGAGCAGGATCTCCACCTGCCGGACCAACTCACCGGCCCTGCTCGCGGCGACTGGCTGGAGGTCCAGCAAGGATCGGCCGATGAAGACGCAAACGACCGCGGGCTGGTTCATGCTCATGGGCTCTACCTCCACTCTATTCGGGGTGTCCGACAAAAACCGTCATGCCGCGAGAGATGCGAGTTTGGTGCGCGCTCGGGCGACTTGCACCTCGACCGTGCGCTTCGCCACGCCCAGCATTGAGGCCGCCTCGCGGATGCTGGCACCCTCAAGGTCGATGAGGCGATAGGCCCTCTCTTCACCGACGCTCAGGCGCGCCGTGGCCATCACCATCGCTGTGCCGCCGAGAGCGAGGATTTGCAGGATCGGGGAATCGTCTGGGATACCGATCCACCCGACGTCTAGGCCGGGCCAGTGGGGCCGCCTGGCGGCGCCGGTCATCGACCAGATGCCAAACGCCTCGTCGCCCCATCGCTCCTCATCGTCCAGCGCCCAGTGCGCCTCACGCCAGGCCGGGTCGGGCGAGACGACCGCCACGCGGATCATCGGGCCACCACTTGGTGAGTCCGATCAACCGGGGGCGACTGCCATTCCTTGAGGGCCCGCCGAAATGCGGCGAGGTTGCCGTCCCAGGCGTCGGCCGCCTGAAGGTGACGGAGGATGCCCTGGGGGGTCCGAACCTGGCCGAGTGAGCGATCGGCCGCAAGGTCGCGGGCTAGGTCGCCCATGGGGTCGTCACGGTGCTGCTGATCCATCACCCACGCACGGAAACTGCCGGGCCAAACGTCAGCGGCGATCAATCTACGCGTCATGGGGTCACCAACCCCAGCCCCGCCGCCAGTGCCGTCGGAGACGGGCAGCAAGGGAGGGAAGCCGTGTCGGACCCTGTTATGTGGGGTGGGGCATAACACATAGGGCACACCCCCTTTAGGGGGTGCCCGTTGTTGTGCCTCCCCATAACTGTTTTGTTATGGCTGTTATGCGGTGTTATGCCGATGTTGTTGACGATCACGATGCGAGCCCCCAGAGGCCGCCATCGAGGCGCTGGACACGGCCCTTGTCGGCCATGCGAGTCAGCACGACGCGGGTCTGGTTGGCAGAAACACCAAGGGTCTCCGCTACAGCCGCGGTGGTCATGGCGCCAGCTCGGAGAAGCGTTGCTATTTGGTCCGCCTGGCTGAGCGTTCTCACCAGTTCGGGCGCCGACACCAGGCAGCGCTCATAGCGGATGGTGCGGGCTCGGCCCTCCTCGAAGTCTTGCATCACCATGGCCAGACCTTGGGTCGGAAGCTTGGCGCGCCGGTTGCGCTTGGAGTCCACGACCGAGATCTCGATTCTCCCGGCGTCGGGGTCACGCTCGGCGCGGAGCTCGAAGACGGCCCGGCTGCGGTTCAGCTTGAACACGCCCCCGTAGGGTTTTGGCGTCGCCCCGTCTCGCTGGAGGTCGGCGCCGGCCATGTGATCCAGGAGCAGGGATGCGACGCGGAGCTCGCGCAACGCATCGAACAACCGATTGGCCCGCTCGTTGTAGCCCTCGGACTCACGCCCTGAGCCGCAGGCGGCCTCCACCGAGTCGACGATCACGAGCCCGATGCCGTACTGAGTCACCATCGCCGCGACGACTTCCAGTTGATCGGCCAGTGAGCCGGCCATCCGGCGATAGTGGATCAGCGGCGGTGGGAAGGCGCCGACGCCGCGGGCCACGGCCTGCAGTTGGCGGGTCCACTCGCTGCCGTCATCCTCCCAATCGAGGACTAGCACCGGGCAGGTGAGCTCGGGTATCCAGCCGGGGATGACCTCCAGGCCGGTCTGCACCGACAGCGCCACGCCTGCCGCCAGGGTGCTTTTGCCGGTGCCGCCAGGGGCGAAGATCGACGTCGGGGCGCCCGGCCAGATGATGGGTTGCAGGATCATCGCCCGGTCAGCGGCAGAGGGCTCATCGGGGCCGCCGACCAACTCGAATGCGGCTCCGGTGGTGTGTGCGGTGATGACGGCCAGATAGAAGGTCTCCAGCAGCTCATCCATCCGGAACTCGTGCAGCTCACCGGCCGTGACCTGACTTAATCGGGTCGCCAGATAGCGCCCGAGTTCGGTCCGCGACCGCGAGCTCAGTAGGTTGACCTCCTGAGTCGTCAAGACTTGGTTGGGGCCCGCCGGGCCTTGGAAGGTCGCGGTCAGCCAGGCGCGCAGGACTCCACCCGTCTCCCGTATCCGGGAGGCCTCGAACGCGATCCCGTCGCGGTACGTGTCGCGGTAGCCGAGGCCTTTACGTTCTAGGCCGCTCATGGCCTCATCACCCGGGCCTGCGCTCGCAGGTGCTCTGGAACCCATGGGCGCCAGCGTTCCCAGGCAGACGGGAGCCACGGCAGGCCATCACGGATCCAGGCGCACGCCTGGGCAATCTGGGCTGGCCTGGGCGGGGCGGTACGATTAGTTCCGAGGGTCGGTGCGCGCATCACCTTGACCCCCTTGGGCTCGGGCGGTCAGGCCCGGGCCCTTTTCCTGCCTGGGCAGGACCAGGTCGTCGACGCCGGGAAGGACGGGCAGCCGAGTAAGCGCGACTGCGATCTTGGCGAGCGTGCCGGCGCTGATGGCCTTGCCAGTGCGCGCCTTGCTCAGGGTGACGGCCGAAATCCCGGCTACACGCGCCAGGGTGGCACCGTCAGAGTTACGGCGAGCTAGCTCTAAATTGAGCCGCTCTCGATCGAGGCGGACGCCGTTCGTGGGCTGCACATGCGAGCCCTACCAGTATGGGGACGCGGCAACGGCCGGTAAAAGCTGTCTGCGACGCCCTCAGTATAGCACGCCGATCGAACCTATGTTTGTACCGACGTGCACTTAATTAAAGTCTTGCGGCTATTCGCTCGCCGCCCTCAGGGGCGACCCTTCCCCACTTCCTCTGGGGGCACTTGCGCTTCGTGCCCACCTCCCGCAATGAGCGCCTCCATTGCGCGCTGCCGACGGGAAAAATCGGCCAGGAGCTCTCGCGTGCATTCTGGGTCTTTCGTCATTGACTCGACATATTTGGCCAAGGCGCGCCGAACCTGCTCCGCAAGGGAGACGTTCTGAATCTGCGCGAGCAACTCCAACTGGTTCGCCGTCTCGGCCGGCAACCGCAAGGTCATATTTCGAACTTCAACCGTCATTGCCGTTTTAACCTCCTGTGCATCCCGCTTGGCACCGGCAGTGTCGCTGATACCGCCGACACCACTCAGGCTAGTCCTCCTGATCGACATCCTGCACGGTTTCTGTTTCCGGACTGAGGGACGCATCGATAATGTCGGGTCCGCCGACCCGCCGCCCATCACTGAGGCGCCCAAGAGTCATGCCGACAACCAGGAGGGCTTCACGGGCCATGGTGGTGCCTTCTTGATACGCCTGCCTCGAATTAGCAAGGGCCTGTTCGGTGGCCCGACTGGCCTCTCCGGCCGCATTTGACCCTGCCTTCGCGCCAGCCTGCATGCCGAAATATGCGCCAACAATTGTGCCAATCACCCCAAAGGCGGCAGCCACGATGGCTACGACCGAGCCCGGGGGTACGCGCCCAAGGGCCAAGCCGAAGACGATGACGACGGCGATGATCCCGAGTGCGACGACGGCCGCACCCCATTCCTTCACGGCGCGACAATTCTATGCCGCATCGCCACCTTAGTCGTCGTCGGCTTGCAGCGCTCGCATCAGCTGGGCGCTGGCGTCCGACGCGGTCAAGTTCGCGTATGCGCGATTAACCATCTCCAGCCCCTCATGGCCGACCAAACGGGCGATGTGAATCGGGCTTAGGCCGCGCTGTAGCGCCCACTTGACAAACGAATGGCGCAACAAGTGCGGATAGACTCGCCGCGCAATTCCCGCCCGCTCGGCCGCCTCACGCAACGCCTGCTCAAGTCCCGAGGTGGTAAGCGGTTCAAAAAGTCCGCTCCCCCGTCGGCGCAGAGACAGAAAGATCCGGTCGCTCGCGGCATCCGCGGGCCGCCCCTTGGTCGCCAGGCGCGTCAGGCGCGCGAATAGGGCGGGCTGGATCGGCACGTCCCGCTGTTTGTCGCCCTTGCCGATGACGCGGATGAAGCGATCGCGCCCGTGTTCGATCAGGTCTGCGGGGCTGAGGCCCAAGGCCTCGGCCACGCGGCAGCCTGTGTCGGCCAGGAGCCGAATGAGGATTTTGTCGCGCTCCGTGGTGGCCGCGTCCTCGATGGCCCGGATCTCGGCTCGGTTCAAGGTCTCAAGGATGCGCCGGGGCAGTTGGGGCAGCTGGGGACGGGCCTCGGTGGCCATCCCCTCTCGCCGTGCCCAGGTGAGGAAGAACCCAACCGTCCGGAGGTAGGTCCGGCAGGAGGCCCGCGACAGGGGACCCTTGGGGCCGCCCACCTCCAGCAACTCGGAGCCAAATCGATCCAGCGCCCGCTGATCTAGTTGCTCCACGCCGAAGATGCCCTCTCGCCGTGCCCAGGGGACCAGGACGCGCCGCAGCACGCTCTCGTACTGGCTCCGCGTGTGGATGGAGCGCCCCCGCGCACGAACCGACGCCAGGTAGTCCCCTACGCTCCGCTCCAGGTCGGTGGGGTCGCCGGCCACGACTCGCAGCGTCACAGCTAATGGCTTCCCGGACTCTCTGCGCTAGACATAATGGCTATTGCGTATTATACTGGCGTTTGAAGCACATGGCACCGACACTTAAGGCGGCTGAACAAGATCAAATACAGCGGGTGGCTGGACATCCACAGGCGCTTACTGGTCCGAAGCCATGCGCTCTGTCCATTGAGCTAAGCGGGCTGATTACGATCTCGCTTGCAGCGATTGCCTCTTCGTGCTCTCTCTTGAGGGAAGCATGATCTGAGAACCTCAAACGAACGATAGGTTAGGTTACAACACGGGGCGGTCGAGGTATCGTCGACCACTGCGGCGCGAAGCGCCGACTTTTTCCCCTACTTCATACAGCGCCTTCGCGGGGGGTGCCGGATCGACCCAGCCCATCGCGGCGGTCCACGCTCACGGCGCTTGGACTCCTGCCTTGGAGGACGCGGGGGGCCGGCCAGAACAAAGCCTGCCGATTCTTTCGTGGCGACGATCCGTTAGCGCGATCGACCCTCCGCAGCCGCAACAACCGTCTCCATACGTTGATGATTCAGGCCCCAGGCCATGTAGCGAACGATGCCCATTGCCCGATAGCGTTCCCGGTGGGCGATAGTCTTCCGCCCTTCCAACGCCAGTCTCAGGTCAGCCGAGGTGCGACCCGGAAAGGTCGTGTAAGCGCGTCCCATCGCGTCGAGGATGTGCGCATCGGAGTTGCCCAACTCGGCGCATCCCATCATCTCGTTGAGGCGATGTGCCATCTGGTTGAAAAGGTAGAAGCCGGGCGTCGAGTTTTCGACCTCGATGCCGTCGAAGGGTAGATCGACCGCGAGCCAGCCGATTCCGTGCACCGAGCTGCGCCGGGACGGCCGCTCCCGGCGCCAAAACGGATGGGCGGCGAAGGCGAGTCCGCCCTGACGGTGAATTCGCTCCAGGGTGCTCGATGCGGACAGCCCGGGCGCAACGCGGCTGTTCAAGAACAGCCCCACGATGTGGCCCTCCCGGCTCGAGACCTCCTCTCCGATGATCACGTACGGGCCCGAGCGTAGCCGGGCGGCATATTCAGCCCCACGGAGAGCGCCCTCGATCGTGTCGTGATCAGTGATCGCAATCACGTCTAATGCGGTGTGGTCACGGGCAAATCGGACCAGCTCCGCCGGCTTGGGCCAGCCATCCGAATGGTCGGTGTGCATGTGCAGGTCGGCGAGCCCACGCTGAGGCATTCCGGCAAGCTTACCGCCTCCATCCGGGCGGTTGGTGCGATCTACGCCACGTTTCGCTGGTGATGATTTGATCGCGGAATGACCGGTGCAATGTGCCCGGGCCCAACCCAACGGTGGGCCATACTCGTTAGCGGTTCTGCAGGATTGGTCTCGAAAGTGACGTGATGAAGCAACTCGGGCGCTTCTCGGTTCAGGAGGAGCTGGGCCGCGGGGCGATGGGAGTCGTCTATCGGGGCGTGCATCCCAGCCTAGGGGTGCCCGTGGCGATCAAGGTGCTGGGCGAACCATTTTGCAGCGACGAGGGCTTCCGAGCCCGGTTTCGGCGCGAAGCGGCGGTGGTGGCCGGTCTAGATCACCCCGGTCTGGTCAGCGTGTACGACTTCGACGTCGACGGTGATGCGCTGTTCATCGTCATGGAATTCGTCGAGGGCCGCAGCCTGCGGGAAGTGCTGAGATCGCGACAAGTCCTCCCTCCCGCAGAGGCTATCGACATTCTGGAACAGCTCCTCTCGGCAGTCGGGGCTGCTCACGCCCGCGGCATCGTGCATCGCGACCTGAAGCCTGACAACGTCCTCGTCTCCGCCGAGGGGAAGACCAAGATCCTGGACTTCGGCATCGCCCGCGTCGTGGATGACGGACAGCGTCTGACGGTTACCGGGGCCATGGTCGGCACCCCGTCCTACATGAGCCCGGAGCAGGTCAAGGGCGAGCGCGTCGACGCCCGCTCCGATCTCTATTCCCTCGGGGTGATGCTGTACGAGCTGCTGAGCGGCGCCACCCCCTTCAGCGGGGGCATCCCCCACGTCCTCCACGCCCAGGTCTTCGAGCAACCGGCGCGCCCCCCATCAATACCGACCGATCTCCTCGATCTGGTGCTGAAGGCCATGGCCAAGGATCCGGCGGAGCGGTTTCAGAGCAGCGAGGAACTGGCGGGCGCCCTACTCAGCTGGCTGGGGACGATCGGCGTGGGCACGGCCGGCGGAAGCGCGATTTACGCTCCTGCCGCATCCTTGAGAGACGCCCGGGCCACCAGGCCGCGGCTCGGCCAGTTCGCCCGCATGACCGGGTTCGGTCGCAAGCGTGCCAGTGAGCGCACCGGATCTTGCTCATTCCTAGGCTGTGAAGCCACTCATGGTTGGCGCTGCTCCTACGAGGATCCGGAGGGCGCGCACTGTCCCACCTGGTGGTGCCGCAAGCATGTCCGCATCATCGAAGGCCAGCCTTTCTGCTCACGCCACGCGACCGTGCTCGAGGCCCTGGCGGTGAGCGCGGGGACCATCCGCGAGGTCAAGCACCGGCCCTTGGTTAACGATCGATCGTTGAACCTGGTCAGCCTGATCGCGGATGACGCTGACAGCGACCTGACCGAACTCCTGCGCCGACGCCATCGTGGGCACCCCAACGTGCGCGTTGTCAGCGACCGCGCCGTCCGCCAGCTCGTGAGCTCGCCCGGGCAGGTTGTGTGGGAGAGAAGCTGGGCTGCGCTCCAAGACCAGGGCTACCTGGACCGAATCGCACTCCGGATTCCGGCCGCTGATCCAACCCACGTTCGCGTTTTTGTGGGTCCTAAGATCGTTCTCGACCAGGCCCCGGAATGGATCGCGGCTCGGGCTGAGCGTGATGACCCGGACATGGCGTCCCGGCTTCGATTCCGTAACCAGGTGCTGGAGGCGGTCATGAGCGCGATCGATTCTCCCCAAAGAGTCGCCGCGCCGCGCTCTCGGGTTGCCGCCTCGATCTGGCCACGCCTACATCCCGATCTCCTGGAAATGCTGGTGATTCGCAGCCTACCCGCCGCCCGGCGAACCTCGGCGGCCGAGATCTGCGGACGGCTCGGAATTTCGTTCGCCCACATCGAGCCGACCCTGTCCGACCTGGTGGGAGCGGGTCTGCTGCAGGTCCACGGGCTGGCTTCGGGTTCAGGGCCCTGGGATGGACGTCCGCTGGGGGAACGCATGACCTACTCCGGGACCAAGTCCGGCCAGGCGCGCCTCGAAATGCGGATCCATCCGGTCTGGGATGGCCCCGCCCCGGTCGGACTGGATGAATACCGCGCGACGCTGTCCCAACGGCTTTGGATTTCCGCCTCCAAGGAGCGAGTAGCTTCGGCACTCGCCGAACTGAAGTTGTCCGACGCCACCTTGGGCATCATCTCCCAGTCGATGGTTGAGAGTCGCCCGTTACTGATTCGGGGCGGGTCGGACGCCGACCGCCGAGCCCTGGTGGAGGATCTGGCGGCACTTTTCGACGGACCCGTGGCGATGCCGTTGGCGGTGGCCATAGGTGGCGCCGTGGTGAGGGTGTTCGACCCCTCGCTGCACCAGCCCGAGCCCAACCAGCCCGAGGATCTGCGCTGGCGACGAGTCGGCCCACCCCTGATTCAGGGCGACGCCAGCGCCGGCAGCCGAATCCTGCTGGCCACCTTCGATCCCAACTCCCGTACCTTCGACGCCCCGCTGCAGCTAAAGGCGGCGGGCGGCCTGCTCGCCGTCACCGGACTCGACAAGAGTCCGGCTTCCGCTCGCGCCATCCTTCGTCACCTCGGATCCACGTCGCGAAACTCGGAATCGACGATGACCTTGACCGCTGGCGGACCTCCTGCCCAGGTGCCCAACACCGCCCTTGTGGTTCTCGATTCAGCCGTGGAGCCGGCGCGATTTCTGGGCGAGGACGAACTAAGTTTGCTGGGCACGCTCATAGGAGTGGCGGACCTCGGCTGAGGTGGGTGAGATCGCGGGTGGTCTTTGGGAGCTGACAGTTCTGGTCGCGCCACCTCCGCTCCTTATACTTATGCCTCGCTTCCAGCGGCGGTGGCGGAACGGCAGACGCGCTAGTTTCAGGAGCTAGTGGGGGCAACCCCGTGGAGGTTCAAATCCTCTCCGCCGCACCAAACTACCAGTCCCTCCAGGGCCGGAGTCTGGGTTCTGGACCCGGTCGCTCCGGGCTGGGTGACCCTAGGCCAAGGGCAACCTCATGGTGAAGGTGGTGCCCCGCCCAACTTCGCTCTCGAGCGTGATCGAGCCCTTCATCAGGTCGATCAGGCGCTTGGTCAGGGCCAGGCCCAACCCGGTCCCTTCGTGGCTCCGAGTTGCGCCCACATCAACCTGCGTGAACTCCTCAAATATTCGATCGAATTGGGAGCGCGGTATTCCGATCCCAGTGTCGGAAATGGTGATCACGACCTGGTCCTGAGCCTTGCGCGCCCGGACCGCCACGGCCCCGTGCTCAGGCGTGAACTTGACGGCGTTGGACATCAGGTTCCACAGCACCTGGGTCAGGCGCGTCGGATCAGCCAAAACCGCAAGCTCGGCGGGTGCTTCAATGGTGGTGGCCAGATGCTTGCCATCGGCCATCGGCCCCAGCCGAGCCCGCAGGTCGTCGAGGGCCGTCTTGATCCTGACTGGGCGCGACTGGATCTCCATCTGGCCGGCGACCACCTTGCTCAGGTCCAGAATGTCATTGATCAAGGCCACCAGATGATGCCCGCTGGCCCTGATGTGACCCAGATAGCGAACCTGGCGCTCTGACAGCTCGCCGAAGGCAGGATCCTGGAGCAGCTGAGCGAAGCCGAGGATCGAATTGAGCGGGGTTCGAAGCTCGTGGCTCATTGAGGCCAGAAACCGACTCTTCTGTTCATTCGCCGCGATCGCCCTCTGGGCGCTGGCGCGGGCCGAGACGTCGATGCAAGTCCCGATCACCGCCGTGACCTCGCCCTGGCTGTCGGTGATGGGGCTGAAATGGAATTCAAGATCGACGTCCTGACGGTCAAGTCGAACGGAGGCCTGATCCAATTCTCCGC
>Ga0307373_10005796_pt1 | contig 19990 bp, 20 predicted proteins | sample OX2MG_FD_202534 | JGI IMG/M metagenome (GOLD analysis project Ga0307373, IMG submission 202534) | Soil microbial communities from Risofladan, Vaasa, Finland - OX-2 | ecosystem: Environmental > Terrestrial > Soil > Coastal area > Acid sulfate soil | place: Finland: Risofladan, Vaasa | collected...
GGCTGGCAAGGATCCTCTGGCCAGGGAATTGCGGGCGATTTTCACCGTCAGGGTGCCGAGCCTTGAGCGTGAGGTGACCCTATTCCGCTTGATCGAAGCCTGCGGCGGCAAGCCTCAAGACGCGTCTAGCAGCTCCTGAGGAAGCTTCGCGCAGGTCGCCGATCAGAGCTTCCTTGGTATTCCTTGCGAGGCATGACGAAACGTCCGTCGATCGCCCTCTGTGTGCGGTGCGAACGAACCTTTTTGATCCGGGAGCCGTCTGGCATCAGATGCCCGCATCGGCTCACGGAGGGAATTGGCCGGGATAGCAGCACCGCACCTGCGGTCTGGAGGAGGGACTTCGGCGCGTCAGAGCGGCGAGTAACGGCTCCATGAAAAGCAGGCATGCGAGATCGCCCGCGTTGCCCGCTAGCGTCGCTCGAAGAGCGCGTCGAGCTGGAGAACCTCGCCGCTGTGTGGATCGCTAAGCCAACCCACCGGCCGCAAAAAAGAATGGAAGGTTTGCGCTCGTGGAGGTTCCATCCGAGTGGACTGTGTAATAGCGGCACGAGTCCTCCCGATCGCGAAGGCGAGCAAGGTTTGACGCCATTTTTGGGCGGCGTCGAAGCAGTGGATTATATTTTCGTGGCGATGTGTCGGTTGATTTATCCCGACGGCGAGAGCGCAGCGCGACGGCGCAAATCATGGAATGCGGCGTCCGACGAGGGACAGCTTGTTTCCCCAGCGGCCGAGCCCAAGGTTCGTGACGCCGAACGCGACGCGGAAGCCGAAGTACATCGGCGCGTTGTCGAATACTCGGAGCCATCGCCAGGGGCGATGCGGGTAGTACATCAGCGTGCGCCGCCATACGACTTTGCCAAAACCGCACTCTTTAAGCACAGTCGCGACCTCACGGGGCGCCAGACGTTTCACCTCGTTCCCAGCTTCTTCGACATCTTCGGCAATTTTCAGCCGCACCGCGAGCCGGGTCAGCGCCGCGCGGGCCGGATCCATAATCAGCACAGCGTGGCGTGCGATGCGGCCCATCTCGCGGATCGCCCGGTCAGGATGCTCGAGGTGATGGAGTCCGTCGTGTACCGCGACGATATCGAAGCTGCGGTCGGCAAACGCAAGATGCTCCGCGTCGGCCACCAGAAACGTCGCGTCAAAGTGATAACGCTGTGCCCGCTCCTGCGCGCGGGCAACGGCCGCGGGAGAAAAATCGGTCCCGGTCAGGCTCGCGCCGGCTCGGGCGAACTTCTCCGCCATCATGCCGGAGCCAGCGCAGATCTCGAGCACGGTCCGGCCTGCGAGCGGAAAACTAAGCAGGCCGACCGCCGTCCGGAACTTCGTTTCGATAAGATACTCATAGACACGGCCGCAATCGTGCGGCCGGGCGATCTCGAACTCCGGTTCGCACTCTTCGTCATAGAAATGGCGCTGCCGCGACCAGGATTCCACGGATCGCGTTGTGCAGGCCACGACGCTCGGCTGTTCTGAGCTCGGAGCGTTAGGTAATGGGGCGGGGGGCGTCATCGACTGGGTTGATTAAGCGCGACGACCGTTTCGCGCCATCCGATCGCTCCAGCATTGCCGTAGCCTGTCGAATGACGCGCGATGGCGTGGCGGGAGCGCCAAGAAGTTACTCGTCGTCGTGAGGGGCTCGTCCAAGCGCTCGGCATCGGCGATCCGATAGCCGAGCCGTCTCAGGAAATCGATAATCTCGGCACCGCCGTGAAAGCATTCAAAAATCAGGGTTGGCTGGTCATGCTCGATTGTCCAGCGTCCGCCGCGGACAACCGCTTCTTCGTGACCTTCGACATCGATCTTGATGAGGTCTACTGGATTTACTTGTTCTCTTCTCTCGTCATCCACCGTTACGGCACTCACGATGACCGACTCCGTGGCAGCATGCCACAGTCGCCATGAAAATGTGGTCTCCTCTTCGCCAAGGTTTCCGGTCGAACCGGTGATCATACCTCGTTCAAAGCGTTTCGCGCCTTCACTGTCGCTCACTGCAACGTCCCGCAGGACTATTCCGGTCAATGCGGCACGCTGCAAGGTCTGCTGGACTAGCCAAATGTTATCGGGGTCTGGCTCAAACATTCGCACTTGTACTCCGGGCGAAAGACTTTTGACGAGCCAAGCATAATAACCTATATTCGCGCCGATGTCCCAGAAGGTCGTGACTCCCACGGTCGCACTGACCGCACGGAACAGCTCGATGACTTGAGGCTCTCCTCCCCATTTCAATGCGAACAGGGCAGCATGGCGAACGAGCCGCAGCCGCACCTTTCGATCGACGCCTGGTAGTGTGGCCCAAATCGCGACGTCCATCGCTCTCAAGACGGCGCGGCTGAGAGCATGGCGCCGCAAATGGTTGAGCGGATGGAAGCGCTCGCGAAAGCGGTATAGATGACCACTCACGACGGCTCCTCCCCCCGGTTGGCGCCGACTGACTGGCCGCCCGCCGCGGCGTCGAGAGCAGACGACGTTGCGGAGCGCGGCATCGACGTTGGCGCCCGACGGTCGGCATTCGGATTTGCCAGTGAGCATTCATAAAGTTTCGCGTCCACAAGGAACCGGTAGGAGAAAGCTTGGAGAGTAAAGAATATCGCACCCTCTTTTCCGTCCAGAAACCCCGCCCGCATTACGTATCGGTAAACGAAAAGCGCGAATGCCCTTATAAGCAACGGTGCCCGATAGTATAGGCTTCTAAAATACCGCTTCCTTTCGATAGGACTGCCAAAGAGGCGCGGTACTATTTCGCAGGCAGCCGTGGCATCGGCCCGGAGCAGCTCACGAACTTCCGCATCGGACCAACGGTTATGCCTGATGACCCACTCGCTCAATGACATTCTTATGTCATCGATTATCGGACCCTGAAGTTTGCTGGTAGCGCCGTTTACGACGAAGTGTTGATCATACTCCCGCGCTTCGCATCGACCCTGTCCACGCCGAAAGAGTCGTAGGTGCCAAATCGGAAACATTCCACCATGGAAAATTGGACGGTTGAGAAAGCGAACAAGCCGGGCGACGTGGTATCCGCTTATGCCTAAGGGCACACCCTGCGCTTGAAGCCTGCACAGCTCTGTAATCAGCTCGTCTGAAAGGCGTTCGTCTGCATCCAGATGGAGTTCCCATTCATGCCTAAGCGGAAGGTTCGTGCTTGACCAATTTCGCTGCGCTGCATAATTAACGAACGGGTGCGGTACCACTCGAGCGCCGGATTTCTCGATTATTTGACGCGTGTCATCAGAGCTGAACGAATCCACAACGTGAACATCGTCGGAAACCCTCATAGCACTCTCAATCGTGGCACCGATTGTGGCCGACGAGTTGTAACTAAGAATGACGACCGAAATGTTCATTCGACGCCTACGGTGTGCTCGACGCCCGAGTGATACGCACGAAAAGCAACAGGAAGCGCGCCCAAAAGCGGCCGCGCAGGCCGCGCGCGCTAATGTGTATCCTCCGCAGAGCGGCTCGGCCCGCAAGTTCGCGCTTGAGATCCCACAGCGACGGCCAGTGGACGGCATCCGCGTCCCGAAACCAGGCACCATGGAAGGCCGCTGGATCAAAATGAAGCAGGAAGAGGGGCGAACCGCCCAGCAAAACACGTAGTCTTCTGAATAAGAGCTGCGAGGCAACCGCCAGTTGTGTTGCGCGGGAAAGGTGTCGCACGGACGGAGAGAGGTAGCCAGGGAAGTCATACCGGGGACTCGCTATGAAAATACTGCCACCCGCCCGCAATAGCGTAAGAAGATGGCCCACCGTCGCTCGCGGTTGCGTCATGTGTTCGTAGACAAACGTGCTGAAGATAATGTCGTACGACTCTCGAATGCCAGTTACGTCGCAAAAATAAACTTTGTCGGCAACCGTGTTCAAATATGCTTGATTTCGTTCGGTGATGTCCTGGACGTGAAACTCCAGGCGCTCTCTCAATAGGTCACCGAGATACTCAGTAAAGGCAGTCTTGCCCGCACCGACCTCCAGCACTTTGCAACGGCGCTGCGACGAATATGTCTCGATCGCCGACCGGATCGGCGCCCAGAATTCGGGCTTCCAGTTGGCGTCCTGGAATGCGTCGTAGTTATCCACGCATGAGTAAAAGGCTTGGAGGCGAATGGCCAGCTCCGTGCGGCGCCGATCTTCTTCCGAGCCGAAGTAGGTTTGCCAGGCGAACATCATTGCTGGCTTGCGCCCGCAGGTTGTCCGCGCTGGGTTAACAGGGCTTCGAAGTCGTCAAGCAACATTTTCGCTATATGCGGCAGGGCAAAGCGCGACGCCGTATGGCAAGCCTGCTCGGCAACGCGAGCCAGAGTCGCCGGCTCGGAAGTAATCTGCGACAGCTTGCGAGCGAGACCACCGGAAGGATCGTCGGCACGATGGTCGAACACGAAACCGGTTTTCCCTGCCGCGATATAATCAAGGAAGCAATCCAGTGCCGAAACCAATGCGGGACAGCCAGCCGACATGGCCTCGAGCGGAGCGAGGCCAAAACTCTCCCCGGTCTCCGCGACCGATGGATAGACGAAGAGACTCGCTTTGCGATAAAAGCTATCAAGCAGTTGGCGGTCAAATACAGGGCCGACCCAGTTCACCCTGCCATCAAGCGGCGCGGAGATAGCGCGTAAACGTTCGTAATACTCTTTTCCTCCACCCCCAGCGCTCGTTTCCCAAGGACCAACGATTGAGAGTCGCCAACTGGAATCATTAGACGCGATATATCGTGCAAATCCATTAAGGAGGATCTCGATCCCCTTCTCCGGATGGATGCGCCCGACGTAAAGGATGGTGTTTTCCCGGCTGGCCCAGGACTTCTTAATTTCGGCTGGCTCCGTAGCCTGCGCCACAGGGTAGGGAATCACGCGAACCTTATTGGCGCACTGCGGGCTCTGGTGCGCAATAGCGCGCGCCACTTCCGTAGAGACGGTCTGCAGGCGAGCCGCGTGCTGGTAAAGCCACATCTGATTCTTTGGGTAGCGACCAACATGCACATAAAGTGCACCGTATCGTGGGTTCCTGATTAAAATCGGCAGCCATATGGCGTTGGTCACGACGACGTCTGCAGCGGGCAATACAAAGAGTGTTCGCGCGGAGTAAATGAGGTCCAGAATGCGGTAGAGCACTTTCGATCTTGGCGCGCTAAAGCCCGCAACACGTCTGTGCTCGACACCCTCGATCAGTTCCATTGGTGGAAGCTCACGGAACTTACGAGACACGTGGACCACGCGGTGGCCCCGCCGCGCGAACTCGCGGCCGAGGTCGAACCACACCTTTTCTATCGCGCCCCCCAAGAACGGTGGGATGGGATAGAAAGGCCCCTGAACAATTGTGATATTCACAAGTGAAAACGCGGACACACAAACAGCACCGCTGGTTTGGACGTCTTCCCCAGTGTGACCTCAGCAAGCCACGCGTGGGATTTTAACCTTCAACAGATGTCCCTCTCGCTTCCTCAGAGCCCGGCGCACTCCCCGCGGCCCGCGAAAAGCTGTTCGTCCCGACGCGTTCATACAGAGCGACCAACTCGGGCAAAACGACGGTCCGTGAAAACCGCTCTGCAACCAGCCTTCTGGCTCGCTCGCTCATCCTCTGCAGATCCGCCGGATCCTCGAGCAACGCCTCAAGCGCGGTCGCAACCGCCCCTGGCTCATTGGGAACAATCCTGCCAGCGCCATAAAGCCCGACTTCGGGAATGTTCGCTTGCGCGGTTATCACGACCGGAACACCGCACGCCATAGCTTCCAGCACCGTGATGGGAAGGCCTTCGTTCTTCGACAAGGTTATGAAAAGCGAGGCAACCGACAAGAGGTCATACTTACGCTGATCATAAACCGGACGAAGGACGCGAATATTGGATTTGCAAGGCAGCCCCGCAATTGTATGCAGTACTTGAGCGCCGTAACTACCATCTTGCGGTCCAACGATAGCCAGGAACAACGTCGGCCGTCGTCGCCACAAGCGGTCGAAGGCAAGAACGATCTCCAAGACTCCTTTCTGAGCGCTGATCCTCCCGAAGAAAATCACAAGTGGGGAACTCTCTGGTATCCCGATCTGCGCCTTTACGCTTGCGTTGGGACCGCGACCCAAACGATTGGGGTCTAAGCTTACCCAATGAGGAATGACGGTTCCGCGCTCTCCAGGGCTGACCTGCGAACGTTCCATTTCACCGTGTGAGACGAAACGAATAGCTGGCGCTGCACGCCACACGTCTCGAATGACCAACTCAAAGAACGCACGCTTTGGCCAGTACTTTTTGTTCCAGTCCCAAGCCGCCATCTGTCCGTGTGGAGTCAGAATGTACGGCACGCTGGCGCTGATGCAAGCGTGGGCTGCGTGAGCGGCAACGAACGACCACACCCCCTGAATGTCTACGACGTCGAAGCCGCCGATATTGTCCCAAAGCCAGCGCTTCAGCGATGGGTTATAGTGAAGACGCCGTTGCAGGTGAAATCGCGCCGGAAAGAGGACAACCCGTGCACGGCGGTCTATCCCTACTGTTGGGTCAGGCTTGTCGCGCCGCACTGGCGCATCGCCGGCGATTACCGTCACTTCGTGGCCGGCGTCGCAGAGCCCAGCCGACAGCTCTTTGATCCAAAAAGCGGGTCCCGTAGCCGATCTCGGAATCCCTGGCGCAACCAGCCCTATTCTGAGTCTCCTCATTTCGCGTCCTTGGCGACGGCGATGCATGTCATCTCGCCACGGCGCAGGATCACGCCGGCGTTCCACACAGCAAGCTCAAAAAGCCGCCAAGAGTAACGCGCCATCGGCGCGAAAATATCCTCCCGGGCAGCCGTGCGGAAACGGATTTCCACAACGGAGAACCCCGCCTCTTCGATCAGATTTCTAAGGGTGGTCGGATTCCAGCAATACAAATGATGATCCGGGTCCCGCTCTTTTGCGACCAGCCTGCGCTGATGACCCTCGCGCGGAACGGTCAGAATGAGTTTGCCGGATTGCGACACCAGTTCGTGCAATAACCGCAGCACTTCAAGAGGCGACGCAACATGCTCGAGCACGTGATGGCAAATTACGACACTCCAATACGCTCGGGGTATGCATTCAGGGTTGTCGTAAAGGGTCAGCCCCGCCTGTGACAAGGTCGCGCGCGCGACTTCGCTGACGTCGTAGCAGGCTCTTTCCGCGACCTGCAACTGAAGCAGGTTTGCCCCGGTCCCCGCACCAAACTCGAGAACCTTGTCCTTCCAATTGATAAAATCCCGGGTCTTCTCCTGGAAACATAAACCGGAGATGTCCGAGTGAGGCTCGGGAAACCTGCTGAAATAGCGCTGGCCGCTCGCGCCTTTATAAAACTCGTCGGGCTGAGGCATCCGTACCTAACCGTTAGTCCGTTTCGTTTATGGGTCGCTACTGAAGATAGGCCCCATTTCTCCTTGTAGATTCTTCCGTGTCACCGACCTTATGCAGCGGGCCAGGTTCTCCGCCCAGATTCGGGGCGTGAAGCGCGATATGATTTTCCGAGAAAGCTGCCCCATACGTTGTCGCGTGTCCTCATCCAGGGACGACATTCGTACGAACAACTCTGCCATTGAACGTATATCATAGGGGTCGAAACGGAAGCCGTTGCCGCCCTCTTCGACCAGGTCAAAACCGCTGCCGCACAGCTTCGACACGAGAACCGGTAGCCCACTGGCCATCGCCTCATTGACCACCAATCCCCAAGGATCAACGGTGCTCGCGAGCACGAAGCATCCGGCAAGAGCGTAATACGCAGGCAGATCTTCAATCTGTGCGAAACGCTCGAGAAAGACGTCTTCGATTCGATTGCTCGCGACGAAATCCTGTAGCCTGTCGCGCTCAGGCCCGTCACCCACCAGAACAAGTGACCAGCTTCCCGGCTGCCTCTTACGGTAGAGACCGTAGGCTTCCAGTAAACGCACGAGATTTTTTTCCGGCGCATAGCGGCCGACGTATAGAAAGTACCGTTCCGGTAGCCGAAGGCGTGCGCGCCAGGATTCCAAATCGGCACGCACGGCAGCAGCCGTGTTCGCGAAGTGGTCATTGTCAACCACGTCATAAGGCTCCCAGATTCGGCATTCGGACATCCCGAGTTCCGCCAAATATTCCCGGTGCACTTTGCCGCCCACGAACGCGGCATCGTAGTATCGTCCGATCGTCCACCGTTTTAGTGCTTCCGTAATCCGGAGGCGTGATCTATCCCATCGAGTCGTCTCATAAAAGAAAACCGCGCGCTTTCCGTTGTAACGCGCCCAGCGCGCGGCGCTTAGCATGATGAACGGACGAAACGATGTGGTTACGACCACCGCCGGATTGATTTCGTCCAGCGCCTTCCAAAGTGATCGCGATAACTCAAGATAGCGGCTACGCTCGAACGGGAGTTCGGAGAGCGTCTTAAGGGAAACTTCTGGGTATGATTCCGTAGGCCTCCAGGGGTGGCTTCCGATCGATTTCGCGAGCTGAATAAAAACCGGGGTCAAGCCCCGCTCCTCGCCCAGCGCCTTCGCCCGCGCCAGATGATAGGGACCGTAATTGATAAAAATTATGACTGTCGTGATCGAGCCGTTGTTCACCATTTGCCTGTGGATCCCACGCTCTCGGCGCCGTATTGTGCCTCGCACGCGCTCTGTCGCAGGAGACCGTGAAGCAGGTATCCGACCTTCCGCCGATAAGTGGCCCAAGTGAACTCCTCAGCGCGCTTGCGGGCGTTTGTTCCCATCGTCTCGCGCAGTTCGCGATCCTCGTAAAGCACCAGGATTTTCTCCTTGAGCGCCTCGACATCACGAATCGGAACTATAAACCCCTCGACTCCATCCGTGATCCTCGAGCCGTTGTTCGGCGTCGTAATGACTGGCAGGCCGGAGGCCAGCGCCTCATATATGGCGATCGCCGATCCCTCGTAGAGCGAGGGATAGACGAAGATGTCGGCTCGCTGAAAATAATGGTGCACCTCGTGATGCGGTACATTCGGTACATGCGTGAAATGCTCACCGTAGGCCGCAAGTCCGCGCTCGCTCCCGGCCGCGCGAGTATCGCGATCACTTTCATCTTTTGGGCTTCATATGTTTCAAGCCAGCACTTATGGACCCCCAGCGGCAACGATCCATCGCGTCCCCCGGTTTAGTCCCGAAAACGCTCGCATCGGAACGGATCCGAGCACGAGGTGCGCCAGCCGCAAGATGGCATTACGACTGGCTTGCAACATCGACAACCTGATTCCTCAGCGAATACGCGGCCATGTCGATTTCACGCTTTCAAGTGCGGTTACGGTCTTCACGATTCGAAGAAATATGCTGCCGATGCGGAATCCCCCGAAGGTCGTCCGCATCTGGGAAGCTGGGATCCCACAGCGCGCACAAAAGCACCGAGTCCGACGACAGGACCGGCGACCAGTACGAGGAAGAAAACATCCGCGCCAGTGCAATCGGTATTGCAATCACCCGATCCGCTCACTGGAGTAAGCTGCGATGCTGGAAGTAGACGCTGTACGAGTACGCGAGGCCGTCGCCGTCCGAGATTGCATAGCGACGCCCTCCGGTTTGAACGAGCTTCAAGAGTTTCCACAATCGCATGAATTAGAACGCAAGCTTAATAACCCCTAACTGATGCGCGGCGTTGCCCGAAAATATTATGATCGGAAGGAAACACGCCTTTTCGTGCTACGCGCATCATAGCAGTGACAACGCGCGATGGATCGCGAACGTGGCGCAGAACGCCACACTCGATTACCGCATCGAAACTTCCAGCCACAAGGGGAAGTTGAAACCCGCTTGCCTGAACCAGCGCGGCCCTGGGGATTTCGTTCCGGACGGCTTGCTCCAGAAGCTCGGGAACCGGCTCGACGCCGTACAGACTTAACTCCGGCGGCTTGCGCGTCAGAAACGTCAGCGCGCGGTCTGTGCCGCAGCTTACGTCGAGAACGCTACGCGCGCCCACAGCGGAAAGAAGTGGTGAGATATACGACAACGCGATGCCATCCTCGTCGTCCTCGGCGACATGCTTCGCGTCGTACGCGTTTGCCGTGGCGGCGTAGTATTCGCGCTGGATGAGTTCTTCTTGATTCATCATAGATGGGTCCCGATTTCACGCGCGGGCGGCGTGGGCTACCCAGCCTCATTTCGCAGCGCACGCTTCACCTTGTGCGCGATGACGCCCAGAATGAGCATAGAGAGCGCGGCTCGAAGTCAGCCATCACTCGCAAAGATGCGTCCCGGCCGTGCCGGATCGACCTTAAAAGGCACGCCGCTCAATGCATATCCATCGCCGTTCGATAGATCGCATTCAGGTTGTGAGCGTAAGTCTCCCAAGTCAGCTTTTCCCTCGCCTTAGCCAGTGCCGCCGCGGCCATGCTCCGTCGAAGCTCTTCGTCCCGATACAGCCGGTCGAGACACTCGGCGATGGCTTCGGGCGACCGCGCCGGAACAACGAATCCGTCCTTCCCATGATCTATAATCTCAGACGCACCGACACTTGACGTGGTAATCACCGGAAGTCCACACGCCATTGCCTCGGCACAGACATAAGCGAACCCATCCTCCAGGGAGGGAAGCACAAACACCGATGCCCTTCCGTAATAATCCCGCAGACTCGCATTTGCCACGCTCGAGATGTGGTGGAACATCCCGGCGTAGCGGTCAAGTATTGGCTTCATTTCCCTCGATAACGCGCCGATCAACAGCAATTCCGAATTCGGAAGGGCCAATCGCTTCCACGCATCGAGTAGATACACATGTCCCTTGCGCACGGCGATCTGGGCCACGCTGAGTACGCGAAAGACGCGATCAGACTCCGGTTCGTCGAGGGCTGCCAGAGGCCGGAAGCGATCTATATCGACACCATAGGGCAGAACCGCTGTTTTACGTGCGTCGTATCCTCGCTTCACGAACGAGTCGCGCACAATCCGTGACGGCGCAAGGAGAAAATCAGATATCTCGATCTCCTCGATCTGGCGCTGCTCAATGCGGCGCAGCCCACCCGTTCGCTTGAGTCCGAGAGCCTCCCGCTCTTCCTCCACGATGGCGTGAGCCGCTCCTACATGATGGTTGACCGGCTCCGCAACCACCACGCTGCCTTCACGCTTAGCGTGCCTCGCAACCTCCCGTCCGGTTCCATGCAGCATCAGATGGAGAATGTCGCATTGATCCCAACGCCTGAGTACGCCAGCCTGCCAGAGATCCGCGCACGCCGCGGCGAATTGCGGTCCTAGGCGCCCTCCTGCCAGCCGACTGAGCACGCCGAAAAGATACTCCTTGGCCCATAGATTGACTGCCTGTTCCTTGTTAATTCCTAGCGCCGCGGCATCCGTGCTGAGCTTATGTGAGTAGTAAAATCTGTTCAAGATGCCCACGGAAGCCAGATATTTCACGTAGTTGTGGTAGTGAAATCTACCGCAGACCGCCAAATTGACTTTCATGCTGATAATTGATCCGTTCGCAACGCGCCGGATGAGAATAAATCATTCGCGACCTGGCGAAATCCTTCGAATCCGTTCACGCGCGCCAAATGGCAAAGCCAAAGACAACACCATGTGTCATTTCTCGCGTACTGCATATTGCAGCGACCACAGCGTGCCGCGTGCGCCAGGCATCGCGCCGTAGGCGCCGTTGGCGCCAGGAGTCTCGGGTTCAAATTCCGTCAGACGGCCGTGATTGGCGGCCATGCAGAAACCCGCGAACAACCAGGTGTAGCAATTGATGCTACCCTGTCCCGTGATCTGGCCGTATAGCATGATGATCCCGATGAAGCTGATTAGAAGCACCGGCAGGGGATCATCATACAAGCGGCTCGCCCTTGCAGCGCCCCAAACCAGCCACGCAACGAATGCGATCCGAAAAATGATGTAAAACAGGCCGAGCACCGGTCCCAGATCAACGATGTTCCGTGACCAGTCATCTTCCGCCTCTGGCAAGGTGCCTTGAAACTTTTCTATGTTCGCTGCGTTACCGCCCAAACCTAATCCATTCCCAAGCAAGCCGACCTGTGGCATGAAGACCACGAAATGCGAAAAATCTGACAGCGCGCGGTTCAGCAACCCGAAGCTATACCAGGAGTCCTCCTGTGCGGCACCGCGAGAGCGCTCGATCAAAGCACTACTCTGTCGCACGAACATAAGGCCACCGAGGATAGTTAGGCCGACGAGCACGATGCCTGCCGCCCACAGCGACAGCGCACGCCTGACCCTGTGCTGCATTATCAGGAGCGCCGTCGCTCCCACCAGCAGCACAAGCACTAGAACGAAAGCCCCCCGACTTCCGCAGGTAATCAGTATTGTCACAGCCGCCAGAGTCGCGAACGCCAGCTTGGCGTTAACGCGCGGCTGCGTCCCGCGTCCCATCAGAACCCAGAGAATCAGCGCAAACAGGCTGCCGACATACTCGGTCAAACCAGCGGTGCTGGAAAACGTACCGCTGGCCCGCATGATGTGTCCTGCAACTCCAAGAGTCAGAAACATATCGTCAGATGTGTTCCCGAAGCCCGCATTTATTGGAGAGGTGACCGATGAAACGGACTGGATGACACATAGGAGAGCCATCGGCGCCGCTATAAGAAAAGTGAACTTGACGATCCTCGACCACTCGCGGGCGGTAAACTCTTCGCCGATGATAAACGCCAGCGGAAGGTAGGCGAAATAGTTCCGCCAGCCGTATGCCATGATTACCAGAGGGACCGATCCGGCATGCACTACTATCGAACCAAGCGCCAGCATGCTGAGCGCCAGACCGCACCAGAACAGAAAAGTCAGCCGAGGCCAGAAGCCCTTGCTCAAGGCGATCACGTAAATCCAGATTACGAATGGGTCCCGGATGAAAAATAGTGGCCGCTGGTACGATGGCGCAATCCATTTTCGTAGTGCGCCTTCGAGAATAAGCAAGTAGTAAATGATAATGACAAGGTTGCACAGGCGTTGCCGAGTCCTCTCGCGTTCCAGCTGTTCTATCCAGAGCGGGCCTGCATACTCTCCAAAAGCCTGTCCAAGACCGGGGCCGACGGCGCCCTGCATAGGCTGCAAACCCCAATTATCTGTAGCCGAGTCCACTGCGTGCCCCTCCGAAAACGGCTCCGCGCCGCAGGCTGGTGCCGATCGCAAGTTCACAATTCCACTTTCTCAACGCGATCACTCAGTACTCGCCTGAAGACTTCCAAATATTGCTCCGCGACCGCGCGGGTGGAATGCTTGCGCAGGTGCTCGCCCACCGGAGCCCTGTACGACCCCATGAGCTGCGGACGGCCGAGCAAGAGTGCCAGATCATCCGCCAGAGCCGCGTGATCGTTCTTGGGGAAAAGCTTCCCGCATGGCCCGACGGCCTCCGGCAATCCTCCGCTGCGCGCCGCGACAACCATACAGCCACAGGCGATCCCCTCCAAGGCGACGATCCCGAAAGGCTCTTCCCACGTGGAGGGGACTACCATGATCTTGTGTTGGTTCAGGAGCTCCGCAAGCGCTGCGCCGGTCTTGGTCCCAACGAAGGTTACGTGATTGCTCAGGCTCAATTCTGCGGTCATCGCTTCCAGTTCGGCTCTGCTTGGCCCATCGCCGGCTATCGTGGTAACCGGCCGCTTCCCCCGGCTGGCCAATATCGCCAAAGCTCGAAGCAGCACATCAACTCCTTTTTCCGACACCAGCCTCCCTACGAACATCACATCGCGCTCTCGTTGAACGGAGGACAGCACCCTGAAGACGGAATCGTCGTAAGGGTTGCCTACCACAGTCGACGGAACGCAGAGGTCTTTGGCAACCGCGCCGCTTATCGAGATATTTTCTGCATAGCTCAGCAAAAGTCGCTTAAGCATCCCCTTGGGTTCACGGACACCGCTTTCCTTAGGTATCCAAGTCTGGTGGACGACTACCCACGGCCTCGACACGAACAGGAGAGGCCACGCGGCGTACCCGCTTATGTTGTTGTGCACGAAGATTTCGGACCATCTCAAAAGCCCGAAAAACTTGCCTGGACCGGGTCTTTCCACCACGCGGTAGGGCTTGTGTCTGTTCGTGTCGTGCGCGCCCACTGTGCGTGTCGTAACTGTCACGGTGTGATCCAGCTCGCACAGGCCGCCCGCGATCAAGTCCGCGGCCGCCTCTAATCCTCCGACGTCCGGAAGGAATCGACACGTGTGCATGAGGATATTCAACGCTTCTCTTCGGCGCGGCTTAACGCATCTAATAAACTTGATGCCAATTGTTGCGGTTCACACGTCGGACTAGTGTTGCAATTGCAGCAGCATGCACAACACGTCACCGCCGACCACCTCTGGCACAAAATATCTCAGTATCTGGGCCCCTACACGCAGTCCATACGACACCGTCGTCGGACTGGCGCCATTTTCTGGGAATGGCCACATGTCCACAACTTCCAAGTGATAACTCGGCAGGAGCCGTAACAATGAGGTAAGAAGAACCGGGTAAATATGTGTTTGATCGCCCTTTTCGTCAAATTGCTTCAACCGCCCATTCAGCAGAAATCGTAGGCGACAGATTACCGAATGAATGTTCGGCGTGGTCAAAAGCAGTCTTCCGTCTGGCGCAAGAAGCTCGGAAGCGATTTGAAAAAACTTCCCAGGATTAGCCAGATGTTCGATGACTTCGATCGCGCTGATGAAAGCAAATTGTTTGACACCAAAACAAGGCAGTACCGCTTCGTTCAAGTCCAGAGGCTGGTAGGATGCGCCGCGAAACCCCACACCTGAAACGTCCTGGTCAACGCCGTAGAGGTTCTGGAAGCCCAGATCTGCCAAGCGCGCCAGCCACGCCCCAGTGCCGCATCCCATATCCAAAATGGGTAGACCTCGCTGTAGCTCAAGGGACCGGACTCGGGGAATCAGCGCCTGATGCAGCCCGCCTATAGTTCGCTCTTTAAGCATTGTCCTGAGCCTCTGTCCCAGCGGAGCGTACGCTGGTTAGTTGCCATCGCAGGTACGCACCAATATCGTTTACCTCGGTCAGCCCAAGCAACGAGCCAAGCATCCAAATCGTGGCTACGGCCGCGACCCCGGAAGCGAATAGCTCTACCACCGAAACATATTGCCCACCACCAGCCGAAATGTTGCAAAGCGAATATGCAGCCGCCGAGACAACGCCGGCTATTCCGGAAAACGCGATCATCTTCAAGATATAGAGCCCCATCCCATTCCAAACGCGCAGTCGATGAACGACTGCGATATATGTGACGAGCCACAGGCAGACCACCCAACCGCTCGTGCCTATCACGGCGACTACGCCGAGCGGACCAAATCTGCTGGCAAGTATTGGCACGAGAGCGAATGCCACTACTGCTGTCAGGACCGTCCCTATTGCGGCCCCTCGCGTGTCGTAAAGTGCTGAGCATACCTGTGACAAGATGGCTGCCAGCGCCGTTGCCGGCGCACCGATTAGAAAAACCCCGAAATACGTGGCCGTCCGGCGAAGTGAGGCATCGCTCATCAGGCGAGATCCGAAGAGCGTCGCGATCAGCGGCTGACGTAGCGCAAAAGCGATGCCGGTCAATGGAAGAACGAGAATCAGCGTGAAGCGCAGGGAACGCCGCGCAAGATTCTCAAAGGCGCTGGCATCGCGGAATCTCGCTTGAGACATTTGGGGTAACACCACGGACGCGAACACGCCGGTAACCAGCGTCACGACCAACAGAGGTTTGCCCGCATAGCCGCACTCCGCCAAGGTTCCTCGCGGCCCCAGGCTTAGCGCCCGCAGGAAGATCGTCGTGGCAGCCAATGAAGGCGCCATAGCCGCGAGAGGGGAGACCATCATTGAAAGGCCCCTGCGAACGAGCTGCCAGCAGTATGCCCAGTCGCTCGCTGCCCTGGTAGTGGGAAGGCGCAACACCCGGATTGCGTGCAACGTAAACATCGCGGATACGCCGATAACATTTCCGTAAACGAGAGATAAACTTGCGTTTCGGGTAACCAGCAGGAAGGCAACTACGGCTACATTGTTGAAGGATTGCGAGAGCGCGGTGACCCAAAAGATCTCGTTTGCCTGCAGATAGGCTGCAAATACTCCGGCCCAGAGCATTGGCACCAGGGTGATCGCGAAACCGCGCAGTTGAAATTGGCAGTCATCCAGCGCGTATCCTTTTAGTCCCGGTGCTAGGATCCCAACCAGGGTGTCGGGCCACGCCATTGCGGCATATAACAGGGGGACCTCCAGTACGGAGAGAGCCATACCGAATAGCAATGTCAGCCGCCAGGCGGCGCGGAGGTCCCCACGCGCGTTGCACTCGGTGATCAGAGGAATGAGGATTCCCAGTGTCAGCGCACCAAAAAATAGTTGGGTTCCAAGATTAAGCAGCGTGGAGGTTGCACGGTAGCTATCGACCGCCGCAGATACCCCGGCGTAGTGAGCCAAGCCAATTTCGACCATGAACCCAACCAACGGGCTGAGCATCGAGAGCAGCCCGAATGTGGCCATTGCCCTCGCAACTCGATGACTCCGCAGCTCCGGCGCCGAACCTATTGCTAATGCCACTGACAGATCGCCTTACACTCCGGTGCCTTTAAGCACCACCAGCGCGGTTTTGGTCAGGATCTTGACATCGAGCCACAGCGACCAGTTGTCGATGTTCTTGATGCCGTAAACACGTCTTGCAGTCTTGTCATTCATCAGCGCCAGGGCCTCTACCAGCCTTCGCCGCGCGCAACCTTCGTCACCGTGCCGGCTATAATCTTAAAGTCCAGCAGAAACGACCAGTTGTCGATATATTGGCAATCAAGCTTCACCACGTCCTCGAAGTTGTTCACCATGCCATTGCCGTTGAGCTGCCACAGTCCGGTCAGCCCGGGCTTCATGCTGAGCCGGCGATGATGATGATCGTAGTAGGCAGCGACCTCATCCTCAGTTGGTGGCCGCGTCCCGACCAGGCTCATCTCGCCCCTGAGTACGTTCCAGAATTGCGGCAGCTCGTCCAGGTGCCGGCTGCGCAACCTGCGCCCGGTGGGCGTCACTCTCGGGTCATTCTTGAGCTTGAACATCGGGCCGTTCATATGGTTGCCATGTCTGAGTTCGGCTAAACGGCTTTCCGCGTCGCAGTACATCGTGCGGAACTTGTAGAGCGTAAAAGGGCGCCCGTTTCTTCCCACTCGCTGCTGGGAGAACAGCACGGAGGCTCCCGTCTCGTGACGCAGACGGGAACCGTACCAGAGAAGCGCAATCCCGCACAGCACCATCCCGGCCAGTGCGCCGATCACATCAATCAGACGCTTGATTGCAAGTTCCGCAGGCCGCTCGGGAACCGTCGCGAGCGACAGGATGAAAACACCGTCATTCATTTGGCCAGCCGTCCAAATGCCGATCGGTGGAGTGGGTACTTCCACTAACATTCGCAAGGTGGTGCCTCGCGTGGTGCACCAGTCGCTCAACGAGTTGAGCGTGTTGCTGTCGAGACGCGAGACCGCCACCATTTCGTCCACCACTAGGCTGCTGTCGCGGCCGTTCAGAAAGTCTGCCACGGTGCCGAGCAATCGCGTGGAATCGTTGACCGAACCGGGGCATCCCGCCGGCGTAATCATCCCCACCACCTCGGTCAGCATCGAGGCATGATCACTAATCGTTTTCAGATAGGGCGCCTCCTCGCCGGCCGAACCCACCACCACAACCTTGCGACGGGCAGCTCCAGCGAAACTCGTGAGGTGATTCAGATAGTACTTGATATAGAGCTTTTGCGCCGCCAGCGCCGCGAAGCTGAACACCAGGAAGACATCCACCAGCAACCGGCTTATTTCCTCGGACTTGGTCATGAACAGCATGCTGAGCAGGACCATCCCGGCCATGGCCTGGACCTCGATCAGCCGGCTAAGCAAACCTCTGACCGAGCGATAGGAAACCGACCGATAGAGGCCGCTGATTGAGAGACCGGCAATCCATATCGGAATGATTACGCCCAAGAGCCAGATATATGCGGAAATCGCACTGAAGCGTCTCGCGAAGACCCAACTCACGATGAAATAGGCTGCGGCGAACGACGCGGTCAGAGTGACCGCATCGAACCAAGCCACCGCCTGTTTGAGGAGGGTGCGTCGGGCGTTCAGCACAAGTCCAGTCTCGCGCTTTTGACAGCCGCTGATGGCTGCGTCAGTCGATCGGACGGAGCAGGAATCCGCAAGAGGGTATCGTCACGAGGCGTTTACGAATGGGCGATCGCTCGCAGCAAAGATCGAGATCAAACTGGACAAGATTTTCAAGCCTGTATTTCACTTTGGTCAGATGCTGCGCCTACTGTGTCGGACCCCGCCACGCGAGATATTCCATTGGCAATTCCGAGGAGTCCCGCTTCAAGCTCCTGGAGCACGGTCTCCCGCTTCCAATGCGCAGCCGCATAGGCGCGGCCAGCGGCACTCATCGCCGCCAATCGTGCTGGAGATTGCCACAATTCGATAATTGCCGAAGCCAGTTGACGGGGATCTTCAGCAGGTACGACTCTCCCAGCCCCCGCCTCGACCACGACGCGGGCAACTTCGCTGGCGGCGCTGACTGAGGCAACCACCGGCCGTCCAGCGGCGAGCAGGGTCAGGACTTTTGAAGGGAACACAATATCGGCCACGTTTGCTTGCTGCGTCACGAGGCAAAGCCCGGAACTTGCCAGCAATTCCAGGAAGCGTTCCCGAGATTGCAAGGGGAGGATCTCCAGGTTGCTCAGCCCCATTGAGGCCGCCTTCGCCTCCAAGGCAGGCCTCGCGGCGCCGTCCCCAACCAGCAGGTAGCGAATCTGCTTGTTGTCGGCAGTGATACGCGCCGCATCGAGAACTACCTCGAGTCCTTGCTTGACACCCATATTGCCGAAGTGAGCGACGACCAGCTCGCGAGGCGTGGGAGAAACGGCCACGGGCGCTATCAGGAACAAGTCAGGCTCAACCCAATCCGAAAACACCGTCACTTTTTCAGGCGAGATCCCTTTGGCGATTATCCGCTGGCGCATGGTCTCAGTCAGCGTCGAAACCAGTGCGGCGTTCCGGTAGGCCGCTCTCTCGAGCCGATAAAGTGCCGTGACCATGCGGCCCTGCGACAACATCCCGAGATCGACGGCTGCGTCAGGCTGCAAGTCTGCCACATGAAACACATAGGGCACTCGCCAAATGCGGCTCAAGGCGATCGCACTCGCCGCGAGCCCGAGCGGCGGCGAGGCGACAAACAACAGGTCGGGACGCTCACGCAAGCAGGCGTTGGCGAACGACGACGCAATGAACGTAGCCTCATGCGCGATGCGCCGGGCGGCGCTCAACCGGCGCGGCACATACAGCCACGACCGGAGAATCGTCACCCCGTTGCGTTCTTCGCGGCTCCCCAGACGCCCGCGATAGGTCGTCGGCACCCGCCACTGCGGATAGTATGGAGGCGCGGAACAGGCAATTACTTCATGGCCGCGCGCCGCAAGGTATTCGCAGCGCCCAGTTGCGAAGGGTGCGATTCCGGTCTCATCCGGCCAGTAGTTAATTCCCAAATATACGATTCGCATCAGACGACAGCTATCGCGACGGTGGAGAACGAGAGGCCTATACCGACGAGAAAGCGAAACACTGCGCATTCGAGATTTACACGCTTGGACTTGATGGGTGGCCATGCCTGTCTGGACTGAGCAACGGGAAAGGCTCGCCAATCCAGATTAGTGGCTGCTCGCCTCGGCAACTTTCCGTTTGAACTCGGCGTAGCGGGCGCGGTAACCGGCATTGTTGGCGTCAAGTGCCAGCGCGTGCGTATAGGCACGCTCGGCGGCAAAGAACTGGTAGTTGGCCTCCTCAGCCTGCGCCAGATCGAAAAATGCGGGTGCTGACTGCGGATTCAAGCGGGTAGCCTTACGGAGCCAAACCGCGGCCCGGTTCAGCTGATTGTCGCTCATGTAGACCTGACCCAGCATCCGCGCCAAATCGAAATTGGCAGGCGCAAGCGTATCGGCTTTCTCCAACGCTGCTTCCGCCGCCGCAAGGTTATGCTGCGAAATCTCGGCGTCCGCCAATGCCTCATACATAGGCACCGCGGGTGCACCCGCCGCGATTCCCTGCTGGATCACGCGCTGGGCATCCGGCAACTTGCCACTATTCG
>Ga0307373_10005798_pt1 | contig 19983 bp, 14 predicted proteins | sample OX2MG_FD_202534 | JGI IMG/M metagenome (GOLD analysis project Ga0307373, IMG submission 202534) | Soil microbial communities from Risofladan, Vaasa, Finland - OX-2 | ecosystem: Environmental > Terrestrial > Soil > Coastal area > Acid sulfate soil | place: Finland: Risofladan, Vaasa | collected...
TGAACAGGTTAAAGGAATCTTGGGTTGTTTGGGTGCTGATTTCTATTATCAGCTTCAACACCCTGGGATTGCTAAAATCATATTCATCGCTGCGGCAGCCAATAGGCCTGAATTTAAGGAGTTTATATTAACAGAAGCGCATTACCTGCTCGATGGCCCGAAATGGGTCGAAGAGCATGGTATTATTCATCCTGTTCTTTGGTTGCCAAACGGTCGCCCCGCGAAATCGTTTTGGGAACCGATTAGCAGAATCTGGACGGGCAATAATGGCGAACGAGCAGACTTCCTAGCGAGCGATGCGCGCAAGATGTCGTTTGTTGAATTATGCAGATGGCCATACTTAGCGGGTGAAGAAAAGTGTAAGCCCGAGAGTGATAAGAATCATCTTCGCTTTCTTGGAACACTTTTCAATCATACGAATAGGCACGTTGTGATCCTAGGTTACGAAGTGCTAGAAGACTTGCGAGCGAAAGCTGGCTTGACGAATTTGCCACAGCGCAAGATTGCTAAGAAAGACATTGACAGCCGCGGTTTTTGGACGGATAAACTCGGCCATGCAACTGTTATTAAAAGTCCATCTCGCAATTATTGGGTGGCCGGTAGCGAGGATTCCATAATCAGAAAGATACTGAGTCAATTTTAGGCTTGATATTAAGGAGATAAGACAGAATGAGGAGATTTTTTTGCATCGCAATAGTAGCGTTGAGTAGCGTGAATTGCTCTCGCCATGAGGCGCGCGACTCAATCGGACAAATCGATTCAGTCAAGACTTCGAAACTCCAAACGATTATGGTTTCAATGACGTGGATTTTAATGTCGGAAACAATATGGCATCCTCTCCAATATAAGGTGATATATTCTACCAGCGATTTTGGAAAGAGAAGAGCAGAAGATGAATGGTTCACATTTCAGGGAATTAAATTCCATTATAGATTCATGGTGATCGATGGAATTGAGTATGACCTCGATCTTATAAAAAGGACTGGAACTCGATGCACCGTTGAAGATATGATAAGCGGTTTCGGTCTTTTTCCTTATGATTCGGTAAGCCGTAGCCGTGATTGGGTTCGAAAGGATACACTCATGGGTAGAGACTGCGACATCTACATGATGGAAAAGAAGCCTGATCGGGAAATAGTTTGGCTATGGAATGGTATGCCTCTCTTTTTCTCCATTGCTCAAAGTTATGGTCAGTTGTCCGGTACAGCCACATCAATTTCAGAGGATGTTGCCATACCCGATTCTATTTTCATGATACCAGCCGACATCCGAATCGACTCAAATGGGGGTTCTGACTCTCGCAACTAACCGTCGCAGTGCCGCTATCTGCCCACCAGCTTGGCGGGCTTACCGGGCGGGGAAGTGGTGTGGGCCGCCGCGGCGGGCGCGGCACGAAGCGCGGTGGCGGCGCGTTTAATACTTCATGGCAGCATTAGTCATAGAAACAAAAGATAAATCCGAGTTGAAGCTCGTCATGGAGGTGCTCAAAAAAATGCGCGTTCGTTCAAAGCTCCTTTCGGAATCGGAAAAGGAAGATTTTGCGCTCGGTCGTCTGATCGAGCAGGCTGACCGCTCGAAGAAAGTCTCTCGCGAGCGAATTATGAAGCAACTTGGTCGGGCATGAAGGTCGAGTTTTTGGAGCAATTCGAGCGTGACCTCAAAGCGGTTCGCGACCAGCCGCTTCGTGATGAAGTATTCAAAATCATCACTCGATTGGAGCAAGTGGACTCTTTGCTAGAAGTTCCAAATGTAAAGAAGTTGAAAGGATACCGAACGAGCTATAGAATTCGGGTACGCAATTATCGAATCGGTTTCAAGCTCAAACATGGCGTCATCGAATTGGCACGATTTCTTGACCGCAAAGAGATTTACCGCTTCTTTCCCTAACTTCTGCGAGGGCACCACCTCTTCCAATTTCGAACAGAGAAGTTAAGCCTCGCAGGGCGGCTGTCCGCCGCAGCGGGTTGGCGGGCTTACCGCGCGGGGAAGTGGTGTGGGCCGCCGCGCCACGGCGGGCCAGCGCGGCGGGCTTGGGGGCTGGGCACGAAGCAACTGGCCTCATCGTTAAAACTTTCATGCAAACTTATTCCATTGAAGCAGCGAAAGCGGATTTCGTAACCTTGCTCCGCCGGGCATCGCGCGGCGAAGAAGTGCTCATTACCGAAAAGGAAAAACCGATTGCTAAGATTGGTCCCCCCGAATCGAAGAGCTACCGTGAACGAGTTCGTGCCTTGCGCGGTGCTGCGAAAGGAATCGACACGTCGGTCGATCGCGACGAAGACCGCGTATGAATGTCGTGGATTCCTCCGCGTGGCTGGAGTACATCGCGGACAGCCCATTGGCTTCCGAGTTTGCGCCAGCCATCGAGAATTTCGAACAGTTGGTTGTGCCGTCCATCACACTCTATGAGGTGAACAAGCGTCTGCTCGTTCAACATCGGGATTCCGTTGCTGCCGACGCCATGGAACTCATGCAGGAAGGGCGCGTGATCGACCTTAACTCTTCCATTGCCATCGAAGCATCGAGGCAAGCGAAAACGAATGGGCTTTCACTTGCCGATAGTATCATTTACGCGACAGCTACTCTTTTCTCTGCTACCTTATGGACGACAGATAAGCATTTCAAAGATCTGCCAAATGTAGAGTATAGGGAGAAGAGAAGTTAAGCCTCGCAGGGCCGCTGCTCGCCGCAGCGGGTTGGCGGGCTTACCGCGCGAGGAAGTGGTGTGGCCCACCCTGGCGGGCTTCTGCTTGCGCCAGGCCCAAGCTAAAGCATGGGCCACACGGGGAAGTTAAGCCTCGTAGCGCTGCTCCTCGATGCGGCGGGAAGCGCAGCGGGAACGAACCATCTCAAAATTGCTTCGGGGCAGGCAACTCTAACTCCAAAAATTCTCTTGGTTTCATCCTATTCACGGTGCTAAGAATTCGATCGCCATTATGCTCGATCACTTCGCGATCATTCGTTGACAGCAATAAGATGGCAAGCTTCCGATCTTTGAGATTCTGCTGATACCGCAGGTTCTTATCTGAAGTAATGAGCAAATCATAAGTTCCTTCCGCGGCATTTAACAAATTGCCATTCTTATAGCCGCTAAATCCAGCAAATCGAACCGTATTGGAGTCGTGGTTTCCGAGGAAGCCACGAATTTGCTTTGGGACGCACTCATCAATGAGAATTTTCACGCCAACACTCGGTCAAGTGTCGTGTGATGTGCGTCCATCAATACGGCCAGTGCAGCTTCTTTCTCAACCGAGGGAAATGAATCGAGAAATTCTTCGAGCGAATAATTTCGCTCAAGATATTCGAACATAGTTTCGATTGGCACGCGCGTCCCGCGAAAAACGGGCACGCCGCCCATCGTTTCCGGATCGACCGTGATCGGGAGACTTGCAGCTTGATTTTCCATATTTTGGCTAATTCTTTTGCTCCTGTATCCGTTCCATCGCTTCGCATTCCAAATACACCCCGCGGGGCTTCGGCAATCTCATTTCCTCTTCCCCGCCTTCTTCTTCTCCACGGGTGGCTGCGAAGCGGCAAATTCGGCAGCATCGCCGTTCTGGCGCAGAAAATCGGCGAGGAGGGCTTTATCCGCGGCGCTGCCGAATTCTTCGATGAGCTGGAGCGCGGTGGCGACGTAGCCCTTCGTGTGGACCGTATGATGTCGAATGACTTCGAACGCGCGCTCGATGCCGACGCGATCCGAAATCGCGGGTGGCGCGCTGCCGCCGGAAGAGACCGAGCCGCTCGGCGGAATTTCCGCCATTATCGATTTGGCTGGAGATTGTTTGGTGCTCATTGCAATTCATGTAACCCTAAACCTCATCCATTTGGTTTACCGTAATAACGGAGGAGAAACCTACTGTTCGCCTTTCCAAATCCATTTCGTGACAGGGCTTCAAAAAACTCGTATTTTTGTGGCCCAATTTTCGGATTGCCAAGTTCACAACTTAGCACTTCAGCACTTCAGCACTTAGCAGTTCAGCACTCAGCAGTTCAGCACTTCCACAATGTCGAAAATACTGGCCGGACTCAATCCGGCACAGCGAGCAGCCGTCGCGCAATTGACCGGCCCGGTGATGATCGTGGCCGGAGCCGGCTCGGGCAAGACGCGCGTGCTCACGCACCGGATCGCGCTGCTTATCGAAAGCGGCGTGCGCCCGTGGCAAGTGCTTTCGCTCACGTTCACGAACAAGGCGGCGAACGAAATGAAGGAGCGCATCGCCCTCATGGTTTCGCCGGAACTCGCGCGCGATCTTTGGATGGGCACGTTTCACTCCATCTTTTCGCGGATTTTGCGCCGCCATGCCGCTGAGATTGGCTACACATCGAGCTTCACTATTTACGATAGCGATGATTCCTTGGGCGCCATCAAGCAGGTGATGAATGGCCTCGGAATTTCGAAGGATCAATTCAATCCGAATGCAGTTCGCTCGCGGATTTCGAGCGCGAAAAACCAGATGGTCTCGTCGGAAGAATATGAGCGGCTGGCGCGCGATTTCTTTTCCGAGCAGGTCGCGCGAATTTATCCCGAATATGTGAGCAGACTAAAAATGGGAAACGCGATGGACTTCGACGATCTCCTGCTAAAGACGATCGAGCTGTTCGATCTTCGCGCGGAAACGCTTGCACATTATCAAAAGAAATTCCAATATATCCTCGTCGATGAATATCAGGATACGAACCGCGCGCAATATGCGATCATTAAGCGGCTCGCCGCGGCGCAAAAGAATCTAACGGTCGTGGGCGATGACGCGCAGTCCATCTATGCCTTTCGCGGGGCGGAGATCGGCAACATCCTCGATTTCGAGCGAGATTATCCTGGAACGAAAACCTTCCGGCTCGAACAAAATTACCGATCCACCAAGTCGATCCTCGCCACGGCAGACGAACTCATCAAAAATAATAAAGGCCAAATTCCGAAGACGCTCTTTACGGAGAACGTGCGCGGCGAGCCGGTGCGAATCACGCAATGCTTAGACGAGCGCGATGAAGCGAGCTCCGTCGTTCGCGCAATCGAGGAAGAGGTTCGCACCGCGAAGCTGGAACTAAAAGACTTCGCTATCCTGTACCGGACGAACGCCCAGAGCCGCGCGCTGGAAGATGGTTTGAGGCGGCAAGGAATTCCATATACCATTGTCGGAGGCACGGCATTCTATAAACGCAAAGAAATCAAGGATGTGCTTGGATATGTGCGGCTGCTCGTAAATCCGAATGATTCCGAGAGCTTGCTGCGCGTTATCAATACTCCGCCGCGCGGCATCGGCGGGACGACGATGGAGCATGTGGCCGTGTATGCGAGAGACCATAACCAAAGCCTGATGGGAGCGTTATCCGCGATCGACTTTGTGCCCGGTGTGCAAAGCCGCGCGGTCCAGCGCATTCACGAATTTGTGCGGCTCATGCAGAAATATTCGGCGATGCGCGACAAGATGTCGCCCAGCGAACTGCTTCGCTCAATGATCGACGAAACGAATATTCTGCAAGAATTAAAGCTCGAAAACACGATGGAAGCGCTTTCGCGGCGCGAGAATATTCAGGAATTCCTCTCCGCCATCACCGATTATTTCCACGAAAAGCCGGACGCGACACTGGAATCATTCTTAGAAGAAATTTCGCTGCTCAGCGAAGTCGATCAAGCCGATGGGACGAAAAATGCCGTCACCTTAATGACCCTCCATGCCGCGAAAGGTTTGGAATATCAGGTGGTGTGCATCACGGGTTTGGAGGATGGGCTGTTTCCGAGCCAGCCGGTTGGCGGCGACCGCGAGCCGCGCGATTTGGAAGAGGAGCGGCGGCTGTTTTATGTTGGTATCACACGGGCAAAGCGGCGGTGCTATGTTTTTTACGCAACGGAGCGTCTCCGCTATGGCGAAACCACGCGCTCGCTGCCATCGCGGTTTTTGGAAGAAATAGAGAAGTCCGGCGCTACCGAACATGTGACGAGCTTCGGCACGAAGCCGCGGGAGCGCGAATCGCATACCGACCGGACGCGAGAGTTTTCTCACTTGTTCGCGGGATCGCCCGTCGTCAATGGCCGAACGTTCGCGCGCAAGCGGCGCGACTCGCCGATGTCGCATGCGTTGGACGACGAGCCCCGGACGAATTATTCGCAAATTGAGGATGGGCAAAGTTTGCATAATGGCTCGCGGGTTTTCCATGAAACGTTCGGCGAGGGCCGCATCATCGCGCTTGCCGGATTGGGCGATAAGGCAAAAGCGACCGTGGAATTCCCGAAATTTGGCAGAAAAAATCTTATGCTGAAATTTGCGAATTTGAAGGCGCTGTGATATTGTTGATTCCGGGATTTCTGGATTCCCGCATTCGCGGGAATGACAAATGGATGAATCTTGGTGCGAAGCGCGGAAAACATAACATCCCTGTCATTCCCGCGAATGCGGGAATCCAGGTTCGGAGCAATTACTCAAATCTGCGATCCTTAAATCCCGGTTCAGGCAACCAAGCCGTAATTATTCCGTATTTTCGTAGCGGGAAATTCAAACACAATGCTCATTCGAACGGAATTCATAGATCGGCTGGCCGAAACCCTCGAAGGTATGGCGGTCTCGAACGCGCGAGAAACGGCGCCGGGACAGCGTGAGGCAAGCGTACTCGTCTATCGCGCGAGCGGCGCGGACGTGGGCGGCCCAGTCGCCGGCGAAAGCCCGCTGCTCGAAATCAATCTGATCGAGAGTGACGGCAACGCGTGCGTCGTCGTCACCTCGGCGCTGGGGATTGTGGAGATGCATGGCATCGACGAAGTGCGCCTCCTCGCGGCAACGGAAGAGGCGGCGTTTTATTCTCGTGAATCCCCGGAAAAAATTTCGGTTCTGACCGTTAGCTCGCGCGGTTCGATCCAAGTGTATGTGAATATTTCCGAATCGCTTGTCGAGATGGAGCTTTCCGAAGTGAGCGACGATGATCTTCGCGCGGCCGTGGCCCTCAAGATTTTCGAGGAGCACACGGAAGTATTTCGGGATGAGGAGTAAAGGTTCGTCTCTTCGGATTTCGGACACTGTGAAATTTCAATTCACGCTTTCCCAAACATCCGCCGCGCGCAAGCGTTACCGAATCGTGGCGGGAAGGGAAAAGGAAATGTCAGACGTTGCCCGATGCGTCGTGGAAACGGAGATGCCAAAACTCACGGAGTTCACGCTTTCGCTCGTTACCATGTCCGATGCAGAGCTGCTCGCGATGAACCAGTCCGCGCTGGGCCACGATTGGTTTACCGATATTATCACGTTCGAAATCGAGCGAACGGAAACGGCGCTCGAAGCAGAAATTTATCTCAGCGTGGACCGCGCGCTCGCAAATGCGCGGCGCTACCGACAGGCGAAGGATGTGGAGATGCTGCACCTCGTCATACATGGCTTGTTGCATCTGGCGGGTTATGACGATAAATCAACCAAAGGCAAGAAACAAATGCGGGCACGCGAGCGTTGGTATCTTGTTCGGATTCGTCCATGAGGATTTTCCACGATAGACCAATCTCGACGGCTGAAAGAATTCGTTGCTTATTAGTTGCTTTAAAGAGCCGTCTTATGACCGCGTTTCGCCCATCCTGTTTTGCATAGGGAATAATGATAAAAGTCGATAGTTCTTTTTCGGAAGCGCGGGGGCCGGAATCCGGCCGGGAGCGCATCATAGAGATTATTTTTTTCCTGCTGAAGGAAATTCGTGACAATACCCCGCTCACGGAAATCGACCTCCAGCCGCTTTCCGTGCGCGGCTTCAGCGAAACCGAGATTTCCACCGCGTTTTCGTGGCTAATCGATAGATTTCAGGCGGCGCCAGGCGATGACCCACTCGTGCTGGCCGTGCCTTTTGGAAAACGCAATATGCTCGATCCCTCGAAAAGCGCCGCCGAAGCTGGTTTTCGCGTGTATCATGAGGTCGAGCGGTCCGTCATTTCTCCCGAGGCGCGGGGTTTCATGCTGCAAATGATGGAACTGGGCCTACTAAGCGATTCCGAACAGGAATTCCTGATTGACCGCATTCTGCTCTCCGGGATTCCGAGTGCGTCTCTCGAAGACGTCAAGGAACTGGTGACGAATACTATCTTCCATTTCGATTCTTCCTTCTCCCCACAGGGCCGAGTTATGCTGAATGGCTCGGACCGGGTACATTAGAGCTTTCTTATTGAATATAGCTGGGTTGTTAGAAACATTTGATAATTATAAAAACTCGCTGTTCATGAGAAAGAAGGTGTTAGCCATAAAAGCTCCAGATATTTCAATTATTCATAAAAATAATTTGTAACCGGGAGCAGGCCGTGCGTTTTACTATGTATGGCAGGTAAACGAATTGCGGTGCATCTTTAGAGTATTTTTCGAGCAGCGGAACCTTTAGACCGGGAAGTGGATATATAAATGCGGACTTCCATCTTCCGGTCCGAGAGGAGCCTGCAACGATGTGCATGCCACGTTCGGTATCGCAAGTTTTTTCCTTGGTGTTTTCCTCCTTGCTTTTGCTTTCTTAACATTACCGTATCATATTTTTCGAGAACCATGAACCATCTACAATCTTCCCTTAGGATTTCCACCGGATTCTTCCGCGCACGATCGAAGGCCAGGCGAATGCCGGCCAGGAGCGCGGTTGCGGCGTTCTGCATCGGTGTCGTGTTATCGGTAGGCGTGCTTTGCACGAACCCTGGCACAGCCGTCGCGCAGAACGAGCGCATTCATCACACGATTGTGAAGCAGCACCTTTCGCCGCCCTCGATGGGCCGCGAATTCTGGTTTTCGATGCTTTCGAATTACTGGGGCCTCGATGATGGCGGGAAATATATGCGCATTTATATTACGTCCCCCAAAAACACTACGGCCTACGTGCAGCTGGGCAACACCGGAAAAGTTCCGATTACCATCGAGGCGTATAAAATTGGAATGTTTATCATCCCGGAAGAATGGGAAATGGAGTCGAGCGGAGTCGTCGAGCAAAAGTCCATTCACGTTTGGTCCAACGATGCCGATCTCACGGTCTATGACATGTCCCACAATTATGCAACCTCCGATGGGTCGTTCATTTTTCCGACCATCGGCTGGGGTACGGATTACGTCGTGGCGGGATACGCGTCACTCTTCGAAGAAAGTTGGGACGACCCCTCGGAATTTAGCGTGACCGCCAATACTGACAATACAACAGTCACTATTACCCCCTCCTGCGATTTTCGACTGTGCGCTGGAGGAAATGAAAGCGGTGACGGCTGCTCGAGTATCGTGGGGTATCGGGCAGGCGTGCCGTTCACCGTTCAACTCAACCGGGGAGACGACGTGGAGTTCAAGCCCGTTTTAGCGCAAGGCGCGGATGGGTACGACGTAACCGGCACGATCATCCATTCGAATAATCCGGTCGGCGTCAACTGCGGCAGCGACTGTCCCAATATTCCAGCCGACTATGCCTATTGCGATCACGTCGAGGAGATGGTACCTCCCGTTCGCACCTGGGCCGAGACGTATTATACTACTAATTTCAAGGCACCTCCCCAGCAGCCTGCTTCCCATGATTTCGGGCTGTATTTGATGATTTCATCCAAACCTGGTCAGATAATTTATCGGCAGGACGCCGCGTCGGGCAAACGAGTCGAGTGCCAACTCAACGGTCAATATGATACCTATTGGGATGAGCTGGAACTCGCTCAAAAGTTTTGGAGCGACGCGCCATTTTTGCTGGTCGAATATATCAATAGCGCATCCTATCCGGATCACATCAATGGCATCGGCGATCCCGCCGAAATTGTTATAAATCCGCGCGAGGATTTTTCCAAGACGGTTATTTTTCAAGCGCCCGTCAGTGGGGGAAAGCAACTGCCTTATACGAGTTACGCGAGTATTATTGTCAATAAAAAGGATGAAAACAAAACGCTCTTCGATAATCAGAAAATCAGCGCATACACGAAGGAGAGTGTTGACGATACATTCGATGTTTTTACCGCGTCGAATATTGGCGCAGGTACGCATACCGTGACGGGCGATGACTCCGGAGTCGGAGTCTATGTTTATGGGTATGCCTGGGACGAATCCTACGGCTGGGCCGGCTCGTTTGGCAACGGCACCTTCCAGGCGAAAGATACGGTCGCTCCGCTCGCCGACACGATGGGGTCGTGCTATGCGGCCACGATCCATGTGACCGATTCCGGCATCAATCCGGGCGGGATTCCACAAAGCAAATTAGCCACGATCCGGCTCGATACGGATTATAACATGGCGTATATCATCAACCCGGATTGGCACGACGGCACCGGCGCGGATACCGGCGGTTACAGTATGTTCGTGCTCGATAAGACCAAGCCCGCATATCTGCAAGTCGATGCCTTCGATCTTGCAGGCAATGCAACAACGGTTACAAGCATCTACACGCCGCAGGTGGCCCAAATCGATCCGCCGCTTCAAGATCTCGGAGCCTCGATCGCGGGGCAGACGAAATATGCCTACGATACGATCATCAATACGGGGCAGGTGCCGTTCAAATTCGATCAACTAAGCTTTCTCTATAACAATGTTGGATTTTCTATCGATAGCGGCATGAGCCCGCAGGTGCTCGCCGTCGGAGAAAAAAGAATCATAAAGATCGCATTCACGGCTGTTAAACCAACGCTCGTCGTCGATAGCATCCTCTTCGGCGATGAGTGCGGTATTCAAAGTGTTGCCGTCACGGGCAGTGGCGGCTCGGCGGATTTCCTTGTGAGCGATCAGGACTGGCCGAACGAGGTTTTCTCGCCGCCTTCCTTGCCGACGAAGACCGGCTATATCAAGACGGTTAAGATCGAGAACCTTTCGCAGATTCCGATTACGATCGATGGTGCGACCTGGCCGGACACCCATTTCGTCGCGGTCGATACCTTCCCGTTCACGGTTCCGAAGACCGATCCGAAAACCTTAGCGCCGGGAGTAGTGTCATTCCGCATCGCTTATTTTCCCGATGCAAATTCCGTTACTACGCCGAATCGAACGCAAGGCAGTTGGACGAGTCCATCCATCAATCCCGATGGCAGCGAAGCCACCCGCAAGGATAGTTTGGTTGGCAATGGTATTGCGCCGACGGTGACATTCATCCAGGATATTGACACCACGATAGAATGCGCTCAGCCCGGTGACATGCTGCACCTTACCTTCCAAATCGCGGATGCCGGGAGCGCCGGCGGCACCGTCCAACATGTGTATCATACCGATTCCAACGATTTTATCAATTTGCTCGGGACACTTTCGAATGGCAATACGTGGAATCCGGGAGACGCATCGCAATCGTTCGCGCCGGGACAGTCGGCGACCATTTCGCTGGATTACCCGGAGCCGGCCGGTACGAATGTAACTGCCGTGGATAATTTGATAGCAATCGACGGCGAAGGCGATACCGTTGGAGGACATCCGATTCGAGTGACGGTCCACATGGTATACCGGGCAGGGCAGGTGCAGCCGCCGGGAATCATCGACTTTGGGACGACGCCGTATCAAAATCAGCTGTTCCCATCGAAGACATTCTTTATTACGAACTCGACCCAGGTGCCGCTCACGGTCAGCAGCATTCCGCTACAAGCCGGCGGCGCATACAACAACTCGTTTACCATAACGACGGTGCCACCGATGCCGGATACGATACAGCCCGGCGCTCGCTTGCAGGTTACGGTTACCTTCAACGACTCCTTAAGCTTCGATGCCGTGCAAACGGCTGAATTGGGTGTCAACTGGGATGGATGCGCGCCTCAAACGATGTCGGTAACTGCCGCGGTCTCCGTTTCGGGAGCGGTCTCGAAGGGATATATTCCCACGCCGATTCTATCGTGCGATCAAACGACCATCAACGACACGGTCATCGATAATCAACCGCACAACGCTACTACTGCCGATTATGTGTACGATACCGTAATCTCGGCAACGTGGATCGGCGCAAATCATGGCGCGAATTTCGCGCCGATAACGGGTCTGAATAACACGGTCATTCGAAGCGGTGATTCCTTGTTTATACCCATCACATTCCTTCCGGGGTCGCAGAAGGGCCTTGTAACCTATACCGATTCGCTACAGGTTATTCTTCGGAACGACCGGGGCATCTATGATACTGTGGTTCAGGCTAATTCCGGTATCGCGGGCACGGCGCTCGTTTCGGCGAGTTCGCTGTTTGCCACGGATTCCGGCGCGGCAAGCGATGGAATGTCCGTCCCGGCGACGATTACCCTCAATAAGCAGGGATTGACTTTGCCGGCGACACAAATGGACATCACCGGTATCGAGTTAACTTACGTCATTTCGCATCCGGATATGCTCATTCCGAATAAACCGAATCCGTTCGCGATCGATCCGAAACTTACTGCTCTCGGATGGACGAGCCAGCCCGATCCCGTTCCGGGCACCCGTTCGGATTCGGTCATACGGGTGAAGCTTTCCGGCCCGAACCCGTTGGATGATAACTTCACCAATCCGAGCACGGTGGGGCAATTGCAGTTCCAGGTCGCGCTCGATAAATCCGATTCCGCGACGCCGGTAACGCTCCAATCGATTCAACTCTATACCGGAGCGAGCGCCAGCACGCCGGTTGGAACCTGTATCGATACGGCGGTAACGAGCAGCGGCTTCTCGCTTATTTTGCGATGCGGCGACGCCACGTTGCGCGGCCTGATGAATGGTCAGGGAGTTATCGACTTCATCCAGCCGGCCACGCCGGACCCGGTGACCGGCAGCACCGTGACCTTCCGCTACGCCAATCGCGGGGAAACGAATATTACGCTCGCGATCTATGATATCCTTGGCCACGAAGTAGCGCGGCCGATCGATAACGTCAATCACGAAGCTGGCGCGTGGCAGGTGAGCTACGATGTCTCGAAGCTTCCGAGCGGCACCTACACGTACCGCCTTAGCTCCAGCAACGCCATGGGCCAGACCGCGCTCTCGAAGCAGTTCGTGATCCAGCACTAAGGGAAGTGCTAAGAGCGCTAAGTGCTAAAGTGCTGAGTGCAAACTCGGTGCTTTAGCACTTCGTTTTTTTTGAGTTCCGGGAACCAGGATCGCCGGCGATGCGCGTCCGTCATTCGATGTTCATAATTGCCTGGAATTGTAACCTTTCGGAGTTTCGCTGGTCTTCGTTATAGGACCGGCGATGACATTAGAGAAAAATTAGGCTTACCCTGTAATTTTTCAGGGACTCCGCGATTATTTAAGCAAAGGAAAAAACATCATGATGTGCGTGAAACCCTCTCGAACCAATAAATATAGCGTCGCGCTTGCGGGCCTGGCGCTTGCTGCTGGCGTGGGCACCGGCACCGGCGCGGCATGGGCACAAAACGCCCGTATCCATCACCAAATCGTAACCGTGCGGGACGCCCCGCCCACCATGGGCCGCGAGTTCTGGTTCGCCATCCCCACCAATTTTTTTGGCGTGGACGAGGGAGGAAAATACCTCCGAATTTACATTACCTCGACAAAAAACACCACGGCCTATGTGGGAAATGGCACGGCGACGATTGCAACGATACCCGTCACGGCATACCAGGTTGCCACGTTCATAGCGCCGGAATCCTGGGAAATAGAAACCAGCGGCGATATCGAGAATAACGCCGTTCACGTTTGGTCGAAGGATGCGGACCTGACGGTCTATTTTATGTCGCATAATTTGGCTACGTCCGATGGCACATACATAATTCCGACGATCGGTTGGGGAACGGATTATGTCGTGGCTGGCTATGAGGGGCTTTACGAAGGCACTGCGGATTATCCTTCGGAATTTACCGTCGCCGCGAATACCAATAACACGACGGTCAACATTACTCCTTCATGTGATCTTCGCTCGGACACCAACCCGTCGCGCGTTGCGTATCCGGCGGGCCAGACATTCCAAGTCATGCTTCAACGCGGCCAGAGCGTGCAATTCCTCTCGGTACTGGCGCATGATGTGACGGGATATGACGTCACGGGCACGGTTATCCATTCGAATAACCCCGTTGGCGTGATCGGTGGTTCGATGTGTACGAACATCCCAATTAATTTTGCCTATTGCGATCACGTCGAGCACATGATCCCGCCCGTTCGCACGTGGGGCGAGATCTACTATGGCACTTATTTTACCCAGCCCGTTGGCCAAACGGGCCACGATTGGGCCCAATATTTATTTATCTCATCCAAAGCGGGCCAGGTAATTTATCGCGAGGATAAAGCTACCGGCACCAGTATCGAATGCGTTTTGAATGATAAATACAGCGTTTATTGGGACGAACTCGAACTCGCGAATAAATTTTGGAGCGATGCACCATTTTTGATGGTCGAATACATCAATAGCTCGAGTTATCCCGATCAGGTAAATGGCAACGGTGATCCTGCGGAAGTCGTTATCAATCCGCGCGAGCAATTTACAAAGACGGTTGTCTTTCAAACCCCATTCAGCGGCGCAGGTCAGCGGCCATATACTAATTATGCAACCGTTATTGTTAATGTAAACGATGAGCAAAGGACAACCTTCGACGGTAAGGGCATCATGAAATATGTTTCCACGGTGCAGCACATCGACGATACGTTCGATGTTTTTACCGTCCCGAATATTCAGCCGGGCGCGCATGTGGTGACGGGCGATAGCGCCGGTGTTGGCGTTTCTATCTATGGCTACGGCTATGACGAATCCTATGCCTGGGCTGGTACGCTGGGACTTGGGACGTTCCACGCACTGGATACGGTCGCGCCGGTCGCGGATACATCGGGCGAATGCTATGATGCGTTTGTGCATCTTTCGGATGTGGGCGCGCTTCAGTCGAAGCTCAACAAGATTCAGATCGATAGCGATTATAACATGGCCTTTACGCTCGATACGGGTTGGACCGATGGCGTGGATCTCGATACGTCAGGATATGGTGTGTCCGTTCTCGATCACAACGATTTTGCCTATCTGCAAGTCTCGGTCTACGACGTGGCGGGAAATGTGACAACGATCACGAGCACGTATCAGCCTGACGTGACCGTGATTACACCGCCGGTGCAGGATTTCGGCACCATTTCTCTTACGGGGAGCGAGACGCTGTATGATACCATTCGGAATTCCGGTAGCACGCCGTTCGGCATAACGGAACTAAAACTAAAGCTTGGCACCGAAGGGTTTACGCTCGTCAATCCGGATTTGAGTCCGCTCGCGCCGGACTCGACGCGGCTCGTCGAGATTCAATTTCAGCCGAAAAAAGGAGTGGAAGTTTATGACACAATTTTGTTTGGAGACGAATGCTCCCTGCAGTCCGTTCTCGTCGAAGGCAATGGCAGCGCGCCCGATTTTACCGTGGACGATCAAAGTTGGATAAACGTGCCGCTCCAACAGGATACCGGCTGGATTCAATTGCCCGTCGTTATTCATAACAACTCCGCATTGCAGGACATCGGGGTGAAGTTCGATTCGGTTTCCGATCCCATACATTTTTATTTAGCGCCATACCAGAAGGATTCGGTTACCGTCCCAAAGAAGGTGAGCCTAAGTGCGCCGGACGGCCTCGATTCGGTCTGGTTCATCTACCAGCCGGCCGCCAGCGAGCAGGATGGCGCACGCGGTTATTGGCACAGCCCGGATGTGCTCGAAGCGGATGGGAAGACCATGTCCATGCGGAACGATTCTCTGCATGGGAACCCGGCCAGTGCATCCGTATCGCCGACGGACGGCGATGCGGGTTTTACGTTGGCTGCCACGCCGAACCCGGTAACGGGTTCCGAGATCACGTTTAGCGGTGCAAATGGAAACGCCGCGAATCTCACGCTCACGGTTTACGATGTACTTGGCCGCGAAGTGGGGCGGCCCATCAATAACAAGTACCACGAGGCGGGAGAGTGGGAAAGCTCCTTCGATATTTCGAAGCTTCCGAGCGGGACCTATACCTACCGCCTGCAACTTGGCCAGGCCTCGATTTCGAAGCAATTCGTGGTTCAGCGGTAGGCAGCGGTGTAGCGCAAACTTCAGTTTGCGACCCCGCGCGGGGATCGCAAACTGAAGTTTGCGCTACAGTTTGCGCCACATGGAACGGAAACCCCCGGAACGGGTTTCATTACTCATCTTTATGGTTCATTCGTATTTGTTCATAATGGATCTCGGCAATCCAAAGCAGCGCCCTGGCCATTATTCATAAAAATAATTTGTAACCCGAAGCGGTTCGCGCGTTTTTATCTAATAGGAGCATCGCCTAAAGTGAATGGCAAAAACAGTCAGATGAAACCCATCGAACGATTTAATCCACGCGGGCGCGCCGCGCGCGGACGCCAGGAGCGGGAGGGCGCACACCACGCGATCCTCGCCATGGTGAGCCTGGCACTGTGCGGTATGGTGCTGGTGGGCAGCACGCACCGGGCTATGGCGCAGGGTGCGCTCATTCACCACAAAATCACCCAGGAGCATCTTAACCCGCCCGCGACGGGCCGGGAATTCTGGTGGGCGATCCCCTCGAATTTTTTTGGCGTGGACGAGGGAGGAAAGTACCTCCGAATTTATATCACTTCGGCCTATAATACTACGGCGTATGTGGGCATCGGCACGAAGACGGTCGCGCAGGTGCCCGTGACGGCCTTCCAGATTACCACTTACATAGCGCCGGAAGCCTGGGAAATAGAAACCAGCGGCGATGTCGAAGATAACGCTGTTCATATCTGGTCGAAGGATGCGGACTTGACGGTCTATTTCATGTCGCATAACCTGGCTACTTCCGATGGCGCCAAAATTATTCCCACCATCGGCTGGGGGACCGATTATGTCGTGGCTGGTTATGAAGGGCTCTTCGAAGGCACCTATGACTATCCCTCGGAATTCACGATTGCCGCGAATACGGATAATACGGTCGTTCAGGTTACTCCTTCGTGCAATTTACGAGGCATTGGCGATCCCACTGTTGCGGTCTATCCGGTCGGGCAGACGTTCCAGGTACGGCTCGATCGCGGGCAAAGCGTGCAGTATATGTCAACACAGGCACAGGATGTAGAAGGATATGATGTAACGGGGACGATTCTTCATTCGAACAATCCCATTGGCGTAATCGGCGGTGCGATGTGTACGAATATTCCGATCAATTTTCAATACTGCGATCACGTCGAGGATATGATTCCTCCCATTCGAACATGGGCCGAAACCTACTATGGAACGTACTTCGCGCAGCCCAGCGGCCAGCCGGGCCACGATTGGGCTCAATATCTATTTATCTCCTCCAAAGCGGGCCAGATCATTCATGGGCACAATAAGCAAGTGGGAGATTTTCAGGCAACCACTATTCAAGGACAATATGCTGTTGACTGGGAAGAATACGAAAAGGCGCAAAAATTTTGGAGCGACGCGCCATTTTTAATGGTCGAATATATCAATAGCTCAAGCTATCCCGATCAGGTAAATGGCGATGGGGATCCCGCGGAAGTGGTCGTCAATCCTCGCGAGCAATATACCAAGACCGTCGTCTTTCAAACGCCCTACAGTGGCGCCGGCCAGCGGCCCTTTTCGAATTATGCGACCGTGATCGTCAATATAAAGGATGAGACAAGAACGACCTTCGACGGTAAGAGCATCATGAAATATCTTTCCACGGTGCAGCATGTTGACGATACGTTCGATATTTTTACCGTCCCAAGTCTTCCGCCGGGGGTCCATACGGTAACCGGCGATTCCGCTGGCGTGGGTGTTTATGTTTATGGATATGGATATGATGAGTCCTACGCCTGGGGCGGAGGATTCGGAACGGGGACCTTCCATGCGACCGACACCGTATCGCCGCGCGCTGATACGATGGGTTTATGCTACGATGCGTTTATCCATCTTGCCGATTTCGGCCTGAACCCGGGCGGAATTCCACAGAGTAAGCTCAACAAAATTCAGATCGATAGCGATTACAACATGAACTTCGCACTCGATACCGATTGGGCCGAGGGCGTGGGACTCGACACATCCGGCTATGGTATGTCGGTCCTCAATAATAAAGATTCCGCCTATCTGCAGGTCTCGGTTTATGACGTGGCAGGGAATGTGACGACGATCACGAGCACGTATTATCCCAACGTGGCCGTGATTACTCCGCCGGTGCAAGATTTTGGCACGGTTTCGCTTACCGGCTCGGCAACGCTTTATGATACCATTCGAAACGTGGGGGCAACTCCGTTCGACATAAAGGAATTAAAATTAAGGCTCGACACCGAAGGGTTCACGCTCGTCAATGCGGATTTGAGTTCGCTTCCAGCGGATTCAATGCGTATCCTGGAAATTCAATTTTCCCCGAAGAAAGGCCAGGAAGCCTATGACACGATCGACTTTGGGAGTGAATGCCTCCCGCTTTCCGCCATCGTCGAGGGCAATGCGGGCGCGCCCGATTTCTCTGTGGACGACCAGAGCTGGATTAACGTGCCGCTTCAAATAGATTCGGGTTGGATTCAATTGCCCGTCATCATTCATAATAAATCCACGCAGCCGCTCGGAGTGAAATTCGATGGCGTTTCGGACAAAGTCCATTTTTATCTTGCGCCATATCAAAAGGATAGCGTCACCGTGCCTGCGAAGAAGAGCAAAAATTCCGCGGACGGTCTCGACTCGGTTTGGTTTATCTACCAGCCAACGGCAATAGAACAGGATGGCGCGAGAGGGTCCTGGCATAGCCCGGATGTGCTCGAAGGTAATATGCCTTCAATCCGGAACGATTCCCTCCACGGCAATCCGATCACCGCGCTCTTGACCTTCGCGCAAAATATTTACGATACCGTTGATTGCGCGTCCGCCGGCGATACGCTGCGCCTTGCGTTTATCCTTAACAACGCCGGCAGCGCGGACGCGGTTATCAACCGGGTCTCTGCTTCGGATACGACACATTTCACTCTGCCCGTCGGCATTCAGCCGAATGATTCGACCTGGGACCCGTCGAAGTCAGCGCAGCTCCTCGCTAAAAATGGCGGCACGGATACGATCGTGGTCTATTATGTCGTTCCCGTTGGCGTTAATCGCGTGGATATCGACACGCTGACGGCTACCGACGCGCAAGACCAGCCGTTGCAGGTTATCGCGCAAATCGTCGTCCAGCAGCTTAATATGACTATTACTCCGCCCACGCTGGACTTCGGGCAGGTTCCCTACCAGAGCGGGAAGATTACCCAGACCATCACGATCACGAACCCGAATCCGACGCCGGTAACCTACACCGACATCTTCTTCGGTTCGCAGAGCGGTAATTCCAATGGGTCGTTTACCATTTCGCCGAGCGCGGGCAATGGATTGCCGGTCACGCTCGCGCAAGGGCAGTCGCTCTCGGTCAGTATCACGCTCGATCCTTCGAAGAGCTTCACATATTACCAATGGGCTATTTTGGAATATGCCACGAATGCATGTTCTGCCTTCGATACCATTCTGGTATTAGTGCATTCGCCCGGTCCGGCGGCTCGTAGTACTTCGGCGCCGCCAATCCTTGCATGTAACCATGCGATCGATTCGATTACTATTTCGGATACCACCAATCTTGACAACACAATTGTATCCATCAACTGGCTCGGCGCGGATAGTAGCGTATTTTCTCTGCCAATGGATACAGGGCTCGTCATTGCCGCACATGATTCATTGAAAATCCCGGTGCAATTCTTGCCAAACGCGCAGGACTCGAATCTCCAGACCTATATCGAGTCGATTCAGATCGGATTTAAAACTTCGCAAGGAGGCTCGTTCGATACCGTGTCCCTTGAAGGCACCGCGAATTACGCAACCGCGGTGGTGACCTCGCAATTCGCGACCCTATCGAGCCGGGCGGGTAACCAGGTGATGTTGCCGATGAACCTCACGATCACCCATCCCGGGTTCGCCATGACGAATACAGACCTGGATATTACTGGCGTCCATTTGGTCTATCTCATTTCCAATCCGGATTTGCTGAACATCGATAAGGGCGATGTTGCGGCCGCAGTGAGCCAGCTGCCGCCGGGCTGGTCCGTTCAGCCGGGTTCCTACGTGAGCAAGCTGGGCGATACGCTTTCCCTGTATTTGCAGGGGCCGAAGATTACGGACGCGGTTAATAGCTTTGGG
>Ga0307373_10005799_pt1 | contig 19980 bp, 16 predicted proteins | sample OX2MG_FD_202534 | JGI IMG/M metagenome (GOLD analysis project Ga0307373, IMG submission 202534) | Soil microbial communities from Risofladan, Vaasa, Finland - OX-2 | ecosystem: Environmental > Terrestrial > Soil > Coastal area > Acid sulfate soil | place: Finland: Risofladan, Vaasa | collected...
GGACCGCCTCGGGGGTGTCGGGCGCCTGGGCCAGGTCCTGGTAGGAGGCGATGAGCCCGGCCTCCGAAGCCACGTGGTCGGCCAGATGGTCGTAGAGCTTCTCCTCGAACACGCTCAGGCCGTACGGCACCGGTTGGGGTGAGGTCATGGCATCCATCACACCTCCTTCTGCCCAGCCTCCGATGGCCGGACTCTCGTCCACGGCGATCTGCCGCGCGGTAGAGACAGCAACGTCCAACCTCAATTGTCGTGCCCCACCACGACGGCCACTAGGGTCGTTGTCCCCTTTCGGGCCGGCGGTCGGCGGCCCCCAATCGGCGGGGCGGACCCCGAATCAGGCCATTCGCCCCTGTCCCCGGCGCTCAATTGGCGCGAGGGTGTGACGAAGACAGCTGCCGCGATCCGGCAAGGGGCAACCATTGGATGGGTGGCGCCGGCCAGCTCAAGGACCACTCATAAGGAGAGACAAATGAGCAGCACATCGGTAGAGTCCAACCATCGAATCGTCGTGGGGATCGACGGTTCGCCATCCTCACTGGCTGCGTTGGAATGGGCGGCCAACCAGGCCGAGCTCACTGGCGCCACTCTCGACGTTCTCATGACGTGGGAATGGCCGTACAGCTACGGATGGTCGATGATCCCCACCGACTACGACCCGGCACATGACAGTGAGAAGCTCCTCGACGAGGTACTCGACCCATTGCGGAAGGCGCGACCCGGCCTTTCCATTCAGCCAACCGTCCTGGAGGGCCACCCGGCTCCCTTGCTGGTGAAGCTGTCCAGCGGTGCCGACCTGCTTGTCGTCGGCAGCCGCGGTCATGGCGAATTCGCCGGCATGCTGCTCGGGTCGGTGAGCGAGCACTGCGTGACCAATGCCCATTGCCCCGTGCTGGTGGTGCGTGAGCGTGACTAAGGAAGCACCAATCGACGGGACCTGACAGGCGAGTGACCACCGGTGACTCGTCGGTCCGGCGTGAATGTTGGATGGGTACATCGCCATCGGCTTGGAGGCGGCCCCGATTCCCCTGGTCAGGACCGAGCCACCGGGACCTTCGGCCCTAGTGACGCGTTGCCGGTCGCCCTCATGCTGTCAAGAGGGAATCCGAACATGCCGGAGGGTCATCATGAAAGCGTTCGTATACGAAGGACCCGGTTCAACGTCGTGGCGGGACGTAGCTGACCCACAGCTCATCGACGACGGTGACGCCGTCGTCCGGATCGATGCCACCACCATTTGTGGAACCGATCTCCATATCCTGAAGGGCGACGTACCCGAGACGACGGCAGGCCGGATCCTTGGACACGAAGCTGTCGGCATGGTGGTTGCCGTCGGCGCCGGGGTCAAGACTCTTTCCATTGGTGACCGTGTCCTGGTGTCGTGCATCTCGGCCTGCGGACGTTGCCGGTTCTGCCGGGAAGGGCGCTATGGCCAATGCCTGGGCGGCGGGGGTTGGATCCTCGGGCACGTCATCGACGGTACCCAGGCCGAAATGGTCCGGGTCCCTTTTGCTGACACCTCGACCTACCGGGTGCCCGATGGAGCCAGCGATGAGGAAGTGTTGATGCTCGCCGACATCCTCCCCACCTCCTACGAGGTGGGTGTGCTGAACGCCCGGGTCGAGCCAGGGGACACCGTCGCCATCGTGGGCGCCGGGCCGATCGGCCTGTCGGCGATCATGGGCGCCAGGCTCTTCTCGCCGGGTCACATCGTTTCCATCGATCTCGCCGATGCCCGCCTGGATGCGGCCAAGCGGTTCGGAGCGGACGTGACGATCAACAACGGGCACGTGGACCCGGTGGCCGCCGTCCACGCCCTGACCGATCGGCTGGGTGCGGACGTTGCTATCGAGGCTGTCGGGGTGCCCCAGACCTTCGAGCTCTGCACGGCCTTGGTGCGCCCCGGAGGTCGGGTCGCCAACATCGGCGTGCACGGGCAACCGGCGACGCTGCACCTCGAGACGCTCTGGAGCCGCAACGTCACGGTGACGACCGGCCTGGTCGACACCTATTCGACGCCAACGCTTCTGCGCCTGGTCAGATCCCACCAGATCGACCCCGAGGAGCTCGTCAGCCATCATTTCCAACTCGGACAGATGGAGGAGGCCTACGACGTGTTCGCCCGGTCGGCGGAAACCGGCGCTCTCAAGGTGGTACTGACCCGATGAGGTCCCACTGATTTCCGAAGCGTCGGAAAGGGTCCTTTGCCCCTGTTGGTGCGGAGAACCCGAGACGACAGTGAAGGTAAACATACGTTTCGGCACCGCAACACTGGGGGCAAGGTGGAAGACAGACCGAAGATCGCTCGGCGCGAACACCTCAGAATGCAACATCTTGCACCCTGGGCCTACATTGTCTGCGGTGCGGTCCTTGTCGCCACTTACTACCTGATTCCGGGAGGCGGTGGCGGCCACTTTGTCTTAGCCGCTGGCATAGCCATATTGCTCCTCCTGGCGGCGCTCAGGACGCAGCGCATGGTTGAGGTGATGGTGGCCACTGTGAACTCTCAGGACATGGCAGAACAAGCTCTACGGTCAACTGAACGCTCACTGGTCTTGTCGGAGAAGCGGTCGAATGCGGTATTTGATCTGGCCCCGGTCGGCCTCGCCCAAGTGTCGGTAGACGGCAAGTTCATCCGGGTCAATCCGGCAACGTGCGACATGTTCGGCTATTCGGCCGATCAGATGGCTTCAATGACCGTGGCCGACGTCAGCCATCCCAACGATGCCAAGATGGTTGGTGAAGTCGTCGCGGCGCTGTCACAGAGCAATGCCCCGGAACTCAATTACACGGGCTGTTTCGTCAACGCCAACGGGAATATCGTCTGGGGCGCCGTGCGTGTCGCTCGGATCCATGGAACCGATGGAGACGACGACTATTACCTGGCTGGCATTCTCGACATCACAGATCGCAAGGAGTTCGAGCGGCGGTTGAAGCATGCGGCCATTCAGGCGAACGAAGGATCCCAGCTCAAGTCGAATTTTCTTGCCAACATGAGCCATGAAATCCGTACGCCGATGAACGGCATCATGGGAATGTCCGAGCTCCTCCTCGAGACCGATCTCGACGATGTGCAGCGCGACTACGCCGAGACAGTTCGCAGTTCAGGTTCTGCGCTGATCGCCGTTATCGATGACATCTTCGACTACTCGAAGATCGAAGCGGGAACGGTGGACGTCGAGGAAGTCGAATACAGCGTGCGGACCGTGGTGCACGATGTCATACACCGGTTGGCGCCTCAAGCGGAGACCAAGAGGCTCACGTTGGTTGGAACTGTTGAGGACTCCATCCCTGCAGTCGTCAGTGGCGACCCACTTCGGGTGCGCCAGGTGCTGGTCAATCTCATTGGGAACGCCATCAAATTCACACAAACCGGCGGGATTACCGTTCGTGTCGCCGAGTTCGAATCCCTGGGCGCTGACGTCGTTCTTCGGTTCGAGGTCTCCGACACCGGTCGCGGGATCGATCCTGACAAGCTGGATATGATCTTTCATCCGTTTGTGCAGGCTGACATGTCAACGTCTCGGACACACGGGGGAACTGGCCTGGGTTTGTCCATCAGCAGGCAACTTGTCGGCCTCATGGGAGGCGACTGCGGGGTGACCAGCCAGCTCGCCAAAGGGAGCACCTTCTGGTTTACGGTTCGTGTTCGCACCAGTGGGGGGCGCGCGACAGAAGCCCCACCCCCAGCTCACGACGGCATCGCCCGGATCAAAGAGCCGGTACTCGGTGACGAGGTTGATCAAAGCGGCATCCTGTTCGAGTCCCTGGAAGAACGGGGCTTGGCCGTCAGCACCGTCGACTCTGGCTTGCCGCATTGGCGGAACGTCGGACCGCAGCCACCCAGCGCCGTTTTCCCTCGTTCAGAGCGCCCGGCAGGATTCAAGCCTGCAACCTTCTGATCCGTAGGACGACACATCTCGCCCCGATTCGGCTCGCCGTCGGCGAGGCCACCGACGGCGACCGACACCGTCCCCTAACTGTTGGACCACCAAAAGCGAACGTCCTACGGCAATTCCCCGATTCACATCAGCAGATTGTGCCGGCCGCAATCGGGCACATCAGTCGGCACCCGGGCGCGAGCGATAGCATTCCGGGCACCACACTCGAGACACGACGTTCGCCGCCACCGCACGCCACCAGGCCCCGGATCGGCGGGGGGAGGACACCATGGTCCAGGGCACGACGGGAACGACGCTCACGGCACGGCACCATCGGGCCCGGCGCCGGTGGGCGACTCTGACTGCGGCCATGTTGGTCATCGCCGGGCTCACCATCATCGAGGCGAGCCCCCCGTCCGGTGCGGCCACCGCGCCCCACGCCACTGACTCCGCCCACCTCACCCCGGCGCCCAGCGGCTACTGGCTGGCCGCTGGCGACGGCGGGACCTTCGCCTACGGCGATGCGGCCTCCCACGGCTCGATGGGCGGCCAACACCTCAACTCGACGATCGTCGGCATGGCCAGGACTCCGTCGTCGAACGGCTACTGGGAGGTGGCGGCCGACGGTGGCATCTTCGCTTTCGGTGACGCCGCCTTCTACGGCTCGATGGGCGGTCAGCACCTCAACTCGCCGATCGTCGGCATGGCCGCCACGCCCACCGGACAGGGCTACTGGGAGGTGGCGGCCGACGGCGGCATCTTCGCCTTCGGTGACGCCACCTTCCACGGCTCGATGGGCGGCCAACACCTCAACTCGCCCGTCGTGGGGATGGCCGCCACCGGGACGGGTAACGGATACTGGGAGGTGGCGGCCGACGGCGGCATCTTCACGTTCGGTGACGCCACCTTCCACGGCTCGATGGGCGGCCAACACCTCAACTCGCCCGTCGTCGGGATGGCCGGCACGGTCCTCTCCGACGGCTACTGGGAGGTGGCGGCCGACGGCGGCATCTTCGCCTTCGGTGATGCCGCCTTCTACGGCTCGGTGGGCGGCCAACCCCTCAATTCGCCGATCGTCGGCATATCCGCCACCACGGACGGTGGCGGGTACTCCATGGCAGCCGGAGACGGCGGGGTCTTCACCTTCGGCGATGCCGTCTTCCGCGGTTCCGCCGGCGGCCTGACGCTCAACGCACCGGTGGTGGCCGTTGCACAGATCGGGCCCACTGTCGGCGGACGGGTCCTCCTGGTCGGGACGTACAAGGGGGTGGCCGGTCAGTACACGTCTGTCCAGGACGCTGTCGACGCCGCGCATCCCGGTGACTGGATCCTTATCGCCCCCGGCGACTACCACGAGCAGAACGACGTGACCAACCCGCCCACGGCGAGCGACGTGAGTACCGGGTGGTTCGGTGGCGTCGACATCGAGACGCCATACGTCCACCTCCGCGGCATGGATCGGAATTCGGTCATCGTCGACGGGACCAAACCCACCGCATCCACCGCGTGCTCGAACGCGCAGGCGGACCAGAACTTCGGCGACACCGTGGCCGGGCTGACCGGCCCGATCGGCCGGAATGGAATCCTGGTGTGGAAAGCGGACGGCGTCTCGGTCGACAATCTGACGACATGCAACTTCCTCACCGGATCAGGCGGCGGCGGCAACGAGGTGTGGTGGGACGGCGTTCCCTCCGAGGCGACCACGGGCCGGCTCGGCATCGTGGGCTACTCGGGCAGCTACCTCACGACGACCTCGACCTACTACGACCCGGTCACCAAGGTCGCCGGCGCCTACGGCATCTTCTCCTCGGCGGCGTCGCTCGGCGTGTGGAACAACATCTACGGGAGCAACTTCAACGACTCGGGGACCTACATCGGGGCGTGCCGCCAGCTCTGTGATGCCTGGATCAACCGCGCGTGGATGGAGTACAACCCGCTCGGCTACTCGGGCACCAACTCGGGAGGCACCCTGGTCGTCAGCAATTCCCAATTCGACAACAACAAGGACGGCTTCGACACCAACACCCAGATCGCCGGCGATCCGCCCCCCGTGCAGAACGGAGCATGCGCCGACAACGGGGTGAGCGGGCTCACCGGGACGCCCTCGTGCTGGGTGTTCACCAACAACAGTGTCCACGACAACAACAACCCGGACGTGCCCCAGTCCGGGTACGCGTCACTGGGCCCGGTCGGAACGGGGATGACGCTCTCGGGCGCTCGCAACGACACGGTGATGGACAACACCTTCGCCAACAACGGAGCGTGGGGAACGCTGGTCTTGCCGTTCCCGGACACGGACACCCCGCCATCCGGGGTCACATGCTCCGGAACGGGCGGGACCGACCTGTCGGGCTTGGGTTTCGGCTGCCTCTACGATCCGTGGAGCAACGCACTCCTGCACAACACCTACACGAACAACGGCTCCTTCGGGAATCCGACCAATGGCGACTTCGGCAACCTGACCTTTGCCACGAACATCCCCCGGGACTGCTTCGCCGGGAACTCGTATCCGGACGGCAGCTCACCGGCTGACCTCGAGACGACCAACCCGACCTGCGGGCCCCTCACCACGTCATCGAACTTCTCGCTGACGCCGGGCACGCTCGGAGGTGAAGTGCTCTGCAACACGGGTCTGCTCCCGTCGTCGTGCGCGACGGGTGACCATTACCCGACGACCGGAACGGTCACGCTGAAGCCGCTGCCGAGCAACCTCCCAACGATGCCCAACCCTTGCGTGGGCGTGCCTGCCAACGCCTGGTGTCCGGCCGGCAAGCCCATCTGAGCCTGTTCCACGCGTGGCGGATCCGTCCTTTGTTCGTTTGTCGGCGATTTGGGCTACCGTCGAACGCGGTTGCTCGCTCGCGTGCAGCGAGAAGGTGCGCAAGAACTACGGCACGCAATTTCGGGCTGTTCCGGCACGATCGAAGGTAGGCGACCTGGCGACGTAGATCCCTGGGTGGCCGGTGGTCGCGTAACACCATCCACGTCCACCGGTGTTCGTCAGCTTCCCACCGGGCATCTCCACTTTCGGCGGTACCGAGCACGCGGACGGGCATGTGGCTACGGTTACGCCATCTGAGTGGGGGAAATGACCGTGAGCGACACTTCGCAGGGCCCGGGATGGTGGCAGGCTTCGGATGGCAAATGGTATCCACCCGAATCCGCAACGAGACCACCTCCCCCTGCACCTGCTCCGCCCGCCGGACCTCCTCCCCAGTACGCTGGGGCTCCCACAGCACCCGGCATTGCCCCCCTGCCCGGGCCGCCGCCGATGCCAGCCATCGACCGCGTGCAGGCCGCCTGGCGGCACCGCGTCGAGACTGACTACATCTTCGACTACTGGACAGCACTGGGCTGGACTGTCCTCACCCTCGGGATCTACAGCTTCTATGTCTTCTACCAGTTGGTCCGTCGCATGCGTGACCACAACGCGCGCCGTGTCGAGCTTTTCACCGCGGCGCTGGTCTTCGCCTGGGAGGAAGCCGGACGTCGCGGACTACAGGAAGAGCTGACGCCGTCGTTCCAGCGGGCAGAGGCCCACATGGTGACGCTTCGACGCATGATGGGGGACTTTCGCGACCCCGTCATTTGGCTGGTGCTCGCGATCGTCGCTCGCGGCATCAGCGAAATCATTGCCTTCGTGCTCTTGGACCAAGACCTCGTCCAGCACGATTATTCCGAGGTCGGCGTCGAGTACGAGCTGTCGCTCATCTTCGGGAGCTTTGGCCAGGCCGTGCCCGCACCAGATCAGGCCCGAGTGAAGGGCCAGAACAACTACGCGGGCCGTATCGTGGCCACGGTCTTCTCGTTCGGCATCTACCTGTTCTGGTGGTATTACGACCAGATGAACGACCCGAATCGTCACTTCCGGACGAACTGGTACCAGGAAGACGCCCTGGTCGCCGCCATGCAGGCGCTTCGCTGACGAGTCGGTGACCACGCGTGATCAGCTGCGGGTTCATCGACCCCCCACCATTACGGAAGGATTGGATTTGGGGCCCCGCCCAGGTGACATTTTTCTGCCGGAAACTCCACATATCGGTTGACACACATGCAGGCCCGTATTGCCAGATGGATGTGCATCACCTTTCGTTCTGTACGTCACCTCGTCGCTATTGATGGCGACCACAAGACCGTCACGGCGAGCAAGTTCTCTCTCCGGGATGATCGGCAACCCGAGGTTGCTCCATTTCACCGATTTGGGCGCGTGGGACCGACCCTTTGACGCTGGGGGTAAAGATGAAGAAGGGTATGATGCGGAACCGTTTCGCCACAATGACCGCGGCCGCCGCCCTTGCCGGTGCAAGCGCGTGCCTGTCTCCTGTGGTTGCCTCGGCGGCGACGCCCCCGGAGGCCGCGCCCATGACACACTGCGCGCTGCCCTCTTCAGGAGACAGCTTCGGCCAAGCCACCCCCACCCAAGAGGATCTCAACCCAATCGCGGTCCAAAAGGCGATCGCCTACGCCGATAGCCACCTTCGCGCCTCGGTGCAGATATTCCGCAACAATTGCCTGGTCGGAGCGAGTCTCTTGAATCCAGTGACGGCCGACATTCCCTGGGAGGTCTTCTCGGCAACCAAATCGGTCGTCTCCATCCTCACCGGGATCGCCTACGACCAACACAGGCTCAATCTCGACGATCCGATCGGCAGGTATCTACCGGTAGGACCGGGCTGGGGCGACGCCGAGCACCGGGCCATCACCATTCGGGATCTGCTCACAGAGACCTCTGGGTTACGCGAGTCGATCCTCGCCGAATTCGCGTCGACCGGAACCGATCCGAATATCGCCGAGGAGGCTCTTGCCCAGCCGATTACCCATCCGCCGGGAACCCACTTCGAATACAACCAACGTGACGTCGATCTGCTGGCGTACGTGGTGCAACGAGCAGTCGGAGAAGGCCTGCAAACGTTTGCGCAGCAGCATCTCTTCGGCCCGATCGGCATTCCTGCCAACAGCTACATCTGGCTCAAGGACAGGAGTGGCAACACGTATGGCTACGCGAATCTCTTCATCCCGCCGACCCAGTTCGCAAAATTGGGGCTCCTCATGCAGGACGACGGCATCTGGCGTGGTACCAGGGTCCTGTCGAGCTCCTACATTCAGCAAGCAGTCACAAATGACCCGACGAATCCCTGTTACGGATTCTTGTTCTGGCACAACGGGGGCGACTCGTGCACCGGTGCCAACATCCCGGCCGCTGAGACGGTGGTGGGTCCGCTGATCGGTTCTGCCCCTCCCGACCTCTTCGCAATGGTGGGCGCGCTACAACAGAACAACTTCATGATTCCGAGTCTGCACATAACCGTTACGTGGACCGGCACCCTCGGTGACACTGCGCCGAACCTATCTGTCCTGCTCAGCGCGGGACCCACCTCGAATCTCTACTACAACTTCTTCCAAATCCTGATGGCTGGAGTGCTCGACGTCAGGGTGTCCGATCCAGGCCCGTACACAACGCCGCCACTCGATCTTGACATCAACCCGCTCAATTACCTGAGCCCCTTTGAGCTTCTGACCGACTATTTCCCAAACTCGACCTGCAACGTCATCATGTGCTCGCCCTGAGACGTGGGAAACATGCAACCGATCGGTCCATCGGGACCGCACGTGGAACTGGACGACACCGGGTACAGCACGCGGGCGGGTTCACGTCCATCGATGAGGAGCCAGAGGTCCACGGCGATGGGTACCTCAAGAAAAGTCTTCCCTGGTGAGCGCACCTGATGAGCGTGCTCGACGCGGTGAGGTCTTCACATTTGGGGCTGATCTCGTCGTTCGCTCGGTGATCTCGGCTTCTCGCGCAGGTTAAGCGTCGGTCGACCACGCGCCGTCCACAGGGTCAGGCCTTGCGACGGGTGCGCGGATCGGCCTCCAAGGTGGCGAGGCCGATCGTTTCGAGGCGTCCGATGAGTTCGCGCAGACGCCGGTCGTTGTCGACAAAGGACTGGTACTCCTTCGCCTGCTCGGGCGAGAGCCAGCGGCCAACGGTCTTCGCCGCAACTTTGCGGGTCCACTGGAAGTAGGGGCCGTGCGGCTCAGGCGGGTCGGCCATGCACTTGCAGCCGGGGCGGCCGCAGTGGGTGCGGCGGGTGACGATCGAGCCCTGAAGGACCTTCCCGCTGCGGGCGATCTTCGCGAGCTCGGAGGCGATCTCGGCCGCCTCGGCGCGCTGGCTTGGGCTCAGCCCCATCGCTTCAGCCTCGCACGGGAGATCCACCATTGGATCGCTAGCGTACTGTATATATACAGTTTGATGACTCCGACCGCCGCCGAGGTGATCGCCGCCTATCGTCCACGCTCGCTCGCACCCGGGGCGGCCGCCTATGCCCGGCGGGTCGTCGCTGACGCGGCACCCGGTTCTCCGTCTCGCGCCAAGGCGCTCGTGTTCGCGGCCGGCACGCTCGCCTCGTACGCGCTCCGAGTCGGCCTCCCCCTCGACCAGGCGCTCTTTCGGACCGAGGTGATCGAACGCTTCATCGCCACGGCCGCTCCCGGCGGATCGGCGACCCGTCGAACGCTGCGCAGCAACCTGTTGGCTCTTCGCCGCGCCCTCGAGGTCGCGCCCCGGACGGCCGCGCTCCCGCGCGAGCGGGCGAAGGCCCCCTACTCAGCAGCCGAGATCGCCGCCTATCTGGCCCTTGGCGATACCCAGCCGACAGCTCTTCGCCGACAACGGGCATCGGCCCTCATCTGCCTCGGCGCCGGAGCGGGCCTTGTCGGTGCCGAGCTGCGCTACGTCGCCGGTGTCGACGTCGTCTGTCGCTCGGGCGGGGTGCTCGTCGAGGTCACCGGCCGGCATCCACGCTCCGTGCCCGTGCGCGGCCCCTTCCACGATCGTCTCGTGGCGGTGGCTTCCTGGTTCGGTCCGCGCTATCTCGTCTCGGGTGTCAACCCCGACAGCCACAACGTCACCAACCCGCTCATCCGGTCGCTCTCGGGAGGTCGCGACCTGCCCCGCCTGGAGCCGGCGCGGCTTCGCTCGACCTACCTCGTCGAGATGGCCGAGACGATCGGGCTGCGGGCCTTCATGGACGCGGCGGGGATTGTCTGCTCCCAGCGCCTCGGCGACCTCATCAGCCACCTCGGGCCGCCATCAGAGAACGAGGCCGTTGCCCTCCTTCGGGGCCGGGGTTGAGCGACCTCTCCCGGCTCGAGGCGCTCCTTGACGAGGAGCCGCTCGCCCGAACGATCGCCGCGCTCGAGGCGACGCTCCCGCTCGGCGTGCGCCCCCGCCAGCTCCCCGTCCGCAGTTTCCTGCTCGGGGCACTGCTCACCCAACAACAAGCCCGTCCCGCCCACCTCGTCCGCGCCCACCAGGCGCTGTGTGCTCTTGGCCCCGAGGAGAAGTGGCGCCTCGGGGTGCTCGCCAACTGGAAGGGCGTTCCCCATCTCCTCACCTATCGGCAGGTGGAATATCTCGCCGGGCTCCTTGACGCCGCGCTCAAAAAGAGCCAGCCCGACGGCGTCGCCAGCCCGCTCTGTCAGGACCTGGTCGACGCGCTCATCGGGGCTTCGGTGCCGACCATCTACAAGCGGGCCTCCTGCGCGCTCGCGCTCGACTGGACCGATGTCGAGAGCTTCGCCCACCCGCCGGGCAAAGACGGCATCTCCGCCGATCCCGAAGCCGCCTGGGGGCACCGTCGAGGCGGCGGGCCGGGCGAGAAATCCGAGCTCTTCTTCGGGCACTACTGCAACCTCGCGACGATGGTGCCAGAAGATCATGGCCCCGAGATCCCCGAGCTCGTGCGCCAGATGACGCTCAGCGCCTGTGACCACGACCCGGTCCCGGTCGCCACCTCCGCCCTCGTCGATCGTTTCGCCCGAGGAACGCTCGTCCCCGGCGACGTCGCGGTCGACTCCGGCTACGCACACCGTGTCCCCGACCACTTCGCCCTGCCGCTTCGCGCCGCGGGCGCCTCGCTGGTGATGGACCTGCATCCCCAGGACCGCGGCCCACAGGGGACCTTTTCGGGGGCGATCTTGGCCAACGGCAATCTGTTCTGCCCCGCGACCCCGCAAGCCCTGTTCGAGATCGGGCCGCTTGCCCGCGGCGCCACCGATGCGGAGATCGCCGCCCACGATGAGCGCTGCGCCGAGCTCAGCCGCTACAAGCTCGGCCCGATCAGCGCCGACGACAAAGACGGCTATCACCGCGTTTCGTGCCCCGCCGTCGCCCGAAAACTTCGCTGTCCGCTGCGGCCGGCCTCGATGGGGCTCTCCTACATCCATCCCACCGTGCTCGAGCCTCCCGAGCATCCTCCGGTGTGCTGTTGTCAACAAAGCCTCACCGTCCCGCCCCATGTGAACCAGAAGACGCGCCAAAAGCACGACTACCCGGGAAGGGCCTGGCGGAGCTCCTACGCAAGGCGAAGTGCCGTCGAGCGCTCGAACAGCCGCATCAAGGACCCCGCCACGGTCGACGTCGCAAAGGGCTGGTGCCGCCTCATGGGCCTGATTGGACCGAGCCTGTTCCTCGCGATGGCCCTCGCGGTGCGCAACCTCGACCTCGTCGACGCCTTCGAGGAGCGACAGGCCGAGAACGAGCGCCGACGAAGAGCTGGACTCGGGCCACGGACGCGTAGGCGGCGGCGGACAACCCTCGCCGAACTCACCACCGCGAACGCACCGCCATAGGCCGCTCGATCGCCGTGGCAGTGGGAGACCTCTTGGACGTGCGCGCCCATCTTCCACGAGAGCGTCGACCGATCTCGCCACGGGGTGCCCCGTTGGTGCCGGCAGGGGATGTCACACCCCAAATGTGAGAATGGGGGAGGTCCAAATGTGAAGACCTCGTGGCGCGCTCGGCAGGATTCGAACCTGCAACCTTCTGATCCGTAGTCAGATGCTCTAATCCGTTGAGCTACGAGCGCTGGTCGCCCCAATCAGGTTGCCAACCGGGACAGCGGGCCATCATATCGGGTCGGATGGGCCGACCTCCTCGGCACCTTGACCCCGCTGATCCCTCTGCCATTCTCCGACGCCAATGGTCTCGAGCCGGCTCGAGCCGGCCAGGGGGAACCGGTCACGGAACCAGGAGGACGCGACCGAACGCCTGACGGCTTTCGATGTAGGCGTGGGCCTCGCCGGCTTCCTCCAGCGCGAAACGTCGGTCGATGACCACCCGGAGACCGCCGGAGGCGATATCGCCGAGCAGACCGGCGATCATGGCGTGGGCGCGAGGGCTGAGGAACAGCTCCGCACCCAGGAAGTAGCCGACCAGGGTTTGGTTGTTCGCCCGCATGGTCGAGATGTCCAACCTGGAAGGGGATTCCCGGCCGGCATCCCCGAAGGTCATGCACCGACCCCGGTAGGCCAGGCACTGCAAGCTCTTCTGCAACGTGGATCCGCCGATCGAGTCCACGATGACGTCGGCGCCCTGTCCGCCGGTGAGGTCCCGCACCGCCTCGGCAAAGTCGACCGATGCGTAGTTGATGCCGTGATCGAGCCCGAGCTCACCCAGGCGGGCAAGCCTCTCGTCACTCGATGCGGTGGCCAACACCCGGGCGCCGGCCCGCTTGGCCAACTGGATGGCCGCGATGCCCACCCCGCTGGCCCCGGCGTGGATGAGCGCCGTCTCGCCCGACTGGAGGTTCCCGAACTCGAACAGGCAATCACTGGCGGTCCCGAATGGAACCGGCACGCACGCCGCCTCCTCGGTGGACAGCCCCTCCGGGATGAGCCAACAGAACGACTGGCCGGCGGCTCGCAGTTCGGCGTGGGACCCGTCCAACCCGACGGTCACCACCCGGTCACCGATTGCAATCCCGGAGACGTTCTCGCCGACGGCCAGCACCGGTCCCGCACACTGGTAGCCGACGATGTGGGGCGTAGTGGTGAGCACCCCCTGCAGCCGGTTCAGGGTGTCACCGCCCTCAATGCTCACCGCCTCGACCCGGATCAGGACATCATCGGTTCCGATCGCGGGATCGGGCACCTCTTCGTAGCGGAACACGTCGGGACTGCCGGTCTCGTAGTACACGGCTGCTTTCATGGTTCTCTCGTTCCTGTTCGACGCGAGGCGAATGGGAGGGGGACGACCGGGCCTGACCTGACCGCCATGGCGAACCGATCGTAGGCCTCGGATAGGCTTCGCGGCCGCACGTCGCAAACCACGTTCTCTTGGAGGATCGCATGACCGCCGCCGCTCCGCTCTCGGGTATCCGGGTCATCGAATGCTCCGCCCTCGGGCCGGCTGCCATCACCATGCCCCTCGTCGACCTGGGTGCGGAGGTCATCAAGGTGGAGCCGCCCGCCGGTGACTACATCCGGGAGATGACCTGGCCCATCGTCGAGGGGGTGTCGCTGATGCACCTCCACATCAACCGGGGTAAGCGCAGCATCGTGATGGATCTCCGGCGAGAGGAGGACGTGGCCACCTTCAAGGAGCTGGCCAAGACGGCCGACGTGGTGGTCGAGGCCATGCGCCCGGGCGGGCTGGCCCGGCGGGGGGTGGGCTACGACGACCTCCGAAAGATCAACCCCAAGATCGTGTTCTGCACCATCTCCGGCTACGGGATGACCGGTCCGTACCAGAACCTCCCGGCCCATGGGGTCGCCTTCGACACCTGGGCCGGCATCGTCTCCCCCCAGATCAACGACCAGGGCTTCGCCTATCTCCCCGAACACGCCTCGATGGGGATCCACGCCGGTCCGCTCTTCGGGGCGCTGGGCATCCTGGCCGCGGTGATCCGGGCCAAGGAGGCCGGGGAGGGATCGTTCCTCGAGGTCGCCCAGTCGGACGCCGCCGCGGCGATGGACTGGTACCGCAGCGAGACCTGGCGCGCCTACGAACGACCGGAGTCCGAGGTCACCGGGAACAAGTCGGACAACTACGAGCGCCGGGCGCCGGGCACGGCCGGGATGATCGAGGGCGTCCGGTACCAGGTCTACGAGGCCAAGGACAACCGGTACGTCCTGTTCATGGCCTCCGAGCAGGCGTTCTGGAAGAACTTCTGCGAGGCGGTCGGGCGGGCCGACCTGTTCGAGCGTTGGCCGGGGTCAAAGTACGCCGATCACGCCCGGAACAACACCGAGCTGCGTACCGAATTGAAGGCCATCTTCCTGACCAAGACGGCGGAGGAGTGGATCGACTTCGGGGTGACCGCCAACTTCCCGGTCGGCCCGGTGAACTCCCCGCAGACCATCGCCGAGGATCCCCAGTTCGAGGACCGGTTCCATTGGTTCCCGGCCAGCCGGCTCGGGGCCGACCAGTTGCCCACCCCGCTGAAGTTCGTCGACGAGGAGCTCCCCACCCCCACCAAGGCGCCGACCGTCGGCCAGCACACCGACGAGGTGCTCCGGGAGGTGCTGGGGTGGGATGACGGCCGGATCGCCGAGTCCCGGCGGCGGGGGGGACTCGGCGGGCCCAAACCCTGACGCTCGACCCTGCCCCGGACCCCGAATCTGACGGGGCGTTAGGATTTCGCCATGACCTCAGCCAAGACCCGAGTGCCTGCCGTCGACGGTTGGTTCACCCTCGATGACGCCGCCCCCGCCCTGCTCGGCAGCAAGTGCACCTCCTGCGGGACCTTCGCCTTTCCCAAGGAGACCTTCTTCTGCCGCAACCCGGAGTGCCAGAGCACCGAGTTCTCCGAGACCGAGCTGAGCCGCACCGGCACCGTCTGGTCCTACACCGACGCCTGCTACCAGCCACCGAAACCGTATGTGGCCGCGGATCCCTATCATCCGTTCTCCATCGCCGCCGTCGAGCTGGCGGCCGAGCAGATGGTGGTGATGGGCCAAGTGGTGGCCGGCGTCACCGTCGATGATCTGGCCGTCGGGACCGAGGTGGAGATCGTGCTGGACACGCTCTACGAAGACGACGAGAACGAGTACGTGGTGTGGAAGTGGCGGCCGACCTCCCCTCCCCCGACCTCAGATGGAGCGACCGGATCCCAGGGGGCGTCAAATGGCTGACGACAAGCGGGTCGCGGTATTAGGGGCGGGCATGCACCCGTGGGGGAAATGGGGACGCAATTTCGTCGAGTACGGCCTGGCCGCCGCCGGGGACGCCCTCTCCGACGCCGGCCTGCAATGGACCGACATCCAGTACGTGTCCGGCGCCGACACCATTCGCAACGGGTATCCGGGCTTCATCGCGGGTGCCACCTTCGCCCAGGCCCTGGGCTGGACAGGGGCTCGGGTCTCGTCCTCCTATGCCGCCTGCGCCTCCGGCGCCCAAGCGGTGAGCAACGCCCGGGCCCAGATTCTGGCCGGACTCTGCGACGTCGCCCTGGTGGTCGGGGCCGACACCACCCCCAAGGGGTTCTTCGCGCCGATCGGCGGCGACCGCAAGGACGATCCCGACTGGTTGCGGTTCCACTTGCTCGGGGCCACCAACCCCACCTACTTCGCCCTGTACGCCCGGCGACGGATGGAGCTCTTCGGGGCCACCGAGGCCGACTTCGCCGCGGTGAAGATGAAGAACGCCAGCCACGGTCTGGAGAACCCCAACGCCCGCTACCGCAAAGAGGTGACCATCGATGAGGTGCTCGCCTCGCCGATGGTGGCCGACCCGCTGCGGCTCCTGGAGATCTGCGCCACCTCCGACGGCGGGGCCGCGCTGGTCTTGACCAGCATGGAGTTCGCCCGTCGTCACGCGGGGTCCAAACCGGTGGTCACCATCGACGCGGTATCGACGGTGACCCCCCACTATCCCCAGACGGTGATCGAGATGCCCAACTTCTCGACCGACTCCGCCGCCGCCGTCTCCACCCCGGGCCCGACCTTCAAGCAGTCGGTCGCCCTCGCCGCCTACGAGGAAGCCGGCATCGGGCCCGAGGACGTCAACCTGGCCGAGGTCTACGACCTGTCGTCCGCCCTCGAGCTCGACTGGTACGAGGACATCGGGTTGTGCAAAGAGGGTGAGGCCGAGCAACTGCTCCGTGACGGGGAGACTGCCATCGGTGGGCGGGTCCCGGTCAACCCCAGCGGTGGGCTCTCCTGCTTCGGCGAGGCCATCCCCGCCCAGGCCATCGCCCAGGTGTGCGAGCTGGTGTGGCAGCTCCGGGGCCAGGCCGGTGCCCGCCAAGTCGATGGGGCCCGGGTAGGCATCACCGCCAATCAGGGCCTGTTCGGCCATGGGTCGTCGATCATCGTCACCTCGTAGTGGCTACCGGTTGACCAGCACGATCTTGCCCAGCTTGGCGCCGGCGGCAAAGCGTTCGTAGCCGGCGGTCGCATCCGCCATCGGGTAGGTGGCGGCCACCGGCACCTTGACCTGGCCGGACGACAACCAGGGCAGGACGTGGGCCTCGACCGACCGGGCCACCTCGGCTTTCTCCTCCGCCGATCGGGCCCGCAAGGTGGACCCTCCGATCCTGGCCCGCTTCTGCATGACGGCCAGCAGGTTCAACTCGACGGTGGCACCGGCTCCGACCCCGATCACCACGATCCGCCCCCCGGTCGCCATGGCCCCGAGCGCGGCGGTCACCCCCGGCGCCCCGACCAGCTCGAGCGAGATGTCGTAGGGGCCGCCGTCTTTCACCTGGTCGGGTTCGATGGTCGTGTCGGCACCGATGGCCCGTACCCCGTCGTGCAGGTCGGGGTTCCTGACCGAGGCCACCACCTGCGCACCGGCGGCGTGGGCGATCTGGACCGCCGCCGTCCCCACCCCGCCGGCGGCCCCCGAGATCAACACCCGATCGCCGGCGGTCAGGCCGGCCTGGGTGACCAGCGCGTCGTAGGCGGTGAAGAACGCCTCGGGGAAACCGCCGGCCTCCTCCCAGCTGATCGAATCGGGCACCGGCAAGGCCACCGCATCCGGGACGGTCATCAGCTCCGCCTGGGCCCCGCCTCCAACGATGGCCATGACCCGGTCACCCGGCTCGAACCGGGTGGCGCCGGACCCGGCGCCCACCACCTCCCCCGCCAGCTCCATCCCCGGGATGTCCGTGGGCCAGCCGGGGGGTGCCGGGTAGAAACCCTGGCGCTGCAGCAGGTCCGCCCCGTTGATGCCGGCCGAGCGCACCGCCACCAGCAACTCACCGGGACCAGGTTCGGGATCCGGTCGTGCCTGCCAGACCAGAGCGGTGTCGACGATGGTGACCGCCTGCATCACGTCAGAGTAGGCGGTACGCATAGTCTGGCTTCCGTTCGGCCCAATTTGTCCTGCGCTCCATCCTCGAAGAAGCAATGGGAGAGGTCTTCGCCATGACGACCGAGATGACCAGTCCCTCCTCGGGCGAGGTGCTCCACCTGGTGCTGGCCAACTCGGCCCGCAACTTTCTGCTCAACGATGTCGGGACGATCGGCAACTTGGTCGACCCTGCCGATCAGACCGGGGTCAACCAAGCTCCGGCGACCGGGGCCAACGGCGCGGTGTTGGTCTTCGGGACGCCGAGGCGTCGGGCCAACGAAACCGACCGGGTGCACCAGAGCCGGGTGGCCATGCGTCGGATCCGCTCCAACCTGCGCACGTTTCGACTGGCGGTCGATCCCGGCTGGAGCACGGCACTGCGGGCCGAGCTGTCCTGGTACTCCCGGTGCCTGGGAGAATCGAGAGATCTCCACGTACTCCGGGACATGCTGACCATCCACGGCCCGCTGCTGTTGGCGGAGGTCGAGCTGAAACCGATCGTGGACATCGTCGACCAGTCGATCTCCGGGGCCGGCGCCCGGGTGGCGGTGGCCCGGGCTGGGGACCGTCATGCCCGACTGGTGGATCAGATGCGGCTCCTGCGCGACGCTCCGCAGTTCACCGACAAGGCGGAGAGGCCGGCGATCGAGCTGATGCCGAGCCTTCTCCACCGGGCGTGGCTCGACGTGCGAGGAGCCGGCCGGACGGCCAGGAAGGACCCGTCGATCCAACATCTGCACAAGTTGCGGATCCGTCTCAAGGGTCTTCGCTACGGCTGTGAGACGGTCGCCGTCGTGGCCGGAGATCCGGCCGAACGCACCGCCCGGGCAGCGGAGAAGCTCCAGGGCAAGCTGGGAGACCTGCTCGACGCCACCCACTCGGTCGAATGGCTGCAGGCGGTGGCCGACAGCCACCCCGAGCTGGCTCGATCCACCGAGAGCCTGATGGTCGTGCAACGGGCGGCGGCGATCGTCACCCGCCGCGGATGGAAGAACGACCTCAAGGACATCGAGCGGCGTTGGCGGAAGTGGCAGGCATAGACCTACCCGCCACCCGGGCCCCACCCGGCTCCTACGTGTCGGTCTCGTTGATGGCGACGTGATCGGTCTCCCACAGTTTGATGCCACCCAGGATCCCGGCGGTGTTGTCGATGATGGTGACGTCGTCATCGAGATCGTCACGGACCAGGCGCCGGGAATTGCCGCCCCCGATGTACAGGTGGTCGAAGAACATCATGGCCCGCATGTTCTTGATGGCTTTTTGCACCCTCCGGTTCCAGCGTTCCTCGCCGATCTCCTTGCGGGCGGCCTCTCCGATCTGGTCGTTGTAGGTCTCACCTTTCCGGAACGGCTGATGGGCGATCTCGAGATGGGGCATCAGGCGGCCCTCGTAGAAGAGACCGGTGCCGAACCCGGTGCCCAGGGTCATGACGAACTCGAGGCCCTTTCCGCTCACCACCGCGGCGCCCTGGACGTCGGCATCGTTGGCCACCCTGGTCGGCATGCCGAATGTCTGGGTGAGGGCGGCGGTCAGGTCGAAGTGCGACCACCGCGCGGCGAGGTCGTTGTCAACTGGGCTTCCCGGCCCGCTCTTGGTGGAGAAGTGGGGGGCGGAGAGCACCAGGCCGGCCCGGACCATCCCGGGAAACCCCACCGACGCCCGTTCGGCTTTGGGCAACGGGGCCACCAACTTGCCCAGGGTCGTCACCAGCTTGTCGGGAGGAAGCGGGTAGGGGGTGGGCACCTTGACCCGGTCGGCGACCATGGCGCCGTCGACATCGAGCACCGAGGCCTTGAGCCCGGTCCCACCGATGTCCACCGCCAGTGTCATCGGGTGGTGCGGGTCGGGGGTGATGATGACGGGAGGACCGAGATCGGATGGCTCCTCCCCGGGCGGTGGTCGGCTGTCGCTCATCCCCTTACGCTACGCCGCCGGAGAGGGCTAACGTCATCCTCCATGCACGATCTGGCCTGGCAGGGGGACGCCTGCTCGCTCGTCGACGCCTACCGGTCCGGCTCCACC
>Ga0307373_10005800_pt1 | contig 19977 bp, 15 predicted proteins | sample OX2MG_FD_202534 | JGI IMG/M metagenome (GOLD analysis project Ga0307373, IMG submission 202534) | Soil microbial communities from Risofladan, Vaasa, Finland - OX-2 | ecosystem: Environmental > Terrestrial > Soil > Coastal area > Acid sulfate soil | place: Finland: Risofladan, Vaasa | collected...
GATCGAGGTCAATACCTGCCGCGGTCCAATCTGCCAGCCGCACGATCAGAGCTTCGAGGTCCGGCTGCTCGAAGGGCATCGTGAGGCCCAGGCGCCGCTCGGGGAGTCGAATGTCAGGGTTTTCGGGCAGCCATCCGAGAAACGGAACCCCGAGGGCCTCGATGCCGGGACGCAAGTAAGCGGCGTGCCCCTCACCGGCGACCCGGTTGGCGACGACACCGGCCAGCCGAACGCGGGGATCGAAATCGCGATATCCCTTCGTTAGCGCTCCGGCGCTCCGTGCAAGTCCGGCGGCATCGATGACGAGGACCACCGGCGCGTCGAGCCATTGAGCGATTTCCGCGGTACTGCCGCGCTCCTCCATCGGGTCGGCGCCATCATGCAGTCCCATCATGCCTTCTATTACGGCGACGGTGCGCGCCCCGGATGTCGCGCCGGCGCCGCGTGCGAAGCTGGCCCGCATCCCCTCAAAACCGAGCATCCAGCTATCCAGTGACCATGAGGGGGCCCCGCATACAGCCGCGTGATACCCGGGGTCAATATAATCCGGCCCGACCTTGAACGGCTTTACATCCCATCCGGCCCTGCGCAGAGCCGCCATGACGCCGATGGTGACACTTGTTTTCCCCACGCCGCTGTGAGTACCGGCGATGACGATCCGGGGGATAGTCGATCCGGCGCTTTTCATCCTACCACGCATCCTCTGGTCTCCGCGGACCAATCCTCACACGGACACGGTGGCCGCGGTCTGCGCCGGACTCAAGTGAATCACGCCGCGATCCGGGAACGCGCCGCTGAAGAGCTCCGGATGGATCAGACTCGCCAGTATCTCGAGGCCATCCACCACGCGAGGTCCAGGCCGGCTGAAGTAGGCAGATCCATCAACGCCATAAACTCGGCCCGTTCGAACGGCCGGTAGTTCATTCCATCCCGGCTGGCTTCGCAAAATAGGGAGATCCTGAACGGTCCGTTCAATCGTGTAACCGCAGCAGGCCAGCACGATGATGTCTGGCGCTGCTGCGCAAATAGTCGCCCATGGGACTCGCAATGAGTCGAGTTCTTTGCGTCCGAGCGGGTCCACCCCTCCTGCGATTTCCACCAGTTCCGGTACCCAGTGACCGCTGCAGAACGGCGGATCAATCCACTCCATCAGGAAACAGAGCGGACGAGAATCCGCCCGCTCGGCGATGGTCTTCACCCGATCGACCCGGGCCTTTAGCGCATCCACCAGGCGCTCACCCTTCGCCGGCGCATCCAGGGCAGCGGCAACCCGTCGGATATCCTCAAAGATATCGTTCAGACAGGAAGGCGCCAGATTAACCACCTGCGGAGGTCCCGGCAGAGTTGATGCAAGGCTGAGCACCGAATCATACCCGACAGCGCACACGTCACAGAGCCGCTGCGTAAGAATCACGTCCGGGCGGAGGCGGCGAAGCAGATCCTCGTCCATGGTGTAGAGGGTCCCGGATTTGGCCAATTGCTCCGAAACCCACCGGTCGATGGCGGCGCTGGAGAGTCCCGAGTCATGGATCTCGCACCGGGTTACCCGCGGCAGGCGGTTCACCTCGGGCGGGAAGTTGCATTCATGAGAGACGCCTACCAGTTCCGACGCAAGACCGAGCGCGCCTACGATTTCGGTGGCAGCGGGTAATAACGAGACGATGCGCGTCATTTACGCCATTTCTATCGGCGAGCGTGCTTCCGCCACTCGCATTGTCAGTTCATACGCTCCGAAAACCGCAGCCATCCACAAAAGATCACCGATAACCGCATTCCGGAAGAAAGGGAGTGCGCTCAGATAACAGTGGCCCATCCCGATCACGGTGTGCGTGTACATGCCAGGCCAGGAGGCCCAAACGGCGAAGTTTGTGACGAGAAAGAAGAGCGTCGATCCGGCCAGAGAGGCTGCAATTCGGTTCTTCCAGCCTCCGCGGCAGAGCCAGCGTCCCAGAAAGACTGAAGCGCTGAAGCAGGTGTAACAGACCAGGCTCATCCAGCTAAATCCATAGCCCACGGCGGCGTCGCTGGCGACCAGGGCTGCCAGGGGAACCAGCCATGCCGTGCGTCGCGGCAGGACGGCGCCACTGAGGAGCGCGACGGCAAGCACCGGTGTCGCGTTCGGCGGGTGGGGAAGCAGGCGGCATGCCACCGCCAGGATAATAAGCGCATAGGCCATTGGCAGATCCTCTCGTAAACAGGCGCCGGGATCGCGACAGGAGTGAGAGGGATCGCAGGCCGCGGACAGAGATCGCGGTCCGTATTCCTATCACCCTCTGGATCGGAGGGTCCTCGACAGGGGTTGTGGGCGGGCGTTCGGGCTGTTACCGCAGCGGCACTGCACCGGAATTTCACCGGATTCCCCCGATAGCGACGAGGCCCTAGACCGGCTCCATCGCTGCCGTGCCACGACAGCACGGCGCCACAACCATTACGGTTCTATTATACACAGCCCAACCTCATTCCGGCGCTTCTTTGTTCGCGTCATTTGCGTTTTCATCCCGATGTCGGTGATGCAGGTCGGGAATATGAGAATGGGAGTGGCTGAGCGATTCATGGACATGCGGATGAGAATGGGGATCGCTCGGATCAACACCCGTTTCGTGATGATGCTGGTGATGTTCGTCATGCGTGTGCAGATGACTATGCTCTAGCCGCTGGTGGGTATGAGCGTGCTCATGGACTGTTTCAAGATGGGGCCAGTGTGTGACACGAAGTCGTGATAGACCGACGCCCAGGGCGCAGAGACCAACGCCCACCGCGACCGCCAGGATCTCCACGCGAGGGCTGATGACGCCCAGGAGCACTCCGCCCAGCGCAGCTCCCAGCGGCTCGGCGCCGTACCCACCCAGCCGATAGACCCCATGCACCCGGCCGCGTAGATCGTCCGGGGTCACGGCCAGCCGGTAGGAAGTGGAAGCCATCGACAGGACAGGATCGCACATGAAGGCGATGCTCCAGCCCGCGATCATCATGGCGGGAGTGACTGCCAATGCCACGAGCGGCGTGGCGAGAGCCTGTATCACGATCGGCCCGATGACCAGATAACCGAACGGAAGGCGTGTTTTGAGCCTTACAGCCATCGAAGCCCCAACCAGACCGCCGATCGCCGAGAGGCTGAAGATCATACCGATGATGCCGGCGGAGGCGTGCATTTGATCACGAGCAAGCACGATCATCGCGAGCGGTACGGGCGCATATAGAAGGCTGAGCGTCCACGACGTCAGCGCGAGCGCCCGCAGCCGCCGATCATCCCAGAGAAATCGCAGCCCCTCCAGAATGTCCTTGTAGAGATTGCGTTTTCGGTTGACTTCGCGATCTGCCTGGAATGGCACGCGGATGAATCCCAGAGAGATTACAGAGATCAGGTAAGTTACCGCGTCCACCAGATAAGCCATGACGGCCCCTTCTGGTGTAGTCCGGGCTGCGCTGATGATCAGTCCAGAAAGCCCGGGGCCGATGAGAGACGCTCCGGATCCGGCCAATGAATCCAGCGCGGTGGCCTGGGGCAGATCTTCACGGGCAACGACATTGGGAAGGCTTGCCATTTCGGCCACGTTAAAGATGACGAAAGCAGTGCCCTGTATCAATGCAACCAGGTAGAGCTGCGCAATGGTCAGATGCCCCATAGCCCAGGCGAGTGGTACCGATCCGAGCGCAAAGAAGCGAGCGACATCACAAATGATCATCGCCACCTTGCGATTCCAGCGGTCCATCAGAGCGCCGGCGGGGAGACCCAGGAAGAGGTAAGGGACCATTCGGGCGGAGGTGATCAATCCCGCCTGAGCCGCGGAGTGTGTCGTTGCCAGGACGAGCAGCGGGAGCGCCAGCCCGGAGACCTTCGTGCCGAGCACAGATACCGACTGCCCGCTCCAGAGGAGTAGGAAATCGCGGTTTCGCCAGAGACGCGGAGATGATGGGTGATCCATGGCTCTATTCTATCCGCCCATGCGTAGCGAGTAATTGTGTAATGGGATGGAAACAAAGAATTAATAGGGACGACATACCGCCGACAAGCCGCCGCAACCTGACGCGGGTAACTTGATAGTGACAGCGCAATAATGCGTCTGCCCTCTGGCGTGAGTGAATCCCATGCACCCGAATCAGTTCTTACTGGACGTCCTGATCATCCTCATTGCGGCCAAGCTAGGCGCGGAGGCGGCAGAGCGGCTGAAGCAGCCGGCGGTGATTGGCGAGCTTCTGGCCGGCGTGCTTGTGGGTGGCGGTCTGCTCGGCCCGCTCTCGCACGAGATTCATTCCCTTTCGCCGTTCGTCATCGACGGCAAGCAGCCGGTGCTGGCTGTAATAGGACAGCTAGGCGCCGTACTTCTGCTCTTTGAAATCGGGCTGGAGTCCAATCTGGCGGATCTCAAGAAGCTGGGTCTGCAGGCGCTGTGGGTAGCCTTCTTCGGCGTGACACTGACTATTCTGTTCGTCTGGATTATCGGAGTGGCGCTGGGTCTTTCGCCAATGGCAGCGATTTTTGCGGGATCCGCACTGGCGGCTACCAGCGTAGGGATCACAGCCCGCACTTTTTCGGATCTCGGCCGCCAGCAGACTGGTGAGGCGAAGACGGTGCTGGGAGCCGCGGTTGCCGATGACGTCATCGGTCTGATTCTCCTCGCCGTGGTCACCGGAGTGGTGAGTTCAAAGTCGGTTTCGCTGGTCGGTGTGCTCCGGACGAGCGCAGTTGCGCTCCTATTCCTTTGCGGCGCCCTGTTCCTCGGCTTCCGCCTGGCGCCATACATACTCCGTATTGCCAGCCGTATGAAGACACGCGCTGCGCTCTCCTCTGCGGCGCTCGCCTTTTGCCTGGTGTTGGCGACCGCCGCAGGAATGCTGGCGGGGCTTTCACCCATTATTGGCGCATTCGCGGCCGGACTGATCCTCTCGCAAACGGAACACAAGCTTCATATCGAGCAGCGGATAAAGCCGGTAGCCGATGTTTTTATTCCGGTCTTCTTCGTCCTGATGGGGGCGTCGATGCCGATCTTAGCGCTCAATCCGGCCTCTCCAGCGGGCCGTTCCGGGCTTGTGTTAGCTGCAGTTCTGGTGGTAGCCGCAATGGCAAGCAAGCTGGCCGCCGGTTTGAGCTTCCCCTTCAGCCGGGTGAATCGCCTGGTGGTTGGGGTCGGGATGATCCCACGCGGGGAGGTTACGCTCATCTTCGGCGCCTACCTCGTCAGGGCGGGCGCGATCGGAGATGGTCTCTATTCGTCTCTTCTTCTGGTCGTGATGCTGACGACGTTTATCACGCCTTTCCTGCTGAAGGCCGCGATCGGTCGGCGCCGGGAGGTGGTCGTTGAGACCGAACCGGTTCCACTTGCTCCGGCGCTCGGGGCGCGAGGGCGAGCGGCACAGCGTTTGCTGAGCTTCTCCTCCGCCGTGGTTCCCAACGGCGTCTGGACAGGAGATCCGGTGGGAACGATAGCGGGCTCGGCGCAGCAGCAATGATTACAACTCGTGGACCCCAGGTTGTGAGCGATTCAATCGCCTGGGGCCCCGGGTTATCTCCAGTCGCATAGAACTGGGGAGGCAGAGGTCCCGGTAGGCTCTCGCAAGAGCCAACCAGGTCGCCGCGGGCGCTAACGAAAGCGCCAACCGGGCAGTGGGGGCCATCCGGTCAGCAGCGATCCGCAGAAGTCCCTTATGCACGAAGCAATCATACGGAGACAGCGGGTAGTTGGCGGCGTTTGTTCCAGGCATCCAGTCACGCGCGCCGTCGTGGCTGGCACTTTTCAGGAAGGAGTACCCTTTGGTTAGCTTACGTCGATTCAGGGAGAAGTGGCTGCGCACGTGCAGCCGGATGATGCTCCTGGCATTTTTATGCTCGAACATTTTAAGTCTCGGTCTGTGCATCCAATCGGCATACGCGGATGCGCCAGCCGGTGATCCGGGTGGCAGCGCCACAGGTACCGCAGCAGATGTAGTGGACGCTGGCGGCAGCGCCTTTGTCGTCAGCAAGCCCACGGATACGACCGCGCCGGACTACGCCACGAAGATGAAGGCGTACACCGACTATACAGACCAGGTGGCGAAAGAGCCCCTGGCTTTGAAGCTGGCGGACGGGGTAGGTCAGAACCGGATCGCAATCAACTTTGTCTGGACGCTGGTTACCGGTTACCTGGTTATGTTTATGCAGGCCGGATTTGCCATGGTGGAGTGCGGTCTCTGCCGGGCGAAGAACGCTGCCCATGTCTTCATGACTAACTTCATGATCTATGGGATCGGCATGCTCGGGTTCTGGATAGCCGGATTTGCATTCATGTTCGGCAGTATGGGGGGCGCCGCGCCGGCCAACCTGGGAGGAATCCCGTCGATTAATGGTCCGGATTTCCACGGATTAATCGGGACCCACGGCTTCTTCCTGTCGGGCAATACGTACGACACGGCGGCCTTCACACTCTTCCTGTTCCAGATGGTCTTCATGGATACCACCGCGACCATTCCAACCGGCGCGATGGCCGAGCGCTGGAAGTGGAGCGCCTTCGTCGTCTATGGATTCTTTGTCTCGATCATTGTCTACCCGATCTACGGGCACTGGGTCTGGGGCAACGGCTGGCTGGCCAACATTGGGACCAACTGGCATCTGGGGCACGGCGCCGTCGACTTCGCCGGGTCCGGCGTGGTGCATGCCATCGGTGGATGGACCGCGCTGGCGGGCGCCATGGTGCTGGGTCCTCGCATCGGAAAGTACAGCCGGGATGGGAAACCCAATGTCCTGGCTGCTCACAATCTTCCAATGGCGTTAATTGGCTGCTTCATCCTGGCATTCGGCTGGTTCGGATTTAATCCAGGGTCTACCCTGGGCGCATCCGGCGCCGGAAACCTACGCATCGGCGTTATCGCGACTAACACGATGTTAGCTTCTGCGGGTGGGGCGATGGCTGCGATGTTGTACATGATGGCCCGTACCGGGAAGCCGGATCCTGGCATGTGCGGTAACGGGCTGCTCGCCGGCCTGGTAGCGATTACAGCGCCTTGCGCGTTTATTAATTCGGTCTCCGCCGTGATTATTGGTGTCATCGCCGGTGTGGTGGTCTGTATCTCGTGCGTTGTGGTGGAGAGAGCGGGTGTGGATGACCCGGTGGGCGCCATCTCGGTTCATGGCGTCTGCGGGATCTGGGGGGTTCTCTCCGTCGGAATCTTCGCCGATGGCGTTTATGGGGCGGGTTGGAACGGAGTGGGCGCCGCGACGTATCTCGGCAAGGCTGGGATGGGTGTGACGGGCTTGCTCTACGGTGACTGGAGCCAGTTCGCGGCGCAGGTTGTCGACAGCGTCGTCAATATCGTCTGGGCCTTCGGAATTAGCTACCTGTTCTTCAAGGCGCAGAAGGCGATTATGGGTATCCGGTCGAAGCCGGAAGATGAGATCGCGGGGCTCGACATCCCGGAGATGGGCGTGCTCGCCTATCAGCCGGATGAGGTGGCCGTCCCCGCCTGATGAGAGTCGAGGTCTTGCCGGAGGTTCTTTAACCGGCAAGACCCGCTGTCTGGAAAACGGCGCAAGCCTGAAGCTGTACGTACAGAGATTGAAATGGTTGTGTAGGGCGCTTGCAAGCGCCCTATACGCGGAAAGGAAGACGATGCACGGGCTATTGAGCTGGAGTGACCCGAAGATCCAGGGACTGCTGCTGGTTCAGGTGGTGGGATTCCCGCTGGCGTTCCTGACACGGGCGATTCGCTGGGGTATTCTGAGCTATCGGGAGACAGCGCCGCAGCGGCGGATCGGGCAGTTGAAGGCAGGCGGCAATCTCTGCTTCGCGCTCACCTCAATTGCGTTTGTCTGGAGCATACCTTTAGGTGTGCTGCTCTTTGCGATTGGCATCAACCTCGCCTACATCGCTTTCCGGATGGGTCGGGCAAGCAGGCCGTCAGCCGTGGAAGCCGCGCCGGCCGCTACCTCGAATGCGTCTGCGAGGCCGACCCGGAAAATGAAAAGATCCGCCGCGATGCCGCGTTCGAAGCGCAAATTGAGATTACGCGCCGCCGCCCATTAGTCTCTCCCCTCGCTACGCCTTTATCGAAGTGGTGGTGTTATGGGGCTGTATTGGCATCAGGGCGGGGATTCTCAGATACGGCCTCATGACTGTGCCGGTCCTGAGCGCAATAGAATATCGCCAGAGATCGTCCATAACGACTTTGCCCGAGCGCCACGCATCACGAAGAGCTTCTAGCGCTACGTCCAGCCCAATCTTATTACGGTACCGGAACCCCGCGGCACGCTCCGCTCGGGCCGCCACTTTTGCAGCGGCCCGGATAACGCCACGAATTCAGGTTAGCGGGGCGTACCTATTTTGACGAGCACGACACCATGCGCTGGCACGGTGGCTGTGAATGAATCGCTGAAGGTTCCCAGGTTCTGATGCTGCCAGAGATCCCGAACGGGCTGGGGACCAAAAACCCCCATGTCTCCCCAATGGGCCGTAACCTGCATCGGCTGACTGGATCGGTTGAAAAGACCCGCGGCCACAGTTCCATCGAAGAGCGGCCGGGCCCAGACTTCAGTCTCGCCCGCCTGAGATACCCGACCAGCCGGGCGGCCCAGCGGGTCGTTATCGATATCGAGCACTTCGTCGTTGGTGAGCAGCGCGATTGTGAACGGGTCCAGTTTGGTAAGATCGCAGCCGGTCAGGAGTGGCGCCGACTGCAAACACCACATGCTGATGTGAAGGAGTTGCTCATTCGGCGTTAGGTGTGTGGGGTGTGGATTTCCCCAGCCAACCCTTCCAACCACCAGCATATCCGGGTCATTCCAATGTCCCGGACTGGCGTATTTCTCGTGGCCGTTCTGGCTAAAGGCGTTGCTTTCCAGGCTGTGCCAGCTATCATTGATGTCACCCGTGGTCCGCCAGCAGTTGCCGCCAACCGCCGTGCCCCACGTCCAGACCTTGCCCATGCCGTACTGGCAGAGGCTGTAGACGATGTCGCGATTGGCGTTATTGAGCGCCTGCCGCATGACCTGATACGGCTTTTCGAAGCGCTCCAGGCCGGTTCCGGTCGCCACGCCGCCATAAGAGCACCAGTCGTACTTCAAATAATCGATGCCCCATTTTGCGTAGGTGTCGGCGTCCTGCTGCTCATGCTTATAGCTCGCGGGAAAGCCCGCGCAGGTGGTAGGGCCGGGCGAGGAGTAGATCCCGAGCTTGAGGCCCTTGCTGTGAACGTAGTCCGCCAGCGCCTTCATGTCACCAAACTTCTCGTTGGTGGTGATTGTGCCGTTCGCGTCTCTCGGGCCTTCCCAGGTGTCATCGATGTTAATGTACTGGTAGCCGTGCGCCGCCAGGCCGCTCTTCACCATCCAGTCGGCCGCTTCGCGCACTTTTTGAGCCGAGACTGCCCCGGCCCAGACATTCCAAGAATTCCATCCCATCGGTGGTGTTTGCGCCAGTTTTCCCCAGCCTCCTACAATTGTCAGCGGTCTTTGATCTTGTCCGTCCGGTCCGCTAACCGTAATCACCGAGATCGACGTACCCGGATAGGCCAGTGACCCGGTGATAATCCCCGACTGCGGATCCAGGGTGAGGCCGGTGGGAAGAATATCCGCCGAGAAACGGAGCGGACCCTGCCCGGTGGCCGGGATCATGAAGAGAAATGGATGGCCGGGAGTGGCCCCAACCACGCGGGGTCCATGAATGGCTGGAACCGGGGATACCGGAAAGATAATATTCGGCGCCGGTTGAGCGGGCGGTGGCGGCACAGCGGCGGATTTAAGCGTGTTGACAGCGCCGGGCGCCAGGGCAATCATCGCGCCGGCCCAATCCGCGTGGTCGCTATCGATGCCGTCATCGGCGTCGGTGACCCGCAAGATCATCTGTTTCGCGCCGGTGAGATCCACCGAAACCAATCGCGGCGTATCACCACCGTGGAGCACCGGCGTTGCCGCGGCTTGCTTTCCATCCACCATCACGACAAAGGTGACAGATCCCGCGCCCTTCTTCTCGTCATCCACACCTACCATCGATGTAAAATGGGTCGCGGCCCCGTTTAGAATGATCGCCATGTCACTGTTCGCGTGCGTCCCGATGCCATGCGGGTAAACGACCCCGCCAAGCGTGATCGGATTGTTGTCCACCGACCGGCCGGCGTGTGGTTTGCCGTAATCCTGCGTCATGGGGGAGAGATCGAGAGTGTCAGCCCAGATTGACCCAGCGGGCGGGGTTTCGGCGCGGAGAGCCATGTCGTCCGGCGCAGATCCCTGTGCAGAAGCGGGCGACTGGATGGCTGATAAAGCGCCGGCAGCCGCGAAGAGGGTGATAACAAGCGATAGCCGGAGCGGGGTGGCGGCCGGCCAGGAATGGGCGAAACGACGAGCGATTGAGGCGGGCGCCTCAAGAATTGCTTTGCACACGATCGTGGTGTACTCCCTCCATAAGACGCAGACCCGGCAAACTCGACCGGGCGTGGGACAACAAGATTTGGTCCACAATATCAAAATGTTCGAAACACAGCGACCGCAGCCGGCGACCGCGACAACTTGCTATAGCTCGCCTTCGACGCGCGGTAGTAAATAACCTGCCGGCTCAATCTTCTCACCGCCGCCGGCTTATCGACCCATATCGGCCGGCTTCGGGGTGTCGTGCGCCCAGATCTCCTTGATGGTCTCTTCCTGACCAAACCCCGTAGGAGTCGCGGGGCTTGCAGTGTTGGCCCAGTACCATCGGATATTTCCGTCGACGGGCGCCGCGAGCGTCCGGCTGCCGGGCATCTCAACGTAGCCATTGACGTCGGCCGTGCGCAACCAATTCCAGGCATATTTCAGCCAGGCGTTCCGGTCCGCTCCGTTCTGATGCGCGAACCAGCCAATCTCATCGTAGCCCCAGATCCAGATGGAATCCCCGGCGCCGGCCTCGCCTTCATGTCCGCTGGCGCCATAATTGTCGAACTCGACAAGGTACGGCAGGTGTTCGCACGACCAGCCGCTGGGCGTAATCCCGCCCTTGCTGCGCCCGTATAGGCTGTCGAGAAAACCTACCTGGAGCTTGGCTTCGTGCGGGCGGTCGGCGATCTCTTTGATACGCAGCGGGAACGCGTGAAAATCGAGCAGCAGCTTTCCATCGCGCACAATGCCGCCGCTGGGAACATGGGCATCGCAGAGGACCAGATGGCGGCGGGCGTGGACGGTGGCATAGTATCGGATGCGCGTCAGCTCATCGAACCAGAAGGCATGGTCCCGGTCATTTTTGTCCATGAGCTCTACCTGGCCGAAATGGATCGCCTCGACCCCAATGTTGATGTAAGATGCAGCCAGGTAGAAGAACCAGAGTCGCGTTTCTAAGCGGCTCATGTCCGGAACTGACGCGTCCCGGCCCCACTGGTCCTTAAGGCGCCCGTCCGGGTAGAGCATATCCTCGTAGCGAAAATGGCGGGCTTCGACCGGTAATTTGAATTCGCGAAACACCCAATCCGGAATTGCCAACTGGTCCACCTGGCGCGTCACAATCTCGAATTCTGCGGCCTCCAGGATAATGTCCGGGTCCGCCGCATGGACTTTTTGAGCAATCGGCCGTCCGGTCGCCAGAAGCTGCGGCAGAGTCGCTTCGCCGCCCCATAAGATGATGCTCCGCCCGGCAAACTTCGCCCCAATACTCTTGAGCATCCGTATATTGTCATCGACGTTTCCGCTCCCCTTCAAAAGGTCTTGCTCAGTAATCGCCCGCGCCAGGTAGTTCTCCAGCACTCCACGGGAGATTCGGCCATCGAAGCGGTAGTCGAATGAGCCATCCGGCAGAACAGCCCGGCCGGGACCGGCGAGAGGCGCCTCCGCGACATCTTTAGCGGGCGCGGCGCCGGCCGCTTGAGTTTCCGCTGTCATCCGTACGTCCCCCTTTGATCTCGCGCCGGCGCCGGCACGTGCGCCGGCCGAGAGGCTGAAAGAAAAACATATTATGCTCAGCACGGCCATTCGGCCAAAAGCCATGATCTTCATCATTTGCAGTTCCGGGCTCCTAATCCGCGTCGGCAGCCGGAGCTTCTCAAGTGGCCGATTCGATCACCGCGGGCAATACGGACTCTCGCCTGTCCGTTAAACGCCGGATTCGGTTCGCGTGGGGTAACTCCTTCCGACTGTATCCGGTTCACCCCTCGGGTAAATTGACAGCCGGCGCTGTTCCGCCTACGATAATACGAATCGTTGCACGTTTAGCCCGGTCATTCCGGCAATCTGAACGCTCTCCCAGCTTCGCAGGAATCAGCACGTGATCCGATCCCTTTGCCTCGTCGTCTTCACCACCGCTTTGATAACAGCCGGCATTTCCACGCCGACCTTCGCCAAGGCCGCGCGTTCCCCTGGGCGCGGCAGCACACCATCTCCGGTACACTAAAGATGAGGGGTCGGATACGCTGGCCCCCATCTTTAGCACAGGGATGAACGCTCGATGTCGATTCTATTAAGCTGCCAGTCACTCTCTAAATCCTACACCGGCCGGCCGCTCTTCAAGGAAATCTCGTTCGGAATCGCTGAGCGACAGCGGATTGGCTTAATTGGGCCGAACGGATCCGGCAAGTCCACTCTTCTCAAGATCTTAGCGGGAGTCGAGACGCCCTCCAGCGGGGTGGTTTCCCTCAGGCGTGGGACCCGCCTCGGTTATATCCCTCAGATCGATGAGTTCAGCCCCGGTCTCACCGCCGAAAAGACGCTGCTGCACGCTCTTCAGGGCCGTGAACTGGATGATCATGAGAGGGAATTACAGGTTCAAATTACCCTGGGAAAGACTGGAATCCCCGACGCGGACCAGCCGGTTGAGAGTCTTTCCGGCGGTTGGAAGAAGCGGTTGGCGATCGCCTGTGAACTGATCCGGGATCCGGATCTGCTGCTCATTGATGAACCGACCAACCATCTCGATTTGGAGGGGATCCTCTGGCTCGAGAAGCTGCTCAGAACCGCGCCGTTCGCCTACCTGGTCGTGAGTCACGATCGATATTTCCTCGAAAATGTAACCGACCGGGTCGTGGAATTGAACCGCGCCTATCCCGATGGCTTTTTTGGGGCTGAGGGCGCCTACAGTGATTTTTTAGTCAAACGGGAAGAGTTTTTGCATGCCCAGGCGCATCAGGAGATGGCCCTGGCAAATCGTGTGCGGCGAGAAGTGGAGTGGCTTCGGCGCGGGCCGCAGGCGCGGACTACCAAGGCGCAGGGCCGGATCAAGCAGGCCGGACAGATGATCGAAAACCTCGCGGATCTCAGGATCCGGAACTCCCAGGGTAAGCTCACCAGCATCGATTTTGACGCAACCGGCCGCAGGACCAGGGAATTGATCGTGGTTCGTGATCTACAGAAGAGCCTGGGGGGACGAACGCTCTTTCGGAAACTTAGCTTCGCGCTTTCTCCTGGAATGAAACTCGGATTGATGGGGCCCAATGGGAGCGGGAAAACGACGCTTCTTCGATTATTAACCGGCGCTCTCCAACCGGATGCGGGGTTGATCAAGGCCGCTGATGGGCTGCGGGTGGTTTTTTTCGACCAGAGCCGAGAGCAGCTTGATCTCAATATCACCCTGCGCGCCGCTCTGGCCGGCGATCGGGATACCGTAGACTATCGCGGCCGCACCACACACGTTTCAGCCTGGGCAAGCCGGTTTCTTTTCGCGTCTGAGCAGCTCAATCTGTCTGTGAGTGAGCTCTCGGGTGGTGAGCAGGCTCGCATCCTGATCGCCCGGCTGATGCTCCAACCTGCCGACGTGCTGATCCTGGATGAACCGACCAACGACCTGGATATTCCTTCGCTGGAGGTGCTGGAAGAAAGCCTGTTAGAGTTCCCCGGCGCCGTGGCGCTTGTCACCCACGACCGGTTTATGCTGGATAGAGTCTCTACTGAGCTGCTGAGCCTGGACGGCAAAGGCGGCGCCCGCTTTTTTGCCGACTACGCGCAATGGCAGGCCGCGCAGACAGCCGCGGAAACGGCAGCCGCGGGCCGTCAAAAGAGCGCGGCGCCGGCCCCGAACACCCGGTCTCCTTCGGCTGCTCGTCCCCTTCTGGCGTCCGGGCTTACATCGAAAGAGCAGAAAGAATTGAATGCCATGGAAGCTAAAATCAGCGCGGCGGAAGCCGATATGCAGGGTCGTATGGAAGCGATGTCCGATCCCGCCCTTGCCGCTGACTATGTCCGCCTCCATCAGCTTAGCGAAGAGGTCCACGCCGCGCAGGAGAAGGTCGAAAAGCTCTACGCCCGATGGGAGGAGCTGGAAAAGCGAGCGGAAGCGGTGGGTTAGTCTCAAATCTCGCCAGCGAAGTAAACTATAGTCGTGGAAGGGGTTTTCTCCTGCTCGAAATGGGAATCCCCCGGAGGAACTGACCGATGCCGAACTTTTCGACAGAGAATATGCGCTACGAAGAATATCGGGCGATCAACAAACTGCTTCGCGAACATCCAAAGACACACCGCGAGAAGCTGCGTGCCGCGATCGTTTTTGGAGAGATGGTTGCGACCGGAAACTCCCAGGATATCAATCTGCTTGAGGTCGTTGAAGACTGGATTGGGCCGCCGAGTATTCGCTTCAGCAGCACGGAGGCGCTTCCTCTTCGTGGTAAATTAAACATTTACTTCCTTACGCCAGATCAGTTTGAGAATCCGAGGGCAGATCGGGTTCCCGGCGCCTCCTGGTCAAGCGCCGAACTGCTCTCACAGGTACGCAAGGGTTATGCGATTCTGACTGAGCGACCGGGTAATTATGCCTACGATCTGCTTTCGAGTTTAGAGGATACGCCGGACGCTACGCGTCCTACTCTCTCCAACGAGGATCCGATCAGTTTTTTCAGTCACCTTGACGCGACCTCGGCATGACGCTGACGACATCTGCATTTCCGGCTACGGACGATTTTGCGCGCGCTTTCTTTGAGGAAGCCGCGTGGCATGTGACCGATTCCCTCGTTTCGCACCAGAATGAGCGCACCGCTTGTTCCGTCACCTCCGCGATGAAGGCTGCAGAGTTAGGAATAAAGGCGGCTTTGATTCATGAAAATGCAATGGGGCTTTACAAGGACCTCTTCGCTACCCACAAGCCGCTAACTTTAGTCGAGCAACATCCAATACTGAGGCGCTTGCTTTTTGCGCTGGACGGGAAGCGTGACGATTTATCCCGCGACATCAAAGGGATGGAGATCCTTGAGCCAACGGCCTTCGGCGCGAAGGGATACGACCCGATTGCCGGGGAGGCTAACACCGAGTACCCCTTTCTTGGCAAAGAGCGCGATGCTACCGGCATCGAATACACTCAGCTAAGATCGCCCCAGGAGTACTTCAAAGTTGATGCGTCTCTCGAAAAATACCGACTTGCCCGTGAACTGCTTGTCGCCCTGTCGGAGCTTTATCCGGGCATCGCTGAGTGGGGAATCGAGATACCGGCCGCGCTGTAAATTCGCGTCAAACGCCAATATTCATTCGCCCCCGTGACAGTGACAACCGGGCGCACTGATGGCATTCATTGAGGTGGCGTGCCCCAGCGTCCACTGCGGGCTACATGCCTGGTACCTGTGGGCGACGCTTCCGAAATACCACGAGGAAGTTATTCCCCGGCATATCGACCACGCGCTCAAACCGGAGACCCTGCTTGCCAGCCTCAGCCGTCACGTCGCTTAGATTGCGGACGCCCCAGAGCGGGTTATGCGCTCGCAGCAGCGCATCGAATTCGAGATTGCTCGGGGCGGTCGGGCGTCCACTGATGATATACGCGCCGTAAAGCGCAAGCAGTCCACCGGGTGAAAGAGTACGGCCGGCCCCGGCCGCCAGGCCCTGGTAGGCGGCCCATGGCGCAATATGAATCATGTTGCTGCAGACGATCGCGTCCGCCGAAGACACCGGCCAGTTGTCATCGCTCGCATCCAGCCTGATCGCGGGCAGGATATTGGGCAGGCCCGATTCAATTCGCCATGCCTCGATGCTCGCCAGCAGAGAAGGCTCCGTATCCGTCGGCTGCCAGGTCAGCTCCGGCAGATGCTTCGCAAAATGGACAACGTGCTGCCCGGTTCCACTCGCTATCTCCAGCGCCAGTCCTTGTGAAGGGAGAATCCCAGAGAGCCCACTTAGAATGTCATCCCGGTTGCGCTCCGCGGAGGGCGCGTAGAGCTTGCGGCGCGAGCCGGGTTCTTCACCGGCTTCCCAGGCCTCCATGGCTATCCTGTCACTTCTCACGGCTCAAGTTTTCCCGTTCGGCGAGGATCGTTGTCCCTGGAGGTGATTGCCCCGTTCATGAGCGACCATCCGTTTGCGGCGGCCGCGGGCTACCCGGTCGTGATACATACCCGGATCATGATCCAGCCCGGTATCCCGGTCGAGGAAGAGTGGGAAGTCGGAGGCGGGCGGCTTGGTATGATCGTACGCGTAGCTGTACGACCGCATAATGATGCGCTGTTCCCGATTGAGCGTTTTCAACCATTCGGAATCGTTCTGAAGGCGATCGGCAGCGACAATCCAGGAGGGGCAGTACGCTAAAAAGATGTTCTTGCGAACGACGTCGGAATCGTTTGGCTCTACCCGGTGCCAGACATTGCAGTTCATCAGCATGATGGTTCCGCGTGGGATGCAGAGGATCATCTCATCCTCCACACTATCGTGCGTATCGTAATGATCGAAGTACTGCTGCCGCTGCGACCGCGGGCGGATCACCATGTTCCCCATGCCGGGATGCGGGAGATCCGTGAACCAGTATGAAACTTTGATCTGGCACGGCAGATCCGGCGAGAACACCTGGTACGGAACCGCTCGCGCCCCGTCCGGATGCCACTGGTTATGCGCGCCACCGCGCGGCCGCACGAAGAACTGCGAGATGTGCAGTTTCAGCAGCTCGCCATAGAAATCGTAGACGAAGCCGACATGCCGGGAATGATCGATCAGTTCAGCGAACACGGGGTCCAGCTCGACGATATTCTCACGCGCATAAAATGCGGTTGGATTGAACCGTTCGTCAGCTTGAATCTGACGATCAATCGCGTCGAGATACCGAGCGATCTCGGTATCCGTGAGCCGGTCGGGCAGAATCAGGTAACCCTCGCGGTCAAAGAACTCTCTCTGCTCCGGCGTAAAGCCGGGAGGCGCCAGCCTGAAAGTGGAAAGGTCGGCGGCTGACGGGACAGTCACTGTGGTCATGGTCATAAACTCCTACGGGATTGGCGCTCCTCGCCTTATCGTTTGCGAGCGAACTGCGGGAAAAGCTCATCATGGATTGCGGCGCACTGCTGCAGGTGCGTCATCCGGCTGTCTCCGGCGGTGTCCAGAAGCATCGGCATGTACATGCCGGCGCCGGTATCCACGTTGTAGCCTCCGGCGGAATGGACCGAGAGATAGCGACGGAGCGTCGTAAGATCTTCATGGGAGCTGCAGCGCCGGGTGAGATTCATGGTGAACATCCGGCGGCGAGGCCCACCTCCGAATGCCGCGTGATACGTATCGTGATTGAAGATTAGCAGGTCCCCCGGGTTCGTCTCCAGTGCGACATTGCCGGGAAACTCCGAGGGCGGAACGCCGAACATCTCCAGACTTTGGTTTGGATCAATCTTCTCCGCGCGAATGAAGTGATCGGGCCGGTGGCTGCCCGGAATGACGCGAAGACAGCCGGTCTTGCTCGTCAGCGGATCCAGATAGAACGCGATTTTGCAGGCGAAGAGCTGGCCCCAGTTTCCATCCGGGTGCCAACCGGTATCGCCGGAATAATAATTTCCATCCCCGCCGGCATAGTTGAAGTCCTCGCCAAGAGCGGCAGCGGCCAGCGCATGAACGGAAGGGTGATCCACGAGACTGCAGAGCTTCGGCGTGTGCTCGCTGGGGGCGCCGAACATCGTCCGTTTCGTGCCGTCATGGTCCCTGCCGCCGCCATATGTGTGAATGGCGAACTCGAACTCTTCGGTTATCCAGGCGACCTCCTCCGGTGTGAACGCCTCCCGGAGAATCTGATATCCGAACGTGCGAAAAAAACGAACTTGCGCATCACTCAATGGCATTACCCTCCCATCATAACTGACCTTCAAGCTTTTCGAAGAAGTCCACGCGAGGCGCCAGGAACTTGAGTTGATAGTTGTCGGGGTTGTCGACCAGCGCGGAAAGCGGCTCAAAGATATGATCCCAACTCCAGAACTCGTCGCCGACACCAAGATACTCACGAATCATTTCGGCGCCCTCGGGAGCGATGGGGTGCATGAGGACCGCGGCGATCCGTACCATGTGGAAGGCGTCGATGAGCGCCTGCCGTCGAACGTCCGGGTCACAATCGTCGCCATAGGGATTGGTTCGGGTCCATCGTTGATTAATCTCCCGGATCAGGGCGTCGGCGGCGCCGAGCGCGCGGTGGAATTCGTACGCGTGCATCGCGTCCTCATAATCCAGGATTGCGGCTTCGACGCGCTGCATCGCCTCGCCGCTCACCTCGCCTGCGGGCAGCTTACCATCGAAGTGCTTCTGCGCCGTGTAGAAGCAGGACCGAATCGCCCGGTTAAAGGCGTTGGTGAGCAGCATCGCTTCCTTTAACACCGGGTCAGGTTCGCGGGAATCGGCGCCCGGGTTCAGCGGTTTTGGCCGGAAGCTCACACTCCGCTCTCCTAAATTAAAGCTAAGGAAATGAGTCCGCAGCTGATCCACGGCGTAAAACTCAAGCAGATCTCGGGCGAGCGGCGGCTTTATGGCGCTGCTGCTGCTGGCCTTTTTGTCTAAAAAGAGAATGTGCCGGCTGGCTATAATTCGCGGGAGTTGTAGCTCTCCTTCGGGCGGATTCACCCGGGGCGCGCCGCTCTGCATCCCGGCGAACATCGCCATCTCGGCGAGGCCGTAGAAATAGATGTTGTCTTCACCTATGAACTGATAAACGATGCAATCTTCGGAGTTCCACCACTTCTCCCATTCGTTCGCTGGCTTCCCCTCTTGCTGAAGATAGGAAGACGTGAATGAGATGGGCGCCCAGAGTGACTCCGGCCACACCCAGAAAGTGAGTCCTTCGAGGCCTTCTATCGTTGGCGCCGGCAGCCCCCAATCCAGGTTTCCGGTCAGCCGGAATGGAACGAGCGTTTTGCCGACCCGGTATCGAATGCCATTTTCCGATAACACCGATCGGGCCTGTTCCATCGCCTCAAGCTTATCAAACACAAGCTGCACCGATTGGGCTTTACCTTCGCGCAGCTTATGCGGGGGCAGCGCTGAGGTAAGCGCATCGAGCGCCTCCATCTGATCGCGCGTGACGTGGATAATCGGAGGCTCGAAATGCTCCAACACGTTGGAAATGGCAAAGGAGCGCCACTCTCCGGACGACTTCAGCTCCTCCAGCCAGGGCTGCAGGAGCTCCCGGAATTCAGGCGTCTTGAGGTACCAGTTGGTAACGTCCCGCATTTCGGGCCGGGCGCCGCTGAGGGTGCTTCGGGGAGCGATCAGGTCGCGGGGCTCATACTGATGGCCCAGAGAGCATTCATCGGCGTAGGCGTTCTCGGATCGGCATCCCTGTACCGGGCAGCGGCCGGTAACCTGCCGGCCGTTCAAGAAAATGCCGAACTCCGCGTCGTAAAACTGGGGCGTTGTTCGCTTGATAAGGTGTCCGTGCGCGTGCAGCGTCCTGAGAATGAGCGCGCCGAGTTCCTCATGAATCGCTTTGTACGGCGGCAGGCCCGACGACGCGAAGAGACTGGGAGTAATGCGGAACGCTGCCAGCGTCTGACACTGACGCTCATGATTGAACCGGACAAAATCCTCGAGTGTTCCGGTGAATTCTCCGCGCTCCGTAAGCTTTCGATGCTCCTCGACGATAGGCGATCCGTAGCAATCGGTACCCGAGACGAAAATCACGTTTTCTCGGCCGATCCGGTCTCGAAGGAACCGTGCAAACATATCGGCCGGTATAAAAACCCCACCTACATGACCAAAATGAAGGTCTTTGCTGCCGTACGGCATCCCACCAGTAATCACCGCCCGCTTCGGAAAAGTTGGCCTTATCCGTTTCTCAACCGGTTCGCTCACTCTCCCACTCTCCAACGACCCCGTTCTCTAACCCGCATCCTCATCAACAC
>Ga0307373_10005801_pt1 | contig 19976 bp, 19 predicted proteins | sample OX2MG_FD_202534 | JGI IMG/M metagenome (GOLD analysis project Ga0307373, IMG submission 202534) | Soil microbial communities from Risofladan, Vaasa, Finland - OX-2 | ecosystem: Environmental > Terrestrial > Soil > Coastal area > Acid sulfate soil | place: Finland: Risofladan, Vaasa | collected...
AACGGTGCGACCGCGCCCGCGCCCGCGAAGCGTGTGACCCCGCTCGCGGCCGTGAGCGCCGTCGCGGCGACGACGAGCCGGAAGTCGCCCCGCGTGAGACCGGCGCGCCAGGAGGCGTGCCGGGCGGTCCGGCCGCTCAGCACGCGCGCGGCTCCGCGGCCGCGCCGACCGGCAGGCCGGCTCCGCCCGGCGCCGGACCGGGGCGGGTGAGCGTCTCGAGCACGAGCGCGAGCAGGACGACGGCAGCCGCCGTGACGGCGAGCACGGGCGGGTACGCGCCGAGGCCGGCGCGCTGGAGCACGAGGCCCGTGGCAGCGGACACCGCGGCGCCGCCGACGCCCGCGGCCGCGATCTGCCAGCCGATGACCCGGTGCGCGCGCGCCGCCCCGACGCGCGCCGGCGTGAGCGCGACGAGGGCGGGGAACACGGGCGCGAGCGACGCGCCGAGCACCGCGATGCCGACCACGAGCGCGGCCCGCCCCGGGTGCCACCAGATGAGCAGCGTCCCGGCGAGCGCGACGAGCGTGCCGTAGCGGACGAGCCGGGCCGGAGCGGGCGTCCGGCGGGGGACCGCGACCGCGAAGCGCCCGGCCGTGAGCGCGCCCCAGTACGCGAAGACGACCGCGCCGGCCGACGCGGCGGAGAGGCCGATCGGGCCGCGCAGGTACGTCGCCGCCCACTGGCCCGCGGTGACCTCGAGCCCGGTGTAGGCGAAGAACACGAGCACGCCGAGGCGGGCCGCGGCGCGCGGGTGGGCGGGCGCGGCGGCGTCGGGCCCCGCGTGCGGCGCCGCGGTGCCCGCACCGGCACGGGCGCGTCTCGGACCCGCGAGCAGCCAGCCCGCGCCGAGCAGCACCTCGAGCGCGAGCAGTGCCGCGTACGCGGGGCGCCAGGAGCCGAGCAGCAGCGCGCCGGTGACGACGAGCGGCCCGAGCGCCGTGCCGACGCCGTACGCGCCGTGCAGCATGTTGAGCAGCCGCATCCGTCCGGACATCGCGACGAGCGTGTTCAAGGCCGCGTCGAGCACGCCGGCCGTCGCGCCGATGAGGAACGCGGCACCGACGACCGCCCACCAGGACCGCACGGCGACGAGGAGCCCCGCGGCGAGCGCGCCGCACGCGGCGGCCGACGCGAGCGACGCCGAAGCGCCGAAGCGCCGGACGGCGCGGGCCGTCGTGAGCGAGGTCAGGAGCGCGCCCGCGGTCACGGCCACGAGCAGGAGGCCGAGGTCGCCGACCGGTTGGCCGTAGGTGCGGCGGATCGCGGGCCACGCGGTCCCCCACATGCCGTCGGGTAGCCCGAGGACGACGAAGCCCGCGAGCGACAGAGCCGCGACGCCGTCGCCCCGCCCCGCCCGGCCGGCGCTCACTTCAAGACGTTCACGGCGCGGGCGATGACGAGCGCGACCGTCACGAGCGACACCGCGGACTGGAGCAGCATGAGCTGCTTCGCCCAGCGCGACAGCGGCATGACGTCGGTCGGGCTGAACGCGGTCGCGTTCGTGTACGAGAGCCAGAGGTAGTCGAAGAACCGCGTCGACCAGTCGGGTGGGGCGAGCTCGGGGTTCGTCATCTGAGGGAACAGGAAGTCCGGGTACGGCCGGCGCGCGCGGGCGCGTGCGACGGGACCACCGCGGTCGAACTCCCAGTACCAAAGGGCGAACACGATGACGTTCGTCACGTAGATCGCCGCGCCGCTGCCGAGCAGGACCGCGGCGTTCGAGCCCGTCCGGCCCCGGACGAGCGCGTCGATGAGCAGCACCGCGGACCACGCGTTCGCCAGCGAGAGCATCGCGATGAGCAGCAGGCTCGCGCCGCGCAGCGCGCGCGAGGAGCGGTTGATCCGGCGGGGGTTGGCGACGAGGAGGCCGGCGCCGAGCACGGCCTCGAGCACCACGGGAACGAGCCGGGGCCCGACGAGGTAGCGGGCCGGGAGCAGCACCTGCAGCACGATCGCGACCGTGATGAACGCGGCGACCGGGAGCCGGTGCTCGCCGGCCGTCGCTCGCTGCCAGGCGGGCGCGATCCGCGCCTCGATCGTGCGCCCGTCGGCCGCGACGAGGTGCTCGATGCGCTCGAGGTGCTCGTGGACCGCGCGGAGCAGGTGGTGGACCGCGTCGGCGTCCCCGGTCGCACCCGCCCCTGCGCCCGCGTCCGAGCGGCTGTCGCGGTCGTGCTCGCCCATGCTCACGCCCGCCGCGCGGCCGGCGGCTAGCCGATCGGCTCGGCGGTGGCCGTCTCCGTCGCTGCGCTGCGGAAGATCACGGTCTGGTACGCGACGTACTTCGCGACCCAGAGCGCGAGGCTCACCGCGAGGTAGACCATGCCGAGCACGATGAGCTTGAGCATGTGGTGCGCGTGGTCGGCGTCCGCGATCGCGCCGGTGACGACGCTCGAGATCCCCATGCTCACGAGCGAGGTCGCCCAGTAGAGCACGACCTGGCGACCGGCCCGGCGCCGGTCCGCCTCGGACCAGATCCAGTACCGGGAGAGCAGGTACGAGGGAAGGGTGCCCGCGAGGTTCGCGAGCAGCGCGGCGAGCGTCGCGCCCATCGTGGTCTCGGCGTCGAGCGCGACGAGGCACACCTCGCTCACGCCGAGCGCGAGGACCGACGTCGCGCAGTAGCGGAAGATCCGGCGGTAGTCGCGGCGCCCCGTGACGGCACCGCGGAGGCGCCCCGTGCCGGCCGGCGCTGCGTCGAGGTCGCCGCCGCTGCCCACCTCTTCGCGGTCCAGCTGTTCGGGAAGCGCAGTCATGTCCAGTCGTTTCCAGGTCTCGCGCCGCCGGCGGTCGCCGTGCGGCGTGGGGTGGTGCGGGCAGGTGGAACGTGGTGCTGGACCGGCGTGACGATCCGGGCCTGCCTCCCAGGAGGCGTCGCGCGAGAACGTCGGCCGCCCAGACTAGGCGATCGCGCACGCGCGTTACCACTCACCTCCCGTCGCGGCCCGCCGTGGCGGGTCGGCCGCGGCCCGCGCGGGCGCAGGGCCCGACCCGCGCGCGCGGCGAAATGCACCCGAAGTGCCACTCGTGTAACTAGCATCGCCGGACGATGCCCGAGCCGCGTGTCGGACCCTCCGGAGCCCTCGACGGGCTCGCCGACGCGCTCGAGGCGCGAGTGTCGGAGATCGTCGCCTCGGTCGTCGAGGTCGCGACGTCCACGGGGGATCCGACGGACGTCGGTCCGATCGCCGAGGTCGTGCGCCGGGCGACGTACGCGCTAGCCGAGCAGCTGCGTGCGCTGCCCCCGCCGGGCCTGGAGCCGCGGGGTCCGCACCGCTACTCCGGCGCGGTCCCCGCCGCGCGCGCCGGCGCGGTCCCGCTCCTTCGCGTGACCAGAGCGTGGCTGCGCTGGCGCGACCTCTGCGTCGACGTGTGCGCCGACGAGGGCACTCGCCTCGCGCTCGACCTGGGCGCGGTCGGCCGCGCGCTCACCGCGGCGCGCTCGAGCTGCGACGCCGCGCTCGTGGGCGCGTGCGGCGCGTTCGACGACGAGCGCCGCCGCGTGCAGGACGCGTTGACCGAGCGACAGGCGGAGCTGTCGTTCCAGGCGACCCACGACGCGCTCACCGGCCTCGCGAACCGGGCGGCGATCCTCGCGCTCGCCCAGGAGGCCCTCGTGCGGGCCCGGCGGAGGCGCACGACCGTCGCCGCGCTCTTCGTGGACCTCGACAACTTCAAGGACGTGAACGACACGCTCGGCCATCGGGCGGGCGACGAGCTGCTCCGGGCCGTCGCCACCCGGCTCGACGCGCCGACACGCGGCGCGGTGCTCGGCCGGCTCGGGGGTGACGAGTTCGTCGTGCTGCTCGAGGACCTGACAGGCCCCGAGCACGCGTTCGACGTGGCCGCCCGGCTGCTCGAGTCCTTCCGCGACCCGTTCCGGATCGACGGCCTGGACGGCCGGGCGCTCAGCGTCACCGCGAGCATCGGGATCGCCGCGGGCGAGCGTCAATCCGCGGAGGACCTGCTGCGCGACGCGGACATCGCGATGTACCGGGCGAAGTGGTCCGGCCGAAACCGCGCGGTCGCGTTCGAGCCCGAGATGCAGTGGGCGGCGCGCACCAGGCTCGAGCTCGAGATCGAGCTGCAGTCCGCGCTCGACCGCGGCGAGTTCTTCCTCGTCTACCAGCCGACGTTCGACCTGAGCGACATGCGCGTGACCGGCGTCGAGGCGCTCCTGCGCTGGCGCCATCCCGAACGCGGGACCGTCGCCCCGGGTGAGTTCATCCCCCAGCTCGAGACCACCGGCGCGATCGTCTCGGTCGGCCGATGGGTGCTCGACGAGGCGTGCCGCCAGGGCGCGGCGTGGCACGCCTTCGGCCACGAGATCGCGATCTCGGTGAACGTGTCCGCGCGCCAGATCGAGAGCGCGACGTTCGTCGACGACGTCCGCGCCGCGCTGGAGGGATCCGGCCTGCCGGCGGGACTGCTCACGATCGAGATCACCGAGACCGCGATCGTCCGGGACCTCGCGCGCTCCGCGATCTGCCTCGAGTCGATCCGCGCGATCGGCGCTCGGATCGCGGTCGACGACTTCGGCACCGGCTACTCGTCGCTCGCGCACCTCCAGTGCTTCCCGGTGGACGCGCTGAAGATCGACCGGAGCTTCGTCTCGGGCATGCTCCAGGGGCGTGAGTCCGAGGCGCTCGTGCACACGCTCGTGCAGCTCGGCCGCGCGCTCGGCATCGAGACGCTCGCCGAGGGAATCGAGGAGCTCCCGCAGCTCGCGCACCTTCGCGGGGAGAAGTGCGCGAGCGGCCAGGGCTTCTTGTTTGCCGAACCGCTCCCGGCGGACGAGATCCGGGCGTTCTTCGCGAACTGGAGCGGCGGGGTCGCGGCGCTCGGCACCGCGTGACCCGGATCGACGCGACGCCCGCAGGGCGGGAGTCCGGTACGTTCGTCGCCGTGCGCGACGACGGGAACGTGAGCCGGCAGGACGACCCACCGACCGAGCTGTCGGCGATCGACCGGCACGTCGTCCAGCTGTTCGCGCTCGTGAGCGAGGCGGCCGCGGGGGCGACGCACGCGCTCGTCACCGGCGACCGCGAGGCAGCGAAGGAGCTCGTCCGCCGTGACGAGGTCATCGACTCGCTCTACCGCGACGTCGAGGCCCTCGTCGAGAGCGAGCTCGTCGGGAGCGACCCGAGCCCGGACCGTCGCCGCTATCTCATCGCGATGCTCCGCATGCTCCCCGAGCTCGAGCGCAGCGGCGACCTGGCGGAGCACATCGCGCAGCGGGCGGTCCGGCCGATCGCGGTCGAGATGTCGCCTCGGTCGCGCGGGCTCGTCGAGCGGATGGGCGAGGTCGCCTCGCAGATGTGGGAGCGCGCCGCCGACGCGTTCGGCGACCGGGCTCCCGAGGCCGCGAGCCGGATGGAGGAGCTCGACGACGAGATGGACGACCTGCACACGACGTTCATCGCCGAGATCGTCGGATCGGGCGTCCCGACCCAGATCGCGATCGAGCTCGCGCTCATCGGCCGCTTCTACGAGCGGCTCGGCGACCACGCGGTGAACCTCACGCGCAACGTGCCGGGCGGCGCGGTCCGCTTCCACCCCGGGAGGGAGTGAGCCCGTCTTGCCCGGCCGGCGTCCCGCCGGCCCGCGGCCGCGCGACGAGCGTCGTGCCCGGTGCTCGCAAGCCGGTGATCAGGGGCCGGTGATCAGAACCAGTGGAACCACGGATGGCCGTGGCGCCAGACGACGACGAAGACCTTCCCGACGATGTACGACTGGGGCACCGTCCCCCAGTACCGGCTGTCCTCGGAGTTCCCGCGGCAGTCACCGAGGACGAAGTAGTGGCCCGCCGCGATCGTCGTACGCGGGATGTCGAGCGCGGGCTGCGCGCACTGGCCGACGAGCGCGGGCAGCCACGGCTCCGCGAGCGGGCGACCGTCGATGTAGACCGTGTCGCCCTTCGACGTGATCGTCTCGCCCGGCAGGCCGATCACGCGCTTCACGAGATCGCCGGCGTTCGTCGAGGTGTCGGCCGGCGTGCGGTGGAACACGATGATGTCGCCGCGCTGGATGGAGTCGACCACCCACGGGAGCTTGTCGACGAGCATCCGGTCGCCGATCTGCAGCGTCGGGAGCATCGAACCGGACGGGACGAAGAACGTCTGGACGACGAAGCCGCGCAGCGCGAGCGCCACGAGCACCGCGCAGGCGGCGACGACGAGCCATTCGACCGTCCGGCGCCTGCGCAGGGAGCTACGCGTCGGCGCGCGCCGGGGCGCGGCCGCCGTCCCGGGGTCCGGTGCGGCTGCGGGCTCGCTGGTCGCAGCCGCGGGCTCGGTGGTCGCCGCCGCGGGCTCGGGGGTCGCCGCCGCGGGCTCGGTGGTCGCCGCCTCCGTGGACGTGTCGTCGTTCACGGCACGAAGTGCACGAAGCGTCGAGGGGCGCGAATTGCTGCGCAGTTCTCAGGCATCGGGCGACAGGCTAGAGCCTCGTCGGGCCGCGCGGGTCCAGCCCCGGTGCTCGTGCACCGATGTGCAGTCCCCGCCGTCTACAATCGGTGGTTCATGGATCGGCGAGGAGGCTGCTCCATGCGGAGGCCGGAGCGCGGTGGTCCTCCGTGCAGGTCCCGGTCGGGCTCGCCGGCGGCACGCGGTGCGTCGCGGCGGGGTGCCCGGGCGGGGGGTGGCACGTTGCGGTCCGGCGCGACAGGAGGCTCCATCGGGATGAGGAGCGGTCGGTGGCCGATCGACGCGAGCGAGTGGAGCGCCCGAGCCTCGAGGCCGTGCGGTCGGCCGGTGAACCGCTAGTGGAGTCGTCCCTCGCGTCCCCGCCGGCCGACTCGGTGGAGATCGACTCGGTCACCGGGCTGCCGCATCTCTCCTACCTCGTCGAGCGGATCCAGGAGCTCCAGGACGAGGCCCGCGAGCAGCGCGGCCCCCGTCGTGTCGTGCTCCCCGGCCACGTGCTGCTCGTCGTGAGCATCGCCGGGGGCGAGGACCGGCACGCCGCGCTGTTCCTGCGGGCGCGCACCGCGTCCCTGCTCCGGGCGATCTTCTCCGGCGACGAGACCATCGCGCTGCTCCGCCACGGGCTGTTCGGCGTGCTCGCGGCGGACCGCCGCGATCTCGCGGCGGACCGGGAGTTCCTCACCGCGATGCTCGAGGACTTCGACGTCCGTGCCCGTGTCTGGGTCGAGCGCATCCCGGCCGACGGGCCCGGCACCGCGAGCCTGCTCTCCACGCTCCTGCTCGCGGGGGACTGGGACTCCGACGAGTAGCGGGTCGCCCCGCGCGCCCGCCACCGGAGCGCAGCCCGTGGCCGCGCCGCCGGTCAGCGAGCCCCGGCGAACAGGTCGTCCTCGGGTACGGACGCGCCGGTCGTGTCGGACAGGCGCACGAAGCTCTCGACACCGAAGACCTGGGCGAACCGCTCGTCGTCGAGACGGAGGAAGAACGCGTTGTCCATCTGGCTCGCGTGGGCGGCGAGCGCGGCGCGCTTTCGCGCGACGAACGCCGAGCAGTCGACGTAGGTCGTCACGAGCTCGTCGGGCGTCGAGATGCTGTCGAACTCCTCGGCGGGCGGCGCGTCGGCGCCCTCCTCGGCGAACACCGAGGCGAACCGACCGATCGCCGAGCGGGGGATCGCCGGGCAGTAGAGCTTCGACGCGGAGCTCGTCGTCGCCAGCGCCGCGACCGTGATCCGGTGTGCCTGGATGTGGTCGGGGTGCCCGTAGAAGCCGTTGTCGTCGTAGGTGACGACGACCTGCGGACGGTAGTGCTCGACGAGCGCGGCGAGCCGCGCCGCGGGCTCCTCCACGGGCGTCGACCAGAACGACCCGGGCGCGTCGTTCTGGGGCCAGCCGGCCATCCCCGAGTCGTGGTAGCCGAGCATCTCGAGCGCGGACACCCCGAGGATCGCGCAGCTCGCCTCGAGCTCGCCGAGTCGCGTCGCGGCGACGGCGGTCTCGTCGTGGCCCGCCTCGCCCGGCTTCACGCCCCCCGGCCCGTCACCGAGCTCGCCGCGCGTGCAGGTGACGAGCACGGTGCGCACGCCCTCGTCCGCGTAGCGGGCGAGGATGCCGCCCGTCGTCGACGCCTCGTCGTCGGGGTGCGCGTGCACCGCCATGAGCGTGAGACCGCTGGTCGAGTCGGGCATGCGGCGAGGCTACCGCCGAGGTGCGCGCGAGGTCGCGCCCGCGTGCTCGGGGTCCGCCGCGGGCTGCGGGGCAGGTCCCGGCTGCGCCGGGGTCCCAGACGGGCGTGGCGCGTCAACTGCGGGCGGGCGGCGGCCGTTATGTGATCCGTGCACGCGAGCGTCACGCGCGAGGCCGACGCGATCGGCCGCGCGCTCGTGGAGACAAACGAGCGTCTGGCAGAGATCGTCGCGGTCCAGCGGGACATCGCCGCGGCGGGTCTCGACCTGCAGGCGGTCATGAAGCTCACGGTCGAGCACGCCCGCCGCCTGACCGGGGCCGACGGCGCGATGGTCAACCTCGTCGACGGCGACGACATGGTGGTGCGGGCGGCCGGCGGGACCGCCGAGAGCGTGCTCGGCGACCGGCGTCCCATCTCCTCGACGCTCCTGCGGTTCGCGATCGACACCGGCCGGCCGTTGCTCGTGTCCGACTCGACGAGCGACCCGCGGGTGAACCGCGAGCTCTCTGCGCGCGTCGGGGACCGCTCGATCATCTGCGTGCCGTTCGCCGTCGCGGGCAAGGTCGTCGGATCGCTGAACGTCGTGAGCTCGTCGGCCGATCGGCCGCTCACCGAGGCACACCGCCAGACGATGGAGATCGTCGGGGGGATGCTCGCGGCCGGCGTGAGCCACGCCGCCGAGTACGAGTCGAAACGGTCCGAGGTCGAGGCGCTGGGTAGGTTCCAGACCCTGTTCGAAGGCGCGCCCATCGGCATCGCCCGGGTGGCGCCGGACCGCCACGTCGTCGCGGCCAACCGAGCGCTGTGCGAGATGCTGGGACGCAGCGAGGCGGATCTCGCCGCGTCGCCGTTCGACGGCGTGACGCACCCCGACGATCTCGGCCGCGAGCGGGAGCTGTTCGCCGAGCTCGTCGGCGGGCAGCGGCGCTCGTACGGGCTCGAGAAGCGGTACATCCACCGCGACGGCGACGTGATCTGGGCCCAGGTGCACGTCGCGGCGGAGCACGACGCGGACGGTGTCACCGCGTACGGCATCGTCATGATCGAGAACATCACGGAGCGAAAGGTCGCCGAGGAGGCCCTGAGGGTGCAGTCCGAGCTCAACAAGTTCCAGGCGACGCACGACGAGCTCACGGGCCTCGCGAACCGCGCGCTGTTCAACGAGCGCGCGCTCCAGGCGATCGCGGAGGCGGCCGTCGACGACTCGGGCGCGAGGCTCGCCGTGCTCATGACCGACCTCGACCGCTTCAAGGACGTGAACGACACCCTCGGGCACCACGCGGGCGACGTCGTGCTCGAGCAGGTCGCGACGAGGCTCGTGTCCGCGGTCCGCGCGTCGGACACGGTCGCCCGGCTCGGCGGCGACGAGTTCGCCGTGCTGCTCCCCGGGGTGGTCGGCCGCGACGGCGTCGAGACGCTCGTCCGCCGGATCCGCGCCGCGCTGTCGTCCCCGGTCCTCGTCGGCGAGGTGCCGATCATCGCGGGCGCGTCGATCGGCGTCGCGATGTACCCGGAGGACGGGGCCGACGTCGACGTGCTCGTCCAGCGGGCCGACACCGCGATGTACCGGGCGAAGTCCGAGGGCGCCTCGCACGCGTTCTACGACGGGCGCCTCGACGCGGCGAGCGCCGCCCGGCTGACGCTCGCCGCGGTGCTCCGGCGCGCGCTCGACTCGGACGCCGTGTCGCTCCGCTACGGCGCGAAGCGCCGGACCGCGACGGGCGAGATGTGCGCTGCCGTCGCGCGTGCGCACTGGGAGGACCCCGTGACCGGTCGGTTGTCCCCGGTCGTGCTCGCCGACCGTGCCGACCACGGCGACCTCGCACGCTCGCTCGTGCTGCGCGCGGTCGACCTCGCGCTCGCGGACTGCGCGTCGTGGCGCGCCGCCGGGCTCGACCTGCCCGTCGAGGTCCGCGTCTCGTGCGCGGAGCTGTCGGAGCCGAGCATGGCCCGGGAGATCGAGCGCCTGCTCGCCGAGCGGGGAGTGCCCGCGGACCGGCTCGACCTCGCGGTGTCGGGCGTGTCCGGCGACGCGCTCGAGCGCGCGCGCCGGCCGATCGACGAGCTCACGGCGCTCGGCTCGAGGATCGTCGTCGACGGAGTCGGCGCGGGGTCGACCGCGCTCGACGCGCTCCCGACCGTGCCGGCACGCGAGATGCGGCTCGACGCCGGGCTCGTCTCGAGGATCGGGCGAGACGGCGCGGCGCTCGCGATCGTGCGTGCGCTCGCCGCGCTCGGACGGGACCTCGGCCTCGAGGTCTCGGTCGGCGACGTCGCCGACCCGGGCTCGCTGACGCAACTCGCCGAGGTCGGCTGCACGTACGCGGAGGGGCCGGCCGTCGGTCCGGCGGTCACGGGCGACGAGGTGGCCGCGCTCGCCGCCACCAGGTCCGGCCACGCCGACGACCGGCCGCCTCCGTCAGCGCCCGCCCCGAGCGCCGGCGGGACGTGGCGGCCGCCGGGATGGCGTAGGCGGTAGCCCGGGTCGCGTGCTGCGGCGGTCGCCTTCGCTAGCATCGCGCTCGGGCCGGGAGCCGCCGTTCGTGCGCGCTCGCGGCCGCCGGAGGTCACGTGCCGAGGCGAAGGTCGTTCACGAGCCAGCTCTACCGGGCCGCACGTGCGTCGAACAACTTCCGGGCCGCGTCGCGTGGTCCGGGCGCCTACGCGACGCGGGTCGTGCGCCGCAAGGTCTACGCGAAGACCAACGGGCTCCTCGGCCGCTTGCTCAAAGGTCTCCGCTGAGCGTCCGCGGGCGGGTCGGGCCACCGCGCCGGGCGTCCGCGGCGCCTCCCCCGTCCGCGCCGGACCGGTCCCCCCCGGATCACCAGCCGACCGCGCCGTCGAGCAGCTCGCGGATGAGGTCCGCGTGGCCGTTGTGCCGCGCGTACTCCTCGATCATGTGGTTGTAGATCCAGCGCAGGCTGCACTCGGCCCCGCGCCGGACCCCGGTGTCGTCGAGCCCGTGACGCGCGGCCGCGGCACGGGATCGGTCGCACTCCTGCGTCCACGTCGCGAGGTCGGTCGCCCAGTCCGCACCGTCGAGCGGCACGAGCTCGCTGTCCTCGACCGCCGGGTCGGAGAAGAGCGGCGGCGTCTCCGGCGCGCGCAGCAGCACCCGGGTGAACCAGTTGCGCTCGACGTCGGCCATGTGCCGGACGAGGCCGTGGAGCGAGAGCTTCGAGGTCGCGACCGGCCGCGCCGCGAGGGCAGCAGCGTCGAGACCCTCGCACTTCAACAGGAGCGTCGCGCGGTGGAACTCGAGCCATGCCTCGAGCATCGTGCGCTCGTCGGAAACGTACGCCGGCTCGCGGCGGCGCGGGTCTTCGATGTCGTCGACCATCGGCGTGTCCTTTCTCGTCCTCGACCGGTCATCCTCGCCGATCGAGATGGCGGGCGCGGGACGTTCGGCACTGTCGGGCTCGTCTCGCCGTCACCACGATGGGTGCAGCGCCGGAGACGGCGTGGCGAGAGGCGCCGACGCCGTCGGTCCGGGCGATGTGGGGAGCGCGCCACCCGGACCGGGGCGCACGAGCGTGACGGAGGCCGACGTGACCGAGACCAGCGAGCCGAGACCGTTCGTCGTCGTCGGAGTCGACGGCTCCCACCAGAGCAGGGCGGCGCTCGAGTGGGCCGCGCGCTACGCGCGGCTCGTCGGCGCCCAGCTGCGAGCCGTGACCGCCTGGCAACGCGAGTCGGGGTTCGGGTACTTCCCGGAAGGTGAGCGCGGGCTCGAGCACGAGGCGCGCCGCGTCCTCGTGCACGCCGTCGACCGCGTGCTCGGCGACGAGCACGACGTCGACCTCGAGCTACTCGTCGTACGCGGCAACCCGACAACGGTGCTCCTCGACGCCTCACGCGGGGCGCTGCTGCTCGTGGTCGGCGACCGCGGCTACGGAGGCTTCGCCGGGCTGCTGCTCGGCTCCGTGGGCGAGAACTGCCTCCGCCACGCGCGCTGCTCGGTCGTCGTCGTCCGGCAGCCCGACGAGGGCTCGTGAACGGCGCGGCGCCGAGCGCGTGCGCCCGTCGGGCGCGGCGCGTACCTACGTCGCGCGACGTGGCCGGCTCGGATGCCGCTGGAGCGCTCGCTCGCCCTCTGGCGAGAGCGCGGCGGCGCGCCTGCGCAGCTCCTGGAGCTCGGCGAGGTCGGCGAGCAGCTCCTCGCGGCTGACGGCGATCGAGGAGCCGGCCGGGGCCATGACCGCCGAGCGGCGCCGGATCTCGAGGTCGGTGTCTCTGCTCATGCCGCGATGCTACGAACACACGTTCGTCTCGTCAACGGCCGCCGAACTGCCCGATCGCGTCGCGAGCGCCGCGGTCGGACACGGAGCCACCGGGTTGGGGAAGGGGTTGCCGGGAACGCCTAAGATCGTGCGTCCGAGCGTCTCGAGCGGCCGGTCCGAGGTACTGGACCGCGGGGTCGAGCGCTTTCCGGCCCGGGTAGCTCAGTGGTAGAGCAGCGCACTCGTAATGCGCAGGTCAGGGGTTCGAATCCCCTCTCGGGCTCCAGCTCAACGGCGGTATCTCGAACGGTGGGCCACCTCCGTACGGTGCGGTCCCACCGGACCGCTCGCAGCGGCGCCCAACGGGATCCGGTGGAGGTCGATCGACCCCACGTCGGCTCCGCCAGCGTTGTCGCGTTCGCGCGTCGCGGAGCCCGGGCTCATCGCTCGAGCGACCCGGACCGCTCTTCGGTACCCCCGATGGATCGGGTCGGCGTGGGGGTGCAGGGCGCGTCGAGCGCGTGGCTCCGTGTCGCCGACGCGACGCGCTCGGCCCTCGCGTCCCTCTTGAGACACCACGTGCGGTAACCCGCGTAGAACACGGCCAAACCCGCGGCGAAGAAGACGGGCTGGAGCCACGAGAACGACCGGATGACCGCGACCTCGACCACGATCCACCCCGTCAGCAACGCGCCGGCCCCCATCGCGAGGTCGGCGTGCCTCTCGTGACCCAGCCAGGCCGCCCTCGCGGCGACGGTCATGGGCACGCCGACGATCACGAAGAGCGCTCCGCCAGCGAAGACCGGGCTGTCGAAGGGCAGGCGACCGTTGATCTCCGCGCCGAGATCGAGCGAGTTGGCCGCGAGACCGACGGAGCCGGCGATCCCCCCGACCGCGATCAGTCCCTCGGCGACGCCCAGCAAGCGTCTCCGCTGGGGCGCCCGGTCATGTTGCGAGCACATGGCTCAAGCGTGGATGCCGCCGAATCCGATGGCCAGGGTCGAACGATCGGTTCGCCGTCCGCACGCCGCGAATCACCGGGCGTCGTGGGTCCGCAGGGCGGCCATCCCCCTGGGCCGGACACTCGTGGCGCCGGGCGGCGCCGTCGCACGGCCCGGAACCGGTGACGGGTGCCGGCGCTCGGTCGCGCCAGTCAGTCCCTCCCCGACGATTGGCTATCGGCGTGTCGCCGCGTCACTTCGCGAAGGCCGGGATCCCCGCCCAGGAGAACGGGAAGCGTCGCGCCTTGCCGTGGAGCTTGTAGGTCACGACGAGCTTCGAGAACAGCCGGCCGTGCTTGGTCTGCACCGGTGCAGACAGCCGGACGGTGCTCTTCGGGAAGTACGAGATCTTCGACGCGGCGCAGTACGGGTTGCAGAGGTTCAGGCCGAAGCGCGTCGTGCCCACCGCCTCCTTCGCAGTCCAGCGGGTCCAGTGCGTCGCGGTGAGCTCGGAGTTGGCGTCCGCGCATGAGATCACGAAGTTCACCGGCTTCAGCACCGGCTTGCCCGCGCACGTGAGCATCCGCACGACGACGACGGCCTCGGGCGAACGGCTCGCGCCTCCGGCCGCGGCGGACCCCGATGCCGAGATTCCGAACACGTACACGAGCGACCCGGCGGCCGCGACCGCGATGCTCGAGAGCAACGCAACGACACGCCGGCGGCGCGACCGGCGCGCCCGCGTCCCGGTGCCACCGCGGGGGACCTCGGCGTCGGAGTGCTTCGAGCGTCGCGGCGAGGTGGTCACCCCCGCGAAGCTACTACTGGCACCGGGGCCAGGGTTCGCGATATCGGCGACCCGTGCCGCCGGACCGGGACGACGCCGGGGCACGTCGCCGACGGCACTGCCCGAGGGGCAGCGCACGCCGGAGCGACCGCAGGCGCGGGGTGCTACGCTGAACACAGCATGTCGAACATACACAGCATGATTACATCGCGAGCTCGGGGATCGGGTGCGCGAGCGGACGAGGGGATGGTGCGCAGGTGAGCTTCGAGGAGCGCTTCGCGCGACGCACGGAACGGTCGAAGCAGCTGTACGAGCGCGCACGGCAGACGATCCCCGGTGGCGCCGGCAGCAGCGCCCGCACCGTGAGCTTCGGCTGGCGGCCGTACCCGCCGTTCATGGCCGAAGGCACCGGTGCGCGCCTCACCGACGTCGACGGCAACGAGTACGTCGACTACCTGCTCGGTCTCGGGCCGATGATCCTGGGCCACCGCCACCCGGTCGTCACGCAGGCCGTCTGCGACGCGGTTCGCGATCTCGGCACGTGCTTCGGCCTCCCCTACGAGCTCGAGGTCGACGCGTCGCGCAAGGTCGTCGACGCGGTGCCCGGGATCGACCTCGTCCGCTTCACGAACTCCGGGAGCGAGGCCGTCGGCTCCGCGGTGCGCCTGAGCCGGGCCTTCACCGGGCGCCGGCTCCTCGTGCGCTTCGAGGGTCACTACCACGGCTGGCAGGACACGGTCTACTGGAGCAACCACGTGGACCCCGCGGCCGCCGGTCCCGCCGACCACCCCCGCCCGGTTGCGTCCGGGCCGGGTGTCCCCGCGGAGCTCGAGGACACGCTCGTGGTGCTCAGCTGGAACGACCCGGAGAGCTTCCAGGCGCTCATGGACGCGCGCGGTGACGAGGTGGCCGCGGTGATCACCGAGCCGGCGGTCTTCAACACGGGCTGCATCCTGCCCGAGCCCGGCTACCTCGAGCTGCTCCGCTCGGAGACCTCGAAGCACGGCGCGCTCCTCATCTTCGACGAGGTGATCACCGGTTTCCGGTTCGCCCGCGGCGGGGCACAGGAGTGGTTCGGGGTGACCCCGGACCTCACGACGCTCGCGAAGGGCCTCGGTGGCGGCTTCCCGGTGGCTGCGCTCGGCGGGCGCGCGGACGTGATGGGGATGATCGCCGAGGGTCGCTACAGCCACTCGGGCACCTACAACGCAAACGTCGTCCAGTGCGCCGCGGTCTCCGCGACGATGGACCTGCTCGCGGAGCCCGGCCTCTACGAGCGCCAGCGCGCGGTCGGCGACCGGCTCGCCGAGGGTCTGCGGGGGCTCGCCGCGGACGCGGGGGTGCCGGTCGCCATCGAGGGCATCGGCACGGTGTTCCAGATGTGGTTCTCGGAGCACCCGATCCGCAACTGGCGCGATGCCGAGCGCTACGCGGACGTCGACCGGTTCACCCGCTGGTTCCAGGAGATGTTCCTGCGCGGCGTGCTGTTCCACCCGAGCCAGTACGAGAACTTGTTCGTCTCGCTCGTCCACACGGACGACGACGTGAAGCAGACGCTCGCGGCAGCGACCGAGGTCTTCGGGATCCTCGGCCGCGAGGCTGCCGGCGTCCGGCCCGCGGCGCGCTCCTAGGCCGAGGACAGACCGTGTCCGCACCGGGCGCACCCGCGTACGTGGGCCTCGACCTCGGGACGTCGGGACTGAAGGGCGTGGTCGTCGACCCGGCCGGGGACGTCGTGGCGTGGGCGCGCTCGGACTACCCGACCACCCGCGCGTCGGCCGGCGCGGCCGAGCAGGACAGCGCGGACTGGCTCGCGGCGGTGGTCGCCGTCGTCGCCGAGCTCGCGCTCGCCTCCCCGACGTCGACCTGGCGTGCGCTCGGGCTCTCGGGGATGATCCCGACGCTCGTCCTGCTCGACGCGCAGGACCGCCCGGTCGCCCCGGCGATCACCTGGGAGGACCGGCGCGCGCAGCACGAGGGGGCCCGGCTCGCACGACGGGTCGGGCAGCGGCGCGTCTACGAGCTCACCGGACAGCGTGTGGACGGCCGGTACCTGCTCTCGATGGCCGAGCACGCGCTCGCGACGCGTCCCGGGCTCGGCGAGCGCGTCGCCCGCATGGTCGGCGCGAAGGACTACCTCTTCGGCTGGATGACGGGCGAATGGCTCACGGACCCGAGCACCGCGACCGGCTACGGGTGCTACGGGCTCGACGCCGGCGCATGGGTCGAGGAGATCGTCGAGCGTGCGGAGCTGCCCGCCGGGGCCCGGCGATGGCTGCCCGAGATCGCTCCGTCGGCGACGGCGCGGCCGCTACGTGCGGACGTCGCGTCCGTGCTCGGCCTTCCCACGGGCCTTCCCGTGTGCCTCGGCGGCGCGGACTCGGTGCTCGCGCTGCTCGGGCTCGGCGCCGACTCACCGGGGGAGGTTGCCTACGTCTCGGGCACGAGCACGGTCGTGCTCGCCGCCGCGTCCGAGCCGCACCGGGACCGCGACGCGCGCTACCTCGTCACCCCGCTCGCCGGGCCGGGATGGGGTCTCGAGATGGACATCCTCTCGACCGGGAGCGCGATCGGGTGGCTCGCCCGCCAGTTCGGTTCCGCGTGTGACGAAGCCGCGGTCGCGTCGATGGCCGCGGGCGTGCCGTTCAGCGACGCGCCCGTGTTCCTGCCGCACCTCGCGCCCGGCGAGCAGGGTGCGCTCTGGGACCCGGAGCTCACGGGCTCGCTCGTCGGCCTCACGCTGCGCCACACGCGCGCGGATCTCGCACGCGGCCTGCTCAACGGGATCCTGCTCGAGAGCCGGCGCTGCCTCGCGGTGCTCGACGAGGTGCTCACGAGACGGGGCACCGTGCACGTCTCGGGCGCGCTCGCGTCGACCCGCTCGTTCCTCGCCGACCTCGCGGATGTGTCGTCGCGCACGGTCGTCGCGGCGTCGTCGCACGGCGCGGGTCACTCGGCGCTCGGTGCGGCCTCCCTCGCGTCGAGCGCGGTCGACGGCGTGCCACTCCCCGCGCCCACGGGGCCGCCGCCGCTCGTCGCGACGCCGACCGCGGAGCGCGGCGCGTCGTGGGCGCTCGTCGGCGAGCGTCACGACCGCGTGCGCGCCGCGCTCTCGGTCCGGCAGGATCACGAGGTGGCGCCCGAGCTCGCGTCGTCGCGACCCGGAGGCGAGGACCGTGGCTGACGGCGAGGACCGTGGCTGACGGCGAGCACATGGCGGTCGAGCTCGCCGAGCAGCCGCGGGTGCTCGCGTCGATGGTCGCGCGCTGGCCCGACCTCGTCGCGCAGGTCGAGCGAGTCGTGCCCGAGGATCTCGCGGGCGTCGCGTTCGTCGCACGGGGGTCGTCGGACAACGCCGCGGTCCTCGGCCGCTACGAGGCGGAGCGCGGGTCGGGGCGGCCCGCCGGGCTCGTGGCGCCGAGCCTGCACACGCGTTACGACGCGGACGTCGACTACTCCGGCTACCTCGCCGTCGCGCTCAGCCAGTCGGGCGAGACGCCCGAGATCGTGACGACGGCCGAGCGGTTGCGGCACGCGGGGGCGAGGGTCGTCGCGATCACCAACGAGCCGGCGAGCGCGCTCGCCTTGGTGGCGGACGCGCACCTCGCGCTCGGGGCGGGCGCCGAGCTCGCGGTGCCCGCGACGAAGACCGTGACGGCCCAGATGCTCGCGGTGCTGGCGGTCGCCGACGGGCTGCGCGCGAAACGGGGCCGCGCCGCTGCGATCGGGCCGGCCGCGCTCGCAGCGCTGCCGGACGCGATCGCGGTGCTGCTCGCGGACCTCGCCGGGCCTCGCGACCTCGCGTCGCGGTGGGTCGGAGCCGACCGGCTCGTCGTGGTCGCGCGCGGGGCGATGCTCGCCGCCGCGCTCGAGGTGGCGCTGAAGGTCCGCGAGACGGCCGGAGTGTTCGCGCAGGGCACCTCGACCGCGGACCTCGCGCACGGGCCGATCGCCTCGATCGCACCCGGCGCGGCGGTCCTGCTGCTCGACGGCGGCGGTCCCGGCTCGTCGGACGTTCGGGAGATGTCGCAGCGCCTCGCCGGCATCGCGGCGGACGCGCAGTGCGCGGGCGGCGCGCCGGGCGACGCCGTGGCGCTGCCCACCGGACTCGGCGACTCGCTCGAGGTCCTCGCGGCCACGGTGCGGGGACAGCAGCTCGCGTACGCGTGGGCGCGGGCGGTCGGGCGCGACCCGGACGCGCCGGAGGGCCTGTCGAAGGTGACGCGCACCCGATGAGCGCGCCGTCGCCCGGCGACTTCGTTGCGTGACCTGCATGGAGGGCCGCGTGCGCGCGGAGCGCGGCGGGTAGCCTGGCCGGCCAGGCGGGGCGCGCTCCCGGCGCCCGCGTGCGCGCATCGTCGGGACCACGCACGGCCGACCCGCCGAGCGACGAGGAGGGCGACGTCTTCATGGCCGTAGTCGACATCGGCGGTCGGCGATCTCCCGCGGGGACGGACCGCTACCGCGCCGCGACGCGCAAGTCGCTGCTCTACGAGGACGTGATCTCGATGGTCGAGGAGATCATCGCGACCGAGGGCCTCGAGCCCGGAGACATGCTCCCGACGCAGGCGGCGCTCGCGAAGAAGGCCGGCGTCAGCTTGATCACGGTGCGGCGCGCGCTCGAGGAGCTCGAGCGCGCGGGAGCAGTCCGCCGGCACCAGGGACTCGGGACCTTCCTCGCGCGGCCGCGGATGCTCGCCGCGCCGGCGCGACCGGGGGGGCTGCTCGCGACGATCAACGGCGCGTCCGGGACTGCCGACATTCGCACCGAGCTGCTCGAGATCGACCGTGGCACGCCGTCGGTCGACGTCGCGGCGGCGCTCCAGATCCCGGCCACGTCGACGGTCTGGAGGGTTCGGCGGCGCCGGCTCGTCGACGGCCGACCGCTCATCCTCGAGACCGCGATGATCCCGCTCGCGCTCGCCCCGGAGCTCGACCACTTCGCCGTCGCGCTCGGCGGCTCGCTCTACGAGCTGCTCGCCGAGCGGTACGGGTTGGAGGACGACTTCGAGGAGCAGCTCCTGGAGGTCGTGTCGCCCGACAGCGAGGAGCGCCGGCTGTTGAAGCTCACGTCGCACGTGCAGGTCGTGCGACTGAGGGGAAGGAGCGTCGACACCACGGGGAAGGTCTTCGACTGCTTCGAGCACGTGTACCCCGCCGCCGACTTCATCTTCTCGATCTCCGGCGCGACGTCCCGCCAGATCGTAGAGGGACCCGACGTGCGGGACTGGAGCGTCTCGCCCCTCGCCGACGCGTCGAGCCCCGAGGCGCCCCGCGCCCGCCGCGGCTCCGGCGCTCAGAAGAAGGAGCGGTAGGCCTCGACCGCGTGCCCGGGGCTGCGTCGAGCGCGACCCGCGGCGTCTTTGTCCACGTACGGCGCCCGGTGACGATCCGCGCCCAGGCGCGCACGGTCGCGTACGCCCATACGTAGGTGTAGAGGGTGAACAGCGCGGCGCCCGCCGGCGCCGCGTACCAGCGGAACCGGTGCGGGCTGTGACGCTGGTACGCGATCGTGAAGATCGCGAGCGGAAGGACCGAGAGCGTGAGCGACACGACGCGGTACGGCAGGCCGTAGGGGACGACCCCGACGAGGAAGCGGTCCGTGACGCTGATCGCGCCGGTGTCCGCGAGCAGCGCGGCCGCGAGGTCGAACGTCACGAGCACGACCGTGACGACGAGCAGCAGGTACGCGACGAGGTCCGCTCGCGTGCGTCGGGCGACGTGCCGCGCCGCGAGCAGGCGCGGGATATGGCGCCAGCACTGGTAGTGACCCTGGATCCACCGCGTCCGCTGGCGTAGCAGCGGACGCCAGCTCTCGAGACCCTGCTGGTCGACGAAGGTGTGCTGGCAGAACCGCGTGCGCCAGCCTCGCTCGACGAGCCGCAGGCCGAGGTCGAGATCCTCGGTGAGCGCGTGC
>Ga0307373_10005802_pt1 | contig 19971 bp, 17 predicted proteins | sample OX2MG_FD_202534 | JGI IMG/M metagenome (GOLD analysis project Ga0307373, IMG submission 202534) | Soil microbial communities from Risofladan, Vaasa, Finland - OX-2 | ecosystem: Environmental > Terrestrial > Soil > Coastal area > Acid sulfate soil | place: Finland: Risofladan, Vaasa | collected...
CGCTAAACTGACCTCGTGCCCACCTCCAAGCGACTAAACGTTGCTGTCGTCGGCGCGACCGGGATGGTCGGGCAGGAGATGCTGCGCGTGCTCGCCCAGCGGCACTTTCCCAGCGAGCACGTCACCGTGCTCGCCTCGGAGCGGTCAGAGGGCATGACGGTCCCCTACAACGGGAGCTCGCTGAAAATTCAACATCTTCACGAGGGCGCATTCAAGGGCATCGACGTTGCCTTGTTCGCCGCCAGCGGCGACATCGCATTGATGTACGGGCCGGTCGCTGCTGAGGCTGGTGCACTGGTGATCGACAACAGCTCGGCGTGGCGGATGAAGGAAAACGTGCCGCTGGTCGTCCCGGAGGTGAACGCGGATGACATCCGCGCCAACGAAGGGATCATCGCGAACCCCAACTGCTGCGCCATCCCGCTCACGGTCGTCCTCAACCCTTTGAGGAATGCGGCCGGGCTGGAGCGTGTCCTGGTCTCGACCTACCAGGCCGCGTCCGGTGCGGGGAGGGCGCTGGTCGAGGAGCTCGAGGAGCAGACCAGGGCGATCGCCGGCGGCCAGGAGCCGCCGGTCGCGGCTTATCCCCATCAGCTCGCCTACAACGTCGTGCCCGGGGGCTGGCGCCCGGAACCCGACGGTTACAACGAGGAAGAGGTCAAGATCGTCAACGAGACGCGAAAGATCATGCATATGCCCGACCTGCGGATCACCGCGACGTGCGTTCGAGTGCCCGTGCCCGTCGGCCACGGTGAGTCGGTCTTCATCGAAACGACCCGGAAGCTCACGGCAGATGAGGCCCGCACCATCCTGGGTGGCGCGCCCGGCGTGATCGTCGAAGACGACCCGCACGCCAAGCTCTATCCGACGCCGCACGGCGTCGCGGGCAAGGACGAGGTGTATGTTGGCCGCATCCGCAACGACGCCTCAACCGGCAACGGCCTGGTGCTCTGGCTGGTCTCGGACAATTTGCGCAAGGGCGCCGCCCTCAACGCGGTCCAGATCGCCGAGCGGGCCATCGAGATGGGAGTGGTTGTGAAGTGAGCGCAGACCTGGGACGGCTTCTGACCGCGATGATCACGCCTTTCAAGGTCGACGGGTCGGTCGACCTCGACGCCGCTGAGAAGCTCGCGGCGCAGCTGGTCGCCGACGGTTCCGACGGCGTGGTGGTGTCGGGCACCACGGGCGAGTCGCCCACCCTCGACGACGACGAGAAGATCGAGCTTCTCCGAGCGGTCAGGAAGGCGATCCCTGGCAAGACCGTCGTCGCCGGCACCGGGAGCAACGACACACACCACTCGGTCAAGCTCTCGGAGCGCGCGATGAAAGCGGGAGCCGACGCGCTGCTCGCGGTCGTGCCTTATTACAACAAGCCTCCGCAGGACGGAATGTACCTGCATTTCAAAGCGATCTCGGAGGCGGGCCCGACGATCATGTACAACATCCAGGGGCGCACCGCGGTCAACATGACCGCCGCGACGACTTTGAGGTGCGCGGAGCTGCCGGGGATCGTCGGAGTCAAAGAGGCCAGCGGCGACATGGACCAGATCGGGTTCGTCTGCGCCGGCATGCCGGCGCACTTCAAGGTCTGGAGCGGGGACGACAGCTGGACCCTGCCGGTGCTCGCCGCAGGCGGACACGGGGTGATCTGCGTCGTGTCTCATATCGCCGGCAGCTCGATGAAGCGGTTGATCGAGGCGTACGGCAAGGGCGACAACGACCAGGCGCGCGAGATCCACCTCGGGCTGCTGCCGGTGATCAAGACCCTTATGACCACGGCCGCCAACCCGGTGCCGATCAAGTCGGTCCTCAACGCGATGGGATTCCCGGCGGGCCCTTTCCGCCTCCCGCTGGTCCCGCTCACAGCCGATCAGCTGAAGTCGGTGATGAAGACCGTCGGTGACGCGGGTGAGCTGATCACCTTCAAGCCGGGAGTCAAAGTCGCTTAGCACCTCAGTGGAGCTGAACCAGCTCCACGACACGATCCGCTCCTGCAAGAACTGCGGGCTTCATGCGACGCGAACCCAGGCCGTGCCGGGCACCGGTCCGTGCCCGGCCGACGTGATGATCGTGGGAGAGGCGCCCGGATTCAACGAGGACCGGCAGGGCGAGCCGTTCGTCGGGGCGGCCGGCAAGCTGCTGGACACCATGCTCGCACGCATCTCGCTGAGCCGGTCCGAGGTGTTCATCACCAACGTTCTCAAGTGCCGACCACCCATGAACCGGGACCCGATGCCAAACGAAGCCGAGGCTTGCTCGCCGTACCTCGCGCGCCAGCTCGAGCTGATCAAGCCCAAGGTCGTGCTGATCCTTGGGCGTCATGCGCTCGAGCGCCTCATGCCGGGCCAGGGGTCGATATCGCGTGTGCACGGCAGCTTGATCAAGCGCGGCGACGTCGCATATGTGCCCCTGTACCATCCGGCCGCCGCGCTCCACAACGGCTCGCTGGTGGCCGACCTGGAACACGACTTCGACCTGGTCAAGCAGTACCTCGACAAGCTGCTCGCACCACCGCCTCCGCCCGAGCCCGTTCCCGTGCCGAAGCCGGAACCCGAGCAGCTCCAGCTTTTGTGAGCTCTCGACTCAAGTACCTCCCTCTCGGTGGCCTCGGCGAGGTCGGAATCAACATGTGGGCGCTCGAGTGGGAGAACAAGGTCCTGGTCGTGGACGCGGGGTTGATGTTCCCGCAAGAGGACATGCTCGGCATCGACCTGGTCCTGCCGGACATCTCGTACCTGCTGCGAAAGGACCGCGAGGTGCTCGGCATCTTCCTGACCCACGGACACGAGGACCACATCGGCGGGCTGCCCTACGTCTTGAAGAAGCTCAACGTCCCTGTCTACGGCACCCGGCTGACCCTCGGCCTCGTCAAGCCCAAGCTGAAGGAGCATCGGATCCTGCGCGAGTCGGACCTGCGCGAAGTGCGTGTCGGCGACTCGGTACAGTTCGGGCCCTTTCGCGTCGAGACGGTGGCGGTCTGCCATTCGATTCCCGACGCCGTCGCGCTTTCCATCGAAACGCCCGTGGGCCGCGTGGTCTACACCAGCGACTTCAAGCTCGACTCGGCGCCTCCTGACGGGCATCCCACCGACATGGCGCGGTTCCGCCAGCTCGGCGACGAGGGTGTGCTCCTCCTGCTGAGCGACTCCACCAACGCCGAGCGTGCCGGGCGGTCGGGCAGCGAGCGCGACCTCCACGTCCCTTTCGAGCGCATTTTCGGTGAGGCGCCAGGGAGGATCGTCGTCGCCAACTTCGCCTCCAACATCCACCGCATCCAGCACCTGGTGCGCATGGCGACACAGTTCGAGCGTCGAATCGCGGTCGTGGGGCGGAGCCTGGAGACCAACTTCAAGACCTCGCGCGAGCTCGGCTTTCTAAAGGTGCCCGAAGGACTCACGGTGGCGCTTCCCGAGATCGCCCGGGTGCCGCCGTCGAAGCTGCTCCTGCTCACCGCCGGCAGCCAGGGCGAGCCGATGTCGGCCCTGGCGCGCTTCGCGGCCCAGCGCCACCCCCTGGTCAACGTCTTGAAGACTGATTGGGTGGTCATTTCGGCGCGGCCCATCCCGGGCAACGAGCGCATGGTCCACCAGACCGTCAACAACCTGTATCGGCACGGGGCACGCGTCTTTTACTCGGAGGTCGGCAACGTGCACGTGACAGGGCATGCGCAGCGCGACGAGCTGAAGGAGATGCTCGAAGCCGTCCGGCCAAAATTCTTCATCCCCGTGCACGGCGAGTACCGACAGCTGCTGTTGCATTCCGAGATCGCCCGCGAAGCAGGCCTTACCGCGGACCGCATCGCAGTCGTCGAGGATGGGCAGACGGTGGTGCTGGATGCCGACTCGATGCGACCCGGCGAGAAGGTCGGCACCGGCCTGGTTTACGTGGACGGGCTTGGGGTGGGGGATGTGGAGCAGGTGGTGCTGCGCGACCGCCGGCACCTGGCCGAGGACGGGATCCTGGTCGTGACGTTGACGCTGGATCGCGACAGCGGCGTGGTGCGGGCCGGTCCGGACCTCATCTCACGAGGCGTGATCGAGCCGGAGCTGTCGACGAGGCTGATGGCCGACGCACGCGCGGCGGCGATTCAGAGCATCTCTCGCTTCTCCAACAGCCGCGCCGACCTGAGCCTGCTGCAGGAGGTGATCCACGACGCCGTCTCGAAGACGGTATACAAGCAAACCCGCCGCCGCCCTATGGTGATCCCCGTCGTGACGGAGATATGAGCGGATGAAGCTTCCGCCGCTGGCGCTGGTCGCCCCCAGCCTGTGCCCTCGCTGCGACCAGCCTGCCATGGTGCTCGACCACTCCGGTGACGAGGCCCGCTGCGCCCACTGCGGCATGCAACTGCACCAGTGCGGCAGCTGCCGCGGCGTCGCAGGCCCGTTCGACCGCTACTGCGGCTTCTGCGGGCACGAGATGGTCCGCGGCGAGACGCGACCGGTGTGGTGGCGCCTGTGGTTCCTGGCCGCGCTGGTCCCGCTGGCGGCGGGCCTCATCTACGGCATCGCGCAAGCACAGGTTCGTCACTAGGGAACAGGGGCCTCCGCGGCTGTTTACACGGGCCGCTGCAGGCGCTGGCCGCACTCGACGCAGAAGCTGTGCCGCCCGAGGTTGTGATGGCCGCATGAAGAGCAGACGAGCCGCCTCGGCGGGTCCGCCTGCAGCCAGCGCTCGTTTTCCCGCCGGTACCAGATTCCATCCTCCGGGCCGAGCATCCAGCGCCGGCCTTCGCTGTCGAGCACAGCGAGGTCGCGCACGGCAAGCCTGAAGGCCCGTGGGGGCATGCCGCCGGAGCGGCGCTCGTCGACCAGCGACTTGTACCTGACCTCGGCTTCTGAAAACGGATCGACCGCCACGGGGAGAGAGTATCGCTCGCCCACGTGCTCGCGGGCGGGGGTCGCGCGGGGGTCGTAGTAGAATCCGGTTCGGCTCAAGGGCCCGCAGCATGCGTCGCACCACATCCCGAGGCACACGTCACTCCGCGAACGGCGCGCGTCGCGCTTCGAGTTCGCGTTCCCGCTCCGCACGCGGAAAGAAAACCACGCGTCCACACCTGACGCAGCGCCAGGTGCGCGAGGTGTCGGGAGTCCTGTTGATTCTGGTCGCGCTTCTCGGGTTCCTCGCGATCGCGAGCCACGCGGGTTCGATCCTGACCGGGATCCGCGATGGCCTCGTCTCGACGTTCGACCGCGCTTGGTTCGTCCCGGTCGTTGCGTTGCTGGCGCTCGGGGCGTACCTCCTGTGGCCCAGGGCGCCACGACCACGCGCAGTCGACCTCGTCTCTGGAGCGCTCGCCGTGCTCGCCCTGGTCGGGTTGTTCGGCCTCGTCGGTCACGCGGGCGGGTCGGTCGGAAGCTCCATCGACGGCGCTGTGACCGGCGTGGTCGGTCCGATTGGGGCCTGGGCACTCCTGATCGCCCTGCTCCTGATCGGGCTGATCGTGACCATCCACTTCAGTCCCGGTGCGTTACTTGCCGCTGGTGTGGCGGCGGCTCGCTCCGCCTATTCCGAGCGGCGGCGGATCCAGAACCTGGTCGCGCTGCCGGTCTCGGAGAAGCCCCAGCCGCCCAAGCCCGCCAAGGCTGCGCCCGCCAGCACAGACGCGCTGGCCCGTTCGGCCGCCAGCTTCGCGACGGCGGTTCCCATGCTCGAGCCGGCAAGGCCGTGGGAGGTCGAGGAGTCCGAGCCGGAGGAGGGCCCGCACGCGGAGCGCCACGAGCGCAAGGCGAGCTCCGACGAGCCGGCGGATGAGGCGGCCGTCCCGGTGATTCGTGTCATCGCCGAGCCGGAAGATGACCTCCCTGAGATCGATTGGAAACTGCCATCGATCGCCCTGCTCGACACCGTCACGGCCCGGCGTGAGCGGATGGCGGACGAGATCAAGCGCAACGTGAAGATCATCGAGACGACGCTCGAGACCTTCGGCGTCGCGTGCAAGGTGGTGGGGGTAAACCCGGGCCCGGCGGTTACGCAGTACGAGCTCCAGCCGGGAGCGGGAGTTCAAGTCAAGCGCATCACCGCGCTGCAGAACGACCTGTCGCTGGCGCTCGCTGCGGCGCCGCTTCGAATCGAGGCCCCGATCCCGGGCAAGGCCGCGGTCGGGATCGAAGTGCCCAACAAGTCGGCCAGCCTGGTCACCATCCGCGAGGTGCTCGAGACGGCGGCGTTCCGCGAGGGCACGAACAAGCTGGCCCTGGGGCTCGGCAACGACGTCTCCGGGCAGTCGATCGTCGCGGACCTCACACGCATGCCGCATCTCCTGATCGCCGGCGCGACCGGCCAGGGCAAGAGCGTGTGCATCAATGCGCTCATCACCAGCCTCTTGTTCCAGGTCACCCCCGACCACCTGCGCCTTCTCCTGATCGACCCCAAGCGTGTCGAGCTGACCGGGTACAACGGCCTCCCACACCTCGCCCTGCCGGTCCTGGTCGAGTCGCACCAGGCCGCCGCTGCGCTGCGCTGGGCGGTGGCTGAGATGGACCGCCGCTACAAGCTGTTCTCAGCCGAGAGCGTGCGCAACATTGCTGCGTACAACGACAAGGCAGCGCTGAAGCAGGCGCGGTCCCTGCCGTACATCGTGATCGTGATCGACGAGCTGGCCGACCTCATGATGGTCGCCGCAGGGGAGATAGAAGAGCTGATCTGCCGCATCGCGCAGCTGGCGCGCGCGGTCGGCATCCACCTGATCATCGCCACCCAGCGTCCTTCCACGGACATCATCACCGGCCTGATCAAGGCCAACATCCCGTCGCGCATCGCGTTTGCCGTCGGGTCGCAGGTCGACAGCCGGGTCATCCTCGACACCGGCGGGGCCGAGAAGCTGCTCGGTCGCGGCGACATGCTGTACCAGCCGGTCGACGCCGGCAAGCCGACGCGCATCCAGGGCGCTTTCGTGAGCGACCCCGAGGTCGAAGGTGTCGTCAACTTCTGGAAGTCACAGGGCGGCCCGCGATACATGGAGGAGATCCTCGAAGAGGGTGCGGGCACCGAATGGGAGGGCGAGAGGCGAGAGGAGCGTAAGCTCGACCCGCTGTTCGCCCGGTCCGCGCGTGCGGTCGCGGCGGAAGGCTCCGCATCCGTCTCGCTCGTGCAGCGCAAGTTCAACGTGGGCTACTCGAGGGCCGGCAGGATCGTCGACCAGCTCGCCGAGAACCACGTGGTCGGCAGCTACCAGGGGTCCAAGTCTCGCGAGGTCTTGATGACGCTGCCGGACGTGGACGAGCTGCTGGAGAGGCTCGGACTGGAATGAAAGCGCATGGAGGCCAGGCGGAAACAGCTCGAGTCGCCTCTGCGTGGCGGTCAGGGATCCGGGAATGACCCCGGGGACCCTCCTGGCTGCCAAGCGCGGCGAGCGAGGAGTCACCATCCAGCAGGCGGCGGCGGCCACCCGCATCCGGGCCGAATACCTACTGATGCTCGAGTCGGACGAGCTCGATTCCTTTTCGGCCCCGGTCTACGCCAAGGGGTACCTCAAGACGTACGCGAGCTACCTCGGCCTCGATGCCGACTCGCTGGTGAGGGGCGCGCACATCCAGGCAGGACCTCCGCGTCTCGCGCTCGGCCTCGGGCGGATTGAGCGCAAACCGCGCTGGGTGTTGACCGCGCCGGCGGTCGCGGCGGCGGGCGTGGTGCTGATCGCCGCTGCGTTCGCGGCATACGCGTGGCGGCAGATCGCCGCCGACCAGCGCTCGGCCCCAATCTCCGTGGCGTCCCAGCAGGGCGCTCCGGTCACGGCTTCCGCACCACCTGCGACCTCGCCGTCCGTGCAGGCCCGTCCCATCGTCGTCGGCGTGCGGGTCACGGATGCCGTCTGGATCAACGCGGTCGTCGATGGGAAATCCCAGTACGCAGATTTCGGGAAGACGCTCCAGGCAGGCTCCGTCGTTTACTTCACAGGGGTGGACATCAAGATCACGAGCGGCAAGGCGGCGGCTACGTTCATCACGATCGACGGCCACAGCCTGGGAGCGCTGGGTGTAGGGGTGGCGACGCGAGAGTTCTCGTCGCAGACTTCTCCTCAGTCGTGAACCTGTCCAACGGCCTGACCCTGAGCCGCCTCGCAGCGATCCCATTGCTGATGGTGCTGCTCTTGATGCGGTTCCCCGGACACGACCAGGCCGCCGCCGCGCTGTTCATCCTGTTCTCGTTCACGGACACGCTTGACGGCCAGCTCGCGCGCCGCCGCGGCACCGTGAGCGACCTGGGCAGGTTTCTCGACCCTCTCGCCGACAAGCTCTTCGTCCTGTCGGTTCTGATCGTGCTGGTCCAGGAGGGCCTGGTGGCGGCGTGGGTCGTGGTGGTGATCTTCTCGCGCGAGCTGGTCATCACGATCCTGCGTTCGGTCGGAGCAAGCCAGGGGCGAGTGATCAGTGCGGCGCCGCTGGGCAAGACGAAAACCGTCATGCAGATGAGCGCCGTGACACTGTTGATCCTGCAGCGGCCGTACCCGTGGCTCGTGTCCGTCGCCGACGTTGCGGTGGGCGTGGCGATCGTCTTCACGATCTGGAGCGGGCTCGACTACATCTGGCGGTTCCGTTACCTGCTCGGCCCGTTCGACAGCTCGCAGCTGGCGGGGCGGGTAGGGCCGAGCGGCGGTGCGCCCGAAGCGGGTGATCCTGCTTCGAGCGAGGCAGAGGCCGGCCGCGCGCTTGGCGAGGCCATGCGCCGGGCCGGGCTGACGATCGCGGTCGCCGAGTCCTGTACCGGCGGCCTCCTGGGATCGCTCATCACCGACCAGCCCGGCAGCTCGGCGTATTTCCTGGGTGGCGTCCTGGCCTATTCGGACGCGGTCAAGCGGACCCACCTGGGCGTCTCTCCTGCGCTGCTGGAAAGCCAGGGGGCGGTCAGCGGCGGGGTGGCGGAGGCGATGGCCGAGGGCGCGCGGTCCCGCTTCGGCGCGAAGTTGGCGGTCTCGGTCACCGGTATCGCCGGGCCGGATGGAGGAGGCCCCACCAAACCGGTAGGGCTGACCTACATAGGCGTTGCTTCGGCCCGCGGCGCCTTCGCGCGCGAATACCGGTTCAAGGGAGACCGCCGGGCGAACCGCCGCGAGGCGGCGACCCAGGCGATGCGCCTGGCCATCGAGGAAGCCAGCGCTCTGGAGCGTGCCCGGGGCAAGAGCGCTTGACGCACGAACAGGTGTTCGCTACACTCTGCCCACCGGCCTGTAAAGAACGTTGACCTCGAGCAGACGACGTAGAACACTCGCCGTAACGACCTAGGAGGCGTCAAAGCATTGGAAAAGGAAAAGGAAAAATCCCTCGACTCGGCGATGGCCCAGATCGTGAAGAGCTATGGCAAGGGTTCGATCATGAAGCTGGGTGAGCAGGCGGCTCTGCGGGGAGAGATCATGGTCATCCCGACGGGCGCGCTGCTGCTCGACCTTGCGCTCGGAGTGGGGGGGATCCCCCGCGGACGTGTGACCGAGCTCTATGGCCCCGAGTCTGCGGGCAAGACCACGCTGGCCCTGCATGTGATCGCCGAGGCGCAGAAACAGGGAGGGGTGGCTGCGTTCGTCGATGCAGAGCACGCGCTCGACCCGCTTTACGCCTCGCGCATCGGAGTCAAGATCGACGACCTCCTGATCAGCCAGCCGGACACGGGCGAGCAAGCGCTCGAGATCGTCGAGGTCCTCGTGCGCTCGGGCGCGGTCGACGTCATCGTCATCGACTCGGTCGCGGCGCTCGTGCCCAGGGCCGAGATCGAAGGCGAGATGGGCGACGCGCACGTCGGCCTGCAAGCACGGCTCATGTCGCAAGCTCTCCGCAAGCTCACCGCCGCCATTTCCAAGTCCAACTGTTCGGTGATCTTTCTCAACCAGCTCCGCGAGAAGGTCGGGATCATGTTCGGCAATCCCGAGACCCAGCCCGGCGGACGCGCGCTCAAGTTCTATTCGTCGGTGCGCCTTGACATCCGCAAGGTGGAGGTCATCAAGTCCGGCCTCGACTCGGTCGGCGCCCGCGTCAAGGTGAAGGTGGTCAAGAACAAGGTCGCGCCGCCCTTCCGCTCCGCTGAGTTCGACATCCTGTTCAACGAGGGCATCTCTCGTGAGGGCTCGCTGATCGACGCGGCCATCGAATACTCGGTGTTCGAGAAGAGCGGGACCTGGATCTCCTACGGGGACCAGCGCCTGGGCCAGGGTCGCGAGAACGTGCGCAACTACCTGCGCGAGAACCCGACGCTGGCTGCGGAGATCGAGGCCAGGGTCCGCGAGAAGGCCGCCGGCGGTGTTACGCCTTCGAGGGCCGCCGGCCCCGTGAAAGCATCTGCAGGTGCCCCCGAAGAGCTTTAAGGGCGCTCGCCGGGCATCGCAGCCCAGGACTCCTGCCGGCACCGCCCTCGATGCGGGGCTCAGGCTGTTGGGCCGGCGCGCACATTCGCGTGCTGAGCTGGGCCGGAAGCTGGGTCGCCGTGGCTACACGGAGGACGAAGTCCGCTCGGCCGTGGACCGGCTGGTGGAGCTCGGCTACCTGGACGACCGCGCGTTCGCCGAGGGTCACGTCAGGCGGCGGCAGGTCGGCCTGGGTCCTCGGGCCCTGTCGGCCGAGCTGTCCGCTCGTGGGGTCGACCGCCAGTTGGCCGACGGCGCGCTCGAGGGTTTCGACGACGAAGCTCAGCTCGCTTCCGCGACCAACCTTGCCGAACGGCTGTACGGGCGAAGGCCGCATGCCGGGTATCGCGAGATGCTGGATGCGATTGGCCCCAAGCTGCTTCGCAGAGGGTTCCCGTCCAGCGTGGCCAGGGCTGCGTGCCGCGCGGTCTGGGCGGGGACGTCGTCGCGGACAGAAGCCTAGAATTTCACCTCACGCGGGCGCATTTTGACGCCCGTAGTCATCGAGCCAACCCGAGGTGGGACCATGCCGGTCCTGCCATGGTCGACGCACTTTGACAATCGAATAAACGAGGTGCATGTCACATGCCTGTCTTCGTCTACGTACCGCTTTTGGTGGTGGTGGCACTCCTCGCCGGATTTGGAGCCGCCTTTTGGCTGCTTCAGCGCCGGCAGAGCGACGGGACTCACGTCCTCGAGCTCAAGGCCCAGCAGACCGTGTCCGACGCCGAGACACAGGCCAAGGAGAAGCTGCTTGAGGCCAAAGAGGAGGCGGTTCGGATCCGCACCGCCGCTGAACAGGAGGCCCGCGAGTACCGGGCTCAATCGCAGCAGATCGAAAAGCGCCTTTTACAGAAGGAAGAGAACCTCGACCGCAAGGGCGAGGACCTCAACCGTCGCGAGCGAGAGTTCGGCAATCGCGAGAAGGCGCTGGACGATATCAAGGCGCAGCTCGAAGACACCTCTCGTCAGCAGGAGAAGGAGCTCCAGCGGGTCGCCAACATGACCCGCCAGGAGGCCCAGGGAGTGCTGATGGGCCAGGTCGAGCAAGAGCTGCGGAACGAAGTCGCGCGCAAGGTCCGGGAGGCCGAGCTGGCCGCCCGCGACGAAAGCGAGCGCCGGGCCAGGGAGATCGTCACCGAGTCGATCCAGCGCATCGCCGCCGACCAGACCGCGGAGGTTTCGGTCTCGGTGCTGCCGCTGCCGACCGACGAGCTCAAGGGCCGCATCATCGGCAAGGAGGGGCGCAACATCCGTGCCCTGCAACAGGCGACCGGGATCGACCTCATCGTCGACGACACCCCGGAAGCCGTGATCATCAGCGGTTTCGACCCGGTCCGCCGTGAGGTGGCCAGGGTCGCGCTGAACAAGCTCATCGTGGACGGCCGAATTCATCCGGCCCGAATCGAAGAGATCGTGGCCAAGTCCCGCCAGGAGGTCCTGCAGAGGGTCAAAGAGGAAGGGGAGGCGGCTGTCCTGGAGGTCGGTCTGCAGGGTCTGCACCCTGAGGTCGTCCGCCACCTCGGCATCTTGCGATTCCGAACCAGCTACGGACAGCAGGTGCTCAATCACTCGAAAGAGGTCGCTTATCTGGCCGCCATGATGGCGGCCGAGATCGGCGCCGACGTCCGCATCGCCAAGCTGTCGGGCCTGCTGCACGACATCGGCAAGTCCATCGACCACGAGGTCGAGGGCTCGCACGCCGTGATCGGAGCAGACCTACTGCAGCGCCACGGAGTCCCCGCACAGGTGGTCCACGCCGTTCGTGCGCACCACTACGACGAGGAGCCACACTCCATCGAGGCGCTCCTGCTCATCGCCGCCGACGCGATTTCCGCAGCTCGCCCAGGGGCGCGCAGAGAGTCGCTCGAGGCCTACGTGAAGCGCCTGGAGAAGCTGGAAGAGATAGCGAATTCTTTCCAGGGTGTCCAGCAGTCCTACGCCATCCAGGCCGGCCGAGAGGTCAGGATCCTGGTGAAGCCGGAGCAGATCGACGACACTGCTGCTCAGCTCATGGCCAGGGACATCGCCAAGCGAATCGAATCAGAGCTGAGCTTTCCCGGCCAGATCCGCGTCACCGTGGTGCGCGAGACCAGGGCCGTGGAGTATGCGAAGTAACCACAGGAGGGAGCCCCAACTCGGGGCTCCCTTTTTTGTTGCCCAATAGACTTGTGCCTGTGACCGGCGACGAGTTCCGAATTCTGTTCGTCGCCGACGTGGTGGGCCACCCTGGGCGCGACGCGGTCAAAGCGCTCCTGCCGGGCCTCAAAAAGGAACTGCGCCCAGACCTGACCATCGTCAACGGCGAGAACGCCGCGGGAGGATTCGGCCTCACGGGCAAGATCGTGGCCGAGCTCAGGGGCGCCGGCGCCGACGTCATCACTACGGGCAACCACGTCTTCGCCCAGAAGGACTTCCTGCCCGAGCTGCCCAACCTGGAGCGCGTGCTGAGGCCCGCCAACTATCCCCCGGGGGCGCCGGGCACGGGATCTTGCCTGGTGGAGGCGGGCGGGCGCCAGGTCCTGGTCATGAACCTCATGGGAAGGATCTTCACGGGGGAAGGCCTCGACGACCCGTTCAGGGCCGCCGACTCGATCCTGGCTGCGCATCCGGACACCAAGATCGTCTTCTGCGACATGCACGCCGAGGCGACCTCCGAGAAGAGCGCGATGGGTTGGTACCTGGACGGGCGCGCCAGCGCCGTCGTGGGCACTCACACACACATTCCGACCGCCGACGCCCGCGTGCTGCCGGGCGGGACCGCTTTCGTGTCCGATGTCGGGATGGTCGGGCCGAGGGACAGCTGCATCGGCATGGACAAGGACGTCGTCATCCAGCGGTTCCTGACTGCGGTGCCCGCCCGCTTCCAGGTGGCGTCAGGACCCGTGACTTTCAATTCGGTACTGATTACCATTAGTGCTCCCACTGGCCGAGCAACATCGATCCAGAGAGTCGATCGAGAACACGTTTGAAGGGGTTCCAGCAATGACAGCCGAGCGCGTACCAGTAGAGGTGCTGAAGGTTTCGGCCACCTCCAAGCCGGTTGCCGTGGCAGGGGCTATCGCGGGCGTGATCCGCAGCAAGGGGCGGGTGGAGGTGCAGGCCATCGGGGCCGGCGCCATCAACCAGGCGGTCAAGGCGATCGCCATTTCGCGCGGCTACGTGGCGCCGGGAGGCCTTGATTTGGTCTGCATCCCGGCGTTCATCGACATCTCCATCGACGGCGAAGAGCGCACCGGGATCAGGTTGCTGGTGGAGAGCCGCTGACGGCAGGATCCCCTCGGGCGCGGTCGTTCAACATCTGGACGATCGGGTGCCAGATGAGCTCGGCCGACTCCGAGAGCCTCGCGCGACGCCTGCTCGCGGCGGGCTACGTGGAGGACTCACTTGAACGAGCGGACATCGCCATCCTCAACACCTGCGTGGTGCGCCAGGCCTCGGAGGACCGGGTCTACTCCAAGCTGCACGAGCTGAGGGAGTGGAAGACGCCGGAGCGGACCATCGCGGTCACCGGTTGCATCGTGGCCAAAGAGGGAGACGTCCTGCGCAAGAGGTTCCCCCAGGTCGATGAGGTGGTCCCGATCGGCGTGTACGAGGAATTCCTGGCCGGCCTCGAGGCTCGGTATGACTACTCGCAGGGCGAGGCCCTTCCGCCGTCGGGGCGCACCGGGATCAGCCACTACGTGAGGGTCATCCAGGGATGCGACCACAACTGCACCTTCTGCATCGTTCCGCAAGTCCGCGGCCGCGAGAAGCACCTGCCGATGGCGGTGGTCATGGAGGAGTGCCGCGAGGCGGTCGATGCGGGCGCCAGGGAGCTCGTCCTGCTGGGTCAGAACGTCGACGACTATCGCGACCCGGACGGTGGTGGCGGCCTGGCCGCCCTCGTCCGTTCGGTCGAGCGGATCCCCGGGCTGAAGCGCCTTCGGTTCATGACCTCACATCCGCAGGACCTGGAGCAAGAGCTGCTCGAGGTGATGGCCGCCAGCGACGTCGTGTGCCGCGAGCTCCAGCTGCCCATCCAGTCGGGCGACGACACCATTCTCAAGCGCATGGCCCGCGGATACCAGACGCGGCACTATCGCGCGATCGTTGACGAGGCTCGGCGCCTCATGCCAGACCTGGGGCTGGTCACCGACGTCATCGTCGGGTTCCCAGGCGAGTCGGAGGCGGCGTTCCTGAACACCCGCGCGCTTCTCGAAGAGATCGAGTTCGACGTGGTGCACCTCGCGATGTACTCGCCGCGGCCAGGCACTCACTCGGCCGGCCGGATGGCGGACGACGTGCCCGACCTCGAGAAGCTGCGGCGTTTGAACGACCTGCTGGCGCTCCAGCGCCAGATCGCCACGCGGAAGACTGCCCGATGGATCGGCCGCGACGTCGAGGTCTTGATCGAGGGCCGTGACGAGCTCGGCCGTCCCTACGGCCGCATCCGCCAGGGCAAGCGCGCGATCGTGCTGGGCGGTAAGAACGTCACTGCCGGCGAGGTCCTCGAGGTGCGTGTCGTGCAGGCCACCGCGGGCCAGGTCCTTGGGTTGCCGGCGGCATGACCCCGCCCGCGACCCCGGTGATGCGGCAGTACCGGGAAGCGAAGGACCAGCACCCGGACGGCATCCTGCTTTTCAGGCTTGGCGATTTCTACGAGATCTTCTTCGAGGACGCCGAGGTCGCGGCCCCGATCATGGGCGTGACCCTCACGTCCCGGCCGCTGGGCAAGGCAGGGCGCGCTCCGATGTGCGGGGTGCCGCACCACGCGTGGCAGACCTACGTCGGGCGGCTGCTGCGAGCCGGTCACAAGGTCGTGATCTGCGACCAGGTGGAAGCTGCATCGAAGAACAGGATCGTGAGAAGGGACGTCACCCGTGTGCTGACGCCGGGGACCGTGGTCGAAGACGCATATCTCGACCCGGCGCGGCCCAACTACCTCGTGGCAGCGTGGACCAAGGGGTCAGAGGCGGGGCTTGCCGCCTGCGAGGTGTCCACCGGCGACCTCCTCCTGTGCCAGCTGCCCGCGGACCGGCTGCGCTCCGAGCTCGAGCGATTGGCGCCGGCGGAGCTGCTTGAGCCGCCGCAGACAGAGGAGTACCGGTTCGACCCGGTCCGCGGCCAGCAGCGCCTGCGCGACGTCCTCGGGATCGCGTTCCCCGCGTCGGTCGGCGCCGGCGACGCACCGCTGGCCGTCGGTGCCGCGGGAGTCATCCTCGACTACCTGAAGCAGAACCAGGCAAGGGTCGGGCCCGGTTCGTTCACGGTCCGCACGTACTCGCCGGACGCCACGATGCCGCTCGACTCGGCGACGGTGCGGAACCTGGAGCTTCCGGCGCTGATCGGGCTGGTCGACCGGACGCGGACGGCGATCGGGGCGCGCCAGCTCCGCGCATGGCTGGGGGCTCCCATGCGGGACGCTGAATCGATCGAGCTGCGCCTGGCGGCGGTCGACGACATGCTCTCGGCTCCGCCGCAGCGAGACCGGCTGGAGGCGGCCCTGAAGCCCGTTGGCGACCTCGAAAGGCTGGTGACCCGATCGGCGCAGGGACATGCGTCGGCGCGTGAGCTCGTCGCGCTGCGCCGTTCCCTGGAGGCGATTCCGTCGGTCCAGGATTCCCTGGCGATGTTTCAGGCGCTGGTCATCAAACAGCTCGCCGGGCAGGTCAGCTCGGAGCCGATGCTCGCCGAGCAGCTGGCCAGGGCATTGGTCGAGGACCCGCCCGCGACAATGCGCGACGGTGGCGCGATCAGGCCCGGGTACGACGCGGACCTCGACGGAATCTCCGATGCATCGCGAAGCGCCCGCGAGTGGATCTCCCGACTCGAAGCAGCCGAACGACGGCGGACCGGCATTCGCTCCTTGAAGGTCGGGTTCAACAAGGTGTTCGGCTATTACATCGAGGTCAGCCACGCGAACACCACGCAGCTGCCCGCGGAATACGTGCGCAAGCAGACGCTCACCGGGGCCGAGCGCTATGTCACGCCGGAGCTCAAGGAGAAGGAGGCTGTCGTCCTCAGCGCGCAGGAGCGCATGGCGGCGCGAGAGCTCGAGATCCTGCAGGCTCTGGCGGCGGCGGTGGCTGGGTCAGCTCCCATCCTTCGATCCACCGCCGAGTCGATCGGAATGGCCGACGCGCTTCTCAGCCTTGCGAACGCCGCCGCCGAGCACGGCTGGAGCCGGCCCGAGGTCAATGCGGGTCTGCACCTGAGCATCACCAATGGACGCCACCCCCTCGTAGAGCAGGCACTCCCAGCCGGCGTGTTCGTCGCCAACGACCTCGAGCTCGACCCGGACGGCGAGCAGATCATCATCCTCACCGGTCCGAACATGGCTGGCAAATCGACCTACCTGCGGCAGGCTGCGGTCATCGTGCTCCTGGCGCAGTGCGGGAGCTTCGTGCCCGCGGAGAGGGCGGTGGTCGGAATGGCGGACCGCATCTTCACGCGTGTCGGCGCGCATGACGACATCAGCGCCGGCATGTCGACGTTTATGGTCGAGATGACGGAGACGGCCTACATCCTCACCCACGCCACGCGAGCGTCGCTCGTCATCCTGGACGAGGTGGGGAGGGGGACGTCGACCTACGACGGGGTGTCCATCGCGCAGGCGGTGGTCGAGCACATCCATGACTCTCCCAGGCTCGGCTGCCGGACGCTCTTTGCAACGCACTACCACGAGTTGACCGCGCTTGCCGAGCGGCTCTCCCGCGTGCGCAACCAGCGCGTCGAAGTTTTGGAAGATGGCGAGACCGTCAAGTTCCTGCACCGCGTCGTACCCGGTGGCGCCGATCGCTCGTACGGCATCCACGTCGCGGCCGTCGCCGGCCTTCCGTCGACTGTGATCGCTCGCGCGCGCCAGGTTCTCGGCGAGCTGGAGCGCCAGCGACCCCTCGAACCGCCCGAGCAGCAGCTGGGCCTGCCGATGGAGATCGCGCCGGACCCCCTGCGCAAAGAGCTGGAGGAGATGGAGCCGGACTCGCTGAGCCCTCTCGAGGCGCTGCAGAAGCTGTACCAGCTGAGAGCGAAGCTGACCCCTTGACGGAACCGATTCGCCTGCTGGCACCGGAAGTCGCGGATGCGATCGCGGCCGGCGAGGTCATCGAGCGTCCCGCATCGGTGGTCAAGGAGCTCGTGGAGAACGCGCTCGACGCCGGCGCGCGGCGCATCACCATCGACGTGCGAGGCGCGGGCAAGACGTCCATCCGTGTCAGCGACGACGGTTCTGGCATTCCAGCCGATGAGCTGGCGATGGCGTTCATCCGCCATTCGACCAGCAAGCTTTCGAAGCTGGCAGACCTCGCCGCGATCCACAGCTTCGGCTTTCGCGGCGAGGCGCTGGCGAGCATCGCCGCGGTCTCGGACGTGGAGTGCGCGAGCGGAGGTTCGGTGATCCGCATCCGCGCCGGCGAGCTGGTGGAGCAGGGTGCCGGACCGCTGCTGCCCGGGGTTGCGCTCGAGGTCCGCGACCTTTTCGGCAACGTCCCTGCACGCCTGAAGTTCTTGAAGAGCGACGCCACCGAGACCGCCGCCATCAAGGAGGTGGTGGGCTCATTCGCGCTGCTTCACCCGCACGTTCGCTTCCACCTCACCGTCGACAGCCGCGCCGCCGTGAGCACCAGCGGCGACGGCGACCGCCGGCGGGCGATCGGCGCTGTCTACGGCGCATCCGTGGCGGCGGAGGTGCTCGAGATCGTGGGCATGCCGCTTAATCCCCACGAACTCGCAGGCTTCGCCTTGAGTTCGCGGCGACCCCTAGAGATTGAGGGGATGGTCAGCCAGCCGCGCCTGAGCCGGGGCAGCCGTGACGGCATGGTGATGGCCGTCAACGGGCGGCCGATCAGCGCGAGATCGCTCGTGTACGCGCTGGAGGAGTGCTACCAGGGCCGGCTGGAGCGGGGACGCCACCCGGTCGCGGTGATCGACATAGGAATCGACCCCGAACTGGTGGACGTCAACGTGCATCCAGCCAAGAAAGAGGTCCGCTTCCGCGACGAGGGGGCCGTCTTCGGGGCATTGCAGCGTGCCGTCCGAGCCGCCCTCGACGGCAGCGAGCCGTTTCGATACCGCGCGCTGGAGCCGGCCGCGCCGGCCGCCCTTACGGGGCCTCAGATGACGCTCCACGAAGGGGCCTCGACCATCCCGGCGGCCCTGCCCAACGGTCACTCGGCCGGCGGGTCGGTGCTGCGCCCGATCGGCCAGGTCGGCCCTGGCTACCTGGTGGCCGAAGGCCCCCACGGGCTCGTGCTCGTGGATCAGCATGCCGCGCACGAGCGCGTCCTGTACAACCGCCTCCTGGACCGGCTGCGCGATGGGCGAGGTGCCAGCCAGCCCCTCCTGATCCCCCAAGCGGTCGATGTCGAGCCCGCCCTCATCGCGGCGGCGGCCGACCACAGGGCCGATCTCGCGAACCTGGGGCTCGAGTACGAGGAGTTCGGGCCTCGCAGCATCCGGATCACGGCGGTGCCGGTGGAGATGCCCGCAGGTCGGGCGACTGCCGCGATCCAGGAGACCCTGGCGGCGCTGGCGGAAAACCGCGGTGACGGGGCGATGGAGAAGGCCGCCGCAGCTCTCGCATGTCATTCGGCGGTGCGTTTCGGCGATGTCCTCGACATCAGCGAGCAGCGGCGACTGCTGGCCGACCTCGAGGCTGCGACCGAGTCCATCACGTGCCCGCACGGCCGCCCGACGCGGCTATTGGTGGAGTGGCAGGAGCTGACCCGCCATTTCCGGCGCAACTACTGAACGGCCTTCGGATGAGCCGGCCATAGCGATCGTCCCTGTCATCGTCGGCCCAACCGGGATCGGAAAGTCCCAGCTGGCGTTCGACCTGGCCGTCGAGCTCAACGCAGAGATCGTGGTGGCCGATTCGAGGCAGGTCTATCAGCGCCTCGACATCGCCACCAACAAGCCGAGCGCGGAGCAGCGACGGCGCGTGCGGTACCACATGGTCGATTTCGTCGACCCCGCCGGCGATTTCAACGCCGCCCAGTTCGTCGAGGGCGCGCGCACGGCGATCGACGGTATCCAGGCGCGCGGACAGATGGCGATCGTCGAAGGCGGCACCATGCTCTACGTCGACGCGCTTTGCGAAGGCTTCAGCCTCGCGGGCATCCCACCTGACGCCAGGCTGCGGGCCGAGCTCGGGAGCATGGATGCGAGCGCGCTGCGAGAGAGGATGCTGGCGCTCGATCCTGACCCCGGCGTCGACGACAAGAACCCGGTGCGGATGATCCGGGCCATCGAGATCCTGGAGGCCGCTGGGCCGCCGCTGCGCCGGTCGCGAACGCGGACGCCTCCGCCGTGGAAGCCACTGCGCATCGGGTTGACCGCGGACCTCGAGGTGATCGACCGACGGCTCGAGGAGCGCAGCCGTCGGCAGGTCGAGCGGGGCCTGGTGGCCGAGACCACGGCGGCTCTCGTCTCGGGCGTCCCGGCGTCGGCCTCAGTCCTCACCGGCATCGGGTATGCGGAGGCATTGGCCCACATCCGCGGGGAGGTGACCCTCGAGGAGCTGCCGATGGTGATGGCGCGATCCAACCGCCGATATGCGCGACGCCAGCTCAGGTGGTGGCGTCGCGACGCCGCGGTGAGATGGTTCGAGATCGAGCCCGATCCGCTGGCCGCTATCCTCAATTACGTGAGGGATTCGC
>Ga0307373_10005803_pt1 | contig 19971 bp, 20 predicted proteins | sample OX2MG_FD_202534 | JGI IMG/M metagenome (GOLD analysis project Ga0307373, IMG submission 202534) | Soil microbial communities from Risofladan, Vaasa, Finland - OX-2 | ecosystem: Environmental > Terrestrial > Soil > Coastal area > Acid sulfate soil | place: Finland: Risofladan, Vaasa | collected...
CGGTGAGCGAGAGCGCCAGCGAGGCGGAGAGGATCAGGAGCGCGAACTCATAGCCCCCGGCCGAGCTCCAAAACCCCCTGGCGAGGTGCGCGGTGACGATCGCCACCAGCATGTTGGCAGCGACCACCAGGGGTCCAATGGGGCTCAGCAGCCCGAGCACGATGAGGGCGCCGCCTCCGAACTCGGCCAGGGCGGCCATGATCGCGAGCGGGCGAGCCGGCCGGAGCTGCAGCTTCTCGGTCGTTGCCGTGAATCCATCGAGGCCGGGTCCACCCCACCAGCCGAAGAGCTTTTGGGCGCCGTGCGCTGCGATCGTGATGCCGACGCCGAGACGTAGCACGAGCAGCCCCAGTGACAGCCCGAAGGTCATGTCTGCAGTATGCCGGTCCCTGATGTGGAAGAAGGCGGTGTTTGGACGAGTTGAAATTAGGTAATTCTGTAAGTATGGAAAACGCAAATGCTTCGACGATCGCTGGTTGGTTCGCGGGACGGCTCCCTGACGGTTGGTTCACGATGGCGCCGGAAGTCACTCTGGATGGTGAGCAGATAGTGGTGGTGGGGACCCTCCCCGACGTCAACCTCGCCGCCGGCGCGAGCGACGAGACGAAGGCCGCGGCCGGCCGAGGACGCATCTCGCGCTTCCGCGAGGCCACCCGCCGCGAGCGGATCTGGATCGCACGCGAGGCGGAGGAGCTCTTCAAGAAGAACGTCACCTGGGGCGCCGCCTGCGGTGGGGCGAGGACGACCTTCACCCCTGGGGGCTCCGGTCGCCAGGGGAGCGACAAGGCCACCGGCGGCCCGAGCGTCAAGATCGGCCGGCGGATCTACTAGCCGGCGGTATCTGGAAGGCAACAAGGAGGCTCACGAGACATCGCCGTGGTGGATCTGTTCGCTCAGGACGAAGCCGGGGAGATCGAGGAGCTCGACGCCTATTCGCGGGCGGTCAGCGGCGTCGCCGAGACGCTCATCCCATCGGTGGCCAGTCTCCGCGTGGGGAGGGGTGAGGATCGCCGGCCGCAGGGCAGCGGCTCCGCCGTCGCCATCAGCGTCGACGGCTTTCTCCTGACCTCGGCGCACGTCGTCGCCGGCAGCAGCAGGGGCAGCGCCACCTTCGCGGACGGCAGCGAGCTGGAGGCGGACCTGGCGGGCGCCGATCCGCTTTCTGACCTCGCCGTGCTGCGGGTGCAGTCGGGTGCGGTCCTGCGCCCGGTCGTCCTGGGCGACGCCGAACGGCTCCGGGTCGGCCAGCTGGTGGTTGCCGTCGGGAACCCGATGGGCTACGCCGGCAGCGTCACGGCCGGGGTGGTCAGCGCGCTCGGCCGGAGCCTTCCCACCACCGACGGCAGCACCCAGAGGATCGTGGACAACGTCATCCAGACCGACGCCGCGCTCAACCCGGGCAACTCGGGTGGCGCGCTGGCCGACAGCCGGGGCCGGCTGGTCGGCATCAACACCGCCGTGGCCGGCTTCGGCCTGGGCCTGGCGGTGCCGATCGACGCCACCACCCGGTTGATCATCGGGGCCCTGATCGGGGAGGGTCGGGTCCGCCGGGCGTACCTGGGCATCGCCGGCGGCACCCGGCCCCTGCCGGGCGCGGTCGCGGAGCGGCTCCAGCGCCGCGAGGCGATAGCGGTCCTCGAGGTGCTCGAGGGCACGCCTGCCGCCAGGGCCGGGATGAAGACCGGCGACCTGGTCGTGGAGCTGGCCGGCGCTCCCGTCGGCAAGGCCGGCGACCTCCAGCGGCTGATGATCGGCTCCGCGGCGGGCTGCCAGGTCGCCATCAAGGTGCTCCGCGGCAAGCAGCTGGTGGACCTGGAGGCGTCGCTGGTCGAGCTTGGCTAGCCGGGCCAGCGAGCCGATGTAGGCTTCGGGCAGCCAATGTTCGATCCCGAGGAGGTCTACCGCAAGACGACTCCCGGCTCCCGCCGGCTCCACCAGCGCGCTTCGGCGGTGATGCCGGGTGGGACCACCCGGACGACCACTTACTTCGATCCCTATCCGCTCTTCGTCGACAGGGGTGCGGGCTGCCTGATCTGGGACGTGGACGGCACCGAGCGCCTGGACATGCTCGGCAACTACACGGCCATGATCCTTGGCCACGCCCATCCCAAGGTGGTCGAGGCGATCCGCGAGCAGGCGGGGCGGGGAACCGCCTTCGCGGCCGCCAACGCCATCGAGGGCGAGCTGGCAGAGATCCTCTGCGAGCGGGTACCGAGCCTCGACCTGGTGCGCTTTTGCAACTCCGGGACCGAGGCGACGATGTTCGCCCTCCGCCTGGCCCGCGCATTCACGGGACGGCCCAAGATCGCGCGCATCGAGGGCGGCTACCACGGCACCCACGACCTGGCCGAGGTGAGCGCGCATCCCGACCCGGCCGAGGCCGGCCCCGCGGAACGGCCGCGCTCGGTGCCGGACTCGATCGGCACCCCGAGCTGGGCGCTGGAACAGGTGGTGGTACTTCCCTACAACAACCCCGACGCGGCCGATGCCATCATCCGGGAGCACGGCTCGGAGCTGGCGGGCGTGATCCTGGAGCCGATCATCGGCGCGGGAGGGGTCATCGCCGCCACCCCCGAATTCCTTCGCCGCCTGCGGGAGGTGACCTCCGAGCTCGGGATCCTGCTCATCTTCGACGAGGTGATCTCGCTTCGGGTGGCCCCCGGCGGAGCCCAGGAGCTCTACGGGGTGATGCCCGACCTGACGACGATGGGCAAGATCATCGGTGGGGGTCTCCCCGTCGCCGCCTTCGGCGGCCGCTCCGACGTGATGGAGCTGCTCGACCCGCGGCGCAGCCCGAGCCTCGCCCAGGGGGGCACCTACAATGGCAACCCGCTCGGGATGGCGGCGGGCGTGGCGGCGATGAGGGAGCTGACGCCGGACGTCTACGAGGACCTGAACCGCAAGGGGGAGAGGGTCAAGGACCAGCTCTCCGAGGTCTTCGACTCCCACGGCGTGGCCGCCCAGGTGAACGGCGTCGGCTCCCTGCTGGCCGTCCACTTCACCGACGTGGCGGTCACCGACTACCGGAGCAAGGCGACGGCCGACGAGCGGATCACCCGCGACTTCTTCCTCGGCCTGGTCAACCACGGGGTGCTGCTCGCGCCCCGGGCGATGGGTGCGCTCTCGACCCCCATGGGTGAGGAGGAGATCGAACGCTTCGTCGACGCCGTGGACACGACGGTAGGAGAGCTCAAAGCCCGCTGGCAGCCCTCCGCCTGAACCAAGCGCCCGCCCTCTTCACCCTAAACTCTGAAGTCGCATGCGAAAGCGCGCACTCATCACCGGGATCACCGGCCAGGATGGCTCCTACCTGGCCGAGTTCCTGCTTGCGCGCGATTACGAGGTGCACGGAATCGTCCGCCGCTCCTCGACCATGAACCGGCAGCGGATCGACCACCTCGAGCACTCGAGCGGGAGCCGCTCCGACAAGGCGCACTTCTTCCTCCACTACGGCGACATGACCGACTCCGGCGGACTCAACCGGCTGATCAAGACCACCCAGCCAGACGAGATCTACAACCTCGCCGCCCAGTCCCACGTCCACATCTCCTTCGACCAGCCCGAATACACCGGCGACACCGACGGGCTGGGGGCGACGCGGATCCTGGAGGCCATCCGGACCACCGGCCGCCCGACGCGCTTCTACCAGGCCTCGACCTCCGAGATGTTCGGCAGCACGCCCCCGCCCCAGGACGAGGAGAGCCCCTTCCGCCCCCGCAGCCCGTACGGCGCAGCAAAGCTCTACGCCCATTGGATGACCGTCAACTACCGCGAAGCGCATGGGCTCTACGCCTGCAGCGGCATCCTCTTCAATCATGAGTCACCGCGCCGCGGCGAGAACTTCGTCACCCGCAAGGTGACCCGGGGCGTGGCGCAGATACTCGCCGGCAAGCAGGCCAAGCTGCGGCTCGGCAACCTCGACGCCAAGCGCGACTGGGGCCACGCGCGCGACTACGTGGAGGCGATGTGGCTGATGCTGCAGCAGGAAGAGCCCGACGACTACGTGATCGCCACCGGCGTCACCCGGACCGTCGAGGAGCTGGTCCAGGTTGCCTTCGGCCTGGTCGGGCTGGATTGGAAAGAGTACGTGGTCGAGGATTCGGCGTACCTGCGCCCAACTGAGGTGGACCTCCTCCTCGGCAACCCCACCAAAGCTCTGACCAAGCTCGGTTGGAAGCCTCGGATCACGTTCGAGGAGATGATCCGGGAGATGTTGGAGACAGACCTGGCGGCCTTCGGCGTCGAGCCCGCCGCCCACCTCGTCTGAACCCCCTGCGACGAGCCGAAAGTGTGAAGAGGATGAGGGACCCGGCCTCAGCCCGCACGGACCTGGACCTGGTCGTCGTCGGTGGGTGTGGCCACGTGGGGCTTCCGCTGGCGCTGGTCTTCGCCGACGCGGGCTGTCGGGTCGGGATCTACGACGTCGACCGGGTCAAGCTCGACCTGGTCCGCTCCGGGCAGATGCCGTTCCTGGAGCAGGGCGCGCCGGAGATGCTTGCGCGGGTTCTTGCCGCGGGACGGCTCGAGTTCAGTGCCGACGTGGGCCTACTAGCTCGAACAGAGGTCGTCGTGATGGTGATCGGAACGCCAATCGACGAATTCATGAATCCATCCACCCGGATCTTCGAGCTCGTGGTGGACCAGATCGCGCCCTGCATTCGCCAGGACAGCTTGCTCGTCCTCCGAAGCACCGTATTCCCGGGGACTACCGATTACGTCCAGGGCCGGCTGGCGCAGCTTGGCGTGAAGGTCGAGGTGGCCTTCTGCCCAGAGCGTGTCGCCGAGGGCCATGCCCTTGAGGAGATCCGCAGCCTGCCCCAGATCATCGGTGCCAATGAGGACGGCGCCTATGAACGCGCCGCCGGCCTCTTTGCCCGCCTCGACGTGAAGGTGCTGCGAACGACGCCGAAGGAGGCGGAGCTCGCCAAGCTGCTGACAAACACGTGGCGCTACATGCGGTTTGCCATCGCCAATCAGTTCTTCCAGATCGCTCACCGGGCGGGCATCGACTACACCCGCGTGCTTCACGCGATAAAGCACGAATACCCCCGTGCCGCGGACCTGCCGGCCCCAGGGTTCGCCGCCGGGCCGTGCCTGCTCAAGGACACCATGCAGCTGGCCGCCTTCGCACCCGATCACTTCCCGATGGGGCACTCCGCGATGCTGGTCAACGAGGGGTTGCCCGGTTACGTGATCGACCAGCTCGACAGCCGTTCGCCCCTGTCGGGCCGGACCGTCGGAATCCTCGGGATGGCGTTCAAGGGCGACTCCGATGACCCTCGCACCTCGCTCAGCTACAAGCTCCGCAAGCTCGCCGCCTTCAAGGGCGCCCGGGTCCTCTGCACCGATCCCTACGTCAAGGACGGGTCGCTGGTGCCGCTGGAGACCGTCCTGGCCGAGGCGGACACCCTGATCCTCGCGGCGCCCCACAGGGCCTACAGCGGGTTGACCATCAACAGCGCCGTCCTGGTCGACATCTGGAACCTGACGGGATCGGGAATTCAGCTCTGAAGATCCTTGTGACCGGCGCTGCCGGCTTCATCTGCGGCTACCTCGTCCCCGAGCTCCTTGAAGCCGGCCACGAGGTGGTCGGAGTCGACAACTTCAGTAAGTACGGCCCGATCGGGCACAGCTACGATTCCGACCCCCGCTACCGCCTGGTGGAGGGCGATGCCAAGGACACTGAGCTGCTCACTGAATTGGCGATGGACTGCGACCAGGTCGTGGCCGGCGCCGCCCTGATCGGCGGGATCAGCTACTTCCACGAGTTCGCCTACGACCTGCTGGCGGAGAACGAGCGCATCCTCGCCGCCACCTTCGACGCTGCCATCGCAGGCTCCCGCTGGGGCCGGCTAGCCAAGATCAACGTCCTCAGCTCGAGCATGGTCTACGAGAGCGCCGACGTCTTCCCCACCCCTGAGGGCGCCCAGCTGACCAGCCCGCCCCCGATCTCCACCTACGGGTTCCAAAAGCTGGCCTCCGAGTACTTCGCGCGCGGCGCCTGGGAGCAGTACAAGCTGCCCTACACGATCGCCCGGCCCTTCAACTGCGTCGGTATCGGCGAGCGGCGGGCGCTCCGCGACAGCGACACCATGAGCGGCAACGTCAAGCTCGCGATGAGCCATGTCGTGCCCGACCTGGTCCAGAAAGTGCTCAAGGGCCAGGATCCGCTTCACGTGCTGGGCGACGGCAGCCAGGTGCGTCACTACACCTACGGCGGAGACCTCGCACGCGGGATCCGCGCCTGCATCGAGCATCCCGCGGCGCTGAACGAGGACTTCAACCTCTCGACCGCTCGCTCGACGACGGTGGCGGAGCTGGCGGAGACGATCTGGCGCAAGATCAAGGGTCCCGATCAGCCCCTGCAAATGGTCAACGACCAGCCCTTCGAGCATGACGTCCAGCGCCGCGTCCCGGACGTCCGCAAGGCGAAGCGCATCCTCGGCTTCGAGGCCACCACCAGCCTGGAGGAGATGCTGGACGAGGTGATCCCCTGGCTTCGCTCGGAGCTGGCCGCCGGCCTGATCTAGCGTTAGAGCGGAATGCCTGAGCCGGAGGCCGTGAGTTCGGAGCCCGAGGTCAGCATCGTCCTGCCCGTCTACAACGAGGGTGCCAACATCGAGGGTGTCCTTCGGGGCATCGACGAGAAGGTGCGGACCCGGCCGAGAGAGATCCTGATCGTGTACGACTTCGAGGAGGACGACACCGTCCCAGCGGTCCGCCTCCTGCAGGAGCGAATGCCCGACCTTCGCCTCCACCGGAACGATCTCGGCCGCGGAGTTCTAAAGGCCATCCAGGCCGGCTTCGCCTCCGCCCGGGCTCCTTACCTGGTGGTGATGATGGCCGACGGCTCCGACGAGGCCGAGGTTGTGGACGCGATGATCGAGCATGCCGTTTCAGGGGCCGACCTGGTCGCCGCGTCCCGTTACATGCGCGGGGGCCGCCAGCTCGGCGGGCCCCTGCTCAAGCGGACGTTGTCCCGGCTGGCGGGGCTCTCGCTCCATTGGCTCGGCGGCGTGCCGATCCACGACCCGACCAGCAACTTCAAGCTCTACAGCCGCCGTCTCTTGGAGCAGGTGGTCATCGAGTCCGAGGCGGGTTTCGAGCTCGCCCTCGAGCTCACCGTCAAGGCGTACTGCCTCGGGCTCCGACTGGAGGAGGTGCCGACCACGTGGCGGGACCGGACCGCCGGCCAGAGCCGCTTCCGCCTCCGGGCCTGGCTGCCCCACTACCTCCGCTGGTACTGGCGCGGGATGGCCGGTCGCTTCCGCGTCCGACCCCGCCGCTAACGCGGGAGGATCCGGTTACCGCAGCCCGCTATCGGCGCTGCCAAAAACCTGATAGCATGAATGACAGATTATGGCCTTGTGGAAATATGTCATAAGGCACGAAACGCAAGGAGACAACGTATGTCCTGGCTCTTGATCCTGCTGATCATCGTCCTGCTCGCTCTCGCCCTCGGCGGCGGTGGGTACACCTATCGCCGGTACTACGGGCCGACCGCAGCCGGCGGCGAGTACGTCGAGGGTGGAAGCGGGGGAGGCGGCGCCGGCGCGGTCGCGGTGCTGGTGATCGCCATCTTGGTGATCCTTTTCCTGACCTTCGGCGGCTTCACCTTTATGCACTGGTTCGGCACCCCCGCCAGCCCGAGCTCCGGCTCGGCGGCGCCGACCACCTCCAGCACCCCAGCCCCGACCCAGTCGGCCAGCGCGAACCCGACCACCTCTCCGTCCCCCTAGCGGGACATTCGTAACGAGCTACCCCGCTCGCGCTGCGGCCGCCCGAACGCCGGGCGGCCGCCTTTGTTCCCGGCCCCGCCGGTAATGTCTACAGCCGGGAGCGCATGACGATCCTTAACGCAGCCGTCCACGGTGGGGTCCAGGGTGTCGGCTTTCGAGATTTCGTGCAGCGCCGGGCCCGGGAGGCCGGGATAACCGGCTGGGTCCGCAACCGCTCCGACGGCAGCGTCGAGCTCCATGCCGTGGGCAGCCGCCCCGCGCTGGAGCGACTCCTCGAGCAGCTGAGACGGGGACCTGGCCTGGCCATGGTGGAACGGGTCGAGCCGCACTGGTCCGATGTCGGCGAAGACGAAGGAACCGGCTTCCAGATCCACGCTTGAGCAACTGCTTGTGTGGCTGGCACCAAGACGGCTACCGGTTTTTATAATCAGGACACGAGCCGAGTAGCCTCCCAGCCAGGGTACCGTAGCCACGTGCGAGCAGCCGAGCAGCAGGACCTACACGACGCCATCCGGGAGCTTGACTTCCTGCAGCGCCTGGCGCAGGACGCGGCAACCGCGCAGAAGCCGGGCGAGCTGGTCGAGCTGATCATCCGCGAGACCACCTCGGCGATGGCGATCGACGTCTGCTCGCTCTACCTCGCCGAGCCCGGCGAGGCGCTGCTCATGCTGGCGGCCACCAACGGGCTGAACCCCTCCATGGTCGGGCGCGCGCACCTCCGGGTCGGTTCCGGCATCACCGGCTGGGTGGCCGAGCACCGGGAACACCTGGCGGTGCCGGACGTCGGCGAGGACGTCCGCTTCAAGTGGATCCCCGGTGTCGACCAGAAGCGATTCCGCTCGATGCTCTCCGTGCCCATCGAGGCGGCGGACCGCCTGGTCGGCGTCCTCAACGTCCAGAGCGAGGAGCGCCGCGACTTCGGGCCCGCCGACGTCGACTTCCTAAAAGCGATCGCCGGCCAGGTGGCGGGGATCCTCGAGCGGATGGAGCTCCAGCGCCGCCTGGAGGCGCAGCTGGCCGAGATCCGGCTCTCCCACGAGATCCACGAGCGATTCACCCAGCTCTCTCTCGACGGCGCTGGCATCCCGGCCATCCTGGCTGGGGTCGGCGCGTTGGCCGGGGGCCGGGCCGCGCTCTATTCGACGGACGGCTTCCGGGTCCGAGGCGCCGCCGAGGATGGCGACGCGCTGCCGAGCCGTCTCAACCTGCCCGAGGAACTGCTCCGCGAGCACGGGCCACCCGAGGTCAGGCTCACCGCCGGCCGGCCGCCGCGGGAGCTGGACGTAGTCCCCGTCCGGGCGGGGTCCGACCTGCTCGGCTTCTTGGTGGTCGCCGTGCCCGAGGCGGGAGGCGACGACGCCGACGGCCGCCTGCGCGCACTTCAGCACGGCTCGACGGTGCTGGCTCTGGAGATGGCCAAGGAGCGGGCTGCCGCGGAGGTCGAACGGCGCCTGCGCGGCGACCTGGTCGAGGAGCTGCTGGCCGGCGGCCTCGACGCCGCCGAGGCGGAGCGGCTCGCCAAGCAGGCCGAGCGCCTGGGTCACCGGCTGCCGCAGCGGGCGTGGGTGGTGGTGCTCGAACCCGACGACGCCGCCGCCGAGGCGGAGCTCAACGCTAAGGGTCGGCAGGACCGCCTCCACTCCGTTCTGGCCGACCTCGCGCGCCGCCGCCTGGCCGGTGCGCTGACGCTGACCCGGTCCTCCTCCGCCGTGGTCCTGCTGAGCGAGGAGGTGGCGCCGGACCTGGCCGCCGCCGAGCGGCTGGCCAGCCAGCTCCACGCCGCCGCCGCGCCCCTGCTGCGGCCGGCCACGCTCTCGGCCGGAGTCGGCAACCTCGCCGAATCGGTCGCTGAGCTCGCCCGCTCCCACCAGGAGGCGCGGCAGGCGCTGCGCCTCACGCGGCGCGGCGGGATACACGGGAAGATCACCTCCTACCGCTCGCTGGGCGCCTTCCGGCTGCTGCTCGACGTCCAGAGCCCGGAGGCTCTGCGCCGCTTCGTCGGCGAGGTCTTGGGGCCGCTGCTCAAGTACGCCGAGTCGCGGGAGACGCCGCTGCTGGAGACTCTCGAGGCGCTGGCCGCCGCCCGCTGGGTTCGCCGCGCCGCGGCTCGTGACCTGGGCATCCACGTCAACTCGATGTCCTACCGGCTGGAGCGGATCGAGTCGATCAGCGGGCTGAAGCTCGACGACCCCGAGACGCGGGTCGCGATCGCCATCGCCCTCCGAGCGAGGGGCATGCTCGGCATCTGATCCTCGGGCCGAGCGCCGGTCGCCAAGCTTCAAGTTCGTAAGAGCCTCCGCAAACGGCGCTAGACTCCGGCCCGGGACATGATCATCGCCTGGATAGCGTCCGCCCTCGTGTTCGCGGTCGTGGAGATCGCCTCGGCGGCTTTCTATGCCGCCTTCCTGGCTGTCGGCGCCGTTGGCGCCGCCCTCGCCGCCGCGTTCGGGGCCGACGTCTTCGTGCAGGCGATCGTCTTCCTGGTCATCGCCGTAATCGGCATCGTCGCGCTCCGGCCGGCGATGCTCGGCCGGCGTGGTCCCAAGCTCGTCTCCGGCGCCGGGGGGATGATCGGCCAGAGCGCGTTGGTGACCGACTCCATCGAGGGCGACCACGAACGCGGTCACGTCGAGGTCGCTGGGGAGCAGTGGCCGGCGGTCAGCGCGGACGGGAAGCCGATCAAGGCCGAGGCGACCGTCACTGTCGTCGAGATCCGGGGCGCCACCCTGGTTGTGAAGAGGTAATCGAATGCAGCTGTTCCTTCTGATCGTCTTCGCGCTGATCGTGGTCCTGGCGGTGGTGACCGTGATCCGGACGGTGGTCGTCATCCAGCAGGGGACCGTCGGCGTCGTCAAGCGGCTGGGTGAGTTCCACTCCATCCGCCAGCCGGGCATCACCTTCCTCGTCCCCTACATGGACGTGCTGGTCCTGGTCGACATCCGTGAGACGCCGCGAACCGGGGACCGCCAGGACGTGATCACCCGTGACAACGTGTCCGTCGCCGTCAACGCGACCATCTTCAGCCAGGTCATCGACCCGCAGAAGGCGCTCTTTGAGGTGAGCAGCTACTTCATCGCCGTCGACCAGCTCTCGCGGACCACGCTCCGCGCCGTCTTCGGCTCTCTGAGCCTCGACGAGGCTCTGAGCCAGCGCGATCAGATCAACGCCCAGCTGCAGATTCAGATGGAGTCGGTAACCGACAAATGGGGCATCCGGATCAACCGGATCGAGATCGTGGACATCCTCCCGCCCCAGCAGATCCTCCAGGCGATGGCGCTCCAGAAGACGGCCGACCAGGAGAAGCGGGCTGCCATCCTCCAGTCGGAGGGCCAGCAGCAGTCGGCCATCAACGTCGCCGAGGGCCAAAAGCAGGCCTTCATCAAGAACGCCGAGGGTCAGCGGCAGTCACAGATCCTGATCGCCGAGGGCCAAAAGCAGGCGACGATCCTGGAGGCGGAGGGGCGAGGGCAGGCGATCGCGACCGTCTATAACGCGATCCACGCCGGCAACCCCGATGCCCCGCTGCTGGCGATTCTCCAGCTGGACACCCTGAGCAAGTTCGCCGACAGCGAGAACGCGACGGTGCTGGTGCCCTACGAGTCCGCGGCCCTCTTGGGCGCCGCCCAGGCGCTGCGTTCGATGATCGCGGCGGCACCGGAGCTGGAAACGCCCAGCAAGTAGAGAGCCCCGGTTAGCTCCTGAGATTGCGGCGTCGAGTCCGGCCGAACGGCCGGGACCGGGTTGCCCGGCGGGACTTCCAGGTGCGCTGGATGAGGTCTGCGATTTCGAGAGCGACGACTAGAACCATTACCTCCACTACAACGCCGGCGAGGCTGAGACCCTGCGCCGGGCCGGGACGCTCTTGGCCCCGGCCCGGCAGGTGGTCCCTTCGTTACATCTCCCAGATGGGGTGGACCTCGACGCAGCCCCCGCCGTGGGCGGCGGGGATCTTGGCGGCCCAGGCGATCGCCTCGGCGCGGTCCTTGCAATCGAGGACCCAGTAGCCGTTCAACCACGGCGCCGCCGGGTGCATGGGCCCGTCGGCGGTGTGGGTCTGACCGTCCGTCACCTTTACGGTGAAGCCCTTCGCCGACGACTCGCAGGGGTCGCCGTTGCGCAGGATGCCGGCCTTGTGGATGTCCTCGAAAAGCCGCGCGTAGGCGTCGACCTCCGCCTGCTTCTCGGGGGTCCCCATCGGGGCCGCCTTGGTTTCGTCGACGTACTGGAGGAACATGTACTTCGCCATCTCGGGTCTCTCCTGTCCTGGTTTCGGTCGGTGAGAGCGGATCCGTCTCTTGCCCTCTCCGACGAACCGCGAAGGCCGGAATCGACAAAAGAAAAGGCCCCCGCGGTCTGCGCGGGGGCCTCTCGGTTGCTTTCGGGTTCAGCTAGGCGTCGTGGTAGAGGTAGAACTCCCAGGGGTGCGGCCGCAGCGCGACCGGTTCGATCTCCCGCTTGGTCTTGTACTCGATCCAGGTCTCGATCAGGTCCTTGGTGAAGACCCCGCCCTCGAGCAGGTAGTCGTGGTCGGCGGCGAGCGCCGCCAGCGATTCCTGGAGCGAGCCGGGTACGGACTGGATGGCCGCCTTCTCGGCGCCCTCCAGCTCGTAGATGTCCTTGTCCAGCGGCTTGGGGGGCTCGATCTTGTTCTTGATCCCGTCGAGCCCGGCCATCAGAAGCGCCGCCATCGCTAGGTAGGGGTTGGCGGTGGGGTCGGGCGAGCGGAACTCGATCCGCTTCGCCTTCGGGTTCTCCGAATACATCGGGATCCGTACGCACGCGGACCGGTTGCGCTTGGAGTAGACGAGGTTGATCGGCGCCTCGTAGCCGGGGACCAGCCGCCGGTAGGAGTTGGTCGTCGGCGCGCAGAAGGCGAGCAGGGAGGGAGCATGCTTCAAGAGGCCGCCGATGTAGTGGATGGCGGTCTTGCTCAGCCCGGCGTAGCCGTCAGGGTCGGCGAAGGTGTTCACCCCGTCCTTCCAGAGGCTCTGGTGGACGTGCATCCCGGACCCGTTGTCCTGGAAGAGGGGCTTCGGCATGAAGGTCGCCACGTACCCGTTCTGGGCGGCGATGTTCTTGATGATGTACTTGTACTTCATGACCTTGTCCGCCATCGCGGTAAGGGTGTCGAAGCGCATGTCGATCTCGGCCTGACCGGCGGTGCCGACCTCGTGGTGCTGGACCTCGACCCGGCAGCCGGCCTCGTTCAGCCGCAGCATCATCTCCGAGCGCAGGTCCTGGAGCTTGTCGGTCGGCGGGACCGGGAAGTAGCCCTCCTTCGCCCGCGGCCGGTTGCCGAGGTTGGCCGTACCGTTGCTACCCGAGTTCCAGATGCCCTCCTCGGCGTCGATGAAGTAGTAGCCGCTGTTCATGGTCTGGTCGAAGCGAAGGCTGTTGAAGATGTAGAACTCGGCCTCCGGGCCGAAGTAGCCGGTGTCGGCGATCCCGGTCTTGCGAAGGTACTCCTCGGCCTTCCGGGCCACGTAGCGCGCGTCCCGGCTGTAAGGCTTGCGGCTGATCGGGTCGACGATGTCGCAGATGAGGAACAGCGTCGAGATCCTGAGGCAGGGGTCGAGGGTCGCCGTTTCGGGGTCGGGCATGAGGAGCATGTCGCTCTCGTTGATGGCCTGGAAGCCACGGATGCTGGACCCGTCGAAGCCGAGACCCTCGGTGAAGCTCGACACCTCGAGCTCGTCGAGGGGCAGGCTGAAGTGCTGCCAGGTCCCGGGAAGGTCGATGAAGCGGACGTCGACGACCTGGACGCCGGCGCGTCGGGCGCGCTCGATGACCTCCTCCGGCTTGGTTGAGCTGACGCTCTCTGTCGCTAGACCCATTTACTGCTCTCCTGATAGGCGTGGACGTGTGGACGTGACTGGATTTCCCCAGCCGCATTGTTCCTGTCCTACAGGTGACCGGCCCACGGTCAGTTCACACGAAAGAACCGGGGGGCCGTTTGTGTCAAACGCATCAGGCTCTACCCGGACCGCCGCCGCTTGACGCGCGGCGGCCGGGTGGCTTGATCTGGCTTCGATGGGCTAGGCGGCCGCCGCCTTCGCCAGCGCGCGCTCCACCCAGCTGCGGGTGCCGACCGGGCCGGGGTAGCCGACCAGGCGGTCGACCATCTCGCCGCCCTGGAACAGGCCCAGGGTGGGGATCCCCATCACCTGGTAGCGCATGGCGATCTCGGGGTTGGCGTCGGTGTCCAGTTTGCCCACCTCGACGCGGTCGCCGTACTCGCCGGCGATCTGCTCGACTACCGGGCCCATCATCTTGCAGGGGCCGCACCAGTCTGCGTAAAAGTCCACCAGGACGGGCTTGCCGCTGGCGAGCACGCTGGTCGCGAAGTCGGCTTGATCGAATTGCTTGAGGTTGGTCATTTTGGCTTGAACGCCTCCTTTCGGGTTCTCAATTCAATACAAGCTGGAATGGCCATCCCTCTATTCCTGAAAGAATCCGAGGCATCGACATAGCCACCCTGACAGCTCCGCCCCGAACCCCCTTCCAGCAGGGCCTCTACCGCCTCTTCGAGGCCACGCCCGGTCTGATCACCTGGGTCATGCTGCTGAGCCCGGCCTGGATCCCGCTGATCTTCGGGGTCGATGGCGCGATCTTGGTCGCCATCGGGGTGCTGATCTTCGACTGCTACTGGTTCTGCCGGTCCTTCCTCGTGATCACCGGCATCCTCACGACCTACGGCCGGATGAAGCGCGACATGGCCATCGACTGGTGGGCGGAGTGCCGGGACGGCGAGATGCCCGAGGGCATGACCCACCCGCTCGACTACTACCACCTCTGCATCATTCCGACCTACACCGAGCCCTACCACGTGCTGGAGGCGACCTGCCAGGCGATCGTGGACGCCAACTACCCGGCCGACCGCAAGCTGGTGGGCATCATCACCCGGGAGACCGACAAGCCCGGCTGGGAGAACGTCGCCCGCCTGAAGGAGAAGTTCGGCGAGCGGGTGGCCGGCTTCTACCACATCAAGGACCCGCTCGAGCCGGGGATCGTGGTCGGCAAGTCTGCCGCCATGAACTGGGGCGGCCGCTGGATGGTGGAGCGGCTGCGGGCGGAGGGCTACGACCTCAAGAAGGTGCTCTGCACCGACCTCGACTCGGACTACCGGGTCCACCTCCAGTACTTCGCATGGATCAGCTACCACCATGCACGGGAGCCGCTCCGCGATACCACCATCTGGCAGCCGGTGCCGCTCTTCCACAACAACATCTGGAAGGTGCCGACGGCCGTCAGGGTCGTCTCCGGGAGCACCTCGCAGTGGCAGATGTTCCTCCACACCCGCAAGCACCGGCTGGTGGCCTTCTCCTCCTACACCTGCTCATTGGAGTTCGTCCACGAGGTCGGCTACTGGGACAAGGATGTCATCCCGGAGGATTCGCGCTTCTACTGGAAGGCCTTCTTCCGCTTTGGCGAGCGATTCCAGGTCAGCTCGGTCTGGCTCCCGATCTACGGCGACTCACCCACCGGCCGGGACTACGCGGCGAGCCATGCCAGCCAGTACAACCAGATCAAGAGGTGGGCCTGGGGCATCACCGACGTGCCCTACGTCCTACAGAGGCTGCCCCAGCACCCGGAGATCCCGCTCCGCCTCCGCATCACCCGGTTCATGAACCTCTTCCTGAACCACCTGAACTGGATCTTCCTGCCCGTCTTCCTGCTCTTCGGCGCCTCGATCCCGATCTGGGTGAGCCAGGACTTCGCGATCACCGACCTCGGCAACAACCTCTGGCTCTACTCGTCCCTGATCCTCACGGTGACCACCTCGACCGTCATCGGCCTGATCTGGCTCGAGTACAAGATGCTGCCGCCACCGCCGCTCGAATGGCACCCGGCGCGGCGCTTCCTCGTCTTCCTCCAGTACTTCAGCTACCCGGTGGTGGGGCTGGTCCTCTCGGTCCTGCCGGCCCTGGAGGCGCACACGCGCCTGCTGCTGGGCAAATACCTCGAGTACCGCGTCACAGAGAAAGGCTAAGAAACGCTGCGTAGGCCGGGTTCATGGCGGTCGTCCAGAATCGAAGCCTGACACCGCGCCGCGAGGGGGAGATCTGGAAGAGGGGCTCCGCCCTCTCTGCCCTTTTCAGGCTCCGCAAAGACTCCCGATGCCGAAGAAGGGCCAGGGGATGCAGAAGCTCGGCCCGCCGAGAGTGAAGAAGGTGAGCCCCAGGATCCAGGCGATGAAGAGGCACCAGAGCGTCCCGGTGATCCAGTTGCGGCCCGGCACGTACCACTTCGGCCAGCCGAGGCGGCGTGCGATCCGCGGCCCGATGCCCTGGTCGATGAAGGGGAAGAGCAGCAGGTAGACCAGGATCAGCGGCGGGATGATCAGGGCCGTGACGATCTCCGGCCCCGTCTTCAGGAACTCGAAGAGGAAGAGGAAGTACCAGTCCGGCCGCGGGATGATCACCAGCCGCGGGTCGGCCGAGGCCTCGAGCAGCATGTTCTGCTGGACGAAGGCCGCCATCAGCCCGACCACGGCGAGGATCACCACCGCGATGATCGGGTAGGGCCAGAAGTGGTCCGGGTAGAAGGGGTGGGTCTCGTCGTCGGGCATGTCCTCGGCCAGGTGGTAGCCCGGCTGGCCCATCAGGATGGGGAAGAGGGCGAGGCCGACCAGGACCGGGTAGGCGGGGTGGTCGATGCCAACCGGCAGCTCGGTCCGCCGGGGCGGGAGACCAACCTCGGGCTGGTAGGGCAGCTCGGCCGCGGCTTCGGCGCCGGGACCCCTGAAAGCGTTGCGACGCTTCTTGCTCATCTCAGAGCGGCTCCGAGATGCCGTGCTGGCGGATCAGCCGGAAGTGCACGTACATCAGCAGCACGATCGCGGCGGGCAGCAGGAAGACGTGGATGGAGAAGAACCGCTGGAGGGTCGGCGGGCCGACGATCGGCCCACCCTGGAGCAGGCTCTTGGTCCAGCTGCCGATGTCGATGGGGCCGATGGCGGGCGGGCTGCCGGCCACCTGGAGGGTCACCGAGGTCGCCCAGTAGGCCTTGGTGTCCCAGGGCAGCAGATAGCCGGTCAAAGAGAACACCAGAACCAGGAAGAGCATGGCCACGCCCACCATCCAGTTGAGTTCCCGTGGCGCCCGGTAGGACCCCGTCCAGTAGACCCGCGCCATGTGCAGGACCACCATCACGATCAGCAGGTTGGCGCCCCAAAAGTGCACCCCGCGGATCAGCCAGCCCAGGTAGACGTGGTTCATGATGAAGTTCACCGAGGTGAAGGCCGGGGCCGGGTTTCCGCTGGCGTCGGGCACGTAGTAGAAGCTCAAAAAGATCCCCGTCAGGATCTGGAGCACGATCAGGATGAAGACCATCCCGCCGAAGCAGTAGTAGAAGGCGTTGGCGAAGTTCGGGACCCGCTGGGTCAGCGCCTCGTCGACGGTCTCGGTGAAGGGATAGCGGGAGTCGAGCCAGTCGACCACGGCCACCTGGACGTCGCGCGGAGTGGGGAGCGCCATCTATCTGCCTTTCCTGCCTAAGCCGGCTGGTCCGTGAACCCGTAGACCTTGAGATCGTTGCCGCTCTCGGTCACGTGGAGGTGGGAGAGGGGGAAGAGGGCCGGCCCGTGGATGACCTGGCCCTGCAGGTTGAAGCGGGAGCCGTGACAGGGGCATTCGAACCGCTTGGCGCTCGCGTTGAAGGCGACCGAGCAGCCGAGGTGGCTGCAGGTGATGGCGAAAAAGCGGATCAGCCCGCCGGACATCACGGCGAAACCGCCGTAGGTCCGGCCTCCGGGGGAGTTCGCGCCGCCGCCGTCGAGTTCGATGAACCCCGAGTTCTGGGGCGCCTTGAAGCTGATCGCGTCGCCATTTTGGAGCGTGCTGAGCGGCGCGTCGGGGGTGACGGTGACGTCACCCAGCTTCTCGCCCGCCGGCGCCGGCGGCCAGATGTAGACCAGGATCGGCGCCAGCCCGGCCACCAGGGTGGCCGTCATCAGGCCCGCCATGTACCAGGTGAGGAAGGTGCGACGGGAAACGTTGGGGTTCGCCCCCATCCGAGGAACTTCGGTGACGTGGTCGCTGCTGATTCCTGGCGCCTCCTCCTGCCTTACGAAGCCAGTCGAAAAAATATCACAGGGCGCGAAGCAGGCCGACCGCCGCCCTCGCTTCGGCCACGGTCGCCCTAGCCGCCTCCCGCGCCCGCTCCGAGCCGGTGGCGAGGAAGCCGGTGACCGCCTCGTCGGAGAGCTCGGCCCGCCGCTCCCGAAAGGGTGCGAACGTCTCGACGATCTTCTCGGCGAGGATCTTCTTCTTCTCGTGGCAGCCGATCTCCGCCCTCCGGCAGAGGTCCCAGTACATCTGCCAATCGTCGGGGAAGAAGACTTTGAAGAGGGCGTCCACGTTGCACGTCCGCGGATGTCCGGGCTGCGACTTGTAGACCCTCTTGGTGTCGGTGACCATCGACAGCACCTGCTTGCGGATCACCTCCGGCTCGGCGGTGACGCCGACAATGTTGCCGAGCGACTTCGACATCTTGGACTTGCCGTCGGTGCCGAGGATCTTCGGCGTCTCGGTCCTCAGCGTCGCCGGCTCGGGGAAGACCTTGCCGTAGAGGCGGTTGAAACGGCGGGCCGTCTCCCGGGCCATCTCGATGTGAGCGTCCTGGTCCTGGCCCACGGGCACCGCGTCGCCCTTCACGAGCATGATGTCGGCCGCCTGCAGGACCGGGTAGCTGAAAAGACCCATGTTCACGTTGTCGGGCTGCTGGCGGGCCATCTCCTTGAAGGTGGGCACCCGCTGCACCCAGCCGTAGGGCGTGACCATGGTGAGGAGCAGGAAGAGCTCGGTCACCTCGGGCACCGAGGACTGGAGGTAGATCGACTCCGGGCGGACGCCGACGGAGATCATGTCCGCCGCGAGGTCGATGAGGTCGCGCCGGAACTCGTCGCCGTGGGGCTGGCTGATGAGGCCGTGGTAGTCGGCCACCATGTAATAGCAGTCGTAGGAATCCTGCAGCTCGACCCAGTTCCTGGCGGCCCCGAAGTAGTTGCCGAGGTGAAAGCGGCCGGTCGGTCGCATGCCGCTCAGGATCCGTTGACGGGGGGGCATAAGGGCCTTTGATCTTACGATGAACCCCGTGGAGGACCGACCCGGGCGGCCGCTGAAGCTCAAGCCGCGGGGCGCGACCGAGCTGGTGGTCTGGGAGCTCGAAGAGGCTGAGGGCGAATTCGCCCCGGTCCGGCCGGATACGCCGCTGGCTGAGGCGGAGTACGTCGCGGTCGACATCGAGACCACGGGCAACCGGCCCTTCCTGGTTCTCGAGATCGGCGCTGAGCGGTTCCGGCTCAGCGGCTCGCTGGGGCTCTTCGACACCCTCGTCCACTCCCGGGCGCCGATCAACCCCTACGCCAAGCGCCGCCACCTGATTGAGCGCGAGATGCTGGTGGACGCGCCCCAGTACGGCGACGCCCGCCGCGGCTTCCTCCACTTCGCCCGCGGCGCGGTGCTCGTCGAGCACAGCCATGACGCCTTCGACACCTGGATCCTCGGCCGCGGGCTGTCGCGGCCCCTCGAGCACCCGGTCGTGGACACGACCGCCCTCGGCCGGCTGGTCCTCGAGCTGCCGCCCGGCCAGACGCCCGGCCTGGCCCGGCTCGTGGAGGCTCTCGAGATCGAGATCGAGCCCGTCCACGCGGCCCTCGGTGACGCCCAGGCGACCGCGGCAGTGTTCCGGGCGTTGGTCGGGCGGGGCATCGACCGCTTCGGCTGGCGCACCGTCGCCGACCTGGTCAGCGCCCTGCCGCCACGCCCGCAGATCGATCGCTCGGCGATGGAGGCGGGCGGCGCGGTGGCGACGACGCCGAAGCGGGCTAGTCGAAGAGCGACATCTGAAGCTCGGGGTGCGGGTGCTCGAGGCCCGACAGCCCAACCCCGACCAGCCGCACCGGCCGTGACTCCAGGTGAGACTTCTCGAGCGCGCTCCGGGCGGCCCGGAAGATCACGTCGGCGTCGTCGGTCGCGCTCGTCCGGCTCACCTGGCGGCTCATCAGGCGGAAGTCCGGAAGCTTCACCTTGACGTAGACCGTCTTCGCCTTGACGCCCTGTTCGCGCAGACGTTCGCTGAGCCTGGCGGTCAGCTCCTTCACCGCCTCCTCGATCCGCTCCCGGTCGGTGACATCGTGCTCGAAGGTGACCTCGGCGCTGATCGTCTTGAGGGGCTTGGAGCCGTCGACCGGCGCCCGGTCCTTGCCCTGGGCCAGCTTCTGTAGCACGGC
>Ga0307373_10005804_pt1 | contig 19971 bp, 14 predicted proteins | sample OX2MG_FD_202534 | JGI IMG/M metagenome (GOLD analysis project Ga0307373, IMG submission 202534) | Soil microbial communities from Risofladan, Vaasa, Finland - OX-2 | ecosystem: Environmental > Terrestrial > Soil > Coastal area > Acid sulfate soil | place: Finland: Risofladan, Vaasa | collected...
CGATGCAGCCGGGCGCCTATCTGACCGACGCCAACAGGGGGCAGTTCTCCAGCCTCATGTATCTGCCCCTCTACTGGTTGGGGGCGCAGGGCCATCCGGTCGTCAACAGCGCCCTCAGCGTTGCCCGGCCGCCCGTGTTCTCAGCCAACAACACCCGGGTCACGGTGACCTTGAAGCACTGGTCCTGGTCCAATGGGCAGCCCATCACCGCCCGCGACGTGATCTTCTGGATGAATCTGGTCAGTGCCGCCTCCGACCCCAACGCGCCTGCGATCGGGAGCAGCACAGCGCCCGGTCCGGGCTGGGGCGACGCGGTCTCGGGGGGCTTTCCCGAGAACGTGGTCAGCTACACCCAGACCGGCACCTACACCCTGGTGCTGCACCTGAACCGGTCCTACAACCCGACCTGGTACCTGGACAACGAGCTGACCCAGATCTACCCGCTGCCGACCAAGGCGTGGGACCAACTCTCCAGCGGCGGCGCGGTGGGCAGCTATGACGCCTCGGCCCAGCCCAGGGTCGAGCTCTCCGGGAGTGCCGGGGCCGGCTGCCCCAGCTGCTACGTTCCGGCCAATCCCGGTACCGCCACCACAGGCGCCCTGGGGGTAGCCCAATTCCTCAACAGCCAGTCCCAGAACATCTCGACCTATGTCTCCAACCCGCTCTGGCGGGTGGTTGACGGTCCCTTCCGGCTCCAGCAATTCACTCCCAGCGGCTTCGTCAAGATGGTGCCCAACCCTGCCTACTCCGGGTCGCCCAAGCCCAGCATCGCCGCCTTCGAAGAGGTTCCCTTCACCACCGACACCGCCGAGTTCAACGCCCTCAAGGCGGGCAGCCTGACGATCGGCTACCTGCCCCCCCAGGACCTCGCCCAAAGGGCCACCCTAGCCCGCCAGCAGGGGTATCGCTACAGCCCCTGGTACGTGTTCGGGATCAACGTGATGGCCTACAACTTCACCGATCCGAGCGCGGGCCCGATCTTCAGCCAGCTGTATTTCCGGCAGGCCTTCCAGGCCCTGATCAACCAGGCTCAGTACATCAAGGCCTTCGAGAACGGGGTGGGCACGGTGGAGAATGGGCCGGTCCCGACCTATCCCAGCCATGACCCCTACGTCAGTCCCCTGGAGGCGGGGGCGCAGGTCTACCCCTACAGCCCGGCCACGGCTGTCAGGCTGTTGCAGGCCAATGGCTGGGCCGTCAACCCCGGAGGGGTCAGCGTCTGCCGCCGGCCGGGCAGCGGAGCCGGACAGTGCGGGCCGGGTGTTAAGGCCGGTCAGCCGGCCACCTTCGGCCTCCTCTACGCCAGCGGGTCTCCGGCCCTGACCAACGTGATGGAGGCGATGCAGTCGACCATGAAGGCGGCGGCCGGAATCACCCTCAACCTCTCCCAGGCCTCGGTCAGCCAGACCATCGCCACCGCCTTCAATGGCTGCACTCCGGCGACTCCCTGCAGCGGCTGGCAGATCGTCGACTGGTACCCAACCGACGGCTGGACCTGGCTGGGCGGGCTGCCCACCGGAGGCGTGATGTTCTCCATCGGCGGCGCCAACGCCGGCGACTATTCCAGTCCGACCAACCTGGCGAACATCGCGGCGACTCATGTCGCCCCCAACCAGCCGGCTGAGATCCAGGCCATGTTCAAGTACGAGGATTACGTGCTCCGCCAGGCCGCCTTCGCGATGCTGCCGAATCTGCCCTACCAGCTGACTGTCTACAAGAGCAACCTGCGGGGGCTGGTGCCCCAGGGCGTTTTCACGGAGATCTATCCCCAGTACTATTCGCTGTCCAGTTGATTAAGCGGGGGGACTCCGGGCCAGCCGGTGGGGGAGCTCGGCTCCCCCACCAGGGGCTGGCTGCGGTGGAGCTGGCCGGCCGAGCCCGGACTAGCCGCCGTGGGTGATGTCATGACCGTCACCGGGCCGGTCGCCCAGAGCCGGCTCGGGGTCACCCTGCCGCATGAGCACGTCTTCCTGGACCTGAGCTGCCTTTGGCACGAACCCAGGGATCCCAGCCGCGCCTGGCTGGTCGACGCCCCGGTCGCGGCCCCGCTCCAGGCGACGCTGGCCACCGACCCCTACCATTCCCGGGACAACCTCCGGCTCGACGACGAGGCGGTGGCGCTGCGGGAACTGGAGTACCTGGTCGCGGCCGGCGGCCACACCCTGGTCGACATGTCGACGCTGACGATCGGGCCCTACCCAGAGCAGCTGCGGCGACTGGCGCTGCAGCTGGATCTGGCGTTGGTGGCGGGAACCGGCTTCTACGTGCAGCGGGCTCACCCCGACTGGCTGAGGGACGCTCCCTGGCAGCAGCTGGCGGAGCGGATGCTGCACGACCTCAGCGATGGCTTCGGGGAATCCAAGATCCGGGCGGGGGTGATCGGGGAGTTGGGCACCAGTTCCCCCCTTCATCCCGATGAGATCAAGGTGCTGCGGGCCGCGGCCGCCGTCCAGGCTCAGTACCCAGTTGGGATCAACGTCCACCTGACCCTGTTCGAGCGCGAGGGAATCGAAGTGGTTCGGCTCCTGGAGGGGTTTGGGGCGGACCTGTCGCGGGTGGCCCTGAGCCACCTAGACGAGACTTTGGATCCCGGGTACCACGACCTCCTGGCCCAAACCGGGGTGTTCCTGGAGTTCGACACCTTCGGCTCGGAGTGCTGGTTCACCGAGTCGGGCACCCGGGAGCCGACGGACCTGGAGCGCCTGGCGGCGCTCAGAAGGCTGGCCGACCAGGGGTACTCCGGCCAGCTGCTCCTGTCCCAGGACGTCTGCACCAAGATGCAGTGGCATCAGCATGGCGGCAGGGGCTACGACCACCTGCTCACGGCTGTCGTCCCGCGCTTGCTGGAGGTGGGCTTCTCGGAGCGCGAGGTGGCCCGGATGCTGGAGGACAACCCGGCTCGGTTCCTTGGGGGCGCCCCGGTTCCGGGAGCAAATCCGGCCCGCCCGGCGCCGCCGCCGTAGGGCTGGCGCGGGCAGCCCCGCCGGGCGGCCGTGGCACCTGCCCCGCCGGCCAGCGATCGGATGGGGCGCCCGCCAACTGGGCCCTAGGTTGGCCAACCTAGGGCCCGGGCTAGACTGCTTCGACATGACCAGGATCGGAGTGGGGCTGGTCGGCTACGGGCTGGCCGGCCGGGTCTTCCACGCCCCTTTGATCGCGGCTGCCCCAGACCTCGAGCTGCGCGCGATCGTCACCGCCGACCAGGGCCGTCGGGCCCGGGCCGAGCGCGACTTCCCCAAGGCGGCTGTCCTGCCGGGTGTGGAGCGGCTCTGGAGCCAGCCCATCCAGCTGGTGGTGGTGGCCACCCCCAACCACCTCCACTTCCCCCACACCATCTCCGCTCTGGAGCAGGGGCGCCACGTGGTGGTCGACAAGCCGATGGCGCTCAACACCGGGGAGGCCAGCGCCATGATCGAGCGCGCCCAGAGCTGCGGCCGGCTGCTCACGGTCTTCCAGAACCGCCGCTACGACAACGACTTCCTGCTCCTGCGCCGGTTGCTGGCCGAGGCTGAGCTGGGGGGGCTGCTCCATCTCGAGAGCCGCTTCGAGCGCTGGCGCCCCGAGCTCCGCCCCGGGTCCTGGCGGGAGGAGCTCTCCCCCGCGGCGGGCGGAGGCCTGCTCCTGGACCTGGGCAGCCACCTGATCGACCAGGCGCTCCTGCTCTTCGGGACCCCGACCGCCGTCTACTCCGAGCTCGCTGGCCGCCGATCCGGCGCCCTCGCCGACGACGACGACTTCGTCGCTCTCCAGTTCCAGGGGGGGCGCAGCGCCCACCTCTGGATGAGCGCGGTGGCGCCCGCCGCGGGGGCCCGCTTCCGGGCCTGGGGGAGAGGCGGCGCCCTGGAGACGTTCGGGCTGGATCCCCAGGAGGAGCAGCTCGGCTCCGGGCTGCGCCCCGGCGAGGCCGGCTACGGCCAGGCCACAGGCCAGCAGCTAGCCCGGCTCACAAAGAGGGGAGCCGCCATCCCGGTGCCGCTGCCGCCCGGCGGGTACCCCGAGTTCTACGCCGCTGTGGCGGTCGCGATCCGGGGCGAGGGAGAGGTGCCGGTGGCGGCCCGGGCGGGACTGGAGACGCTCGCGGTCATCGAGGCGGCGCGGGGGAGCGCGGCCGCGGGTCAGGTGGTGAGGCTGGACGGGGCGGGATCGGCGGGCACCGGCGGGATGGCGCCGCCGAGCTTCCGGCCGGATGGTGTGGGGTAGCCGGATCTCCTCTGACCCGGGCGGCTGGGTCGCTCCACCGCACCCGCTGCGCTCCCGCGAGCCGCTCCAGGGCCTTGACCCGCCATCGCCCAACCCGAGTGGCGGCAGGCCCGAAGACCGGCCCGCGTGGTCAGACCAGCTCGGGGAAGTCGGGGAAGTACTGCTCGATGTCGGAGAGCGAAAAGCTGGCCAGGATGGCGCGCGCCGGCTCCCGCTGGAGCAGGAATCTCAAGCTCGCCTGCACCAGCTCCTGGGGCGAGCGACCGGCCCCAAAACGGCGCAGCTCGGCGTGAGTCACCTCCACCAGGTGCCTGGAGGTCCCCGCCGGATCTTCGATCTCGGCCTGGCACGCCCAGCCCTCGATCGTGGGCGTAGCCGTGACCTGGATCTGGGCCTTGGTCACCTCCGCCACCTCAGAGATCGTCCAGCTTGAAGTCGGCCGCCGGAGTGCCGGGGTCAGTCGCGGCGGAGGGCGCCTCGACCTTTACCTCCACCTGCCCCGCCTGGCCCGAGCGAGCGTCCAGGGCGGCCAGCGCCCGCACCACCGGGTCGTGGGACCCCTGGTGGCGCTGCTCGGCGTAGTAGGCGGCGCCGAGATCACGCAGCAGCAGGTCGGTGGCCCTCTGGGCCTGAACCTGGTCGAGCTTGGCCTGAACCTGGGCGGTGCCCTCCTGGGCGCGCGCCGCCACCTGCTCGGCCTGAACCTTGAGCTTGTCCATCAGTCCCACAAGACACCTCCTTTAGACCTCGCGGTCAGTGGAGTCAGCGTCAGCCGAATAGGTCGGCGACTCCGCTCCGGCCCCTGTCATCGCCCGGGTTCTCGATCAGCTTGTCCAGGGTCTCCGCCAGCCCGTGCAGGTTGGTCGACTGCAGCAGGACTGTCCCGTCGCCCTCCAGGGTGGCGAGGTTGAGGCCCTCTCCACCCAGGACGGCGGTCATGGCAGTCTTGGCGTTCAGGCCGCCGACGTACTCCACCCCGTATTTGACGGTGTCCTGGAACGCCACCACCGCTCCGGTGTGGACCTGGAGCTTGCCCCCGTACTTGGCCGGGTTCAGCTCGATCAGGTTGCCGGCGGCCGCGATCAAAAGGGTCCCCTGGCCGGTGAACTTCTCCAGCACGAACCCGGTCCCGCCGCGGCGGCCGGTGCGCAGTCCAGCGAAGGCGATGTCGAACTCGACCGAGCCCTCGGCGGCGATCAGGCTGTCCTTCTCCGCCAGCCAGCCCGAGGTCCCATCCAGCTCAATCGCCCGCAGTTCGCCGGGCAGGGTCCCCGAGAAGGCCACCAGCCCGCTTCCCCCCGAGGGCGTGAAGTACTGGAACGCCAGGCTCTGTCCGGCCACAACCCGCTTGCCCACCTCCAGCGCCATTCCCAGCAGCCCTCCTCGGGAGGCTGTCTCCGGCCGGGTGAGCCTGGTCTCCAGGGTCACGTTGACGGTCTTCCAGAGGAAGCGGCCGGCATTGGCGTAGACCGTCTGTCCGGCCGCCAGCTGGCAGACGACCATCTGGGTGGAGGTGCCCAGCAGCTTGTGGGTCACGGTCATGGGCCGGTCCTCCTGGGTGGTGGGGCGGCGAGGATTGCAGATTACCTTGGGCGTGGCCCCACCGCAAGCTCGGACCGCGATCCCGGTCGGGTCCACTCGCTTTTTGGGGCCAGCCCCGGGCGAGACCCCGAGTCCGAGCGGTTCCCAATTGGGATCAGCCAGTGACCCGGCCCGCTCTCGGAGCCGATGAGGCGGCCACTTCGCCTGCCGTGCCGCCGGCAGTGAGGCCGGCTCCGAGCCGGCCACCAGTAAGTCAGTCAGCCCAGACGAATGCCAGCTCGGAAACTACCCGGCGGCGGGAGGCTTCGCGGGCCCGACCGGGCACGCTTCGCTGCCCAGCCCGGTCTGCGACCTCGGCGGGCGGCGCCGACTGGGTTCCGGGATCGCTCAGCCCGGCGAGGGCGCCACCGCCACCGGTCGCAGCAGCAGCTCACCACGCACCCCGCCGCCAACGGTCCGCGCCGCCACTATCGCCCAGGCACAGAGCAGCCCCACGTAGGCCGCCACCGCGGCCACGGCAAAGGCCGGGAGCCCGGTGTGGAGAGCCAGTCCGCTGGTCCCCGTGACATAGGTCCCCACCGGAAAGGTGAAGCTCCACCAGGTCAGCGCGAAGGGGAAGCCGCGGCGGACGGCGCGCGCGGTCAAGAGCGCCGCCAGGGCCACCCACATGGTGGCGAAGCCCCACACCGGAACCCCGTACAAGAGCGCCATCACGTCCATGCCGCCGGCGATCTGGGGGGGGAGTGCCAGGTGGGCGGCGTGTCCCAGCAACGACGCCGCGGTGATGGACTGACCCAGGGGCCCCAGCACGATCCAAAGGGTGGCCGAGCGGGCGGTGCCCGGGTCCCCGTGGTGGACGAGACGGGACCAGAGCAGGGTGATCACGATCAGGGAGGCCACCAGGCTCATGCCAAACATCGCGTAGAGCCCGTACACGAAGGTCGCCCGGAGGTCCCCCGCCGCCACCTGGGGGATCAGAAGTGCTCCCGTGGCGGCCGACACCATGGGCGGCACGATGGGCATGATCCAGCCTCCGAACGCCCCGTCAGCCTCGATGTCATGGTGGGTGAACATCAAGTACGGGATGGCGACCGCGGTGATCAGTCCCAGGATGGTGCCGGCTCCCCACAGCACCCAGTCGAGATCCACTGCCAAAGGGAGTCCCAGCCAGGTTCTCCCCACCAGCACCGCCCCGGCGCCGACTGTGAGCAGCGCCATCGGGGGAGCTCCATAGAACTGAGCCATGGTGGGGTCCTGGGCATGGCTCCGGGCCACCGAGGGATGGAGCGCCCAGTGCAGGGCGACCGCGACGGTCAGGGCCCCCAGCAAGAGGACATCCGCGCCCCACACCGCCAGCGCGAAAACGCGCAGGAAAGCCGCATGCCAGGGCAGGGTCATGGCCGCGTTGGCGACGATTCCGGTGCCCATCACGGACGCATACCAGTTGGGGCCGACGTAGCCGACTATCTGTTCTGGCGCATCCACCGATGCCAACAGCCAGGGCAACCGCCGCCGCGCGCTCGACACCAACTGCTCTGAGGAGTTCATGCCTCGACAGTAGGGGGGATCGGGCCAGCCGGGGAAGATGGGATATGGCTAAGGGGGCCATAGCCACCGCCTATACCGTCACCCTGCCCGCCCCGTGGAGGCCACGGCCGTGCACGATGTCTAGCAGGGCACAGGCGACCGGATCGGTGGGCGGATTCCCGCGCCAGACGGTCCTCAGGGCGCGAACCACCGGGAACCCCTGCACCGGGATTTGCACCAGGCGCTGGGCCCGAATGTCATCCCCCACCGACAGGACGCTCAGGATCGCCACGGCTCGCCCCATCGCCAGGGCCGCCCGCGCCGCCACCGATGACTGCACCTCGATCAGGGTGCTCTGCCGGGAGAGGTCTCCCAGCACCGTTTCGGCGGCGGCACGAGTGCCGGACCCGGGCTCGCGAACGATCAAGGGGGCGGCCAGGAGATCCGTGCTTGAGACCGGCTTGCCGGCCTCACCCCAAGGGTGGGAGCGGCCCGCGACCGGGACCACCTCGTCGCTGGCGAAGGTGCGGGCCGTGAGCGAGGCGGGAGCGTCGGGACTCTCGATGAAGCCCAAGGCGGCCTCGCCGGACGCCACCCGCGCGCAGACGGCCGCGGAGTTGCCCACGAACGAGTAGACGTCCGCCTCCGGTAGGCGCTCTGACAGCGTCGCCAGCCAGGTCGGCAACAGGTGCTCGGCGATGGTCAGGCTGGCCGCCACCAGCAGCGGGTTCGCCCGGCCGTAGGAGAGGGATCCGATGGCCACCGACATGCCGTCAAGAGCGCTCACGACCTCGCCCGCCCACCCCGCGATCAGGCGGCCAGCCGGGGTCAGTCGGCTTCCCTTGGACCGGCGGTCCAACAGAGCCGTCCCGACGATCGCCTCGAATCGTCGCAAGCGCGCGCTCGCCGACGGCTGCGCCATGTGCAGGGCGGCGGCCGCCAGGCTGATGCTGCCGTGGGCTTCGACGGCCAGGAGCAGGCGGATGCTGATCAGATCCAGCGCATCCGGCGATGGCCTGCGGCGAGGTCCGCCCGGGCCCGCCCCGATGTCGTGACGGCTCCCAGGGTCACCCAGCGCTGGGGCCGAATGCTGGCTCATGGGTCGCATCCCCTCCCTTGGGCCGACCTCATCGGCTCGTCGCGCCGCCGGTGGACGTGCCCAAACCCCCCCGATTATCCGCCGTCCCCGGTCCGCTCATGGCTCCGGCATAAAGGCGCGGCAGCGCCCGTTGGTTGTGGTTGTGTCCCCGGACCAGCCGCGGCGCCGCCGAGCCCCTCGGCGACTGGGTAGTGGCGATGCCCCACTGGGCTTGACCTGGGCTGGGAGGATGCCGACCGACGAGCCCCATCGCCTGATGGTAGTCCGGGAGCGACCGACGAGCCGGGCTGCCTCGCGCCCATTGATTGGCAATTCCCCGGCGGCTTCCTGCTCGATGTTGGAAAGCTCCCACCGCCTCACATGTGGTTGTGGTGATCCTCCGAAGCTGCTGGGGACCGCCAAGCTATCGGGTCCGGGGGGGCGATGACTTGCCCTTGCGCCGCCGTGAGCCCGGGTCGGCGGAGCCGGCTTTTCGCTGATCGCCTGGGGAGTGCCGGTCGCCTTGACGGGAGTCGCCTCTGGAGCCGAGCCCAACAGTTGGTCGCGGGACCGGCACCTGGCCCTGGCGTCCAGGAGTTCCGGCAGGGGATCGCGCCCGACCCCGCCACTCGGAGCCGGTGTCGCCGGACTCAGATTGGGTGGCGACCTCAAAATCCTATCTCACCCTGGAGGAGCTCACGGATCTGTTCGCCCGCAGCACCGGCAAGGCGAGCAGCAGTCGCGAGTACCGCGGGGTTCTGCTCGCCTTCAGCCGCTTCGCCAGGGCTGAGGGCGTTCTCCTCTGCGCCGAAGTCGACTTCCCACTGCTGCTCGCCTACCAGGCCAGCCTGAACCATTTGGCGGCCTCCACCCGTCACCACCGCCTGCTCTTCCTGCGCCAGTTCCTGCGCTTTGCGGAGCGCTCCAGGCTCACCCGTCCGGGCCTGGCCGAGCAGCTTCGGCTGCAACCCTTGGCGTCCCACCATCCCCAACCGGCGATCTCGATTGACCAGTCCCTGCGCCTGGTCTCGGCGGCGCCCGACTCCCGGGCGCGATTGCTGGTGCTGCTGCTGTTGGCGACCGGGGCCAGGATCTCGGAGCTGCTCTCCTGCAACCTGTCCTCGTACCAGGACGGCCTGCTCTATCTATCCGGTAAGACTGGGACCAGGGCCGTCCCGCTTTCCCCGGGCCTGCGGGCGCGTCTGGAGGCGGCGATCCGGGCCCGAGGGGAGGAGGACGGCGCAGCTCCCCTGTTTCGCTCTCGCCAGGGGAGGCTCTCGGACCGCCGGGCTCGTGAGCTGCTCGCCAGCTGTTGCCTGGGGGCCAAGCTGCCCCTCCAGAGTCCCCATGACCTCCGCCACGCGGCCTGCGCCAGGTGGCTGCGGGCGGGGATCCCGCTGGACGTCGTGGCTCGGACGCTGGGGCATTCGAGGCCCTCCACCACCCTCGACCACTACGCCTCGGTGACCGCCCACGACCTGGAGAGAGGGCTGTCTGCCGACCCGCTTGAGCAGAGACTGGCGGAGCTGGAGGCACCCGATTGACCGCCATCCTCGGGGTGGACCGGAGGCCTTCCTTGGGCACCGGCTGACTCCAGACGACCGGTGCCCAATCGGGCTCAAAGGGGCCGAGGCCGAGCATGGGTTCGCTCCGCTGGCGACCTGGTCGTCTTCTCCGCCGCAGTCAAGCGCTGAAGGTCGCTGCTGGCGTTTAACCGGGCCAGCTTCTTCCTGCACCAGGGCCAGACGGTGGCGCTCCTGGGTCCTCACGGGGCCGGCAAGTCGGCCCCATTCAGCGGCTGCGGGGACAGCGCCGGACCGACCAGGGCTGGGTCTTTCGCGCGGACCACAGGGTGGGCGTCCACTACTTCGGGCCTACTTCGGGGTCTGTTCGAGCCGGTGGCGGCCGTGGCAGCAGCAGATCGCCGAGGTCACCCCACCTATCTGCTGGCGGCGGTGGGCTGCTGGGAGCTGAGAGGCGGGCCCCGACTGCCGCCCCACGCACTGGCACCGCCCGCCTAGTTGTTCGCCTTCACGGCCCTCGGCCTGGGGCGGGTGGAGGTGAACCAGGCGCGCTCCACCGCCTGAGCACGATGGTCGGGAGATTGCTCGCCATCCCGCCACCTCCGGGGCCGTCGCCATCCAGGCCCGGCGCTCGCGGCCCCCGGCGCGGGGGACCCCTCGGTCACCGCCGGTGCCGCCCGCGCCATCGGCGACTATCTATGCTTGAGATTGTGAGGGGTGGGAGTTGGGCGCGCGCCCTTGGGGCGGGATGGCGGCCGGGCTGGGGCGACCTCCTGGTCCTGATCGCCACCGCGCTCTGGAGTGTCAACGTGGTGGTGGTCAAGGTCGGTTTGGCCGACAGCGGCCCGCTCACCTACTCGGCCATCCGCTACCTCTTCGGGGGGCTGGCGCTCTGGGCCCTGGCCCGCTGGCTGGAGGGGCCGCCGCAGATCCCGCGGGGACGGGAGCTCGGACTGATTGTGATCGCCGCCGCCTGCGGAGTCCTGGTCAACCAGGCGAGCTTCACCGGGGCCCTGGCCATCACCAACGCCGACAACGTCGCCATGATCTCGGGTACCACCCCGCTGCTGGTGGCGGGTTATCTGGCCTGGCGGGGCCGGGAGCACTTTGGCAAGCGGGTCTGGTTCGGACTGGCGCTCGGCCTTGGCGGTCTGCTGCTGGTGGTGGGGGCGGGCCGGTGGTCCAGCGGGCTGGGGGTGCTGGTGGCGCTGGGAAACCCCATCAGCTGGGCCGTCTATCTGCTCCTGCTGCCCCGGCTGCTGGCGCGCTACCGTCCCCTGACGCTGGCCGCCCTGACCACCGCTGCGGGAGCCCTAATGCTGCTTCCGTTGGGGGCGGCGCAAGCCGCCATCCAGCCTCCCCACCTGACCCTCTCCCTGGTGGGGCTGCTCGCCTACAGTGCATTGGGGGCGGTGGCGCTGACCACCTGGCTGTACCTGCCCGGAGTTCGGATGCTGGGCCCGGCCAGGACGGTGGTCTACGGCTACCTGCAGCCCTTCATGGCGGTGCTCGCCGCCGGCCTGCTGATCGCCGAGCCGGTCCTGCAACTGCAGCTGCTGGGCGGCGCGGTGATGCTGGCCGGGGTCGTCATCGGGCGCCCGCGGGCGCGCCCCAGCTCGGGCGCTGGGGTCGACCCGTCCAGCCCGGTTCAGGCCGGGCCGCGGACCAGCAGCGCGACCGGGAAGGTGCCCAGCAGGTCCGCCACCATGACCTCTGGTCCGGCAAAGTTGCGGCCGTCCAGCTGGCTCACCCAGCTGCCCGCCGGCAGGGTCAGCGCGGTGTCCCCCCAACGTCCCCCTCGGCTCAGCGGCAGCCGTTGGGCGACGGCGATCACCTTCTCGACACGGGCGAAGGCGAGCACATGGTCGGAGCCGGAGCCGGCCGCCGGGAGGGGTCGGTAGGCGCCGCTGGGACCGAACGCGTTGGGCATTTGAGCCCGCACTCGCAGGGCGCTCCTGATCAACCAGAGCTTGGACAGGCCGGAATCGGCCAGGGCATCCGGGACAGCCCCGCTCTCCAACTCGGCGAGCAGGCGTCGCCGGATTCCGTAGTCCACCGCCCGGCGGTTGTCCGGGTCGACCAGGCTGTGGTCCCAGAGCTCGGTGCCCTGGTAGATGTCGGGCACGCCGGGTGCGGTCAGCTTGATCAGGGTCTGGGACAGGGAGTTCACCCGCCCCGGCCCCACCAGTTGGGCCACGAACGCGGCCAGCTCGGTGGCGAAGACCGGGTCGTCAAGGCAGCCATCGGCGAACCCGACCAGGGCCTGCTCGTAGGCGGGGTTGGGGCTCTGCCAGGAGGTGTGCGTCTTCGCCTCCCGGGCCGACTTCATCAGCGCCGCGTGGAGCCGGTCCCGGGCGATTGGCCAGGCCCCGACCAGGGTCTGATAGAGGTAGTACTCGTCCTTGCGAGAGGGCATCCCCCGCTGCCGGTGACGGTCGTTGTGGGCGGCCCAGCGTCGCACCGAGCCCGCCCACAGCCAAGGGACCTCGGCCAGCAGGTGGAGGCGCGCCCGGACATCCTCGCTGCGCTTGGTGTCATGGGTGGAGGTGGCGTTGAGGGACGTCGGCCAGCGCTCCTGGCGCTCCTGCATGGCCCGGTGAAACTCCTCGACCGGGACCCCGAAGCGGCCCGGGTCGTCGCCTACCTCGTTGAGGGAGATCAGGCGCAGGTACCGGTAGAAGGCGGTGTCCTCGACCCCCTTGGCCATGGCCGGCCCGGTCAGCTGCTGCAGCCCGAGCAGCAGTTGACGCTCGGGGCCGTCTGGCGCGCTTTGGAGCAGCAGGTCCCCCAGCAGCCGCAGCAGGTCTGGGTTGGCGCAGCTGCGGTGGGCCCTGGCCAGCGCCTCCTGGATCCGAGCGGCGCTCTCAGGGTCGACGGCCGCGGCGTCCGGGGCCACGTAGGTGCGGTAGACCGGGAACGAAGCCACCAGCTCGAGCAGGGCCTCGCGCAGCTCCGAGCGACGGTGGACGCTGCCGTCCCGGGCGCAGATCTGGGCCAGCTGGGTGGTCAACCGCTCCAGCTCGCTGTCGAGGATTTGGGCCAGCACTCCGCGCTTGGCCCGATCCCGGATGGTGTCGAAGCTGTCGAGCTCTCCGGTGAATTCAGAGTAGAGCTCGGTCATGGCGGCCTCGCCCCGGCGGTCCAGCAGGACGCCTCCCACCAGTCTCAGGAAGTCGTACCCGGTGGTGCCCGCCACCGGCCAGGCCGGGGGTAGGTGCTCGGCAACGGCCAGGATCTTCTCGGTGACGACCCAGGCGTCCGGAGACGCCTGGCGGAGCCTGGCGAGGTAGCCGAGGGGGTCCCCGAGGCCGTCGATGTGGTCGACCCGCACGGCTGTCACCTGGCCGGTTTCGAGCCATGCCAGGAGCAGGCGGTCGCGGTCGGCGAGGACATCCGGATCCTCCATCCTGAGGCCGGCCAGGGTGGTGACGTCGAAGAAACGGCGGTAGTTGAGGTGGCGGTTGGCGGACCGCCAATTGGCGAGCTGGTAGTGCTGTGACGAGAGCAGATCGTGAAGCGCCATAGGATCTCGGTTGAGCCGCTTCAGAAGCTCGCCCATAGCCGCTTCGAACCCTTCTCCAAGGGCATCCACGGGGGCCACGCCAGAGGTGGAATCGAGCGGTTGCCCGGGATCCGGCTCCCCGGGCGCGGCCAACTCGGTTGGAGCCGGGTCGGCCAGGCCCGCCTCGCGCGCCGCCCGGCGCAGCAGGCGGGCCTGGGAATCGGGTGAGAGCGGCAGGCGCCAGCCCAGATAGGCCACCTCGACCGCTTCCGGGCCCCACACCAGCCGGATCCCTCCGGTTGCCAGCAGGTGTCGGTAGCGGCCCCTCAGGACCGGGACCAGCAGGCGGTTGCCAAGGGCCGCGGTCGGCGGGTGCCAGTCGATGTCGAAGTAGTGGGAATAGGGGCTGGCCGGGCCGCGCGCCAAGACGTCCCACCACCACCGGTTCTCCCTGCTCCCCACCGCCAGGTGGTTGGGGACTGTGTCCACGACCTCGGCCATCCCCGCTCCCCGGAGGGCCTCCCGGAGCAGCTCCAGTTCGCCGGCTCCGCCCAAATCGGCGCTCACCCGGTGGGGGTCGACGATGTCGTAGCCGTGACCGCTGCCCCGGGTCGCCTGCAGGTAGGGCGACAGATAGACGTGACTGACGCCGAGCCGCCCCAGGTAGCCGATCAGCTCCCGTGCCGCGGCGAAGCCGAAGCCTGGCCCCAACTGGATCCGGTAGGTCGCCGAGGGTGCCATCGCGGGGTCGCGTGATCCCGGGGCGGTGCTCACCAGAGCCCAGCGGGGAGGGGGTTTGGGATGTTGGGCACGCTCGCCGCGGGCGCCGTCAGGGAGGGCCATGCTCCGGCGCGAATGGCAGAGCGGACGCAACCGGGGACAGCGCTGGCAAAGACCGCAGCCCGGTCCCTGGTCGCAGTCTGCGCTGACAAGTGCCAGGGCTCCAACCGGTTGGGACCGGTCAGTCGGCCGGTGTCCGGGCTGACGCCCACCGCTGCGGCTGATCCCGGTCCCGACTCGCCCACCGCCGGGGCGGGGCCGCCAGGGCCAGCCGCCGCGCACGTGCCATCCAGAGCGGGCTGAGGTGGAAGCGGCCGGCCCGCGGCGGATCCCCAGCCGCGAGGAGCGGCCCCGGATGGGGGCCGGCGCCAGCCGGGCGGCCGAATGTGGCGAGGCCCAGAAACCACGATCAGGCCCGGCGCGCAGATGATTGCCTGCCGTGAGCCATCCCCGGCTGGTCGCTGCGTCACCCCACCCGCTCGATGGCTAGGAGAGTGCTCCTCATCCCGCGGGCGGCCAAGCAGATGAGCCCACCACGCCTTGTCATACGGGATCCCCACACCAAGTCGGACCGGACTCAAACGGCTCCTTCAGATCTCGAGCTCACCGGCGGAGCCGATCGCCCGATGGTACAGCTGGCCGGTGGCACGCTTTAACCGGTGGCCGACTCTCCGGGCTGTCCCCGGGGGCCTCCCCCAGGAGGGGCGAATGGCGCGGCCGCGGCCTCAGCCGCCCAGGCTAAAAAGGAATCCGGCGGCGGTGGGCAGGAACAGCGTGCCCAGCACCAGGCCGACGACCAGGCTGGCGGCCAAGGCGACGTGCCGGGCCCGGATCCCCACGGCGCGGTCGCCGGCCCTCCTGAGCCAGTCCCGAGCTCCCACCTGAACCGCCTCCGAGATATGAGCCAGCACATGGACCGTCATGATTCCGAACCAGAGCACGAAGCTAGCCTGGTGCCAGAACAGAAGCTCCGGGCGCCAGGGCGCGGTCACCAGCACCAGAGCCACCCCGCTTCCGATTACGGCCACCGTGGAGGCGATCACCAACGGCCCCATCGCCCGCAGCAGGAACATCGGGGGGCCGCGCCGGACGTACTCCTGGTCGCCCAGGTAGTAGCGCACGATCCGCCAGCTGGTGGAGCCGATCTTGAGCAATACCGGGGGCACCAGCATCATGCCCACAAAGATGTGCCACGGGAGCAGGGGCCGGATCGCCAGGATGGTCAGGCCCTCGACGGCCAGCAGGACGAACAGGACCAGCCCGACTGAGGCCGTCAGGCGAGCGTTGCCATCCGCGCCCGGTCGCCGACGTGGAGGACGCCTCACAGCCGCCGCGGGGCCCGCCCCGGGGGCTGGGTGCGCTCTTCCATCGGCACCAACTTACCCAGGCCGGCTGGGGATTGACTGGGGGAGAGCGCCGGCCGGGCGGGCCCTTCGTGAGGCCCGCCCGCGAGCCGGTCCGGTCGCGCTCAGCCACTGGGGAGATGGAAGACGCTCGGCTTTTGATGGGCCAGGAGGGCCGACGGCTGCTGGTACCCTGAGTGGGGAGAGTAGGCCAGTCTGGCCACCTCTGCGGGCGGGGAGGTGCGATAAGTAGTGAGGATGAGCGGCGTCTCGGCCAGACGCAGGTTCTAGGTGGCGCGGCTGTCGATTAGGCCGGCGTGGTGGGCACCGCCGCCGCCAGTGGGCGAATGCCCCAAGCCCCACCAGGAGCAGGGTCGCGCCGATCCCGGCCTGGGCCAGGCAATGCAAGTCCGCCACCTCGAGCGGAGCTGTCGGGCCAGATCAGAAGAGTTGGGCCAAAGGTGGCCGGGGCACACTCTCCAGCTCGCAGGTAAAGTTCAGTTGGCGGCGTGGCTGTCCGTGAAATCACCCGGCCGCTACCGGTGGGATCGCCGCGGCCGCCCGTCCCGCGGGATGCTTCAATGGCTGTGCGGAAGTCCCTGGACAGAAGAGTTGCCTCCCCAGCTCTCTCCCAGGGGCCTCGGCGCAAATCAGCACCAGGAAGAGCCATCCATTGCTCGGCGAGTTGTCCCCGCCAAGGGCAGGGTCGAGGAACAGCTGCCCGCGGACGGATCGCGGCCGTCCTCATTCCCCGGACGGCACCGGGTCGAGTTCCGACGACCGCGACCGGACCGCTCGGGCCGCCCTGGGTCATTTCTGTGGATGGCCTGGTTCTGGTTACCCGGTGGCGGGGAGTGTAGGCCTCCAGCCGCCCTGGACCTCGCCGCTAGTTTGCCCCGTTCGCGGCGCTTGCGGTTGGCTCGTGGCCGGCGCCTGGGGTCCCACCGTCTGCTGCCGATAAGAGCTGGCCGGCGTTGTGGGCCGCGGCTGCCACTGGTGAAGCTGGACCCGCAGCAGAGGAGGGGAGGGGCGCAGCAGGGCCATCCCTTAACATCTGATTCCGGAATGGGGAGATTCGATGTCGCCGTGGTTGGCGGCTGCGGCCACGTTGGCCTGCCGCTGGCCTTGGCCTTTGCCCAGCGGGGCTTGCGGGTGGCGGTCTACGACATCAGCCAGCCCGCCGTCGACCTGGTCAACTCCGGGCAGATGCCGTTTCAGGAGCCCGGAGCGCCCCAGGTTCTGGCCGATGTTTTGGCCCAGGGCACCTTCATGGCGAGTTGCGACCCCGGCCTGCTCAGCTCGGCCGACAACATCGTGGTGGTGATCGGGACTCCGATCGACAAGCATCTGAACCCCGAGGCGCTGGGGGTCCCTCAGGAGATCGAGAAGCTGAGCCGGTACCTGGTCGATGGTCAGCTGTTGGTGCTCCGAAGCACTCTCTATCCCGGAGTCACTCGCATGGTCGAACGGCTGCTGGCCCAGCAGGGACAGGCGGTGGACGTGGCCTTCTGCCCAGAGCGGATCGCGGAGGGCAAGGCCATGACCGAGCTCTTCTCCCTGCCCCAGCTGGTCGCGGGCAGAACCGCTGAGATCCGGGCTCGGGCCGCCGCTCTGTTCTCCCACCTCACCCAGGAGATTGTGGAGCTGGAGCCGGAGGAGGCGGAGCTGGCCAAGCTCTTCACCAACACCTGGCGCTACATCAAGTTCGCCACCGCCAACCAGCTGTACATGATCGCCAACGACTTTGGCCTCGACTATGACCGAATCCGGATCGCCCTGGCGCACAACTACCCGCGGGCCCAGGACCTCCCCGGAGCGGGCTTGGCGGCGGGCCCGTGTCTGCTCAAGGACACCATGCAGCTGGCCGCTTTCAACAACAATCAGTTCACCCTGGGCCACTCCGCCATGCTCATCAATGAGGGCCTGCCGCTCTACACGGTGGCGCGCCTGGAGCAGCGTTTCGACCTCAGCCAGATGACGGTCGGGATCCTCGGGATGGCCTTCAAGGGGGAGTCGGACGACGTCCGCTCCAGCCTCAGCTACCGGCTCAAGCGCATCCTTCAATTCAAGTCCAAAAGGGTGCTCTGCACTGACCCCTACGTCACCACCGACGCCAACCTGACGCCCCTTGAGGTGGTGCTCTCGGAGGCGGACCTGGTGGTCATAGGCGCGCCTCATCAGCAGTACCGTGAGCTCGCCATTTCCGTACCGGTGGTGGACCTCACCAACTTGCGGGGTAAGGGAAGCGGAGTTTGAGCGCCCCGCGGGTTTCGGTCGTGATCCCGGCCTACAACGAGGGCCCGGCCATCACCCTTTGCCTGGACCGAATTCTGGGGGCGGTGACCATCCCCTGTGAGGTGCTGGTGGTCTATGACCGCCCCGACGACTCGACCGCGGCCCCCGCCGCCGCCTACTCCGCCCGGGACCCTAGGGTCAAGCCGATCCTCAACGACATCCGTCCGGGGCCGGCGGCCGCCATTGCCTGCGGCATTCGGGCCGCTCTGGCCCAGGTGGTGGTGGTGACCATGGCCGACGGCAGCGATGACCCCAGTCAGATCGAGGCCTTAACCCAGCTGGTGGAGGGTGGCGCAGTGGTGGCGGCCGCCTCCCGCTATATGCGCGGCGGCCGCCAGGTCGGCGGCCCTTGGCTCAAGGGGCTCATCTCGCGCACCGCGGGGCTCTCCCTGCAGGCGCTGGCCGGGGTCGGTACCCACGACCCCACCAACTCCTTCAAAGCCTACTCGAGCTCGTTTTTGGCCGAGGCCGGGATCGAGTCGGACGCTGGGTTCGAGATTGGTATCGAGATGGTGGCCAAGGCCCGCCGCCGGGGGGAGAGGGTGGCCGAGATCCCCACCGTCTGGATGGATCGCACCGAGGGCCAATCCAACTTCAAAGTGACGGAATGGATTCCCCGCTATCTCCATTGGTATCTGGTCGCGCTGCTGCCGGGTTACGGCCAGCGGCGGCCCTATAAGAGGTGATCTGAATGGCAAAGGTTCTGGTGTCGGGGTCGGCCGGCTTCATCGGCGGCTACGTGGTGCAGGCACTGCTCGCCCGGGGCCACCAGGTGGTCGGCCTCGACGACCACTCCAAGTACGGCCCGGTCGCGCGCTCCTACGACAACCACCCGGGCTACCGGCTGGTGGAGGGCGACGCCCGTGACAGCGAGCTGGTGCACTCCCTGCTCGAGGGCTGCCAGCACTTCATCGCCGGGGCCGCCATGATCGGCGGGATCTCCTACTTCCACACCTACGCCTACGATCTGCTGGCCACCAACGAGAGGATCATCGCGTCGTCCTGCGACGCCGCCATCAGGGCCCACCGGGAGGGGGCCCTGGAGAAGGTCACTTACCTCAGCTCCTCCATGGTCTATGAGGGAGCGGATCGCTGGCCGTCCTACGAGGGCCAGGAGCTGGAGGTGCCGCCGCCGCTTTCATCCTACGGCTTCCAGAAGCTGGCGGTCGAGTACTTCGCCCGGGCGGCCCACCAGCAGTACGGGCTCCCCTACACCATCATCCGGCCGTTCAACTGTGTCGGGATCGGCGAGGAGAGGGCTCGGGGAGACATCGAGATCGAGAGTGGCAACGTCAAGCTGGCCATGAGTCACGTGGTCCCCGACCTGGTCCAGAAGGTGGTCAAGGGGCAGGATCCTCTCCACATCCTGGGCGACGGGAGTCAGATTCGGCATTACACCTACGGCGGCGATCTGGCCCAGGGCATCGTGATGGCGATGGAAAGTCCGAAGGCGCTCAACCAGGACTTCAACTTGTCCACCTCGCAGTCCACCACCGTGCTCGAGCTGGCGCAGCTGATCTGGGCCAAGATACGGGGCGCGGGCGTTCCGTTTCGCTACCTCTCAGACCCCCCTTTCGAGCACGATGTCAAGCGCCGCGTGCCTGCCACCGACAGGGCCCGGCAGGTGCTCGGCTTCGAGGCCACCACCTCCCTGGAGCAGATGCTGGACGAGGTCATCCCCTGGATTGAGGAGGCCATAAGAAGCGGCCGGATCTGAGCCTCTCCTGGGCGGCCCGAGTTCGCATCCCGTACCTGAGTCCGGCGAAGCTGGCTACCAATGACATGCAGTCGGACAACAGCTCGGCCAGTGGGCGACCGCGCAGGGCGGTCGGAGATTAGGGATCGGCGCGGTAGAAGACGCTTAGGTGCTGGTGGGCGAGGAAGCCAGCCAGCGGCTTGAAGCCGGGGTAAAGCTGGTACACGAGAGGGATCACCTGGTCTTCCGGGGCGCTCGCGTAATTGCGCACCAGAGCCACCGCCTGTTCGCGCTGGCTCTTGGTGACCCTGCCCTCGATCAGGCCTGAGTGGAATGACCCGAGCACCTGGCCCACGGTGAGACAGGCCAGCAAAATCATCACCACCCGGGTCCCCGGCAGCTGCGACCGACGGGCCAAGGCGGCCACCCCCAGCCACACTCCGGCGAACAACCACAGGTTGAAGAGGGTGTAGCGGGAACTGGTC
>Ga0307373_10005805_pt1 | contig 19969 bp, 16 predicted proteins | sample OX2MG_FD_202534 | JGI IMG/M metagenome (GOLD analysis project Ga0307373, IMG submission 202534) | Soil microbial communities from Risofladan, Vaasa, Finland - OX-2 | ecosystem: Environmental > Terrestrial > Soil > Coastal area > Acid sulfate soil | place: Finland: Risofladan, Vaasa | collected...
GGGGGGGGGGGGGGGGGTGTCGTCGCCAGGCGGGAGCCGGTGGTGCCACCCGGCGCGCCGAATGACGGAGAACCAGTCCCTTCGATCTTCGCTACCCGCCGCCATCAACACGACGGCGACCTGCAGGATGACGTAGGCGAAGGCGGAGACCGCAAGGACGACCCAGCCACCGGTCCGGTCGTCACGGAGGAGCGCCCATGCGCCCGCGGCTACGATGCCCGCCGCCGCCGCCGCCCGAAGCCCCGGCATCCGCAGTCGCCCTTGAGCGCGCAGCGCGCCGAAGAAGACCACCGCTCCGGCCACGTTGCCGGCTATCGACCCGTACAGGGCGCCGTCAAAGCCGATCAGCCGGGTGAGCAGGAAGCTGACCACGCCGTTGGTGACCACGTTGGCGATCGCACCGGCAGCCGGCGCGCCCATCCTCCCGCTCCCGATCTCCCGCATGACGAGGGGAGCGGGGAGCAGGTTGAAGGCGATGGCGATCGCCGAGACCTGGGCTGCCAGGGCGGCCCCGGGCAGGCCGGGCGAACCCAGCCACAGTCGGATGAAGGTGGGGGCGAACACGACGACTGCCCCGAGCACGACCGCACCGACGGCGAAGCTCGCCGTTCCCAGCCGACGATAGATCCGGTCGAGGCGCTCCGGACGGGTGGCGGCCAGCTCTGCGGCGGCCGCCACCAGCGGCACGAGCGGTAGCAGGGCGAGCACCTTGGCCTGGCCGACCAGCGTGGTACCCACATTGTACGCGGCGGAGGCCGGCGCTCCGACGTACCGGGCCAGGACGAGCTTGTCCCACTGCACGTCAATTACCTCGGACACCTGCGCGGTGACCAGCAAACCCGATGCGGCCAACCAGACCCGAAGGTTCCTGGGCCGCACGACTCCGAAGCCGATTCCCGGGATGACACGATGGGTCGCCCAGGCTCGCCCCGCATAATCGGCTCCGAGCTGAACGGCAGCCCCCGTGAACAGTGCCCAGAGCCCACCCCCCGAAAGAACCCAGAGGATCGTCACGAGCGAGCCGGAGACCTCCCCCACGGTACGGCAGATCGACTCGAGATCGGTCCGCTGGACTCCCCTCAACACGGCGAAGTGGCCGTCGGCCACGAGGCCGAGGCCGAGGAGCACGACACAGGCCCGGATCAGCTCGTCGATCTCTCCCGGAGTGACCCCCGGCACCCCTCGGGGGAACACCCAGGCCGAGATCGTCGAGGCTCCCACCACTCCGAGAACGACGAGCAGACCCCCGGTGGCCACCAGGATCGCCGAGCCCTCCCGGGTCGAGCGCTTGGCACCTTCGCGATCGCCTGCTCCCCAAGCCGCGGCGACCCGTCGGGTCACCTCGGTACGGACGCCGAGGTCGGCCATGGATCCCACGGCCAACACGGTCGAGATGGCCACCCACACCCCGTACACGTCCGCACCAACTCGGTGCAGCACCACAGGGATGACCGCGAGGCCCAAGCCGATCCGGAAGGCGTATTCGACCCCGCCCCGGCTCAGCGCCTTCATGACGGTGCCGGTGGAGGTTCCTGTCAGCGGCTCTGCGCTCACCGCCGGGGTCTCAGTATCTCGACGGCCGGCCGGAGGCGAACCTGAGCTGCGCCACCCTGGCCGCCTGGTCGTGCGCTGACGGCCCCGGGGGAACCGCAACGACATCGTAGTGCCAGTCCTCGTCCCGTCGCCGGTCGAGACACTCCGCCGCCCTGGCCTCCATGGTCCTTGCATCATCGACCCCACCGAGGCCCACGGAAACACCGAATTTGTCGAACCAGACCAGCGGCCCGTAGCCGGCGTGCGAGAGGACGGCGAACGGGCGCCGCCAGTCGTTGCCCGTGACCTCGTACAACGCCGGATGCCACTCAAAGACCACGAACGGATGATGCTCGCCCAGGAGGCAGGAGGCACCGGCCAGGACGGCGCCGTCCATGCCGTCGACGTCCACCTTCAGGACGTCGACCGCTGCCGGCACCACCTCGTCGAGTGGCCGGGCCTCGGTGAACCCGGGTCCCTGCGCGCTGGCCGTGCCCGGATGGGTCCGGACCAGGTTCCGCGCGGTGGAGGCCCCGTCGGAGAGCATCGCCCGAACGACCCGTGCCCTTGGTTCGTGAGCAAGGTTCTGGATCACGAGGCCGGCAAACCGGGGATCGGGCTCGACGCAGGTGACGGACTCGAGGGCGCCGTCCTCGAGGTTGCTCAACAGGAGCAGCGCCGTATCCCCCACCGCTGCACCCACGTCGACGACACGGACCGGCCGCCCGAGCGTGACGAACGCCTCGGGGGCGATCTCGACGAGCGGGGCGTTGTAGTTGACGAACCGGCGGCTCCAGAGCGGGTACGTGTAGCCCACGGGCACAGCGACCCGGTGCCCGTGGATCCGCGTGGTCACGTCGGATCGACCGGCCAGGGCGTCGAACGACGACCACATCCGCCAGAAACAGGGCCAGGTCCTCGCGCCCACGAGCTTGGAGGCCCCGAGGAGGAGGTTGTAACCGGCACTCGTGAGAGGGCCGGTCATCCGGCGGCCTCGTCGCACAGGTGGTCGAGCCGGCCTGCGCACTCATCCCATGAGAACCGGGCTACAACCCGATCGCGTGTCTCCCGGTCGATCGGCCCGATCCCATCGAGAACGGCCGCCTCGATCCCGGCAGCGAGCGCTCCTCGCTGCGGCTCCACCAGCAACCCGGTCACACCCTCGTCGATGACCTCACGGTAGCCACCCCTGCGCAGCGCCACGACGGGCGTCCCGCAGGATATCGACTCGAGCGTGGTGAGCCCGAAGGGCTCACCGGCGGCAGCACAGACCGTGGCGGCAGCCCGCTGGTAGAGATCAACGAGCTCCCTCCTCGGGATCGACGAATGAAGATGGAGGCGGACACCCAGATCGTCCGCCATCTGTGCCAGCTGCGCCGCAGCGCCAGGTGATCCGCGCCCGTACACGACGTGGAGGTCCGGACGGTTCCTCCTCTCGACAGCCCCGAGCGCGTCGACGACTCGCCAGTGTCCCTTGGCATGCTCCAGACCACCCACCGAGAGGACGAATCGCTCCCGCCGGGAGGTCTCGTGCGTATACACATCAGGATCCACGCCGGGAAGGCAAACCGAGGCGGACCGCCCGTACACGGCCTGAACAGCCTCGGCACTGAAGATCGAATTCACCGCGACCGCGTTGGCGGCCGCCACCGAAACCTTGTCCCGGACTCCCAGCACGTAGTCGGTCAGGAACCGCCGGGCCCGGCGCGGATGCCAGGGGTGCCCGAACGCCGGACCGTGGTAGCCGCGCTCGAAGCTGGCTCTCCGGGGTTCCTGCATGAAGTAGAGGGCCGGCGTCTGAACCCGGCGGAGCACCCCGGGCGCCTGAAACAGCCTGCAACCGTGCACCAGAGCCAAGTCGAAGTGTTGCGCATCGATGTCGCCCCCAACCCTTCGCTCGAGCTGCATCAGGTGGGGGATCTCCCGGGTCCCGGAACGGAGCGGGTAGTCCGAGGTTCCGACCACCTCCTTCAGGAGGCGCTCATCGCTGTCGCCGTCACTGTCGGCTGCTCTGTTCACACGGAACCACGTGTAGTCGTGACGGCTGCGCGACACGGTCTCGATCAGAAAGTTATAGGCACCGCCGGGACCGAGATCATGGTATAGAGCAATCCTCATCTCGCTGCACCTGCGGCGAGCACGCGCCGCATCGCCTCGGCGTGCGCGTCGAGATACGCGTGGCCGTGGATGCGATCAGGCTCGAGATGAGCACCCTCTGCCCACTCGTTCCACGCGTTGACGAACAGGATCGTGTCGCCGCGCCTGAGAGCCAGGGCTCGGCGTGCTGACGCCTCGACCCATGCGCCGTACCGCTCCGGGGTCGAACCGACGAAGACCGATGCACCCGACGGACGCCGGGGCGAGTTGTCCCAATCCGTGAAGACGCAGGGGAAGCGAAGGTAGCCCGGTACCGGTCGTTCCAACGCCTGACTGACGGAATGCTGGTAGCTGTACCGCACGTAAGGGCTGGGGCGTCCCAGGAGGCGACGACAGCGGTCCGCTGCCCTGAGGGCGAGCGGCCGGGACACGTCCCAACCGGGGGCGAACTCGGTGGCGGCGTCGAAGCCGATCCTTTCGGGATCACCCTCCTCCACGGCGAATCGCTCCACTTTGCAGAGGTACGGATCGCCCACTCCGGCAGCCGCCGCTTCCTCGCGCCAGATCTCCGCCGTCCGCCGGGGCTCCGGGAGGCTGCTCGCCCGGTACACGAGGAGGAGCGGCCGTCCGTCGATCCGCAGGTACCTCGGATCAGCGAACACGCCGGCCAACCATCGGCCGTGCACCCGATCGTCCTCGGGAGAGTAGTCCTGTGCAAGCAGAACGCTGTTGCTCTGACCGTCCCAATTGCGGGTCCAGTTCTCGTTTGCCCAGCAGAGGCAGAAGGGAAGGTCCGGCAGGGCTGTACGCAGGACCTCGTCGAGGGGGAGCTCGAGCAGGCGCTTTCCGGAGAACCAGTAGTGGTAATAACAGAAGGCGTCCACCCCGTGGGACAGGGCCAGCTCGGCTTGCGCCCGCTGGACGTCCGGGTCACGAAGATCGTAGAAGCCGAGATCTCCGGGGAGGTCCGGTTGGTTGTGCCCCCTGAACAGCGGGACAGCCTTCTTCACGTTGTCCCAGTCGGTGAACCCGGCCCCCCACCACCGGTCGTTCTCGGGAATCGGGTGGTACTGAGGCAGATAGAAGGCAACCGAGCGGAGACGCGACGAAGTCTCGGACCGTTCGCCCTCGATGTCCTCCGTCGCGTCCTGCATCAAGATCCCGGGCTCGGGCCCCCGCCTGGCCATTCCCAGAGCCTACCGAGCCGACATCGGCCCGAACTTCCACAGGAACCCCCGATCGCGGCCGTGACAACCATGGCCATCCGCTCCTCTCGCACCAGGAACCCACCGGCATGCTCCGGTCGCCCCGGCCCGACCACCTACCATCCCGGGTGTGAGCCCGCGACATGAGCCAAACGGGCACGCTTCGAGATCCGAACGGGCCGGCACCATCTCGGTCGCCATGTGCACGTTCAACGGCCAGGCCTACCTCGGTGAGCAGCTCGAGAGCCTGGCCGCCCAGACCAGGCTCCCCGCGGAGCTGGTGGTGCGCGACGACGGCTCGACCGACGAGACCGTGCCCATCCTCGAGCAGTTCGCCCGGACGGCGTTGTTCCCGGTGCGCGTGACACGCAATGCCACCCGGCTCGGCATCCCGGACAACTTCGCGGCGGCAATCTCCGACGCCCGCTGCGAGCTGATCGCCCTCGCCGATCAGGACGATCGCTGGTACCCGCACAAGCTCGAACGGCTCGACCGGGCCCTCCGCGCGGACCCCGCCGCGCTCGGCGCCTTCAGCGACGCCGACTGCATCGCCGCCGACGGGTCGCCGCTGCAACGCGAGCTCTGGGAGGGCGCCGGGTTCACCGCCCGCAAGCAGCGGCGGTTCGCCGCCGGTGACGGGCTGGCGGTTCTCGTGCAGCACAACGTCGTGACCGGGGCCACCCTCGTCTTCCGGTCGAGCTGCCGGCCGATCGTGCTCCCGATACCCGCCTGTGCGGTCCACGACCAGTGGATCGCGCTGCTGCTGGAGGGAGTGGGGCACCTCGTCGCCGTGCCCGAGAAGCTGATCGGCTACCGCATCCACCCGGGCAACACGATCGGGTTGGGCGGGACTCCCATCCGGATGCAGCTCGCCCGGGATTACGACAAGACCGCCCTGCGCGCCGACGAGGCGGCCATCGCGGATGCGGCGGTCACCCGCTTGGAGGGACGGGCCGGCGATGACGTGGTGGGCGCCTTGGGGGCCAAGGCCGCGCATTCTCGATTCCGGGGATCCCTGCCGGGCGGGCTTCCGGCCCGGCTCCGCTCGATGGCGCCGCGGGTGGCGAGGGGTGATTACCGGCGGTACTCCAACGGATTGAAGAGCTGGGCGTACGACATGGTGCACGGCTGAGCCGCCGTGCGGCGCGCCGCCGTACGGGGTCCCCATGCTCGGGTGACACGAGCGGCGTGAGGTGCCGGCGCTCCGGTGCCTACGTGCCCGGTTCCTCAAGCACCGAGCGGTAGAGCGAGAGCAACGCGTCGACGTGGGTCCCGACGCTCGGGAGCAGCCCGGACGCCTCGTCGACCCCACGCCTGAGGGCCTCCCGGCCGGATGCGTCGCACGCCTCCTTCATCCGCTCGGCCAATGCCTCCACATCACCCGTGGGGTACGTCAGCACGGCACTTGCCGGCAGCCCGTGCGAACCCGATTCCGACGCGATGACCGGCGTGCCCTGCGCGATGGCCTCGAGGGCGGTGATGGACTGCCCTTCCCATGCCGAAGGCAGCACGAGCGCCAACGCCTGCCGCATCAGGTCGAGCCTCTCGCGACCGACCACGGGCCCGAGAAGCCGCACCCGACCCGGCGCGGACCTCCGCACCGCCTCACGGACCTCGGCCGCCTGGTCCCCGTCCGGCCCTGCGATGTCGCAGCCGGGAAGATCGGGGTGTGCCTCGACGGCTGCGACGAGGTCGCCGAGGCGCTTCTGCGCCGCCAGGCGTGCGACGGCCAGAAAGCGGCCGGAGCTCCCCCGGGACGCCGCCCCGACGACCCGGGCGTCGGAAGGCACCATGTTCGGAAGGACGACCACCCGTTCGGGCGCGACCCCGTAGCCGTCGCAGATGGCCTGACGCTGCTCCTCGGTGAGTGCGACGACGCAGCGGACCCGTCCGAGGATCCTGGCGGCCACGAACCGGTCGAACGCGGCCATGACGAGCCGATCCCCACGCCGGGCGCGTTCGGGCGGTGACAGCAGCCCCCCGTGGGGCGTGAAGACCAGGGGCCGACCCCGGCACGATCCGACCGCCTGCAGGAGGAGCGGCCGCGAGTAGTCGTGAACGTGCACCACGTCGGGGACCTCGGGCCCGCGGGGATCGGTGAGCTGCCGCATCGCCCGCCAGAAGGCCCGCCGGCGGGCCCGGTGGACGCGCACACCGCGGGGTTCGGCCAGGGCCCCGTGGTCGTCCCGGGCACGACCCAGCGGCAGCTCGTCCTGGCGCAGCACGGCCACCTCCACGCCTCGCCGTTGCAGCTCACCGACCAGCTCGACGAGGTGGGTCTCCACCCCGCCGACCTCGGGGGCGAACGAGGTCGTGACCAGGAGGACCCGGCGGACACTCACAGCCGGTTCGGCGGCCGGACCCACCGGTGGCGCCACAGGTAACGGCTCACCGCCCACGCGTGGGCGACCCCCCTCCTGCTGAAGACCGCCCGGCTGGTGCGCCTGGGTGCATGATCGCACCGGGCGTCACCCACCTGCAGGATGCGCCACCCGCGCCCGCGGAGACGAAGGCAGAAGTCGACGTCCTCGGGTCCGTAGAAGAAGGACTCGTCAAGGCCGCCCACCTCGTCGAACGCCTCCCGGCGCACCAGCTGGCACGCGCCGATCGCCGCCTCCACCTCCCACGAGGGCATCGATCGGTCACCCGTCCCCCCGTACACGTTCGTGATCCCCAGGAGCCTCGCGACCTTACGGAGCAGCCCCGGCGCCCTTCCCGCGCTCGCCTCGGGGGGCAGCCCGCTGAACACCGGCACCGTCATCGCGACCGTCGGGTCGCGCTCGAGAGGTCCGAGAAGGAGGGAGAGGCAGTTGGGACGGAGCCGGGCGTCGCTGTCGAGCAGGCAGACGAACGGCGAGGAACCGGCTGCCACGCCACGGTTCCGCCCGGCCGCGACCCCGAGATTGCCCGGGTTGCGGAGGACGGTGACGGCACCGGTGTCGGGCACGGTGACCGGACGCGCCGACCCGTTGTCGACCACCACCACGGACACGTCCACCCCTGTCGACGAGTTCGCCGACGCAACGGCGCCGCGCATATCGTCCTCGTCGTCCCACGTCAGGACCACCACGTCGACCGTCTCGGTCAAGCTGCCCTCCCCGACCGGCTCCCGGAGGTCTTAGCAGACCGGACCACCCCTCTTGCGTGACGGTGGACCGACGGTCGGACGTGGCGATCCAGCGGTCCGCGGGCGGGCGCCGGGGAACGGGTTCCCCGCGGCTGGATCACGCACCGCCGCCCGGAGCCGATAGCCTCAATTCACGAGTTGCCGCGGCGAGGACGCCGCGCACCCACGGAGGCAGCAGTGACCGACCCATCCCTAAACCAGACCGAGCCGACCCGGCTCACCCGCACCACGTACGACCGCCTGCAGGCCGAGCTCGAGGACCTGACCACCCGGGGTCGGGTGGAGATCGCCCAGCACATCGAGGCGGCACGGGCGCTCGGAGACCTGTCCGAGAACGGCGACTACCACGCGGCCAAGGACTCCCAGGGGAAGATGGAGGCGCGGGTTCGTCAGCTCCAGGCCCTGCTGAAGGGCGCCCTCGTGATGGACGGCGTCGAAGCCGCCGACGGGACGGTCGCCACCGGGACCACGGTCACCCTCCGGTACGAGGGCGACGACGAGGACGACGTGCAGGAGTTCTTCGTCGGCTCGATAGAGGAGCGGCAGAGGGAGCTGCCGGTCGTGTCCCCCAGCGCTCCGCTCGGCCAGGCGCTGATCGGCAAGTCCGCCGGGGCCACCGTGGAGTACCAGGCCCCCGGGGGCACGCTGCGTGTCGAGATCGTGAAAGTGGGGAGCTGACATGACTGCCGGTGCCGGCCAGAGTCAGAGGCAGGGAGAGAGCCAGGGCCAGGGCCCGGACCGGTCCCCCGGACCGAGGACCCTGGCCGACAAGATCTGGGACGCGCACGTCGTCCGTTCGGCCGAGGGCGAGCCCGACCTGCTGTTCATCGACCTGCACCTGGTGCACGAAGTCACCTCGCCGCAGGCCTTCGACGGGCTGCGGATGGCCGGCCGGCCGGTACGCCGGCCGGACCTGACGGTGGCCACGGCCGACCACAACGTGCCGACCCAGCACATCGACCAGCCCGTCGCCGATCCCGTCTCCGCCAAGCAGCTGCAGGTGCTCAGCGCCAACTGCGCCGAGTTCGGGATCACCTGCTACCCGATGGGCGACCCCAACCAGGGCATCGTGCACGTCATCGGGCCCGAGCAGGGACTGACCCAGCCCGGGATGACCATCGTGTGCGGCGACAGCCACACCTCCACCCACGGAGCCTTCGGCGCCCTGGCCTTCGGGATCGGCACCAGCGAGGTCGAGCACGTCCTCGCCACCCAGACCCTGCCCCAGCAGAGGCCGGCCACCATGTCCGTGGTGGTCGACGGGCAACTTGGAGCGGGGGTCACGGCCAAGGACGTCGCGTTGGCCGTCATCGGGCGCATCGGCACCGGTGGCGGCATGGGCCACGTGATCGAGTACCGGGGCTCGGCCATCCGGTCCCTGTCGATGGAAGGCCGGATGACGCTCTGCAACATGAGCATCGAGGGCGGGGCCCGAGCCGGGCTGGTGGCTCCCGACGACACCACGCTCGCCTACGTGCAAGGCCGCCCGCACGCCCCGACGGGGCCGCTGTGGGAGCAGGCGCTCGACGCGTGGCGCTCCCTGGTCACCGACGAGGGCGCCGCCTTCGACAAGGAGGTCTGGCTCGACGCCGGGAGCCTGATCCCCCACGTCACCTGGGGTACGAACCCGGCACAGGTCGCCCCGATCGACGGGACCGTGCCCGACCCCGACAGCTTCGCCGAACCCGGGGAACGCGAGGCGGCTACCCGGGCCTTGGCCTATATGGGCCTCACGCCCGGGACGCCGCTCCGGGAGATCGCCGTCGACACCGTCTTCGTCGGGTCCTGCACCAACTCGCGCATCGAGGACCTGCGGGCGGCGGCGGCGGTGCTCCGCGGGCGGCAGGTGCGCTCGGGGCTACGGGCACTGGTGGTCCCGGGCTCCCACAGAGTGAAGGCGCAGGCCGAGGCCGAGGGGCTCGACGCCGTCTTCACCGCGGCGGGCTTCGATTGGCGGGAGCCGGGCTGCTCGATGTGCCTCGCGATGAACCCCGACAAGCTGGCACCGGGCGAGCGGTGCGCCTCCACCTCCAACCGGAACTTCGAGGGGCGCCAGGGCCGGGGTGGGCGAACCCACCTGGTGTCTCCGGCGATCGCCGCCGCCACCGCCGTGGCCGGCCGGTTCGCGACCCCAGAGGATCTCGACCGATGAGGCCCGTGACCATCGTGTCCGGCCGGGCGGTGCCGCTCGACCGCTCGGACGTCGACACCGACCAGATCATCCCCTCGGACTGGCTGAAGCGGGTGGAGCGGACCGGGTTCGGCGCCGGGCTCTTCTCCGAGTGGCGCGACGACCGCGACTTCGTCCTCAACCACCCCGAGCATGTGGGGGCCACCATTCTGGTGGCCGGGCACAATTTCGGAACCGGATCCTCCCGCGAGCACGCCGTCTGGGCCCTTATGGACTACGGGTTTGAGGCCGTGGTCTCCTCGCAGTTCGCGGACATCTTCCGCAACAACTGCACCAAGCAGGGGCTCCTGCCGGTACAGGTCTCGGCCGAGCTCGACCGGGCGCTGCTCGATGCCGTTGCCGCCGACCCCGGGCTGGAGCTCACCATCGACGTTGCCCGGGGAACGATAGAGGCGCCGGCGGCCGGGCTCGCCGGGACGTTCCCGCTCGACGAGTTCACCCGGGAGCGCCTGCTCAACGGCTGGGACGACATCGGCCTGACCATGCGTCACGTCACGGACATCGACGCCTACGAAGCCGGGCGTCCGGCCTGGCTGCCGAGGGCATCGCCCGTCGGCTGACTGGCCTGGCGGCCCCGGGACCTGGGGTGGGGGTTCCGGGGCCTGGGGGTTCCGGGGCCTGGGGGTTCCGGGGCCTGGGGGTTCCGGGGCCTGGCGGTTCCGGGGCCTGGGGGTTCCGCGTGGGCCCTGACGGACGGGGCGGACGGCGGATCCCGTGTGGTACACCCCCTGCAATTCTGGTCTCATTGATACAGCCTCATGTCATCCTGTTTCTGTGCCCGCGATGGAAATGACCCGCCAGGCGATCGAGCTCCTCCGTTCGGCCCTGGCGGCGGCGCCGCCGGAACTGGTGCAGGCAGGAGACGCTGCGCGAATGGTGGCGGCTTTCGCTGAAGTCGAGCGGGTTGGGGCCGCAGGCAAGGCCCTCTACGCCCGCCGGGTCGAAGCGACCGCCGCCTACCAGAACACCGGCCATCGCAACGCGGCATCCTGGTTGGCCGACCTCTCGGGTGAGTCGGTGGGCCACGCCATGGCAGTGCTCGAGACGACCCGCCGGCTCGAGACGACCCCCGCCGTGCTCGACGCGTTCGCGAGGGGTGAGATCTCCGCCGCCCAGGCGAAGGAGGTGGCCGGCGCCGGGGTCCAAGATCCGTCAACCGCCGACGAGTTGCTGCGCTCGGCGCGCACCGAGTCCTTTCGCGACCTGAGAGCCCGGGCGGCTCGCGCCAAGCGACACGCCCGAGGCGAGGAGGAGGAGCAGGCTCGAGAGGCTCGGGCCCATGCCGGTCGCTACTTTCGCAGCTGGGAGCCTGAAGAGGGCGGCGTCCGGTTCGAGGCGTGGCTCACCAAGCGCGACGGGGCGCGCGTACTGACCAGCGTCGAGGCCGAAGCCAAAAGAGTCTTCCGAGAGGCCCGCACGGAAGGGGTCCACGAACCACATGAGCGATACCGGGCCGACGCCCTCGTTCACCTCTGCAAGGGTGGGCGTCCTGGGCCCGGGGCCCGGGTGCTCGTTCGGGTGGATGCCGGTGCGCTCACACGGGGCAACGTGCAGCGTGGTGAGGTCTGCGAGATCGCCGGCGTAGGCCCGGTTCCCGTCGCCACGGCACGGGAGCTGATGGGCGACGCCGTCTTCAACGTATTGGTGTTCGACGGAATCGACGTCACGTGCGTGACGAGCACCAAGCGGACGATCCCCGCATCTCTGCGCGTCGCCCTCATGGAGCGGGATCCGGTCTGTGTGGTCCCGGGATGTACGGCTGCTCACCAGCTCGAGATCGACCATTGGCAGCAGGACTACAACAAGGATGGGCCGACCCGGCTCTCCAACTTGGCCAGACTGTGCAAACCGCACCACGACCTCCACAGCTACCGCGGCTGGCATCTCGAGGGTGGACCGGGACAGTGGCGCTGGATCGGTCCGGGAGGAAAGGCGCCGCCAGGCTCGACGGTAGTCGGGCCAGAAGATCCGGGCTTTTCCTCCTCAGAGCCGACGGAAATCACCAGCAGAACTGCCTGATCGGGCTACGTCGCCTGGGCGCAGCACGGGCGTCGTTCCGCCCCGACGACCCCCGCAGGAGTCCGTCGGGGCGGAAGGTGGGTCACCCCTCGAGCCCCGTGCCGCCGGAACCCTCGAGTTGCACGGCACGATTGGCCGCACTCACCACTGCCGCCAGTGACGCGTCGAGGATGCTCGAGTCCATGCCGACACCCCACCAGGTCCTGCCACCCTTCCCTTCCGCCTCGACGTAGGCCACCGCCGACGCGCCGCTCCCCGACGTGAGGGCGTGCTCGCTGTAGTCCTTCACCTCAAAGGTGATGCCCAGCTCCTCCCGGAGACCCGACACCAGGGCGTCGATCGGCCCGTTGCCCCGCCCGCGGACGGTCCGGTGCTTCCCGTCGACCAGCAATTGGGCCACCACCGTCGTCCGGTTGGCGTCGGGAACAGCGTCCCCGGTGGTCCCGTCCCCGGCCCCCGCTGCGCTGCCGGTGGTCACCTCGCTCCCCACGAGCCGGATCCCCGCGTCCTGCGGGAGGTAGGTGTCGCTGAACACCTCCCACATCTCGGCGGGCCGGATCACCGTGCCGCTCGCCTCCGTGACGGTCTGCACCCGCTTGGAGAACTCAACCTGCAGTCGGCGAGGGAGGTCGAGGCCGTGCTCGATGTCCATCACATAGGCCACCCCGCCCTTACCGGACTGGCTGTTGACCTGAATGATCGCCTCGTAGGTCCGGCCCGTGTGCTTGGGGTCGATCGGCAGGTAGGGGACCTCCCATTGCTCGTAGTCGTCGCCGATCGCCGCCATGCCCTTCTTGATCGCGTCCTGGTGAGAGCCCGAGAAGGCCGTGTAGACGAGGTCGCCCGCATAGGGATGGCGCGGGTGGACCGGCAGACGGGTCGCGTACTCGGCCACCCTCCTGATCCGGTCGATGTCGCCGAAGTCGAGAGCCGGGTCGACTCCCTGCGAGAAGAGGTTCATGGCCAATGTCACGATGTCGACGTTGCCGGTGCGCTCGCCGTTGCCGAACAACGTGCCCTCAATCCGGTCCGCCCCGGCCAGGACCGCCAGTTCGGCCGCGGCAACCGCCGTCCCCCGGTCGTTGTGGGGGTGAAGGCTGAGCACCACCGAGCTCCGGTTGGCGATGGTCCGGCTGAACCACTCGATCACGTCCGCGTACACATTGGGCGTGTACATCTCCACCGTGGCCGGAAGGTTGATGATGATCGGGCGGTCCGGCGTGGGCCCGATGACGTCCATCACCGCCTCGCAGATCTCCACTGCGAACTCGGGCTCGGTGCCGGTGAAGCTCTCCGGGGAGTACTCGTACCGGATGTCGGTACCGGGCAGCATCTTCTCGAACTTCTTGCACAACTCGGCTGCCGAGACTGCGATGTCGACGATGCCGGCCTTGTCGAGCCCGAAGACGACGCGTCGCTGAAGCTCGGACGTCGAGTTGTAGAAGTGCACGATCGCGCGGGGTACGCCCACCAGCGATTCGTACGTCCGCTCAATGAGCTCCTCGCGACACTGCACCAGCACCTGGATCGTGACGTCGTCGGGGATCAGGCCGTCCTGAATGATCGTCCGCTGAAAGTCGAAGTCCGGCTGGGAAGCCGAAGGGAACCCGACCTCGATCTCCTTGAACCCGATCTTCACCAGCGTCTCGAAGAGGCGGAGCTTGCGCTCGGGATCCATCGGGTCGATGAGTGCCTGGTTCCCGTCGCGCAGGTCCACGCTGGCCCATTGGGGCGCCTTGCTCATCTGGCGGTCAGGCCAGGTCCGGTCGCTGAGCTGCAACGGGACGTGCGACCGGTACAGGTGAAACGGCATGGGCGAGACATCGCAGGGCAGAGCCAGGCGGGCCGGTTCCACCCGTTCCGTGCCGGTATCGCCGGTGTGCGCTCCACTCATCACTCGCTCCCTCTCTCGCGGGCCTCGACCAGCAACACCCAACCCTGATACGGGAGCCCGCCCGCCATCGTCACCGCGGCTGGCCCACGGAGACCCGGCTCCGATCCGAGCCGAAACACACCCAGCCGCGCCCCAACAAAAAACCCCCTGGCCGTCAGGCGCAGGAGGTTGCGGGCGAACGCGGTGTGGCGTTCGCCGTCAGATCAGCAGCAGGTCGTGCGTAGGGACTCCGTACATGACCCCGCAATTGTGCCAGCGGGCGTGGCCTTCGTCAAGGCGGCCGGCCCAAGACCGCTCGGGACTACCCTGGGCCGTATGCGGCAGCTCCTGAGGGCACTGGGCGTCGTCGGCTTCGCGGCGGTCGCCATCGCGGTGACGACGGTGGTGAGGCGGTGGTCGGCGGAGCGCGCCCCCCACCGGGATCTGAACGGTTCAGGACCGGTCATCGGCAGCTTCGACACCTGGCCCACCGTGCCCAGAGCGGCCGCGAAGGGAACCGAGCCGGTAGCGGGGACGGTCGCGGGGACGCTCACCGAGCCGTGACCCGAGCCGGAGCGAGCCGTGACTGGGACCGGGTCGGCGGCCGGGCGATCAGAGGGTGATGCGGTGGATCTCGAGGATGCCCTCGTCACCGCGCAGGCGGACCAGCGCCTCGTCGGGTGCAGGCCCCTTGGTGGCGAGCACCATGAGGGCGGTGCTGCTCTCGCGGCTGGGCCCGACCGCCATTGACGAGATCGACACGCCGGCGTCGCCGAGGACCGCTCCGACCACGCCGATCATCCCCGGACGGTCATCGTTGCGCACGACCAGCATGTGCGGGGAAGGTGGGACCTCCACCAGGTGGTCGTCCACCATCACGATCCTCGGCTCGACCCGGACCCCCGCCCCCGCGAGGGTGCCCGATACCGCGTGGCTCCCCGACTTCAGGGTGATGAGGCTCTTGTAGTCGTGGGACGTCACCGTGGAGATCTCGCGAACCTCGAGACCACGCTGCTCGGCCAGCTGCGGAGCGTTGACGTACGAGACCGGCTCGTCGGTGGAGCCTGCGAAGAGCCCCTTCAGCACGGACAGGGTGAGGATGCCGGTACCGGTGCCGGCCAGCGCCCCGAGGTAGTGGATCTCGAGCTGGTCGGGGAGACCGTCGTGGAGGCAACCGAAGAACCGGCCCAGCTGTTCGGCCAACGCCATGAAGGGCCGCACCGTCTCGGACACGTCGGTTGCGGCGACATTGACCGCGTAGGGCACGAAGTCCCCGGCCAGTGCCAGCAGGACCTGCTCGGCGATGGTGACCCCCGCCTTGTCCTGCGCCTCCACCGTGGAGGCCCCGAGGTGCGGTGCCACCACGACCGACTGCAGCTCGAACAAGGGCGACTCGGTGGTCGGCTCCTTGGCGAACACGTCGAGCCCTGCGCCCTGCACGTGGCCGTCGCGGATGGCGTCGGCGAGGGCCTCCTCGTCGATGATCCCACCACGGGCGGTGTTGATGATCCGCACGCCGGGCTTCGCCTTGGCCAGGAGGTCCTTCCCGATCAACCCGAGCGTCTCGGGGGTCTTCGGCAGGTGGACGGTCACGAAGTCCGATGCGGCGAACAGCTCCTCGAGGGAACAGAGCTCCACCCCCATGTGCCGGGCCCGGTCCGCCGAAACGAACGGGTCGTAGGCGATCAGCCGCATACCGAAGGCCAGCGCCCGCTGGGCGACGAGAGCGCCGACCCGCCCGAGGCCGACGATGCCGAGCGTCTTGCCGTGGAGCTCGACGCCCTCCCATTTCGAACGCTCCCACTTGCCGGCGACCAGAGCGGCGTGCGCCTGGGGGATGTTGCGGGCCTGGGCCAGCAACAGGGCCATCGCCTGCTCCGCTGCCGACAGGATGTTGGACTGCGGGGCGTTGACCACCATCACCCCCCTGGCGGTCGCCGCCGCGACGTCGACGTTGTCGAGCCCGATGCCGGCCCGGCCAACCACCACCAACGAGGTGCCGGCAGCCAGTACCTCGGCGGTGACCTGCGTGGCCGAGCGGATGATGAGGGCCTGCGCTCCGTCCACCGCGGACAGCAGCTCCTCGGGGGTCAGCCCCTCACGCACGTCCACCTCGTGGCCCGCCGCGGACAGCTGATCGAGCCCGCTCTGGGCGATCTTCTCCGTTACCAGTACCCGTGCCAACGTGCCGATCTCCTTGCTCCCCCGTTCGTCGGTCCCCCGATCCTCACTGCACTGCTTGACCGTCCGCGTCTCGCCCGCCGCGAGCGTGCCGCCTGTCCGGGGCCTGCCGCCGGTACGGAGCGTGCCGGTCCCAGGCCTACCCCCGGTCCCAGGCCTACCCCCGGTCCGAGGACCACCCCCGGCCCGAGGACCACCGCCGGCCCCAGGACCACCGCCGGTCGCACGCCTGTGGCGCTCCTGCAGGACGTCGCGGTCATTCGACCTCGGCGAACAGATCGGCCAAGCGGGTGACGCCCTCCACCAGATCGTCGTCCCCCAACGCGTAGGAGAGGCGGAAGTAACCCGGCGCCCCGAAGGCCTCTCCCGGCACCACGGCGACCTTGGCCTCCGTGATCGCGAGATCGGCGAGCTCGGCGCTCGACCCGGGCCGCCGGCCCCGGAGCTTGCGGCCGATCAGCCCCGCCACCGAGGGAAACGCGTAAAACGCGCCTTCGGGCTCGATGCATGTGACGCCCTGAATCTCGTTGAGCATCCGGTGAATGGTACGCCGGCGGCGATCGAAAGCCTCCCGCATGGCGCTCACCGCGGTGAGGTCGCCCGCCACCCCCGCCAGTGCCGCCCGCTGGGAGACGTTGGCGACGTTGGACGTCTCGTGCGACTGAATGTTGGTGGCCGCGAGGACGACGTCGGGCGGCCCGATGAGCCAACCCACGCGCCACCCGGTCATCGCGTAGGTCTTCGCCACCCCGTTGACCACCACGCACCGGTTGGCGAGCTCGGGGACGACCACGGGCATCGAGCGGTGAACGGCCGAGCCGTACACCAGGTGCTCGTAGATCTCGTCGGTCACCACCCACAGGCCCCTCTCGAGCGCCCACCGGCCGATCGCCTCCATCTCCCCGGCCGGGTAGACCGCCCCGGTCGGGTTGGAGGGGGAGACGAAGACCAGCACCTTGGTCCGCGGGGTCACGGCGGCCTCGAGATCGCCCACGGAGCACCGGAAGCCGGTCGACTCGTCGGAGCCGACGACCACCGGCACCCCGCCGGCCAGGGAGATGGACTCGGGGTAGGTGGTCCAGTAAGGGGCCAGCACCAGCACCTCGTCGCCGGGATCGCAGAGCACGGCGAAGGCGTTGGCCACGGCCTGCTTGCCGCCGTTGGTGACCAGGACCTGGCCGGCCCCCACGACCAGACCGGAGTCACGCAACGTCTTGGCGGCGATCGCCTCGCGTAGCTCCGGCAGGCCGGCGGTCGGGGTGTAGTGGTGGTTCCGGGGGTCTCGGCAGGCCGCCGCAGCGGCCTCCACGATGTGGTCGGGCGTCGCGAAATCCGGCTCGCCGGCACCGAAGCCGATCACGTGCTCACCTGCCGCCTGCAGCGCCTTTGCCTTGGCGTCCACCGCCAGGGTGGCCGAAGGCGCCACTGCGGCGGCCCGGAGGGACACGCGGCGGACCACGCGGCGTTCAGGGCTCGGCGTCACGATGTCATGATTCCATATGTGAACGACGCCCCCGACATCCACATCCCGCACGAGCTCCTGCCCGGAGACGGCCGCTTCGGCTCGGGCCCGTCCAAGGTCCGGTCCGAGCAGGTCGTCGCCTTGGGAAAGGTGAGCCGGACCTATCTCGGCACCAGCCACCGCCAGAGGGCGGTGAAGTCGGTGGTGGGCCGGGTCCGGGCGGGGCTCGCCGAGCTGTTCTCGTTGCCCGAGGGCTACGAGGTCGTGCTCGGCAACGGAGGCACCACCTGCTTCTGGGACGCCGCCACCTTCGGACTGGTGGAGTCGAAGAGCCAGCACCTTTCCTTCGGCGAGTTCTCCTCCAAGTTCGCGGCGGCCGCCAAGGCGGCGCCCCATCTGGGGGACCCCGAGGTCATTGAGTCCCCGGCCGGCACCCACCCGTTGCCGAGGGCCGACGAGTCGGTCGACCTGTACGCGCTCACCCACAACGAGACCTCGACCGGGGTGTCGATGGAGATCCGCCGACCGGGCGGCGCCGCCGCACCCGCCGACGGCGGCGGACTGGTGGCGGTCGACGCCACCTCCGGCGCGGGCGGGCTCCCGGTCGACCCCGCGCAGTTCGACGTCTACTACCTGGCCCCGCAGAAGTGCTTCGCCTCCGATGGCGGCCTCTGGCTGGCGCTGATGTCGCCCGCCGCGCTCCACCGCGTCGAACGGATAGCGGCGTCGGGACGCTGGGTACCAGCCTTTCTCGACCTGAAGATCGCCGTCGAGAACTCCCGCCTGGACCAGACCTACAACACGCCCGCGCTGTCCACGATCTTCCTACTGGCAGAGCAGATCGACTGGATGCTCGCCGGGGGTGGCCTGCCCTTCACCACCGGGCGATGCGACCGGTCCGCCGAGATCCTCTACACCTGGGCCGAACGATCCGAATTCGCCCGGCCGTTCGTGGAGAACCCGTCGGACCGCAGCCACGTGGTGGGGACGATCGACTTCGTCGACGCGGTCGACGCCGCCGCGGTGGCCAAGGTGCTCCGGGCCAACGGGATCGTGGACACCGAGCCCTATCGCAAGCTCGGACGGAACCAGCTGCGGGTCGCCATGTTCCCGTCCATCGATCCCGAGGACGTCGCCGCACTCGGCGCCTGCATCAATTACGTGGTCGGCGCGCTCGGTTGACGGGGCCACCGCAGGAGTCCCTGGTCCTGGTACACGGCCTCGGGAGCTCGGGCTCGTTCTGGGAGAACCTTCTCCCCGATCTCTCTGCCCGTTTCCGGGTCGAGACGCCCGACCTGCCCGGTCACGGTCCCGGAGCCGTCCGCCCGACCATGGCACAGGCCCACCCCCGCGAGCTGGCGGCCGCCCTGATGGAGCAGCTCCGCTCCGCCGGGGTCGACCGCCCCCACCTCGTGGGGCTGTCCCTCGGGGGCTGGGTGGTACTGGAGATGGCGGCCCTCGGCTTCGGCCGCAGCGTGGTGGCGCTGGCCCCGGCCGGGTTGTGGGTGGCCGGCCAGAAGATCGCGGCGGAGCGTTGGACGTCGTTCCTCCGACACGGCCTACCGCTGGTGGAGCCCGCGCTCCCGCGCCTGACCAGGCTCTCGCCGGTCAGGCGGGTGGTACTCCACTCACTCGTGCGTGATCCCGGGCGGGTCTCCGACAGCCAGCTGCTTGCAGCGGCAACCGCGCTGGGGCAGGCCAAGGGCTACAGAGCCTGCGACCGGGCGGCCGTGCGGAACCGGTTCACCGGTGCCGCCAAGTTGGAGGTCCCGACGACGGTGGCCTTCGGCGACGACGACCGGGTCCTCCCGACGACGACCTCCCAGAACCGCTCGCTGCTGCCCCGGAGCGCCGGGTTCACCATCGTGGAGGACTGCGGCCACGCCATGAGCTGGGACCGTCCCGACGCGTGCCTCGAGCTCATCGACAGCACCGCTGCCCGGGCGCCGCGCGCGGCCTCCTGAGGTCCGCAGGTTCCCGCGTCCGAGGTCCTGGGCCCCGAGGTCCGCCGACCGGCACGCCGGGTCAGCAGGTTGCCGGGTTGCCGGGTCAGCAGGTTGCCGGGTCAGCAGGTTGCCGGGTCAGCCCCCGGAAGCATCCTGCACGCGCTGCCGGCCCGCCGAGATGAACGGCATCATGTCCCGCAGCTCGGCACCCACCTGCTCGATCTGGTGCTTCTGGCCCGCCGAGCGCAACGCCTCGAACCGTGGCCGCCCGTTGCGGTTCTCCGCGATCCACTCCTCGGCGAACGACCCGTCCCTGATCTCGGCCAGGATGCGCT